>Ga0153940_1000031_pt1 | contig 103438 bp, 84 predicted proteins | sample TSNJ024MetaG_FD_104736 | JGI IMG/M metagenome (GOLD analysis project Ga0153940, IMG submission 104736) | Attine ant fungus gardens microbial communities from New Jersey, USA - TSNJ024 MetaG | ecosystem: Host-associated > Fungi > Mycelium > Unclassified | place: USA: New Jersey, Brendan T. Byrne... | reverse complement strand
CGCGCTCGAACTTCGCCTACATCGTCGGCACCGCGGACGACCAGTCGTCGCGATGCTTCGAGTGGCCGGTGTTCGACGTCAAGCGCAGGTTGTCGGCGCGGCGTCCGGGTTTGATGGTCGCGACCAACCATTTTACGGAGCTGTCTTGGGGGCTGCCTCGCCCAGACGACGAAAAATTCTGGTGGACGCGCTCGCGGCGGCAGAATCTGCTCAACCTTGCGGAACATTTTAAGGGCAACATCGACGTGCCGCGCATGAAGAAAATCTTGAACACTAGCCTCGAAGACCTGGGTGCGACCACATCCGGCACGGTTTACCAGGTGATCGCCGTTCCGGGCAGGATGGAGCTGTCCCTCAAAATCCCCGAGATGACCGACTGGACGGATATCCCGATCGGAGACTTTCTTCGGACTGAATAAAAATAACGCCTGCCTCGGACGAATCCGAAGCAGGCGATTTTATATTATTTATTTTCGGGCGCTCTTGAGGGCCTTCGTGACTATTTCCTGCGCTTCTTGTTGTATGCTGTGAAGATGATTTCCGTCGATGAGGCTTTCGGCGTAAATCTTGTACACGTCCTCCGTGCCGGAGGGTCGGGCGGCAAACCAGCCGTTCGGCGCGACTACCTTGATGCCTCCGATGGGTTCGCCGTTGCCGGGCGCTTTGGTGAGAAGTTCTTGAATCATCTCGCCTGCCAGCTCTTTGGCGGTTATGTCGGCGGGAGATAGCTTCTTGAGCGCGTTTTTCTCCTCCGCGTTTGCGGGGGCGTCCGTGCGCGCGTAGTACGGCTTGCCGTGCTTGGCGGTCAGCTCGCGATAGTAGCGTGACGGCGAAATATCCATAACGGACTGAATCTCCGCCGCGAGGAGGTCCATCACGAAGCCGTCCTTGTCCGTCGTCCAGGTCGTGCCGTCCTTGCGCAGGAAGGTTGCGCCGGCGCTCTCTTCTCCCGCAAAGCCGAACGAGCCTTCCAAAAGCCCGTCTACGAACCATTTGAAGCCGACGGGCACCTCGCAAACATGCTTGCCGATTGACTCCGCCGCCCGGTCTATTATCAGGCTCGAGACCAGCGTCTTGCCGACGCGCGCCGATTCCCGCCACTGCTTTCTGTGGGTGAAAAGATAGTGCGAGGCGACGGCGAGAAACGCGTTGGGATCCATCAAGCCTTCGTCCGTGACGATGCCGTGTCTGTCATAGTCGGTGTCGTTGGCGAACGAGATGCCGTATCTTTCTTTGTGCTCGAGCAAGCCGGCCATAGCGTAAGGCGACGAGCAGTCCATGCGAATTTTGCCGTCCCAGTCGAGTCTCATAAATGAAAACGTAGGATCGACGTGCTTGTTGAGCACCTCGAGATTGAGGCCGTACATCTCCGCGATCGGGGCCCAATAGGCAATTCCGCTGCCGCCGAGGGGATCGACGCCGATACGTATCTTGGCGTGGGCTATCGCCTGCATGTCCAGAATGCTGCCGAGGTCCTCGACGTAGGGCATCAGATAGTCCACGAAGCGCACGCACGGAGTTGACAACGCGCGTCCAAGCGAGATACGCCTCACGCCCTTGTTGTTTTGGGCAATCAGCTCGTTGGCGCGTTTCTCGATCAGGGAGGTCGTCTGCTGAGGAGCGGGTCCGCCGGAAGGCGGGTTGTATTTGATTCCGCCATCCTCGGGAGGATTATGAGACGGCGTGATGACGACTCCGTCCGCGGGCGCGCCGCCGTGTTCCTTGTTCCATCGCAGAATGGCGTGCGAGATCACAGGCGTCGGCGTGTAGCCGAAGTTGGTCTGGATGCGCAGTTCGACGTCATTCGCGGCGAATACCTCGATCGCGGTGCGCAGAGCGGGCTCGGATAGCGCGTGCGTGTCCATGCCCAAAAACAGCGGCCCCGTGACGCCGGAAGCTTTCCGCAGCTCCGCGACGGCTTGGCATATCGCCAGAATATGCGTCTCTGTGAAATTGTTCCGGAACGACGAGCCCCTGTGTCCTGACGTGCCGAAGGATACCATCTGAGCAGGGTTCTCGGGATCGGGCGCGCAGGTATAGTAAGCCGACACCAGACGAGGTATGGATACAAGTGACTCGCGGGGCGCGCGCTTACCGGCCGATTTCGAAATGGGCATAGATCTTACCTCCTTTGCGGTCTTGTCACTTTGTTCGTACCAATATAGTACGCCGGAACGAGTTTGCCAAGGGCTGATAAACACAGTACGCGGCTATTTATTTTTCAATCGACGGATGAAACGCCTACCGGAACAACTTATTGACAAATCGCTATGCGCATTTCATAGTATTCTTAAAATCAGGCATACGAAGAACTTGCTTGCGGGGGTGATTAACCAATGAAAGACAAAACGCTTCTGGGGCTCAACGCGTCTGTTTTTCTTATGATGATTGGCGTCGGAATGATTGTTGCGTTATTGCCGCAAAGAATCATTGAGATGGATGGGCATGAGCAAAATGTTGGTTACTTAGCCTCCGCGTTTGCAATCTCGTATATCATCCTCCAGGTTCCTATTGGGACGTTGGCGGATAAATTTGGCTTCAAGATTTTCTTGACAATAGGTTATTTTTTATGCGCTATTACCGGCCTCTGTTTCTATTTTTCATCCGGCGCCTTTATGATTTTTTTATCGCGCCTTCTCCAAGGAGCCGGAGAGGCCCCAATTTGGGCTTTGGCCCCCGCTCTGCTTTCTGTGAAATACCCTCGCAATAAAGGTGAGGTCATGGGCTCTTATAATGCTGTTTTGCACATCGGGCTGACTTTGGGCCCTATGGCCGGTGTCCTTTTAGCAAAAACCTGTCAGCCATCAGCGCTTTTTTTATTATATGCGGTTGCCTGTTTTTTGGGAGCAATATTAACAATATGGCTTGTTGACGATGTCTCGCCTCAAAAACCGCTCGCGGCGTCATTTAATATTTCCTCTATTTTAGAATTATCGAAAGATCGCGGGTCTTTCTTGACTTTATTGGGGATTACGCTGTATGGAACAGGATATGGCATTTTTCTTACGAGCATTCCGGCTTATTTATTACAGGTAAAAAATTTCAGCTCCGAATACATCGGCATATTTTTCTCTTTGTTTTATGTTGCAATCAGCGTTTCACAGATAATCACCGGAAAACTGGCGGATAAATTCGGGCCGAATATTTTCATGATTTGTGGTTTAGTCATTGCGTCACTGGGGCTTGGAGCTATATCTTTTTTAGGTTTTTGGGGAATATTTACGATGCTTACGCTCGCCGGTTTGGGGCTTGGTGTTTTTTATCTTTCATCAATGATCTACCTAAACGAAACAGTGGATATCAGCTTAAAAGGTACCATTTCAGGCGCGTATTATCTATTTTGGGGTATCGGAATGTTTTTCGGACCACCGCTTTTTTCTATTTTGTCCCAATCAAGCGGTTATACGGTTTCTTTGGTTGTTTATTCTTTGTTATTTATTTCAATTGCCGTTGCCATGATTTTAATTTTACCGACGCCGACCTCACGCCGGGAAAATGGCGAATGAATCATTTTATTTTCTTTTTGATTCAAAGCCGGGGATTTCCAGTTTTCGCTCAAGCAGGGCAAAGAGAAATGAAGCGACAGAGACGACGCATAGATATATAATGCCAACGACCGAAAACACGAGCGTAAATCGGTACGACCGCGAGGCCAGCATCTTGCCCGCGCCCGTCAGCTCGATAAACGAGAGCATATAGGCGAGCGACGAATATTTGATAAGGTATATTATCTCATTCGAGCAGCCCGGCAGAGATCTTCTGGCCGCCTGCGGGAGAACCACGTACAGAACACCCTGTAAGCGGGACATGCCCAGCGAGCGCGCGGCAAGCATCTGACCGCTGCGGACGGATAGAATGGCGCCTCTTATATACTCGGAGGTGTAAGCGCCGTTGCACATTATAAAACCGAGCACCGACGCTCCGAAAGGCGAGAGGGTCATTCCGAAGGTCGGCAGACAAAAATAGAGGATAAAGAGCAGAATCAAAAGCGGCGTTCCTTTCACAAGGACGACAAATGTCCGGCAGAGGCGGGAGACGAGCGGGCCTCCGTACACACAGCCCACCGCCAGGCAAAAACCCAGCAGCAGGCCGAAGGGGACGGAAGAAATAATCAAGCTGCCCGAAGCGATCAAGCCCTCCGACAGAGGGCCGCGCATGTCAGAGAGGATGTAGGCGAGCGCGTCGTTCATGCTTGTTTCATGATGCGGCTCAGGAAGGCCTGCGCGCGCGGGTAAGAGCCGCCGTCGTCCGAGAAGATATCCCCCGGCGTGCCGCGTTCGGCGATGACGCCGCCCTCCATGAATAGGATTTCACCGGCGACGGAGTTCGCGAACTCCATCTCGTGCGAGACTATGAGCATCGTCATGCCTCCGGAGGCGAGCGAGCGCATGACGTCGAGCACCTCGCCCGTCAACTCGGGATCAAGGGCGCTCGTCGGCTCGTCGAAGAGCATGACCTCAGGGGACATCGCGAGCGCCCGCGCGATTGAGACGCGCTGTGCCTGCCCGCCTGACAGCTCGGCGGGATATTTGTCCGCGAAGCGCTCCATACCGACTCTGCCCAGCTCAAACATCGCGAGCTCACGGGCTTCGGCTTTGGTCATCTTCAGGACTTTTAAGAGCGCGATCTCGACGTTGCGAAGTGCGGTAAGGTGATCGAACAGATAAAAATTCTGGAAAACCATCCCCATGCGGCGTCGGACGAAGTCGATATCGCTTTCGTGAGTGATCTCGTCGCCGCCAAGCCACACTTGGCCGGAGTCCGGCTCGACGAGGCGGTTGAGGCAGCGCAGCAGCGTGCTCTTGCCCGTGCCGGACGGGCCGATGAAGACTTTAACGTCGCACCGCCTCACCTCAAAGCTGACGCCCTTGAGCACCTCTTCGCTCCCGAAGCTCTTGCGCAGGTCGGATACGCGCAGCACCGTATCCATCATCGATATCCGAATCCGGGAATGCTGCAGCGTTTCTCGATGTAGTGGAGGCCGCGCATTCCGAGATAATTCAACATTATAAATATGGCCGCCGTAGCGAGGTAGATCGGCGTAGGGGCGGAGGTTCGCGACACCTGGAAGCTCGCGCGGGTCAGCATTTCCATCACGCCGATGGCGTAGCAGACGGAAGAATCAGTCAGCAGTATGGGATATTCGTTCGACCACGCGGGCAGAGCGATGCGCAGCGCCTGGGGCAGGATGATGCTGCGGATTGCCGTTATGCGGGTCATCCCCAGAGAGCGGGCTGCCTGCATCTGCCCCGGATCAACGGAGAGCAGCGCGCCGCGGAACGTCTGCGACTGATACGCGGCGCTCCGAAGCCCCAAAACAGTCGCGCCGACAAAAAACGCGGGCAGGTCAAGCCCCAGCAGCGGAAAGATGCCGAAGGAGAAGAGAAAGAGCAACACGAGGTTCGGAAGCCCGCGCAGAAACCAGACGTACACGCCGACGCACCAAGAAACGAGGCTCCCCCCATAAACCTGAGCGACGCCCAGGGGGAGCCCCACAAGAAAACCGACGGTCAGCGCGGCGAGCACCAAACCAAGGGTCGTAAACAGCCCAAAAGCGATATTGGGCAGTGATTCAAGAATGATCGTTATGCTATTCAAAACCGGCCGCTGCCTTTGGCTGTTACGACGCTACTTCTGCATGTCGTATTTCTTTTTGAGCTCTTCCCACTTGGGGGAAGCCATAAGCTTGGCGAGGCCGTCGTTGATCGCTTTTTTCAGCTCGGCGTCCTCTTTGCGAACGGCCACGGCGTACTCCTCGCCCGTCTTGATCGTGCCGATGACCTTAAGGGGTTTGCCTTTGATGACGTTGAGCAGAATCATGTCGTCCATCATGACGGCTTCGACGCGCCCGATTTCGAGATCCTTCGCCGCGATGGGGAAATTGTCATACAGGCGGAGGTTCTCTTTCTTCATAGTACCCTTCTTGACGAGATTATCCTCGAGCCATATCGCCGCCGTGCAGCCGCGCTGCGTACCGATGACGGCGCTGCCGTTTAAGATATCGCCCATTGTCAGCTTGGAGTCGTTTTTCACCGCGACCGCTTGGTCGATTTCCCAGTAGATATTAGAGAAATCAACGACCTTGCGGCGCTCTTCAGACGCGGTCATGCCGGAGTAAACCATGTCGATCTTCTTCGCGAGCAACGCGGGGATGATTCCGTCCCACGCGATGGGCTTAATCTCGACCTCAAAACCCATTTCTTTCGCAATCCAACGGATCGACTCGACGTCAAAACCCGTCGGCTTTCCGTCCGAACCCATAAAGCTGTAGGGAGGATAGTCTCCGTCAATGCCGCATACATATTTCTTCGCAGCGGCGAAACCTGTTGAAGCAGTGAGGATGAATGAAAGGCAAATCACCAGACAAGCTAATATTTTAACGCCCTTGGAACGCATTAGAACAACCCCCCGCATTGATTAATTGTGATAAAACTGCAACATAATACCACATTATCAGGCGCCGTTCAACGGGCATAAGCGCGCAAACGCTGTTTATTCGTGATGCCGACAGACTGCGAATATTTCGATCATAATTTTTATGATTTTTCATCTTCGCGTCCAACTAAAGTTTTCATATACACAGACGATAATTTAAACGATGGAACATGAACTGGCAGTGTCGCGGCCTAAGAGGGCGTATGGAGGCGCATCTTTGGTTTTTCCGTATTGCGCGGTTCAGCCAGAAAATCCCCTGGACTCGAGCAGGGAGATTCAGGATCGCACAAGGAGGTCACACCACCATGCGTATTATGAGCAACATTCCGGCTCTACAGAGCTACAACGCGCTGACGAGCACAAATAACGCGTTGTCAAAGTCGATCGAGAGGCTATCGACAGGACTTCGTATCAACAGCGCCGCGGACGACGCGGCGGGATTGGCAATCTCCGAGAAGATGAGGGCGCAGATCAGCGGCCTGAGTCAAGCTACGGCGAATGCGCAGGACGGCATCTCGATGATCCAGACCGCGGAGGGCGCGCTCTCGGAGACGCACTCCATTTTGCAGCGTATGCGCGAGCTGTCCGTACAGGCGGCCAACGACACGCTGACACAGGAAGACCGCAGTTATATTCAGCTTGAGATCGACCAGCTGAAGGAAGAAATCACGCGCATTTCCACAACCACTCAGTTCAATAAGAAGAAGCTGCTCGACGGCAGCGCGGCTGTGCTGTGGTCGTCCGACAACCTTGCGACGAAGGCGATCGTCAAGGGCGGTTTGCGCCAGGTCGACCAGTTCGGGCAGAAGTCCGCGGTCGAGGGCAACTTCAAGATCACCATCAACGCCCAACCGGGGCAGGGCCAGGTGCAGAAGAGCGATATTTTCAAGATCAAGCACGCCAACGTCATCATGAACATGCAGATCGACGTCAACAACGGCTTCCAGACCATCGACGTAGACAACCTCCCGGCGGGGCAATACACGGTGAAGCAGGGGCTGCTTGACAGCGGAATGTATGCAGGCGGCACATATGCCCTGACGGCGGTAGTCGGCTCCGCAGCGAACTCGTGGGCATCGATCATGACTCTTACGGCGACTCAGAGCTCTGCCGGGGCTGATTGGGCGATCAAGGGCACCGTAATCGGAGATGGTGTGTTTCATAACGGAACTTATTATGCCGCCGGGAGAGAGGTAATCCTTGGGACTGTCACAGCTGCGGCAGCTAATGCAGCGGCCGCAGTAACCGCTTTTGCCGCCGCAACGAATACCGGTTACGGCAGTTATTTCGGAGCGATAATTAACAACACCTCGTTTGTTTACAACCAAAATAGCGCGAATCTCAAAATGGAGTCGTTTTACGGTTTGAACAAAACCGACGCGGGGATGACGCTTATCGCGAGTTCGATTGCTTACGACGAAAACCTTAACATGCTCTTTGAGGTTGTCGCAGTCAACAAGACGGCGAATATCGTGACTTTCCGCGTTCAGGTTAATTCACTCGCCGCGGACGGCTCTATCAAAACGTATACCGACAACAACTTCCAGATCACGACGGCGGGCGTAGCGCAGGGACAGTCGGACATCGGCATATACTTCGCCCAGCAGAGCGCGATGATGATCAATGCCGATTCGATCAAGAATTACGACATCGGAGACAAGATCGTCTTTAACTTCGCGGCCAATAATACCGCCGCGCTCGACACAGTCGACGTGGGTGTGACGATCACGCCGGAGTGGGAGAATGCCTGGTCTAAAGCGGACGGGACCGCTCCGACGATAGGCGTGCAGTACAACGTCGATATCGAAGGCTTGCGCGGAGACACCGTGCATTTCAAGAATTTCTATCTCAACACGGCCAACGGCAGCGTCTACGAGGGCAACATCATCATCTCGTTCAACGACAAGGCGAAATCACTTGGCGCGGCGACATACGACGCGAGCGGCAAAGCTCTGACGGCCGGCGCTGTTCCCGTCGCGCGGGCGAGCTTCGAGGCGGCGTATGTCGGACAGGTTGCCAGGGGCGATGTGAAGCTGCGCGATATCGACAAATTCTGGGATTCGAACGGCAAATTCCTGCTCGACGACCCGCAGACGATCACCGTCTACCAGGGCAACGGAACCAATACGACGATCACGCTCTATTCGACGGACACGCTCGACGACGTGCGCAGCAAGCTGAACGACGCAATCGCGTTCGGGCTCAATCAGTCGAAGTACGTTGTGGAGGCGTCCAACAACTTCGTGTCGTTTGTCACGGACACTACGCCGACCTCGGACGAATCAGTTGCGGGAACGTTCGTCATCCGCAGCCTGATACCCGGCGCGGCGGGGGCGCTGTCGTTCTCGGGCAACGAGGACATCATTCAGGCGTTTTCGCTCAACGTGATTCAGCAGCCGAAGGAGAACTCGTTCATCGCGTCCGTGTACGACGCGCACACAGGCAAGATGGTCGCCACGAACATGAAAATCAGCGGCAACACGCTGTACGGCGTCGTCAACCCGAACGTTGACATCGAATTCGACCCGATGGCCAACATCAGAGCCACGTGGAACGACAAGACCAAGTCGTTTATGCTGTCGAAAGACACGAAAGAGTATTCGACGATAATTCACTTGTCGGACAATACGACCGTGTTCCAGGTGGGCGCGAACGAGGGCGAGGACATGGCGATCGACATGGGCGACATGAGCGCCCACGCGCTGGGCGTGAACAACATCGTCGTGACCGACCGCGAGTCCGCGGCGCGCGCGATCACTATCATCGACACGGCGATTGGGCTGGTGTCCAGACAGCGAGCGAAGCTGGGCGCGTACCAGAACCGGCTGGAACACACGATCAGCAACCTGACCACGGCATCAACCAACACCACGGCAGCCGAGAGCCGTATCCGCGACGCGGATATGGCGGAGGAGATGATGGAGTTCACGAAACTCAACATCCTGAGCCAGGCCGGCAACTCGATGCTGGCGCAGGCGAACCAGCTGCCGCAGAATGTCCTCTCGCTGCTGAGAGGCTAGGCTTATACGAAGTACCGCAGCGGTAAATGAAGAGAGGGGCTTGCGTTCCCCTCTCTTTTCTTTATACTTTGCAGCGGGATGACAAAAACCCCGAAAGGGTGGGCGGTTTGAGAATATTGGTGACAGGAGCGGGCGGATTTATCGGCTCGCACTTAACAGAACGGTTGGCGGAGGATGGGCACGAGGTGCGCGCATTTGTCCGCTATAATTCGCTCTTGGCGCGTGGTTGGCTGGAAGGCTCGCCGAGCGCGGGCGGCGTCGAAATCTTCGCGGGCGACATCCGCGACATGGACAGCGTCAGGCGCGCCATGGAGGGGAGGGAGGCCGTATTTCACCTTGCGTCGCTGATCGGCATTCCCTATTCCTACTTGTCGCCTCTGGCTTATATCAAGACGAATACGGAGGGGACGTACAACGTGCTGGAGGCGGCGCGTGACTTGGGCGTCGCGCGCGTCGTCCACACTTCAACAAGTGAAATCTACGGAACGGCGCAATACGTTCCTATCAATGAAAAACACCCGGTCAACCCGCAGTCCCCCTACGCAGCCACGAAAGCCGCGGCAGACCAGATGGCGCTGGCGTACTGCCGCTCATTCGGCTTGCCTGTGACCGTCGTTCGCCCGTTCAACACCTATGGGCCGAGACAGTCCGCGCGCGCGGTTATACCGACGATCGTGAGCCAACTGCTTGCCGGGAGGGCTAAGATTCGCCTGGGCAGCGTCACGCCGACGCGCGATCTCAACTTCGTGTCCGACACGGTGAACGGTTTTGTGACGATCGGGCTGGCCGAGGCCGCGGCGGGCGAGATCGTAAATCTTGGCAGCGGAAAGGAAATCAGCGTCGGAGACCTGGCTCGGAAAATCGCGCGGATCATCGGGCGCGAACTCGAGATTGAGCAAGACCCCGCGCGGATGCGCCCCGAGAAGAGCGAGGTCGAGCGGCTTCTCGCCGACGCCTCGAAGGCGTACAGCCTCACGGGCTGGAAACCCGAAGTGACGCTGGAGGACGGCCTGAGGCGGACGATAGAATGGATAGCCGAGCGCCGAGGCAGGTATCGGGAAGGCGAATACAACGTATGAAAAAAATCTGTGTCGTTACCGGGACCAGGGCCGAGTACGGGCTTCTTTACCGGGTTATGAGGGAAATTGAGCAATCGGAACGCCTCGAATTGCAGCTGGCTGTCACGGGGATGCACCTGTCGCCGGAATTCGGCTTGACATACCGCGAGATCGAACGCGACGGTTTCTCGATCGATGCGAAGGTTGAAATGCTGCTCTCGAGCGACACGCCCTTGGGCACAGCGAAGTCGATGTCGCTAGGCGTCTCGGGCTTCGCGGACGCGTTCGCGCGTCTTGCGCCTGACGCGGTGCTTGTTTTGGGCGATCGTTATGAGATATTCGCCGCGGCGCAGGCCGCGTATGTAATGGGCCTGCCCGTCGCGCACATTGCCGGCGGCGAGACGACGGAGGGCGCGGTGGACGAGGGCTTTCGCCACTCCGTCACGAAGATGTCCCTGCTGCACTTTGTCTCGGCCGAGCCGTACCGCACCCGTGTCATCCAGCTGGGCGAGGATCCGGCGCGCGTCTTCAACGTGGGCTCGACCGGACTCGACTATCTGACGCGGATGGAGCTGCCGGGGCGCGATGAGCTGCAAAGGGAGCTGGATTTCGCGTTCGGCAGCCCGTTGTTTCTGGTCACGTATCACCCCGCGACGCTGGGCGAGCCTGCGGAGTCCTTCGCGCAGCTTTTGCGCGCGCTTGACCGCTTCCCCGAGGCATCTGTGATTTTCACATATCCTAACTCGGACGCAAGCGGCAGGGCTATTATCGCGATGATCGAAGAGCACACGGCGAGCCGCGGCAACTGCCGCGCGTTTGTCTCCCTAGGGCAGAGACGCTATCTGAGCGCGCTCAAGCATGCCGATTTGGCGCTGGGCAACTCGTCAAGCGGACTGACCGAGGCGCCTTCGTTCCGCACGCCGACGGTTAACGTGGGTGTTCGCCAGCAGGGGCGGCTGCGAGCGAGCTCGGTAATTGACGTTTCTCCCGACGCGGGCGCGATCGAGGCCGCGATTGCCCGCGCGCTCTCGCCCGAGTTTCGGCGGATTGCCGCGAATACTCAAAACCCGTACGGAGCGGGCGACGCGTCCGCGGCGATAGTACGCGAGCTTGAGAAGGCGGATTTCAGCGTCATCCGTAAGAAATTTTATGATATAGCGTGGACGGAAGCGTGAAAATAGCTGTTCTGGGATACGGAGGCATCGCCAAAAGGCATCTGGCGAACATACGGATTCAAAAGCCAAACGCGCGGATGATTGTTCTGCGAGGCCGCGATCTGCCGCTGGACGACGGCGACGCGGACGTAACCCGGGCGCGCGGCATGGACGAGATTCTCGCCTTCGCGCCGGACTGCGCGATTATCGCGTCCCCCGCGAGCGAGCATATCTCCCAGGCGATGTCATTAGCGCGCCGCGGGGCGCATTTGCTGATTGAAAAACCCCTCGCTCGCGGCACGGACGGAACGGACGAATTAATTGCCCTCTGCCGCGAGAAAAAACTGGTTCTGATGGTCGGCTACAACATGGCGTACATGCGTGAATTGTCCGACTTTATCGGGCTTGTGAGAGGGGGAGCCGTCGGAGAAGTATTGTCCGTGCGCGCGGAGGTCGGCCAGTATCTGTCGGATTGGCGTCCGTCGCGGGATTACAGGAGCTGCGTTAGCGCGCGGGAGGAGCTGGGCGGCGGAGTTCTGCTTGAATTGAGCCACGAGATCGAATACGCGGACAGGCTGATCGGCGGGACAAAAGAGGTCTTCTGCCTCGCCCGCAGAACAGGCTTGCTCGACATAGACGCGGAGGACGCGGCCGACATAATGCTGCGCGGCGCTTCCGACGCGGTCGCGTCGATTCACATGAACATGCAACAGAAGACGCCCTATCGCTCTTGCCGCGTCGCGGGAACGAAGGGCATGTTGAATTTTAACTTGACGGATAATATTTTATACGAACGGCGTCCCGGTGACGATGCGTGGAAGATACGCGGGCGGTATGCCCCGCGGGATCGCAATCAGATGTACGCGGACGAGCTGGCGCGTTTTTTCGCTTGCGCGGCAGGGGAGGGAGAGCCCTTTCCGGACGGCGAAAGAGGTCGATTAATTGTCGGGATCGTCGAAGCGGCAAAGAAATCAGCGTCCGAAGGAGTGAAAATCTCCCTGTGAACGATACAAGCGGGAAAAATAAATTGGCATACGGATACGTTTTCGCCCGCGGCGGGTCAAAAGGGGTGCCGGGCAAGAACATACGCCCGTTGGTCGGAAAGCCCCTCATCGAGTACGCGATCGGCGCGCTCCGAGAGAGCCGTTACGTCAGCCGCGTCATCGTGTCGACGGACGACGAGGCGATCGCGCGCGCGGCAAGAGACTGCGGCGCGGAAGTTCCCTTCATGCGCCCCGCCGAGCTGGCGCGTGACGACTCAAGCGAGCTGCACGCGTGGAAGCACGCGCTCGCGGAGGCAAAGAAGGAGGGCGTGATGCCGGACATTTTCGTCTCCGCGCCCGCGACCTCGCCCCTGCGGAGCCCACGCGATATCGACTGCGCGATTGAAATGCTCGAGGACACCGGTTGCGACATGGTGTTGGGCGTGACGCCCTCTTCGCGCAATCCATATTTCAACATGGTCAGCCGCGGCGAGGACGGGCGGATCGCTATCCTGATGACGCCGCCGGACAAAATCGTAAGAAGGCAGGACGCCCCCCCGGTGTACGACATCACAACCGTCGTCTACGCGGCCCGCGCCGAGTACGTCGATCGCTGCGAGGCCGCTTTCTCCGGCGATGTTCGGTCCATCGTGATTCCGCCCGAGCGGTCGCTCGATATCGATACGCTTCTTGATTTCGCGTTCGCCGAATTTATGCTGAAGAGAGGGTAAATCATGCGCACATTGAAAGAATTGTCCTCGCTGGACGGCAGAACCGCGCTGGTCACCGGGGGCGCGGGACACATCGGAAGCGCGGTCGCGGGCGGTTTCGCCGAGTTGGGCGCGGACTTGATTTTGCTGGATATGGATGAGTCCGCGTGCCGCGAGAAAGCGGCGGTTATCGAACGCAGGTGGGGCGTCAAAGCCGACTGCGCAGCGCTTGATCTGGAAAAATTAAGCGACGCGGACGATATAGCGGGACGGTTGACCGGAGGACTCGAAAGGCTTGACATACTGGTCAACTGCGCGGCCTTTGTAGGCACGACGAAGCTTGAAGGCTGGAATGCGCCGTTTGGCGAGCAGAGCGCCGAGACGTGGCGCAGGGCGGTGGAGGTCAACCTCACCGCTCCGTTTATCCTGACGAAGGCGCTCGCGCCGTTGCTGCGAGCCTCGGGACATGGGAGCGTGATCAATTTCGGCTCCATCTACGGCCTGCTGGGGCAGGTTCCCTCAATCTACGATGGTACGGATATGCACAACGCGGCGGCTTACGGCGCGGCAAAAGCCGGGTTGCTGCAATTAACGCGCTGGCTGGCGACGACCCTCGCCCCATCCGTGCGAGTGAACTCCATCACGCCCGGCGGCGTGGAGAGGGGACAGCCCGTCTGTTTCCAAGATAATTATCGAAATCGCGTACCCTTGGGGCGCATGGCGACAGAGGAAGACATGAAGGGCGCGGCGGCATATTTGGCGAGCGACCTCTCTCTGTACGTAACGGGACAAAATATCATCGTGGATGGCGGGTGGTCGGCGTGGTGAGCGCTCCAAACAGAGTGTTGATAATAGCGGAAGCGGGCGTGAACCACAACGGCTCGGCCGAGCGGGCGCTTGAGATGGTGCGCGCGGCGGCGGAGGCCGGCGCGGATATAATCAAATTTCAGACCTTCAAGCCCGAGCTCGGAGTCGCTTCTCACGCCGCTAAGGCCGACTATCAAAAGGACACGACCGGGACTGGCGAATCGCAGCTTGAGATGGTGCGAAAGTACGAGCTCTCCCGTGAGGCGCACGAAATCATCGCCGCGCGGTGCGAAGAAATCGGCATCGAATTTTTCTCTGCGCCGTTCGACCTGCCGAGTGTTGATCTGCTGGTTGACCTCGGCGTTAAGAGGATGAAAATCCCATCCGGTGAGATCACGAATTGGCCGTTGATTCACAAAGTAGCCCGCGCGGGGAAGCCCGTAGTCATGTCTACGGGGATGTCTTCACTTGAAGAAATACGCGGCGCGCTTGGGGTGTTTTTGCTGGGCGCGCTCAAACCGGGCGCTGCGCCGTGCGGGCGGGCGGCGGAAGATGTCCTCGCGTCGCGCGAGGGACGCGCGTATCTTGCGGAAAACATGATTCTGCTCCACTGTACGACGCAGTACCCCGCGCCGTATGAGGACGTCAATCTGCTTGCGATGGACGTCTTGTCCGAAGAATTCGGCCTGCCTGTCGGCTATTCGGACCACACGAGGGGGATCGCCGTGTCGGTCGCGGCTGCGGCGCGAGGCGCGGTTGTGATCGAAAAACACTTTACCCTCGACCGGACGCTGCCCGGCCCCGACCACCCCGCGTCAATCGAACCCGACGAGCTGCGAAGCCTGGTCGAGAGCGTGCGCATAGTTGAAAAATCCCTCGGGAGAAAAATTAAAAACGTTACGCCGTCCGAAGAATCAAACAGGCTGATTGCCCGAAAGAGTCTGACCGCCTTGACCGATATTCATAAAGGAGAGGTCTTTACCGCCGCCAACCTGGGGACAAAGCGTCCCGGCGACGGCGTCCCGCCAACCGAGTATTGGCGGTATCTGGGCACGGCCTCCGACAGGGATTACGCGGCTGACGAACAGGTAGCGCCGATATGAAAAAGATAGCGATCTGCGGCGCGGGCGGGCATGGCGCTGAGATTCAGACGATATTGGAGGATATCAACGAAGAAAAACCCGCGTGGGACATAATCGGCTATTATGACCCGGGCCTGCCGAAGGGCGAAGTCGTGCGCGGCCTGCCCGTGTTGGGGAGTGACGGCGACCTTCTTGAGACGGACGAACAGATCTGCGTCGCGATAGCTGTGGGAAACATCCCAATAAGAGTAAAGATATATGAAAAACTGTCGCGGAATAGCAATTTAAGCTTTCCGACGCTTGTTCACCCGCTTGCGTATATCGCTCGCGACGCCGAGCTTGGGGAGGGATGCGTGGTTTTCCCGTTTGCGATGATCTGGCGCGGCGCGTCACTGGGAAAGATGGTCTTTGTCGGCGGAGGAGCGCAAGTCAGTCATCATGTGACAGTCGGAGATTATTCTATGTTGATGCCTCACGCGATCGCGCTCGGCAACACGCGAGTCGGGAAAAATGTCCTTCTGGGAGCAAACAGCACGGTTTTGCAGGGTGTTTCGATAGATGATGGGGCGGCTATTGGGATGGGCAGCGTCGTCTTGAGAGATGTACGCGAGGGCGTAACCGCCGTCGGCAATCCGGCGAGGGTGATCAAGGCAGACGGCGGGTGATTGAGGGTTTAGTCAGATCAAGGAGGGGGATAAGAGTGGCGGCTGTCGCCCATAAAAAAATATCGGTCGATTCGGTCAGCGTATCGGAGTGCGCGACGATCCTCCAAGGCATACAGTGCCTGAACGAATCCAACGCGCAGATTCTGCTCGTAGTGGATGAGAACGGACGTCTCGTCGGCACCGTGACCGACGGGGATATTCGCCGCGCCATCTATGTGGGGAAGCCGCTCGCGGACGCTGTCGGCGACATATGTAACCGCAATTTTAAATTCATGAGCTCTTACGATCCGGACCTCGCACTCTCGTATTATGAAAACTATGGAATCCGCCGCATCCCCATCTTGGACGACGGCGTCGCGCAAGACATTGTGTTCATCGAGGATGTGCTTGCCGGGAGCGTGTTGCTTCCGAGCAAGGGCAAGGTCGTGATCATGGCGGGAGGGCGCGGCTCGCGCCTCGACCCGATTACGCGCGTCGTCCCAAAACCGTTGCTGCCCATCGGCGACCGCCCGATTCTCGAGCTGATCATGGATTCGTTTTACGGCCAGGGTTATGAGGATTTTATTTTGTCGCTGAATTACAAGAAGGACTTTATCCGCGGATATTTCGCCGAGCGCGGAGAACTGCCGTATCATATCGACTATGTTGAAGAAGAAAATTTCATGGGGACGGCCGGCAGTCTGTCGCTGATGAAGGAACGTCTGACGGAGACGTTCTTTTTGACCAACTGCGACATTCTTGTCGAGATGAATTATCGCTCGGCTTTTCGCGAGCATGTCAAGCAAGAAAACGCTCTGACCGTGATCGGCGTGCTGAAAAATTTTAATATTCCTTACGGCGTCATACAGATTGAAAACGGAAGCTTCGCGAGTATCGACGAAAAACCGGATTATTATGTCATCGTCAACGCCGGGGTTTATATCCTCGAGCCGGAGTGTCTTGAGTTCGTCGACGCAAGCTCGCGCCCGGACGGTTTGTTCCACATGACGCACCTCATGGAGAGCGTCAAAGACGCGGGGTTAAAGGTCGGCGTGTTCCCCGCTCACCGCAAGTGGGTCGATATCGGGCAGTGGAACGAATATAACAAGCTGATCTAGCGGTCGCGCACGACAACCTCGATCAATCCGACCTCGCGCGAGTAGTAAAATATTACGCCGCGTCCGCCCAGCGCGGGGGCGGGAGCCTCGCAAATCAGCTCCGCGAACTTCGCCGCCTTGAGCCCGGCCTTGACGTCCGCGAGATCAGCTCTGCCGGCCGCAAAGCAGCAGTGATAGGGCGACGGCCCGTTTTTGGCGAGGAAGTTCGAGATTGGGCTTTTAGCGTCGGCGATGGGCTCAATCAGCTCGACCGTGTCACCGTCAGAGTTGCGCAGCAGAATAATGTTAACCGAGCGCGAGTCGTCGCGACAGGCCTCGCCCGAGGGTTCAAAGCCCAGAGCGCTCATCGAGGGAAGCGCGCGTTCGATGGAGTGAACCGCCCATCCAACGTGATCGACCGTGAGAGGTCGCATCTCAGGCGATGCCCCCGCCGCCGCTGTCCATGACCAGGCGGACCCCGGTGATTCTCCGGCTGGCTTCCGAGAGCAGAAAGAGCGCGCTTTCCGCGACGTCGTCGGGCTCGATCATGCCAAGCGGCATGGATTTTTTTACTCTCTCGCGGAAGGCTTCGTCTCCTATCGCGGCTTTTAACTTGTCGTTCATCGGCGTGTCCACAAAGCCCGGGCAAATTGTGTTGAAGCGGATGCCGCGCGGCGCGTACTCCTTCGCGAGCGCGGAGACGGCGGCGTTCAGCGCCGCCTTGCTGCCCGCGTAAGCCGCAAGGCCGGGGTCGGGGGATACTCCGGCGAGCGATGAGATTGCTACGACGCTGAAGCCCGGTTCGTAACGCCCCCTTCGGCAAAATTCCTTCGCGAAGGCCAGAAACGCAAGATAGTTGATTTGCAGCATCTCGGAGGCTTTCGCGAAATTGAGGTCGCGCAACAGTTGAATGGAAGATACGCCCGCGCTGTGTACGAAGCCCGACACCGGCCCCATCGACTCGTTTATTCCGGCTGCGCACTCGGCGATGCTCCCCGGGTCTTCGCTGTCGAAGGTAAAACAGCGACTCCCTTGGCCGCGGAGTTGCTTTGTTACCGCGCTAAGCTTCTTCGCGTCGCGCCCGCAGAGCGCCACATTCGCGCCGGCTTGCGCGGCGCTTAGCGCGATTGCCCGCCCGATACCGGAGGACGCGCCCGTCACTGCGATCACCTTGCCAAGCATAGAATAAGACATTACCTATCCTCCTCACCATGCATTTCAGCCAAAATATCACCTACGGTGACAAAAGAATTCAGCAGCTCGACCGATAGCTCGCGGTCGAAATGTTCGTAGAACATCGAGATAAGCGAAAGCTTCGCGAGCGAATCCCATTCTTCTATTGATTCCAGCACGGCTTCATCGGAGAGCGAACCGCTTTCCGCTTCGATCGAGTCTTCCAGCATAGCGATTTTTTCTTGCGGCGTCATATGCGCTAAACCTCCAGCGTTTATCGTTGCATTCGAAGCGTATTATACGAGATAACGCGCCGAAAAACATATATGTTGCACATGGATTGAGTTAATATATAATTGACATCGACGCGCGGTATTTTAAGAAGAAGGCGGATGATCGTATGAGTGTTTGCCATAAAGTGAAGGGCGTGTCGATAGGAGGCATCGCCGCGTGCGTGCCGAAGGGTGAGATCGACAATCTCGAGTTCGGGCGCGAGCTGTTCGGCGACAGCCTGGAGGGCGCGCTCAAGGTCACCGGCGTGAGGAAGCGCCGCGTCTGCGAGGAAGAAAAAGTTACCAGCCTCGACCTCTGCGTTTATGCGGCTAAGGCGTTGGCTGAGCGCGCAAGCATTGACTATTCGGACTTTGGCGGCGTCATATTCGTCACTCTGACGCCGGATCTTCCGTTGCCGAACAACGCGACGCTCGCGCATTCTCTGCTGGGATTCCCGCCGGAGAGCGCGGCGTTTGACATGAGCCTGGCGTGCCCCGGCTATCCCTATGGGCTGTGGGCAGCGGCGATGATGGCAAAATCAACGGGGCGGAAAATTCTTTTGCTTGACGGAGACACTCACAGCCATTTTGTCTCTTCGCGGGATCGCGCGACGGCTCTGCTCTTCGGAGACGCGGGGAGCGCCACCGTCGTCGCGCCGTCGGAGGGCGCGGAGGCTTGGACCTTCGACTTTGTCACTGACGGCGCGCTCCGCGACGTGTTGGCCATCCCGGAGGGCGGCTACCGCAAGCGATTTAACGCGCGCAGCGCCGAGTACACAGAAAGAGAGGAAGGGGCGTTCAGACGGGGCATAGACATGAAGATGGACGGCATCGCGGTGTTTAACGCGGTTGTGAGGTACGCGCCCGGAAGTTTGAAGCGCGTGATGGAGAGCGACGGCGCGAGCGAGGGCGACTATGGATACCTTGTCTTGCATCAGGCGAATCTGATGATGATTCGTCAAATCGCGAAAAAACTGGGCTTCAAAGACGAACGTTTCCCGTTGTCGCTTGATCGGTACGGCAACGTGGGATCGGCGACGATTCCGCTCACGATCTGTTCGGAGCTGGGCGAGACAATCAGGAACAAAAGCTCGCGCATCCTCATGTCCGCTTTCGGCGCCGGTTTTTCGGTTGCTTCCGCGGGCGTCTCAATCGGCCCCTGTCCCTGCGCGGGGGTGGTGGAGTACGAGGATCATTTGTCCTCGTCCGCAAGCTCGTGAACGTCCGAAATCTCCACGTGAGACTCTCGGGCAAGCTCAAGCAGCAGATCCCGCTCGGCGCAGGGGAAGCTGCACGCAAACCCGCAGCTGGCGGACAAGTCGCGCGGAACCGGGATGATTCGCACGTTGTAGCCGGCGTTGCGGCACGTTTTTTCAAAACGGAGGGCCATATGTGTGGTGTCGAACGTCGCGATGCATCGCATTTGGATCATTCCTCCCTTATAATAATAACTATAAACATTCGGATGTTTCCGAGTTGATTTCACTAGGCAATTATACTTGGACATTGTCAATAAATGATAGTACAATTCCACTATCCGGAGCAAAGCGGGGCTAATTGTCGGAAGATATGCAGAGGAGGTCCTTGAAGGTATGGTAGATGTGAGGAGATTGGTTGGGGCGTTTCTTGTGGTGACGATACTGGGTGCATTGGCCCCCACGCTTGCATTTGCGGCGGAGGAGAAGATTGGGAGTATGGATCCCCAGAAGGTTCTTTTCCAGCACCCGAAATACGAACAAACGCTGAAGCAGGTCAAAGCTGTGGCTGATAAAAAGCAGAACGAGGCAAAGGCTGCGATCGACAAAGAGAGTGACAACAATAAAAAGGCGGATATCTTCCAGAAGATGCGCAAAGATATCGCCGATGAAGAACAGAAATTGATGCAGCCCCTGTTCAAAGACATCGACCTCGCGGTGCGCGCTGTGGCGAACGCGAAGAAGATCACTGTTGTCGTGGACAAAACGGCGATGTTCTACGGAGGCATCGACATCACCAATGATGTCGTGCAGGAACTGAAGAAAAAGAGCGCCGGGAGCAATTAGAAAAAACGACGTCACAAAAACCGCGTTAATACGAAAACCTCCGACTCCGGTCGGAGGTTATTTATGTTAGGATATTAGCGTTTAAAAAATCAGGCCATCACGCGGAGGTGTTGATTTTGTCGGAGTTAAAACTGAGCACTGTCAGCATGGAGATCCCTGAGGGATGCAATATCATCCTCGGGCAGAGCCATTTCATCAAGACGGTTGAAGACTTGTACGAAGCGCTTGTGACGTCGTCTCCCTCTCTGCTTTTCGGGATCGCCTTCTGCGAGGCGTCGGGCGATCGTTTGATCCGCGCGGACGGCAACGATGACGGGCTGACGCGAATTGCTGTCTCGAACGCGCGCGCGGTATCCGCGGGACATTGTTTTGTGATAATGATTAAAAACGGTTTTCCCATCAACGTCTTAGACCGCGTCAAAGCCGCGCAGGAGATCTGCTGTGTTTTCGCGGCGACAGCAAACCCGCTTGAGGTAATCATCGCCGAGAGCGAACAAGGGCGCGGAGTTATGGGTGTGATCGACGGAGAGACGCCTCTGGGCGTCGAGGACGAAAGCGGCAGGCAGTGGAGGAAGAGCCTGCTGCGCGAAATTATTGGATATAAACGCTGATTAATACGTTTTTGTGGTACGATGTAAGCTGGAAGGAGTCGGTATAATACAATGCCAACAATGAAAAAAAGGCGGGCCGGGAGGGGAAACTCCAAGAGGAAAACACCCTCCGGCTTGCGGCTGATCCCGCTCGGAGGTTTGGGCGAGATCGGCAAGAACGTTACTGCCATCGAATATGGCGAGGATATCATAATTATCGATTGCGGCCTTAAGTTTCCTGAAGAGGAGATGCTGGGCATCGATTTTGTGATACCCGACGTCACATATTTAGTGGAGAGGAAGGACAAAATCCGCGGGCTCTTTTTGACTCACGGACACGAGGATCACATCGGGGCAATTCCGCTCGTGCTTCCTCGTTTGGATGTGCCGATATACGGCGCGCCTCTCACACTCGGACTGGTTGAGAACAAAATGCTCGACGCAAGGACCGCCTACAGGCCGCGCTATAACACTGTACAACCCGGAGATATCGTAAAAGCCGGCGCTTTTGAAGTCGGCTTTATCAATGTCAGCCACTCGATCCCCGACAGTCTGGCTCTGTACGTGCGCACGCCGCTGGGGATTATCGTCCACAGCGGAGACTTCAAGCTTGACACAAGCCCGATCGGGGGCAAGCCCACCGATTACTCTACGCTGGCCGAGCTGGGGAAAGAGGGTGTTCTGCTGCTCTTGTCGGACTCGACCAACAGTGAGCGCGAAGGCTTCACACCCTCCGAGCGCACAGTCGGAAGAACCTTCGAAGAGATTTTCCGCAACCACAAGGATCGGAGAATTGTGATCGCGACCTTCGCCAGCAACCTGCACCGCGCGCAGCAGGTCTTCAACATTGCCGCGCGTTTCAACCGCAAGGTGGTGCTGATGGGGCGCAGCATGCTTGCCTATGTCGAGCTTGCGCGGAGGCTGGGCTATGTCGACGTTCCCGAAGACTTGCTCGTCACTTCGCAGGAGGCGGAACACTTAGCGCCCAACCGAACCGTCGTGCTGACCACCGGGAGCCAAGGAGAACCTTTTTCCGGCCTCGTGCTGATGAGCAAGGGCGAACACAGGCAGATACGCCTGGGCAGCCGCGATCTGGTAGTGGTTTCCGCAACGCCCATTCCCGGCAACGAAAAACTGGTCAGCAACACGATCAACAGGCTTTTTGCGCTGGGGTGCGAAGTAGTGTACGAGAGGGGCAAGGCCATACACGTCTCGGGTCACGCGTCGCGTGAAGAGCAAAAAATTCTGCTGAGCCTCGTAAAACCGAATTATTTCATGCCCGTTCACGGAGAATACCGCCACCTGGTGCGGCACGGCCAGCTCGCGCGCGAGATGGGGATACCGTCCAAGAACGTGTTTGTCCTGCAAAACGGCGATACGCTCACCTTCGACACGGAAGGACGGGCTAAGACGGGCGACCGAATCCCGTCGGGCGCGGTGCTGGTGGATGGTATGATGCTGGGAGAATTCGAAGGCAGCCTCCTGCGCGAGCGCAAGGAGTTGTCGGAGAACGGGCTTATTACGCTCTCCGTCGTTCTGGATGCCGAATGCAGACAGGTCGCGCCTCTCCAAATTGAGAGCAAGGGCAGTATTTACGGGCTCGACAGCGAGAACATGCGCCCGGATATTGAGCTGGCGGTCAGCCGCGCGCTCGAAGGCGTGCGCGCGGGCTCGATCGAGCGCGATATGCTTACGACGGAGATTCGCAAGAGGATACGCGATACGCTGATTCGCAATTCGCGTGCCTATCCCACGATCATGCCCCTGATTACGACCTGCCAGGGGACAGGGGCGCAAGCGCCCCGCGCGCCGGAAAAACGCGGCCGCAGGGGAGGGCGAAGCGGCAAATAACAAATGATCGCGCCGCGCAGCGCGGCGTACCGGTATACCATGCAAAGGGTGGCTGAGTCTTGTCAATCGCAGATATAATTAAACTGTTGGGCGGAGTTGCGCTCTTAATCTATGGCATAAAGACAATGGGCGACGCTCTGCAAGACCTCGCGGGCGACAACCTGCGAAGGTTGATCGCGTCCCTTACGGGAACGCCGCTTCGCGGCGTCGCGGTAGGAGCGCTCGTAACGGTTATTATTCAAAGCAGCAGCGCAACCACCGTAATGGTGGTCAGCTTTGTGCATGTCGGCCTGATGAATTTGGCGCAGGGTTTCGGGGTGATCATGGGCGCGAATATAGGCACCACGATCACCGCGCAGCTGATCGCCTTTAGCATACAGAAGTACGCGATCCTCGGGGCGGTCGTCGGTGCCGCCCTTTCGGTGGCCGGCAAGAACCGCCGCCACAGGCAGCTTGGCTCGGGGCTTGTGGGCTTTGCGCTGCTTTTTGTGGGCATGGGGATGATGCAAGACGCGATGGTTTTCCTCCGGGGGAGACAGGATCTCTTCATGGCTTTTAACGACCAGCCCTGGCTGGGGATGCTGGCAGGCGCGCTGATCACCATGCTCGTTCAGGCGAGCTCCGCCACCGTAGGTCTCACAATGGTCATGGCCTCGCAGGGGCTTTTGGCCCTTCCGTCGGCTGTCGCCATTATTTTCGGGGATAACATCGGCACCACGATCACCGCGGTGCTGGCGTCCATAGGCGGCAACCGCTCCGCGAAGCAGGCCGCCGCCGCGCACGTTATGTTCAACGTGATCGGTGCCGTCCTCATGATGTTTGCGCTCTCGCCATTCTGCAGGCTGGTGGCCTTGACGTCCGCGGAACCTGCCCGCCAGCTGGCGAACGCGCACAGCCTTTTTAACATTCTCAACACCTGTATATTTCTGCCCTTCGTAACCCCTTACACCTCTTTTATCAAACGGCTCGTGCCGGACAAAAAACAAGCCGTTCCGCTGGAGCAGGGCGCTCGCTTTTTGAACAGCCACCTGATCGATGCCTCTCCCGCGGCCGGTGTGGACGCGGTCAGGCAGGAGATGGTGCGGCTCGGGCGAATCGCGCTCGGTATGCTTGAAGAGTGCAAGATAGTCCTTGTCGATAAGGACATGAAGCTCGTCCCGGGTGTGCTGCAGGTCGAGAAGACAGTCAACGAACTGACGCACTCGATCATCCACTATTCTACCGAGTTGGGGCAGAAGGGGATTTCTCAGGATCTCTCCCGCCTTCTCAACTCCTGCGTCTGCGGCGTGGGAGATATAGAGCGCATGGGCGACCACGCGGAAAACCTGATTGAGATGGCGCAATTTCTCCACGAGAAAAAGCTGACATTCTCGCCGAAGGCGAATACGGAGTGCCGTGAAATGTTCGACCTGGTGACGCAGGCTGTCTCAAAGAGCGTGCAAGCGCTCGAGCGCGAGGACATTACCCTCGCGAACGAGGTGCTGGCTCTCGAGCCCAGGATCGACCAGATGGAGAAGGTGCTCCGCGCGCGGCATATCGAACGCCTTAACACGGGCAAATGCCACCCCAGCGCAGGCGTCATATTCATCGACATACTCAGCAATCTCGAGCGCGTGGGCGACCATGCGCACAACCTTGCGCGAATCGTCTGCGATATCGAAAGAATACGGTGCGGCGAACGCAGCTGAAGGTGAGTGAAAGTTAGCAGATGAATTTTGAGAGATTGTTTATGGGGCTGCTGCAAGGTTTTACCGAGTTCCTGCCGGTGAGCAGCTCCGGTCATTTGGGACTGGCGAAGATGTTTTTCAATATCAACGAGCCGAATTTGGCATATGACCTTGTTCTGCATGCGGCTACGCTTTTGGCGGTGTTGCTTTACTTTTGGCGGGATATCTGTCATTTGCTGTTCGAGTGGGTCTGCGCGATCCCGCGTAAGAGCGCGCGCGCCCGGGAGGGTTGGCGTTACGGTTGGGCGGTTATCGCCGGTCTGATTGTCACGGCGCCGTTTGGCGTGTTCTTGAGATCCGCGTCGGAGGCGATGTCGGTCAACTCTCTCTGGCTCGCGGGCGGTTTTTGGGTGACATCTCTTCTTCTGTTTTCAACGCGCTTTTTGTCGGTGGGCGTTGACGAGGTCGCTCCGCGGCACGGTTTTTTCATCGGCTTATTACAAGGAATAGCGGTGATGCCGGGCATATCGCGCTCGGGATCGACGATCTGGGCCGGGCTGCTCTCCGGGCTCTCTCGGGAGGAGGCGTTCCGTTTCTCATTTCTGCTCTCGGTCCCGACCATTCTTGGCGCGGTGCTGATGGAGGCCCGTCATCTGGGGGGCTCGAGCGAGTTTTTCCACGCGCTGCCCGAAGGCTGGCTTTGGGGGACGATCGCCTCGTTTTGCGCCGGGATGCTCTCTTTAGTGATGCTGAGAAAGCTTGTAACCGGCGATAAGTTTTGGGTTTTCGCGATTTATTGTTTGTTGTTGGGCTGCGTCTCGATGGGCCTGTTCTTAGTGGGGGTGTAAAAATGGCGGTTTTGAGAACCAATTCCGGCAAATGGCTTGTCGTCTTTTTCTGCACGGTGCTCGGCACCTTTCTTGGCGTTTTTTTTCAACACTTTTCCGTTACAGCGCCTCTTTTCAGAGATATTGTGGATTTATCCGCCGGGCCGGTCAGCGCCGACTTGCTCGCGCTGCGATTCAGCTTCGGCTTCGGTCTTAGGCTGAACCTGGGGACGCTTTTCGGAGGGCTTGTCGGCTTATGGATTACCCGGTAAGACTGGCGTTGGCTTCGGAGAGCCCCAGGCGCAGGGAGATGTTAACCGCGCTGGGTTGGCGATACGAGTCGGCGCGCGCGGACGTAGACGAGCGCGCCTTAGAGGGCGAGCCGCCGCGCGAAATGGCTTTACGGCTCGCTAAAGCGAAGGCGCTTGCCGGGTCATTGCTCGCGCGCGGCGCTTGGACTATCGGCGCGGACACGGTCGTCGACCTTGACGGCGAGGCTTTCGGAAAACCATCGGACCGAGAGGACGCATCTCGGATGCTGCGCGCGCTCTCCGGCAATACCCATATCGTTCATACGGGAGTCGCGATTGCGGCGGATGGAGAATTGCTCTCGGAATCTGTCGAGTCCACCCGCGTGCGCTTCGCGAAGCTGACGGATACTCAAATCGACGCGTTTCTGCGAACCGGCGAGGGTTGCGACAAGGCGGGAGCTTACGCGATACAGGGCGTCGGCGCGCTTTTGGTGGAAAGTGTCGAAGGTTGTTATTCAAATGTGGTCGGGCTGCCCGTATACCGCTTGAGCCGAATGTTGGAGAATCTGGGCTGGAGTGTGGCGTCGCAGTGGGGTTTATTTCCGGGAGGGAAGCATCATGAATAATCGGGATTGGAGACAGCCCGCATGGCCGGCGTGGCGCATATTTTGTCTGTTGCTGGCCGCCGCCCTTCTCCTTGCCTACGGGGGGCTGGCCGAGCGTTTGAAGGCGGAGTGGAGCAGACGGGTTACCGCGATCGTGGTCGATTGGAAGGACGTCGCGTCGCTCGCGATAGAAGAGGGAGTCGCTGTGGATGACCTGTATCCGCACCTTTACGAGAATGGAGTACGCGGCGTGACGGTTTTCGAGCTTACGGGCAAGGATCTGCTCGCGGGGGCCGCGCCGTTTGCGTTCAGGCCGCTTGCGTCTGTTCCGCCCGCCCTGAGAGAGGGAGTGAAGGCTTCGCCGGATCGGGCCGCTCTTTTGGCGGATAACACGGAACCAACGCTGAGCGCGGCCTTGGAATACATGCGGATCCGGATGCCCGGGCTTTCCGCGCGGCGAATCGGCAAAAGCACGTTGATCGTTTTGCCGTTCTCAGTCGAGGAGGTTGCGGACTCCGGCCTGTTGCCGGATTTTGCCGCGCTTGAGTTCGCGCGGCGCGTCCGCGCGTCCGCGCTCTATCGTCCGGCGTCCGCAATCGGCGTGGACGGAAAGAAGGTCGCCGCCTCGCTGCTTATGTTAAAAGAAAAATATCCCGAGATCAGCTGTGTTATTCCGGCGGGGCAGGTTATCGCTGGTTACCCTGACGTCGCGCCGGTGGCGTCGGCGCTTAAGGAAGCGAAAATCAGCGTGGCGCAGGTGGAGTTCGTAAGACAGATTGGCGCGTCGCAGCTGAGCAGCGCGGCAAAACCGAACGTGCTGTCCCTCCACAGCCTGGTTAGAGACGAGCTGATCAGCCGCCGCATGTCGCGAGGACAAGTGGTCGAGCGGATGGTGCGCGCCGTACACGAGCGCTCGATTCGGATTTTGCTGATGAGGCCGTATGACCTTTACAGCGCCGGAAAGACAGAGCCGTTTCTGGAGGATCTCGAGCATATTTCATCCTCGATAAAAGCCCGCGGATATGCCATCGGCTGGCCGCTGCCGCTGCCGATGCGCGGCGCTTCACTCCCCGGCGCGTTCTCTGTCGCGGCGGTTTTTACCGCGTGCATGTGGTTTTATCTTCGCCGTTACGCGGGGTCGTTTGACGATAAGGCGTCGCCTGCGGAGTGCGCGGCGCTTGCGGCGTTCGCCCTCGCGCTCGGGGCGGCGATATGGAAGGTTCCGTTTGCCTCGCGCCTTGCGGGCGGCCTGACGTCGGCGCTGCTTGCGACCGAGGCGACGATCTGGGCGCTCGACCGATACAAAAAACCGTTTGCGGGCCTGATTGCGGGTCTTCTGATTGTCCTTTCCGGCGGTCTGTGCATCGCCGGGTATTACGGCACGACGTCCGCGATGCTGCGCTTGACGCCCTTTTCCGGCGTGAAGATGACGCTTCTTTTGCCGCCGCTGTTGATCCTCGCGCATGACTTCAAAAAACGCGTACACCCCGAGTCTCTGCCCGAGGTGTTGAAACGCCCGCCGATCTGGGGGGAGCTGCTGCTCGTTTCCATTCTGCTGGGCGGCGCGTTGCTCATGGCCGTGCGCAGCGATAACGTTGCTTTTGTGCCGGGCTGGGAGATTCGCTTCCGCGAGGCGCTTGAGCGTCTGCTTTGGGTGCGCCCCCGCACGAAAGAATTTATGCTGGGCTACCCGTGCGTCGTCCTCTACTACGCGTTCATACGCCGCGGCTGGGCGGCGCGCTGGAGGGAAGTCTTCCGCGTGGGCTCGAGCGTAGCTTTCGCGTCCGCTGTCAACACCTTCTGCCATTTTCACACGCTGCTGCCGCTTACCGTAGTTCGGGTTGTAAACGGATGGTGGCTTGGGATCGCGGTCGGTTTTGTCGCCGTGGTGATAATCCGCTACGTCGACGGGCCTTTTTGGAGGAAGGTCGGCAGGGAGTTGCTGGGTTGAACTCGTACGACGTGCTTCTTGCCGGATACTACGGTTTCGGAAATCTGGGCGACGAGCTGCTGGCGCAGTCCGCGATTGGCTTGCTGCTTTCGTTCGGCGTGGAAAGAGGAAAAATCGCGATATTATCGAACAATCCGGACGAATCAAAAGAAAAATTCGGCATAGACGCGGTCAATCGATGGAAGCTGTCCGCGGTGCGCGAGGCTCTTATGCGGTCGAGAACGTTGCTTTTGGGCGGCGGCGGACTTTTTCAGGACGCGACCAGCATGCGCTCGTGCGTTTATTATTGGGGCTTGGTGAGGTTGGCTCGAGCGGCGAGGTGCCGCGTATGGGCGGTCGGGCAATCTGTCGGCCCTCTGCTGTCTCCCGCCGCGAAGTGGTTGACGAAGACAGCGTTTGCCGCCTGTGCGTACATCGGTGTCCGCGACGAGAGCTCGCGCGCCCTTCTGGCCGGTTACGGTCTGGCGAGCGAGCTCACGCCGGACCTCGTTTTCGCGCTCGACGTCCCGCCGCTGAGTGAACGCGGACGCACAGTACTGATAAACGTCCGCCCGGCTCGGGATCTCCGCTGGCGCGATCGAATCACGCAGGCCGCGCGTGAGATTAGCGAACGGGGTTTCCCCTTGCGCGGGATCGCGTTTGCGGAGGAAGACGCCCGCGAGCTGGAGTCACTCGCCGTCGTCGGCGTAAAACCGGGAGATATTGTGTCTCCTGTGACCGAACGAGATTTTTTGAGATATTCGGATGACGCGTTCGCTGCGGTCGGAATGCGCCTGCACTTCGGCATTTTGTCCTACAGACGGGGGCTTGCCGTCTTAATGGCTCCATACGACCCGAAAGTGAGCGGATTTGCGCAACAATGCGGCTTATCTCTTCTTCCTGATGAGGATAAAAAGGATGATTCTGTTATAATGCCGATATTACGGGAATGCCCTAATGCATCCTTTGGCGCGTCCGGGGATGATGCTTGCGGGTGTTTGCGCAGTTCTTTTTTCAAAGCAGCCGAACAATTGCTGGGGGAAATATCGCATGGATGAGGCAAAAATTAAAACTTTGGAATCTCTGGCCGTAGAGGTGCGCAAGGATGTCGTCCGCATGGTCGGAGTGGCGCGGTCCTACGGCTTGGCCTCCGCTTTGACGGTTGTCGACCTGTTGGTTTACCTGTATTGGGAGAAGATGAGCGTCTCCGTACATGACCGCGCGCGGCGCGACAGAGACCGCCTGGTTCTAAGCAAGGGTGCGGCGACGCCTGCCCTGTACGCGTGCCTGGCGAGGCTCGGCTTTTTCAACAGGGAGGAGCTCTGGAGCTACCGAAGGCTCGGCGCTATGCTGCAGGGATATCCCGACATCAGAACGCCGGGAGTAGACGCGCCCAGCGGCGCGCACGGAGGCGGCATAGGCATCGCGTCCGGGCTCTGCATGGCGCTGCGCATGGACGGGTTGGCCTCGCGCGTTTACTGTGTCATGGGCGACGGCGAGCTGCAAGAGGGCGTAGTGTGGGAGTCGCTTTTTGCCGCATCCGGCCGCAAGCTGGACAACCTCACTCTTATTGTTGACGCGAATGGGCACAAAGATCAGGGCCCCTTGGCCGGTTTGAAGGAAACAGGCGCTCTGGCGGAAAAGTTCAAGGCTTTCGGCTGGTTTGTGGTGGATGCGGACGGGCACGATTTCGCCTCGCTCGAGCGCGCGTTCAGCGCGGCGGAGGGTGTGGCCGCTCAACCGAAGGTCGTGCTGGCGCGCACCTGCACAGGCAGCGGCGTATCCTTCCTGGAGCGCGGCGGCTCCGAAAACGGGCGGCCGCTCTCCAGCGAGGATATGGACAGGGCGCTCTCCCTTCTTGAAGCGGGTGAAGCGAAATGAATTCACAGGAAGCGGCTCACAGCAGCTACTACGGCTATATAGAGGCGCTCGGGCTGATCGAAAAAGAGAACCCCAACGCCGTCATACTCGAGTCTTTGAAGCCGGCCAATTCCGAGGGCGCGGGCGAGAGTGCGAGGCGTCTGCGCGTCGGGCTGGCGGAGCAGGATCTGGCGCTCGTCGCCTCGGGCTTGGCGCTCGGCGGCAAGACGGTGTTCGTATCCGCGCCTGTTTCTCCCGTGTTCGCGGGGCGCGCTTACGAGCAAATACGCGCCGCTGTCGCTATCTCAAATTTGAAAGTGGTGTTATCATCCGTACAGGACGGTTTATTGCTGGATCAGGACGGCGCGGTCCGCCAGATGAACGAGGATCTTGCGCTTATGCGCGTGTTGCCGAATATGTCGGTGATCGTACCGGCGGACAGAACCGCCGCCCGCGAGCTCGCCTTCGCGCTGGCGCGCAATGACGGCCCGGCGTACATGAGGCTCAGCTACGCGGGCGATGACGGGATATACGAAGAAGGCGACCGCGATTTTCACATCGGCGGCGCGAGGTTGCTTACGGAGGGTGATGGAGTCACGATTTGCGCTTGTGGTATCATGGTAGGAGAAGCGGTCAAGGCGCGTAATGTTCTGGCGCAACAGGGAATTGTCGCGGAGATTCTTGATTGCTACAGTATAAAACCGTTTCCGGAGCAGACGCTGCTCGCTTCGGTGCGGCGGACGGGTTGCTGTGTTACCGCTGAGAAACACAGCGGCTGCGGAGGTCTCTACGGAACGGTGGCGGAGTGCCTGAGCCGGAGCTACAGCGTTCCGGTGAGAGGCGTGGCTTCGCGGGACAGCTTCGGTCAGAGCGGCACGCCCTTGGAGTTGCAAGAGTATTACGGGCTTACGCATAGAGAAATCGTACACAATGTGGTCCAGGTGTGGGCCATGCGCAGGAGGTAAAAATGGATATCCGTTTTTCGGGAGTAAGCAAAATTTTCTATCCTGATATTACCGCTCTTGAAGACGTTTATCTGGAGATCCCCAAGGGCGAGTTCGTCTATCTCGTCGGTCCGACAGGATCCGGAAAAACGACGCTTTTGCGGTGCGTAACAAGAGAAGTCGCCCCGACAAGGGGACAGATCACAGTCGGTTCCTTCTCCCTTCGCAAGATCAGCCGCGTAGATCTGTCAATATTCAGGCGCGACATAGGGATTGTTTTTCAGGACTTTTGTCTGTTGCCTCACTTGAACGTATTTGAAAACGTGTCGTTCGTCCTCGAGGTGTTGGGTGTGCCTTCGCGCGAGATTAAGGAGCGCACGGGCGAGGTGCTCGATCAGGTCAACCTGTGGCGCAGGCGTTTCCTCTATCCGCCGCAGCTCTCCGGAGGAGAGCAGCAGCGGGTCGCGGTGGCGCGCGCGATTGTGAACTCGCCGTCGATTCTGCTTGCGGACGAGCCGACGGGGAACCTTGATCTGCACACCGCGGAGGAGATCATGCAGCTCATCATCTCCATCAACGCGCTGGGAACGACCGTCATCATGGCGACTCACAATCAATATCTCGTCGATGCGTACAGACAACGCGTCGTAGGCATAAAGTACGGTCGCGTCGTGCGCGATGAAAAACGAGGGAGGTACGACATGGATGGGGAGCTTTAAATACGCTTTCCGTGACGCCGCCCGTCTGATTTTCCGTCATTGGGGGCTTTCCTTTCTGACCTTGATCACATCAATGGCTGTTTTCTATCTCATCGGAGCCAGCGTTCTTTTGGTGCTGAACACGAGGCATATTGTGGGAGTCCTTGAAGGAGAGCTGTCGATACAGGCTTATCTGGCGCCGGAGGCCGCTTCGCAGGATGTCGCGCTAAAGGCGAGCGCGATCCGGCATGTCACGAAGGTAAAGATCATCACCTCCGAGATGGCGATGGAGAGGCTGCGTCAGCGGCTGGGCTCTCGTCAATCGGAGGCGCTGGCGCTTCTGGGGGAAAACCCCCTGCCCTCGAGCCTCGAGATTTGGGTAGATCGAGCCAGCAGCGTGAGCGAGGTCGCCCGGGAGCTTTCTCTTTATTCGGAGATACAAGACGTGGTATACGCGGGAAATCTGGCGGAAAAACTGTCGAAATTCTCGCGCTTCGCGGGACAGTTCTCACTGGCCGTCCTTTTGGTCGCCGTGACGGCGAGCGCTGTCGTGCTGTTTAACACGATCCGCATCGCGGTGTACTCGAAGGAGGAGGAAATCGGCATCATGCTGATGGTGGGCGCGACGCCCGCTTTTGTCGCGCTTCCGTTTGTGGTGCAGGGCGTGTTGCTCGGAGGGGTAGGTTCGCTGGGAGCCAGCGGCCTGCTTGCCGTCAGCTATAGCGGCATTTTGGAGAGGCTAAAGGATCTATTGCCCTTTTTGCCTTTTCTCGAGCCGAGCATTCTATTGGCTCAGCTCGGCGTGATCCTTGTCGGAGCGGGGGCTACCGTCAGCCTCGTCGCCAGCTTGGTGGCCGTCGAGACTTTTACGCGGCGCGCGATGAAGCCGCTGTAGGAGGGGTATTTTTGAATTACTGGAAGAAGACACCGGTTGCGCTGATTGCGATCCTGATGCTGGGGCTCTCTGTCCTTACGGGCGTGGCTGCCGCCGCTGCGCCGAAGACCCAGAGCGACATCGAGAAAGCTCTCAAGGAACAAGAGCGGAAGTACAAGAAAATGCAGGCGCAGATCGACAGCGCGAAGAAAAAAGAACAAGAGGCCGCAAAGCGCGAGAGCGCTTTTTCCAAAGAGGTTAACCGCCTCATTAGCCAGATCAGCATCACCGAGCAGCGAGTCAACGTCACGACGCTCAAACGAAACAAAATATTAAACGACCTTGCTCTGACAAATTCCAAGATCACGATGACCTCCGAGCGGATTGACAAGGTGAAGGAGCTTCTCAAGGGTCGAATGATCGCGATCTATAAATACGGCGGCATGACGGAGTTCAACCTGCTGATGTCCGCGTCCCGCGCGCAGGATGCGCTGGCGACGTCTTATCTGCTCGGAAAGATCGCGGAGCAGGATAAAAAACTGATCAACGACCTGTCTTACCAAAAATCGACGCTCGAGCGCGCGAAGACCGAGCTGGCGAGGCAGAAGCAAGAGCTCGAGAAACAAAACAAAGACCTGCTGAGCCAAAAAGCCTCGCTGCAGCGCACCACCGCCGAGCGAAACAGGTTGCTTGAGCGCGCCAGGCGCGACAAGGCCCTCTTCCAGGCCGAGCAGGCGGAGCTGCTCCAAGCTTCGAGAGAGTTGCAGGGCAAGATAACCGAGCTGCTGGCCGCCAAGAAAAAAATGCAGGAGAAGAACGCAGGAGGAGCCACGCCGCTTTACTTCAAAGGAGGGCGTCTCGCGTGGCCGCTTCGAGGGCCGATCACAAGCCGCTACGGAACGAGAATCCACCCCGTTTTTAAAACGAGGGCGACGCACACCGGCATCGACATCTCCGGCAGAAAGGGCGATCCCGTAAGGGCCGCAGCGCCCGGCGAAGTGCTCTATACGGGTTGGCTGCGCGGCTACGGACAGGTTATCATCCTCGACCACGGCGGCAATCTCACGACAGTTTACGCCCACCTCTCAGGCATCGACACCAACGAGGGAAACAAAGTAGCGGCGGGCGACTTGATCGGCCGAGTGGGCTCGACAGGCGTCACAACAGGAAACCATCTGCATTTTGAGGTGAGAGTCAACGGCAACACGGCAGATCCAATGAAGTACCTCAATTAAAAACAGGTTTTGAGGCGATAAGATATGTGGAGAAGAACCAGAGATGTTTTGATGGGTATCCTGATCGGCGGCGTGCTGGTCACCGGGATCATCGCGGCTTGCGCTGCGGACGGAGCTACCGGGGAGTGGCAGAAGTTGCTGCCGTTCTCGCAGCAAAACCTGATGATCATGAAGCAGACTCGCTCCATTCTCGAAATGTACCACGTGGACGCGGAGAAGGGGCCTAACGAGAAAAAATTCTTTTTCGGCTCGCTCAAGGGCATGGTGAGTTCCATTGAGGATCCATACACGCGCTTCGTCGAGCCCGAACAGCTCAAAGAAGAAAACATGGAGATGGAAGGCGAGTACGGTGGGTTGGGCATGTACATAGGAGAGCGCGACGGGAAAATATTAATCATCAGCCCGATTGAAGGCACTCCTGCCGACAAAGCCGGCATCAAGCCGATGGACGAGATCGTGAAGGTCGACGACAAGATTGTCGTCGGAATGGACCAGAACGAGGTCGTCAAGATGCTGCGCGGCAAGGCCGGCACCCACGTCACCGTGTGGGTGCGCCGTTCGGGAGTTGACGAACTCAAGTCTTTCAAGCTTACGAGAGAGGTTATCAACATCAAGACCGTGCGGCTTGAAATGCTGGACAAATACGCATATATCCGCCTGAATAACTTTCATCACAAGACGGCGGGTGAACTGACGCAGGCACTCGATGAGGCAAAGGCGAAAAAAGCCGCTGGCATCATCCTGGATATGCGCAACAACCCCGGCGGGCTGCTTAACGTCGCGGTAGACGTGGCGTCGCATTTTCTGGACGGCGGCCTTGTGGTCAGCATGAAGGGGCGCGTCAGCCGCTTTGACGATACTCTCAACGCGGCCTCCGGCATGGCGACCGGTCTGCCGATGGTTGTGCTCGTCAACGAGGGCAGCGCCAGCGCGTCCGAGATCGTCGCGGGCGCGATCAGGGATCGCAATCGCGGCTTGCTGGTGGGTATGAAGACCTTCGGCAAGGGCTCCGTCCAGTCGCTGTTCAATTTGCCGGACAACGCGGGCATGTATGTCACGATCGCTCGTTACGCGACGCCATCGGGCAGGGTGATCGACCACAAAGGGCTCGAGCCGGACTATCGTGTCGAAGGCGGCCCGATGACGGACAAAAGTAAGGATAAACAGCTGCAAAAAGCCATAGGAGTTCTTAAGAACGTGGTGATCCCCGGGAAAACAAAGAATTAAGGCAGGTGGAGGCACATCGGACGTCAGGCGCGGCACGCGAGAAAGAGCAGCCGGGGTAAGATTGCCCTTTATGTGTTTATTGCCGCCGCGGTCGCGTTTTTCATTTTCGCGGCCCTTCGGTACTCCGTGCCCCAATGGCGTGCCCTCCGTCCGGGCGGAGACGCGCCTCACACCGCGGTGAGCGGCGACATAAGCGCAGGCACGGAGGGCGTTAGGCGCTCGGACGATGTGCCTTCCGTTGTCTCCGGCGAGCCGGGGGAAGCGCTCGCCTTTGTCGCCCTCGTGATGGACGACTGCGGCCCCAGCCTCAGCCTAGCGGATCGGGTTTTGGCGCTTGACCTGCCCATCACGTGGGCAATCCTGCCCAATCAGGCGCACAGCGCGCAGATTGCGAAGGCGCTGATCGAGAAAGACGTCCCCTTCCTGGTTCACGTACCGATGCAGGCGCTGGTGGATCCCGACGGGAAGGCGGGTGAGAGGGGGATGTACCACATCGGCGTGGGGATGAATAAGGCCGCGGTCACAAAGGCGTTGTCGCGGGCAATTGACTCGCTTCCCGGCGCGTTCGGCATCAACAACCACCGAGGCTCAAAAGCCACGGCGGACCCCAAAATAATGGAAGCGGTGATGGACGAGCTCGTCTCCCGCAAGCTGATCTTCCTGGACAGCAACACTTCAGCGAAGACCATCGCGTATGACACGGCGAAGAAAAAAGGGCTCGAGACGTTCAAAAACAGCCACTTTCTTGACAACGCGGCGGATCATGAAAAAATAGCGCATGAAATGATGTTTACGATCGAGACGGCGAAAAAACACGGCAGCGCGGTCGCAATTTGTCATCTGAGGCCCGAAACGGCGGTCTTTCTGGAAAATTTGGCCGAATGGGATTTACCCTCAAAGGGCGTGCGCCTCGTTACATTGCCGCAGTTGATCGATTTGGAGAGTAATTCTGGAGGGATTTGACATGGCGAAGAGACAAGTGCGCATACTCGTCGGCGCTCAATGGGGCGACGAGGGCAAAGGGCGCGTCGTGGACGTCCTGGCAAAGGATATCGACGTAGTCGTCCGCTATCAAGGCGGCGCGAACGCGGGGCATACTGTCGTTGTCGGGGACGAGAAGCATGTCTTTCACCTCCTGCCGTCGGGAATGCTTTACAAAGACTGCACGTGCGTCATCGGCAACGGCGTGGTCATAGATCCTGATCAACTGATGAAAGAGTTGGCCGACCTCACAAGCAGCCCGCACAGAAGCGCCGCAAAGCTCATCGTCAGTTACGCGGCGCACATCGTGATGCCATATCACAAACTGCTAGACGCTATGGGCGAACGCGCCCGCAACAAGAGCGCGGTCGGCGCGCCGATCGGCACGACCGGAAAGGGGATCGGCCCCTGCTACGTAGACAAATATAACCGCCTCGGCATCCGCGCGGAGGATCTTACCTCGCCGAATATCCTCGAACAGAAGCTTCGCCTGAACCTCGAGGAAAAGAACCCTGTGATCGAAAAAGTCTACGAGGGAGATCCGTACGCGTTCGATGAACTCTACGAAACGGCGCTCGAGTGGGGGCGTTTCCTGAAGCCGTATCTGGCGGATTCTACGCTTGCCATCGATGAGGCGTACGAAGCGGGAAAGGGCATCCTCTTCGAAGGCGCTCAGGGTACTTTGCTTGACATCGACCACGGGACGTACCCTTTTGTCACCAGCTCGAGCTGCGTGGCCGGCGGCGCGAACATCGGCGGCGCGGTTGGCCCTGGACGCGTTGACAGGGTGATCGGAGTCGCCAAGGCCTATTGTACACGCGTGGGCGAAGGGCCGTTCATGACAGAAAACCACGGAGAGATAGGTGACCGCCTGCGCACCGCCGGAGCGGAATTCGGCGCGACCACGGGGCGTCCGAGGAGATGCGGCTGGCTTGATCTTGCCGCCCTCAGCTACGCGGTCAAAGTCAACGGAATTAACGTGATAGCCCTGACAAAGCTCGACGTGCTCTCCGGACTGGACACGCTTCGCGTCTGCACGGCTTACCGCATAGACGGCAAGGAGTATTCGGTATGTCCCAACTCGACTATCATGTCCGATCTGGCCGAGCTGGTCTACCGCGAATTTACGCCCTGGCAGGCAAACATCGAAAAATGCCGCGATTTCAACGAGCTTCCGGAGGAAGCGCGCGAGTACGTGCGCTTTATCGAGGAGTTCTGCGGCGTGCCGGTGGGGCTTATCGGTGTCGGTCCGGGGCGCGAAGACACTATTTTCAGGGGTCTGTAAGCGCGTTCGATTTGCGCCATGCAGATCGCCGATATCGAATTTTGCGATGAGCGTGATTTGGAGGCGCTCTATGAGATAGAGGCCGAGTGCTTTGATTATCCGTGGGAGAAGCGGGTGATGGAGAACGACCTGGTGAACCGAGACCGCGCGGTCTATCTGAAAGCGGTCTTCGGCGGCAAAATCGCGGGCTTTGGGGCAGTAGCGCGCGAGGAGAAGGTTGTTCATCTTCTCAACCTTGCGGTGGCGGCGGAGTTTCGCAGGCGGGCCGTCGCGTCTCAGCTCATGCTGGCGTTCGGCGAGATTGCTTCCGATTGGCAGTGCCCGCGCATGAGGCTCGAGGTTCGCTCTTCAAACAGGGGAGCGAGGGATTTTTATTCCGCGCTGGGATTTACCTATAAAACGCGCATACACGGTTACTACGCCAGCGGAGAGGACGCGCTGATCCTCGCGGCGCGGCTGCCTCTCGTTTTTGCCTGAACAGGAGGCACCGATATGTCCGAACAAATTACGGTTGTGCGTGGAGATATTACCAAGCAGGAGACCGACGCGATCGTCAACGCGGCGAACGAATCTCTGTTGGGCGGCGGCGGCGTTGACGGCGCGATACACCGCGCCGCGGGGCCGGAGCTGCTCGCGGAGTGCCGGACGCTCCACGGCTGTCCGACGGGCGACGCCAAAGCAACCAAAGGATATAACCTCCCCGCCAAGTGGGTGATTCACACGGTAGGTCCCGTCTGGCGCGGCGGGCACAGTGGAGAAGAGGCGCTCCTGGCCTCTGCCTACATCCGCTCACTTGAGGAAGCGGTCAAGCTGGGCGCGCGCACGGTCTCATTCCCCGCCATCTCAACCGGCGTTTACGCCTATCCGCAGGAGGAAGCCGCGCGCGTCGCGGTGACCGCGATTAGGCGCTTCCTCGCGGAGCATGGCGGCGAATCGGGAATTATCGAGGTCCGCCTTGTCTGCTTCTCGGAACAATCAGCGGATTATCACCGCGCGGCCCTCGCTAAGTTAAGCAATTGATCAACCTGTCCAAGCTTTTGCGCGATGACACCGCCTTCCCCGGCGATGAGCTGCGCTATGGCGGGCAATTCGGGTGTCCCGTGGTCGTTTGGCACGTGACCGGAGATTGCAATCTCCGGTGCGCGCACTGCTACGCCGCGGGGTGCGCGTCCGAGCCGATGCCCGCCGACGAAGCGGCGCGTTTCCTCGAGCGATTGTCTTTCCTGCGCCCGCCAGCGTTGCTCCTGTCCGGCGGCGAACCACTCGCGCATCCGCGGATATTTGACTATATCGCACGGGCGGGCGCGCTCGGGTTGAGACTTTCGCTCTCGACGAACGGAACGCTGATCGGGCGCGCGGAGGCGGAACAAATCGCGGCTTCGGCAGTTAGCTACGTCGGCGTCAGCTTGGACGGAAAGGGCTCCGCGCACGACGAATTCCGCGGCGCGGAGGGGTCCTTCGCGGCGGCTGTCGCAGGCATCCGCAACCTGCGGAGCGCTGGTTGCCGGGTGGGTTTGCGCGTGACGCTCGCTCGCCCGGTGTTGCCTTCTCTTCCGGGGCTTTTCGCGCTTGCGGCTGAATTAGGCGTCTCGCGCGTCTGTTTTTATCACTTCGTTCCGTCGGGGAGAGGCGCGGACGACGCGGCGCTCATGCCGTCGCCTGAAGAAGAGCGTCAGGCTGTGCGCGAAATCATCAAGTGGGCCGAAAGCGAGACGGCGAGCATCGCTAACCCAATTGAAATACTCACCGTAGGAGACGCCTCGGACGGGCTTTACTTGTATGATTATCTCAGGAAAAATAAGCCTCGGGCGGCAACACGGGCGCTCTCCTTAATAGAACAGGCGTCGCGGAGGGAGATTGGCGCGGGCATTGCTTCCGTACGCTGGGACGGCATTCTTTTCGCGCACCAGTTCGATTGGAACAATCCCCTCGGAACCTGGCGCGATCTGCCTTTAAAGCGTGCCGCGCGGCGAGGGCGCGAATGCGCGGACTGCCGCGTGAATAAATATTGTTCCGGGAGCCTGCGCGCAGAGAAGAGTTATCCCTGCTTGCTGTCCGAGGAAGAGCGTCGTGGAAGCGTTCTCATCTGAATTCATGCGCGCCGTCGCCGAGCTTCTCGAGCGCGGTTTACCGCTCGAGCCTCGGCCTTTTGCCGGTGCGGCGGACGATCTCGGCGCGGGCGAGGCTGATGTGACGGAGGCGGCGGCGATGCTGAAAAGCTCCGGCATGCTCCGGCACCTTGGAGCGTTTGTCGATTTCAGGCCTCTGGGCCTGACGGGCTACTTGTGCGCGGCGCGAACCGACGGATATGAGACGGAAGAGATTTGCTCGTGGCTTGGATGCATGAATAATGTAACACACATCTATGAGCGCGGCGCGGATATAAATCTCTGGTTCACGGCGATTCTCCGCGATGACGGCGCGGCTCGTGATCTGAGCGATCAACTGACCAAGCGTTGCTGTCCGCACGCGCTTCTCGCCGCGGTGCGCCGTGTCAAGCTGCGCGCGTCTTTTGCCTCGGAGTGCGGCGCGGCGGATGACGCCGCGGAACCGGAGGCCTCTGTCGCGCCGGACGTCACTCTGACGGCGCGAGAGCGCGCGATCCTGTGCGCGTCACAGGCGGACTTTATACTCACGAGCCGCCCGTTTGCGGAGATCGGCAAGCTTGCGGGCTATTCCGAAGAGGAGGTTCTTCTCTCGCTGCGAGACCTAGCGGATAAGGGTGTTCTGCGGCGCTTCGGCGCGTCGCTTCATCACCGAAAAGCTGGTTATTTGTACAACAGCTTGGTCTCCTTCGATCTCTCGGACCTCTCCGACCAAGCCGCATCCGAAACCGCCCGCATCTCCGCGCGCCGCCCGTGGGTCAGTCACTGCTATGTGAGGCGCGCGCTGGTCAATACATTCGGCGGCGATTGGAGGTATAATCTGTACATGATGATACACGCGACAACCGAAGACGAGCTTAGCGCGCGGGAGGCAGCGCTTTCCTCCGAGCTGGAGGGGCGGGGTTTTCTGTCGATGCGCACGGTGCGCGAGCGCAAGAAAACCGTTTACCTGATATCGGAGGAGGTTGGGTTATGAATCGGCAGATGCGCAGGACAAGCAAGGAAGTGACGGATCGCGGTTGGATGGAAGATATATTGAAAAAAGGGCAAGTGATTTGCCTCGCCCTCGCGTCGCCTGACGGTGTGCCCTATGCGCTGCCGATGGGCTACGGCTTCGACGGCGGCGCGATCTATATCCACGGCGCGAGAAGCGGCCTCAAAAACGAGCTGATCGCGGCCAACCCCCGCGTCGCCTTCAACGTAACGCTTGACGCGGAGCTGGCGCGCAGTTCCGCCGGGTCGGAGTTTTCAATGAAATACAAGAGCGTCAGCGGTTTCGGAACCGCGCGCGAGGTGACGGACTTAGCCGAGAAGAACAGTGCGCTGCAAATTTTGATGAACCAATACGATGGGCCGCACACTGACCTGACAGAAAAAAACAAAGACTCGGTTTGGATCGTTCGCGTCGACATAGCCCACATGTCCGGCAAAATAAGCGGATATCCGAAACCAGGCGAATGTTGATGGTCCAATGGAGATCATAAAATATCAGGAAAATGAGAACCTGGACGCGGCGCTCCGGGACGGTGAGCCGTTTCTGGCGGTCATATCCTTCGACGGCTCGAGGGCAATCATCGGGCATGTTGACGAATGCATGGAGCACCACATCCTGCTCGCGAAGGCCGGGTTGCCAGCCTCAGATATCGACAGATATTTCCGTGTGGTTTTCGATCGCGACGGAGCGGATTGGACGTTTGTATGTCCGTCGGATTATAGAAATATCGACGAGAAAACGCGCCGCATAACGCGTTTCTACAAAGACGGCTTCACCGTCATCTCTGAGTTTCTGGCAGCGCTTGGGTTGCTTGTCGAAATCAGGATTCCCAGACGCTACGGGCGGCACATTATGCCTATGACGGAAGGATAGCCCGGTCGCCGCGGCTGTTTGCGTCGATCATTGTCCGGTTTTGCCCGTTTGTTTACTCTTCGTCGTCCTTCTTGAGCGCCGTCTCGGGCAGAGTGACGACCTCTCCCCTCTGTTCTCCCTGATACCACCCTTCCGGAGCGTCCGGGGCCGGTTCCTTGCGGACGGTCCGCGAGGCGCGGCGGCTGCCGTTTCGGCGGCGTGTGTCGAAGGTATAGGTTTTGTACGTAACGCCGGGCAACAAACCAAGGCGAGTCAAGACCGCAAATAGTATGACCGCGCAAAGCAGAAGCAACACGATGCCGAGAATTAAGGGCATCATAAACACAAGAACAGCTAAAATCAGCGCCGAGATTAACAAACCGCGCACGTGAACACCCCTTTTCCCTCGCGTTAATCAGATTTTACCAGAGTTAGCGGCGCATAGCGCCTGTCATAAACGAAATAAATCCCCTGCGAACAGGGGATCAATATTGGGACTTGGCTTCATGCCGACCGCCATGTCCGCGCCGGATAAGTTTGAGTGCCATTACTATAATATTTGGCGGAAATTAAGTCAATCTTATCCGACCAGAATTTCTTGCAATACCGCCAGCCCCGCGCCGAGCTTGATCTCGTGCCCGCATCGGACGGATGCGCGTTCGATAGCGGCGATCAATGAAACCAGTGTATGCGCGTCGATGTTGCCCATGTGCCCCACACGGAAGCCTTTCCCCGCGAAGTCGCCCAAGCAGCCGGCAATGTGCGCGCCCTCTTCGTAAACAGTATCGCGAAACTTCGCGTCGTCGATGGCAGCACCCTCCGGGTAGAGGAAGACGGATACGGTGGGCGATGCCACCTCCGGATCGGTGCCGCACTTAAAGCCGATTGCCTCAAGCGATTCGCGGATGGCGTTCGCGTAGTGTCTGTGGCGCTGATAGCGGGCGTCCAGCCCTTCGGCTTCGATCATGCGGGTCGCTTCCGCCAGCCCCCAGATCATATTGACGGAGGGCGTGCCCCAGTATTTCATGGTGTCCTTCATGACGGGGATCCATTTTTCGAAATCAACGTAGGACTCGGGAATCGGAGGGAGGCTCTTGCGTTTTTCGATCGCGCGCTCACTCGCCCAGACGACGCCAAGCCCCGGCGCCATTCCGAAGGCTTTTTGCGAGCATGTCAGCAGAATGTCGATGCCCCAGTCCATATAAGCCTCCGCGCCCGCTGCGGCGGCGACCGCGTCGACGACGAGCAGCACGTCGGGGTGTTTTGCCTTCAGCATGGCGGTCAGCTCGCGCAAAGGCAGCTCCACGCCTGTTGACGTCTCCACGTGCGTCGTCGCGAGTACGTCGAATTTTTTCTCTGAGAGCTTGCGGTCGATTTCCTCCACCGTCACGGATTTTCCCCAGGGCGCTTGAATCGTCTCTAGCTCAAACTCTTTGCGGTTGCAGATGTCGATGTAGCGATCCCCGAAGTATCCGTTCGAGCATACAAGGACTCTGTCGCCCTTTGCGGTGATATTGGCGACGCCCATCTCCATCGCCATGGTTCCGGAGCCGGCCACGACAAACACTATACCGTCGCACCGCCAGAGATTTTTGAGCGACGCGATCAGCTTGTTGAAGTCAGCCACGAAGCGCGGGTCATTGAACGATATCGTCTCGCGCCCCATCTGATCCTGAATGCCGCGCGCAACAGGCGTGGGGCCGGGAACCATCACGAGGGGGTTTCTTTTGATCACAATCATATGCCTCCTATCGCCAACATTGAATGGAAAACGCGATAATCATACAGGAAACATGAAAAACACACAATACGGCGCGGTGGCCGAGTCTCGCGGCATTTGGCGCGCCCCCCCGTGATGAAATCTAAAAAATATCAGACGGCAACCCGGCTGATTGTTCAGGCAATGATAAGAAAAAAGTAATGCGCAACGACTCCGGAACATAAACCGGCAATCGTATGCGACACCAATGCCTTTGAAATAAGCTCGCGGCGGCCTAATGCATCCATCATGGAGATATGGGTGCTCAGATATCCGGACCAGCACATCCCCATTGCCGTGAACACCGCGATCTCATTCGGCCCAACCAGACCATTTTCGAGCATCTTTGGAAGCAATCCAATGGCAGCTCCCACAGCGCCCAAAGAGGTAATGGGAACCGCGATATTACTGCCGTCCCTGAAGCCGAAAAGAAGCTTGGTAACAGGAGAGATCAGGTCTCCCAATTTCGGAAGCAATTGAATTCCCTCGTATGCCGCGCCTGTGTAAACAGCCGCGCCATTTGCGTCAATCTCGGAAGGACCGAAGGTAAGCATCATGACAAAAGTGCAGATGCACACAACGCCCGGTGTGATTGCGCGGCAAATCTCCCATCCAAGCTTGCCGCCCTCCAGAATAGAATTCATTACCCTATCAAAAAGGCTTCTTTTTTCACCCGAAACAACCGCTTCGGCGATGTTTTGGGCGTTGGACGCATTTTCCATTTCCTTCATTAATTCCCACTCGCCGGTCTTCTGGTAATGGCGTTTTGTTAAAAAAAGCATTAAGCGGGCGGATATCACGCTGCCGACTACACATCCAAACAAACCCGCGCCGATTGATTTTATAAAATGCGTGCCGAGGCCGAGCATGAAAGTGCAGACAATAAGACCCATCCCGAAAGCTGTGCCTAAATTGCACAAAGCCGGAGTTTGATACTTTTTGAAGTATTTTTTGGTTCTTGTATCCTGAGCCAGAGCCAGAATAGCCGGATTATCGGACAGAAATGTCGCCACGACGCCGACGGATGAAGCACCGGGCATCCCATACAGCGGTTTCATGATGGGCGACAGCAGCCACTGCGCAAAAGCGACAACGCCAAACTCGGTGAGCAGAGCGCTTATTGATCCGGTCACTGTGCAAATAGCCAGTATGTAAAAAACGGTATCAATCAGTACGCTATAAGAAGTGTTTAGTACAGTTCTGAAAAACTGCCCGACACCCATGACCGAAATGATATAACCTGTGGACGAAATGAGAATTGCTAAAAATATAAAGGTGCCTGCCCCAAATTCTTTTTTGAGTTCTGCTGTTTTAAGTGTTTGGCTCATGACAAAATCACTTCCTTCATTATTTTGAAGCGCGATAACGAGTCTTAAAGGTTGGATGTCTTGATATTGACCACTAGCGCTCTGTCGTCTTTTTCATGATGATCCTCCTTTCTCCGGATTAAACCCGTAATTAGCATAAAACATTATTTAGTAAGGCGTTGATGCCTAAACGCCTTCGAATGCTACTTCAAAAAGAGACTATTCGTCAACGTGAAAAAGCTGAAGGAGTCATTAAATTCTAACCAATCTGAGAAAATATTACTTAATGAAACGGCGGGTTATCTATTACGGTTTTCGCAATTTACCCGCCCTGCCGGGACGGTCGCGGCGCTGTCAACTATTTCGCTGATCGTCCCGGCAGGGCTATATCGGTGATTTTTGGCGGCTTATAAGGCGTAACAGCCTAGAACTTAGGCGCTTCCCTGTTTTTGCACGGTGAGATTGCCGTAGAGCGCTCCGCCCAAGGCGGAGTGGCACGGGTTTGACGTTTCAATGGAGACGGTGTTGATATCGGTCACAAACGGTATCTCATGACCCGTGAGCGTTGCTTTGTTCACGGGATTGCCGTTGAGAAACGCCTTGATCTCGTGTTTGGTGGCGTCGTAGCTCAGGCCGATTGTGCAGGGGTATTCTATTTTTGGGATTTCAAATTCTCCGATGGTCATGGTTTTTCCGTCCTTGAATATTTCCAGCGATCCCAGCGGAATATTTGGGTTGACCAGAAAGGAGAAGCCGACAGAACCGTTGCCCATGCCAATCCCCGGCATCGTCACGCCGACGGCATTTCGGATTTGCAGGCATATGTGCCAATACAGGCTGTCTTCATCAGTTTTCGGCAAGCTGATGGGGTAAGCCATTGTGAAATTTTTTTTGATATTGCTGATCATGAATCCTTCATCCGTGAACGCCATGATGCCGCAATCGTCTTTAATAACTTCGTGTTCCCTGTCTTCAACCTGCCAGACGACAAGCCGCCGGTCGGTTCGTTCGCGCCCTTCCTCAGCGCGCGCCTCTTTCACGCAGCTCACACAGAGCGGCAGAGTGAAAAATACGGCGAAAAGTACGATGATATGAACGATCATGACAACAGCCTTTCTTTTTCGGGACCAGCCCGGCGGTGATTGCCCCCTGCCCCCGGGCGTATGTGAGCTATTGCGTAGCCAGGTACAGGTTTCCGTACAGAACGCCGCCTGCACTCGTGTGGCGGAACGGATTAATGGTTTCTATACAGAGTCTGTTCACAGAGGCGATATCCGGCATTCCATAATAGGGGAGCGTAATTTTTTTGACGGGTACATTGTTGACGAAAGCCTCAAGCTCTTTGGTTTTGGCATTGTGGCGCAATCCAATGAAACATGGATAAGTAACTTTAGGGATGTCAAATTTAGTGATCAGGATCGCGTTGTTGTTGCTATGCGCTACCGAGAACGATCCCATGGATTTTCTCCCGTCAATCCGAAACGAGTAAAAGACAGCTTTGTTGCCGACGATAATTCCGGGCTGGGCAAAGCCGGTGATATCCCGCACTTCCAGCGCGGCTTCGGTCAATGTACGCGCGATATTTTTTTTGGGGATTTCGAACCCGTACATCCAGGAGTGGTTTTTTCGGGCGTTTGAAATCCAGAGCCCTTTCTCGTTGTAGGTGGCAATGCCTTCTTTTGGGTCGTTGACAATGTCTCCGGTTCTGTCGTCAGCTGTCCACACCAGCGTATAGGAGTCTTCGGGGAGAAAACCTTCCCGGAACAACCCGAAATCACTTGCGTTCGCGGCGCCCGCGTTCAAAAGGAAAAATGCCAGAACAATCAGTGTTCCCCAAAATGTGTAACGTCCCATAGTTTTTCTCATAACATCCTCACTTTCCCCGGATGAATCCGGAATAACCCGTTCAAAACTGTTTGATCAAACAAAATACACGCATACTCCCCCCGATACTACTTCAAATAGCAGGTTTTCGTCAACGTAATAATATGAGATTGAGCTTGAGATTGGCGGGAAACAAAAAAAACGAAAGGGCAATGCCGGAAAGGCATCGCCCCTTCGATGTGGTGCGCGTAGTTAGCGTGAAACTAATCCGATTGCTCGTCCTGCGGTTTGGAGAGCGGATTGGGGATGAATATCTCGGGCGCTTCGGCGGCTACCGCGGGGAGGGATATCATCCATGCCGCGGCGTCCGCATTGAGCTTGATGCGCCTCTCAACCGTCTTGACGACGGTCTCTCCGTCTTCGCCCAGAATATTCACGCTCAGCGTGTGGCTTCTTGCGACCATCTTCTGGACGAGCCTGTCATCGGCCTCAAAAGAGAGCGGTTTGGCGTCGTCGCCGTCGACTGTCAGAGTCGCGTATCCCACGGCGGCGTATTCGTTTCCGCCGATCGTCACGGTTTCGTTGTCGATGAGTACGCTGTACTCTTTGCCTATTTCATACATCCAGAAGGCGACGCCGACGAGCGCCGCGAGCAGAATCAGCCGTATGGTCCAGCGGCGTTTGGAAATAGCCGAGATCGTCATAGCCTAAGCCTCCCCGCGCAGGCCGCGGCGCGAGCGCTCGCGCTCCTGCTGTCTCTTCCACGCGTGGAGCACCAGCGCCACCGCGATGATGCCGTAGGAGACAAAGACGCGGAAATACTCGCCGAGCTGCGCCTGCCCGATCAGCTCCTTGCCCGCCATCGGAGAGACGACGAACATCAGGTGGAAGAGCGCGACGCCCACGAAGACGTTGCCGATCGACGCTTTTGAGACCGTAGCTCCGCCGATGAGCAGCGCCGCGATAGAGAACATGCCGGTCTGGTCGTGGCTGTTGTAGGTGTTCATTGTGCCGATGTTCTGCAAAAAGATAATCTGTCCGAATGCCGCGAGCACCGTCGAGATGACGATGGCGATGACGCGCGTGCGCTCTACGGCGATACCTGCGGAGTCCGCCGCGGCCATATCCTGTCCGATGGCGCGCATGTCCTGCCCAAGCTTGGTGCGTCTGAACCAGACGATGAAGACGCAGAAGCCCGCGATCAGCAGGAAGGTCGAGACGGGGATGGAGATGGCAAACCGCGTCGTCTCCGAGCCGAGATCGATCGATAAGGAGATGGCGTTGTCCAGCGCGTGACGCATTCCGGTGAGGTTGATGGCGTTGCGGATACCGTAGCCGCGCGAGAGGACGAGCGTGGGGCTCGTGATCGGCAATATCCAGCCCATCATGTAGAGCACGACGAACTGGTAAATGCCGTTGATGAAGAAGCCCAGAATGTACGACGTTACCATCTCGCGCCCCTTGGCGCGGTTTAGAACGTTGCCGCAGATATAGCCGAGGAACGCGGCTATGGGCATGCTTATGATCGAGGCGAGGATTAACCCCGGTATGCCCACGACAGCCCAGTCGGTGACGAAGATCAGGCCGATCTGCCCGGCCATTGCCCCGAGCACCATCCCGAAGTTGAGGCCCATGCCCGCCAAAATCGGCACGAGCAGAGACAGTACCAGAAACGAGTTGCGCGCGAGGCGGGTGATCATCTCCTGGACGAGGTACTCGGCCGAAAAGCCGGAGAGCGGGATCGCGAACGCCGAGAGCCCGAGGAAGATGATCGGGACCGAATTAGAGATCAGAAAGTGCTTGAAGTTCTCCATTTTGGAGAAAAGTGGTTTCGCAGCCACGTCGTTTGTCCGAGACATTATCGTTTCACCTGCGTCTTTCGTGTCAGAGCATAGAGGATCATGCCGTTGCTGACGATGATGCGGATGACTTCCGACATGTCCGTTTGAATCAGGCTGTTAACGACCGACGGCGTCATCGTCAAAATCCCCTGGAAAAGGAAGGTGCCGACGACCACGTTGACCATCGTCGCCTTGTTGACGGAAGCCCCGCCGAGCAGAATCGCAGCGACCGCCGGGAAGGCCATGAAAAGAGGCCCCATGTAGAGCTGGATAAAACCGAAGCTCTGCTGATACACCAGAATTCCGATCGCGCCCAGGACCGTGGAGAGCATGACCGAGACGGTGCGCATACGGTCGACGTTGATGCCGGAAGCTCTCGCGAATTCGGGGTTTGAGCCGACTGCCGTGATGGCGGTTCCCGTCTTGGTTCGGAAGAATGCCCATACAAGAAAAATCATAATCGCGAAGAAAATGAACATACCGGTTGGAAGGTAGAAGAATTCTCCGATACGAACCGACGCGAAGTCGCTCAGGACGTGCCGCCAGAAGCCCTCTGTGCTGATGGTGGTGCGGAGGCCCGAACCGCCGTAGCCCCAGATCATGACGGGGCTCTTAAACGGCAGCAGCAGCCACGCCATACACATGAGCGCCACCGAGGAGAAGCCCACGTAGGTGGCGATCATCATCTCCTCGCCCTTGACGCGGTTTAGGATCTGGGCGTAGATGAAGCCCAGGACTGCCGCGATCGGCACGGCGATCAGCATCGCGAAACCAAAACCGGCAAGGCCCTGCGCCTTGAACTCGATCGACGTCGTCGCGCCGAGCAGGCCGGCGATGATGCCGAGCGGAAGGCCGAAATTTAGCCCGCATCCCGATTGTACCATTGGAACCATAGCCAGCACCAGGATGCCGTTCATACCGACGCGAACCAGCGTGTCGGAGAGCGATGTGTCGACCCGTACGCCCACGAACGGCGCGGCGGCGAACAGGAAGAGCAGGAACAGCCCGATAATAATTCGCGGCCAGCCCGCGTTTTCGATAAATTTGCTGAGAGCGTCCTTCATTATGCGTTACCCCCGGTTATGTCGGAGCCTGCGACAATAGGCTCACTCGTCCCCATCATCAGTAATCCGAAGCGCTCCGCGGCGCAATTGGCGGGCAGTATCCCGCTGATTCTGCCGCTGTCGACGATCGCGATGCGGTCGCAGACGGAGCGCAGCTCTTCCAGCTCGGAAGATGTGATGACGATCGTCGTGCCGAACTCGCGGTTGACGCGCTGGAGAGTGTTGAGCACCAGCTTTTTAGCGCCCACGTCAATGCCTCGCGTCGGTTCGGAGACAAAGAGCAGCTTCGGCTGTACCACGAATGCCTTCGCGAGGCAGATCTTCTGCTGGTTGCCTCCGGAGAGCTCGACAGCGCGCTGTTTGGGCCCGGTGCAGCGGATTTCCAGAGAGCTGATATACTCCTCCGCCTTGGCTCGCATGAGCGCGTCGTCGCGCCACTTGACCAGTCCGCCAAAGAGCTTTCTGAGGAATTTATCCTGCACCTGCATGGCCGTGAAGGCGATGTTCCAATCTATGGGCTCATCCAGCAAAAGGCCGACGCCGCGCCTGTCCTCCGAGACGAAGGCCATGTCGCAGGAGAGCGAGTAGGCGGGGTCGTTAAGGCGGATTTTCTCGCCGTTCAGCCTGACGGCGCCGCCCGCGGGGAAGAGGCCCATGATGCCGTTGGCCACGCCCAGCTTACCCTGTCCCGCCAAGCCGCCGATGCCGAAGATTTCGCCCTCCTGTACCTCAAAGGAGACTTCGCGGACAGTCTCACCCGGCATGTCAACCCAAAGCTTTTCCACCTCGAGGATCACGGGCGTTTCCTCCCGCTCCGTCCTGCATGCGTTGTCACCCTCAACATTGCGCCCGACCATCAGGCTGGCGATTTTGAAGAGGTCCGTCTCTTTGGGCGCGAGCTCTTTGACGACGTGTCCGTCGCGCAGAACGACGATCTTGTCGCAAAGGTCGATGACCTCCTGGAGGCGGTGTGAGATAAAAATCATCGCGATGCCCTTTGCCGCGAGGCCGCGAAGGGCGGAGATCAGAATCTCGGCTTCCGATTCCGTGAGGACGGCGGTCGGCTCGTCGAGAACGAGAAGTTTTGTGTTCGAGCGGTCGATCTCGCGCGCGATCTCCGTGAATTGCTTGTGTCCCACCGGCATTTCGCTCGCGAGCGTCGATGGGTCGATGCTGAAACCCAGCTTGGAGATCGCGTCATCGGCGCGGCGCCTCATTTCATTGCGGTCAAGCGTCTTGATTCTGTCGCCGAAGACCTCTACGAGGAAATTGTATTTTGTCGGTTCTCTGTTGAGCAGAATGTTTTCTGTAGCCGAAAAACCGGGTAGAAGGGAAAATTCCTGATGTACCATCCCGATTCCCGCGTCGATTGCGTCGAATGGAGTAGCAAACTGAATCGTTTTTCCGTCCAGCGTCACGCTGCCTTCGTAACCGCCGGTCTGTGCTATAACCGGCATACCGAACAGAATATTCATCAGCGTTGATTTTCCGGCTCCGTTCTCTCCGACAAGCCCGAGAATTTCTCCCGGATTGAGAGAGAAGGTTACACCTTCGAGCACCCTGTTGCCAAAATACTCCTTGCCAACGGCTTCCACCTTCAAAAGAGGCTCTTTGTTGGCCATATACATCACCACTTCCTTTGCAGTCAATCAAAATTGTCATGTAGTTACATCGGACAAAGGGTATTATAGCGTTTCATACGGCGATTGGGCAAACGGGAAAGCAAGGGCAACGAAAAACCGGCTGCCCGCTTGGAAGGACAACCGGTTTATACGGTGCGTCAGATTCTATTGCTTCGTCATTTGAATCTGGAGATACTTATCGGGAACCTTAACCTTGGTCGCGCCCAGGTAACCCTTGCCAAGGATGTAGGTATCCTGATACATGAGGAAGAAATTCTTCATTGCCTTCTTGGTGTTGGCGTCTACGTAGGAGTTGCCGTTCCACGCCGCGCCGGGCGAGAACTTGCCGTATGCCGCGGCAAGAGCGGTGCGGTCGTCGATCTTCGTTTTGCCTTCGACGACGTTCTTGCCGAACTCACCGAGGCCCGCCGTGTGGCAGTAGCCGAGCGAGTATGCCCACGTTCCCATGCGGCCCTTCGCGCCCGCCTTCACAACGGCGTCCTCGACCTTTTTCAGGATCGCCTTGAAGTCGCCGGACTCTTTGCTGAGGTCAACGCCGAACGCGCCCGGGAAGCCCATCAGCGGGGAGGGGAGGTCGGCTTCGACGAAGAAGCCGCCGTACCTCGCGAGCTGGCGAAGAAGCGGTTCGGTGTGAGCGTCGTTCGTGCAGAAGAACGCTGTGTCCTTGCCGTACTTCTCAATCCAGGACGGGGTCTTCTCGAGGATGAACTGCTGCGCGCCCGCGACGCCTACGTCGCTGGTCGGGTCGGGAGCGGTCTCAAAGACGAACTTGATGCCCAGGTCCTTGCACGCGGCTTCCATGATCGCGCGGCGGCGGCCGAGCGTCTCATAGCTCATGTGACGCGGGAAGGAAATATGGACGAAGGTCTTTGCTCCGAGGGCTTTTGCCGAGTGTGGGATGAGGTATCCGCGTGAAACGAAGTCCGCGTTGACTGTGAGATCCGCGATCGAACAGATTACGTTCGGGTCTTCGTGAGCTTCGCCTGCGAAGCAGAGGATGTCCGGCCTCTTCTCCTTGATCTTGCGGAATCCTTCCGCTGTGCCGGGGATCGCCTGATTGACGACTACTACCTTCATGAGTGGATCGTCGGCCATACCCGCGATTTGCGCGATGGTGGTCTCCATCTCGGACATGAAGTTGTCCGGGTAGGTCAGGTGCTTGATCATTCCGCCGTTTGCGACGTCGCCGTAATCCTTGATCAACCTTTCCGCGCCGCGCAGATCATCCTCACTCTGTGAAACGGTTCCCGTAATGATACCGATGTGGAACTTAGCCGCGGCGTCTGCCGCTCCGATACCGGTAAAAACAAACATCAGCGCAAAAAGACACAACCATACAGCGTGGTGCTTTCGCATGTTGCACATACCTCCCGTTGGTATATTGAGTTTGATGAAGCGTGCAATCAGCATACAGGCAGAATGTCCGCCCGTCAATGGCGGGGCTTGGGGTTTCACGCGAGCGGCATTTTGCCGCAGGGCGGGCCGAGTTTTATAACACGGCCCGCCGACTCATCAGGCTGATATTTATTTGATCCGGAGGTATTTCTCCGGCACCTTGACATCCGTGGCTTTCATGTAGCCCTTGCCAAAGATGTAGGTGTCCTGATAGACGGTGATAAATTTCTTGAGTTTCGCGCCGGACGCCACGTCCGTGTAAACGGTGCCGTTCCACTGCGCGCCGGGGGTGAACTTGGCGTATGCGTCGAAGAGATCTTTCATGTCGTAGAGAGTCGCTTTCTTCTCGACGATGCGCTTGCCGTACTCGGCGAGCGCGCACGTCGTGCTCCAGCCGTAGGAGAACGCCCACGTGCCCATGCGTCCCTTGCCTCCGGCTTTGATGACCGCCTGCTCGACCTTCTTGAGGATTGCCGGCCAGTTGCCCGCTTCATTCTTGAGGTCGATGCCGAACGCGCCGGGGTATCCCATCAAGGGGGAGGGGAGGTCGGGTTCGACGAAGAACGCGCCCAGCTCGGCGACGCGCTTCAGCAACGGTTCGGTCTGGCCGTCGTTGGTGCAGAAGAAGGCGGTATTCTTGCCGTATTTCTGGACCCACGCGGGCATCTTCTCGAGGATGAACTGCTGCGCGCCGGGCATGCCGACGTCGCTGGTCGGGTCGGGAGCTGTCTCAAACGCAAACTTCATGCCGAGGTCTTTGCACGCCTGCTCCATGATCGCGCGGCGTCTGGCCAGAAGCTCGTAGCCCATGTGGCGCGGGAAGGAGATGTGTACGAATGTGTTAGCGCCAAGCGCCTTGGCGGAGTGGATGATGAGGTAACCGCGGATGATGTTGTCAACGCCGATGGCGAGGTCGGCTGTGGTTGTGATTACTCCGGGGTCTTCCTGCGGTTCGCCGGCGAAGCAGAGGATGTCGGGGCGTTTCTCTTTGATGCGCCTAAAGCCTTCGGTGGTGCCGGGGATAGCGTCGTCCACAACTACAACTTTAATCTTGGGATCGTCCGCCATGCTTGCGATTTGCGTGATGGTTGTTTCCATTTCTGACATGAAGCTGTCGGGCATGGTCACGTGTTTGATCATACCGCCCTTGTCAACGTCTCCGTAGAGCTTGATCATGTTTTCCGCGCCGCGGTAGGTATCTTCCGCCTGTGAAACCGTCAGTGTCACAATGCCGATGTGGAACTCGGGCGCCGCTGCCGCGGCTACTCCACAAGCCATCAAAAGAACCGCCGCACAGAGCAACAATCGTACGCCAAGACGTTTTGAAACACTCCACATAACGCAACCCCCCTGAAATGGTGTGAGAATAAGTTTGTGAAACATGTGGCAAATGATGCAGTAAATATATGTTAGCATAAAACACGGAGATTTATAACTGGATTCAAAAGACTTATTGTAAATGGTTTTTTTGACAAGGGCATGATAAACACAGGTTTATCAATAGGGCGGGAATATTTTGACAAAATTAGTATAAAATATACATGAGATATATTTTCGGACAGCTTCATGAAACATTCAGCTTGCCACGCAACCGCAGGCGCACGCAACGCGCTATAATGCGTCCACTTTGCTTAGAAGAAACGGATGTGAGGATTTGATGAGTAACCGGAAAGGAACACATATTAACCGGATAAAATTACCGATCGCGCTGATTTTGTGCTGTTTGATCGCGGCGGCGGTTCCGGTATGCGGGCGCGAGCGGTCGGGGGATGTAAAAGAGGATATAAAAGGGGAAATAAAAATCGACGTCCCGAAAGAAGACGCGTCCCTCCCGGGCGGCATGTCGGGTTTAGGGAAGATATATCAGCCGCGCGTGATAGAAAACGCGTCCGCCTACAAGCTTCCCAAAGACGCGCGTCTGATCCAGGAAGTCGCGTGGCGCGGCGGACACCGCTTGATGCTGGTGGGGTACGGGTTCTCAAATGGCGGGCGCTTCGGCGCAATCCAGTTATTGCTGGTGAGCGGGGAAACTAAAGTGGCGCAGCGGCTGAAGCTCGGTGCGGGCGAGGCACCGCAGATAGAGGCGATGTCCCTCCAAAACGGACGCCGCGCCGTATTTTTTCGCGTTATCAGGGAGGCTCAAACTGTGAACGCGTTAGTCTACTCGGATGTGGGCGCGGACGCGCCGAAACTGGCCGAAAGCTTGCGCGTCGACCAAAATTTCCCGGGCCGCATGAAGCTCAACGTAAAAGGCACGCTCGAGTCCGGCGGCATTGTCAGTGTCGTCTCGGCAAATCCGCAAAAAACCGAACGCCTCGACCTGTCCAATCCGGAGGCGGCGGATGAATTGATCGCGGCGGGGCTTTACGACGCAAACGGAGAACCGGTACCTGCGCTGAAAAATCTCTCCCTGGCGCGAACAGGCTCGGAGAGCGTCGACGCGGCGCAAGGAAACACGATCCGGGTCGGCATGTCGCTGGTAAGCCTGTCGAAAAAGCGCGTCGTCGACGTGACGGCTGCGCTCACGCAGAAGGGCGGGGATAAATGGGTAGTTACCGCAATTAATTTCGAGCCGTTCCTTCCTTTCCGCTCGGAATAAGACGTGTTATATGAAGTAAAATAACCTTCAAGATTAAGGGAAGCACGGGAGGAGAGATTTGCATGGACGGTTCCAAAATAAGAAGTATGAAGGCGATACCGGTCATTGCGATATGTGCGGCCGTTCTCGCGCTGGTATGCGGCGTTGCCGCGGCGTCTCCGCCGGAGTCGGCTATTTCACGCCTTCCCGACGGCGACCGTACTTTCTTCTATATGAAGATAACGGATGTTGAAAAAATAACTTCTCGTCTGCAAAAGTCGGAGGGGCTTCGTTATCTTGGCACGTGGGCGGGCTTACCGCCGCGGGCGTTTACATCCCGTTATATTGTTACCCCGCGTGAGATCGCGTTGATGCTGCGCGACGACCCGAACGAGGACGCGGTCATATGCTTCCAGATGGCGTGGCGCATGGGCGAGGACAACCTCGAGACGCTGCGTAAGATCGCTAAGAAGACAGCGACGCCCGAGGATATCGCGGATCTCGACGGGCTCGAGATGCTGGGCCCCGCGCTTCGCGTCATTCAGCCTGACCCCGGCGAGCCGAATGATTTTTACAGAATCAGAATGCGTCCGTTTAATTTATATATTTCCGCGCACGACGATCTGCTGATCTTCGGCAACACTCCCGAAGCGCTGAGGGCGTCTTTGAAAACCGCGAGTCGCGGCGCGTGGAGCTTTGCCCCAAAGACGGAGGGGGATGGGCGCAACTTTATCTGCGCGGGCGCGGAGGAAGATTTGACCGCCTTGCTGCGTCAGCTCATTCTGCGAGAGTTCGAATTGGCCTCGGTGATCGAACCGGCGGGTGCCTATCCCAAGCGCATGTCATTTGAAGGAGATATCAAACTGGCTCCCGGGGGCTGGAGCCTCGATTTTTATTCGAACATCGTACAGGCCGTGTTTGGCGAAGAACTCACGAAGAATATGAAAATGCCGGATGAACCGTTCTATTCCGCCGGCGGAGGGAAGCTGCTCGGCATGTTCGACGCATCACCCATCATGAAAGCCGTCACGGCGAACATCTCCGCAATGGCGAAGGTTTTCTTGGACTTGGACGAGGATATCTCATCGCTGCCGATCGCGCGCGCTCTTGACAATATCGACCGCATCCAATCGGCGATTACGAGAGGTGGCGGCGACCCCGCCGACATGCGGTTTTACGTGTACCTGTCGAGCCAAAAAGACGGCGTGGGCGCATCGCTGGGCGCTGAGGTCGAGAAGTATCTCGGGACGCTGAGCTCTGAGGTGACGAAATTCGACGCCGGCGAAGGGAAGCGCGGGTACACGATTCAAACGCCCGAACCTCTCGCGTCGAGCATGCCTTCTTCCCTCGGACATTTTTCCGTCGTGCTCGGCGACAAGGGCGTCTTGTTGGCGTGGATGCCGCAGTCGCTCGTCGCAACCCCATTTTCATCCGATTCCGCTCTTTACGCGAAGCTCGCGGATGACAAGCCGGAGATGGGGCGTTTTTACTTAGACGTCCGCAACCTGAGAAAATCCTTCGCCGCCATTATGGGTGAGGGAAAGTCACTCAACAGCCCCGCGGGCAAGCTGTGGCGGATGATGCTTCCGCTGATGGATTTCCACGAGATATCCGCGGAAACATTCTCTATGAACCACGTCCGTTATAACTTCCGCACCGGCTGGTTCGACCTGTACGACCGCGAAATCCTCAGGCAATTATTCGGACTATATAGATAAAATGCTAAAGGGGTCGGATATCGTGTGTTTCGCGGTATCCGACCCCTTTTTAAAATGACGCGTCCGATCGGCGTGTCAAGCCCTGACCGCTCGGGACGCGTTCAGCACGGCAAGCACCGCCACGCCGACGTCGGCGAATATAGCCTCCCATAGGTTTGCCAGCCCAAAGACGCCGAGCGCCATGAAGAGAATCTTTATCGTCATGGCGACGATGATGTTCTGCCACACGATCTTGCGTGTAAAGCGGGATACGCTGAGCAGCTCCGCCACGCGCATGGGGGAGTCGTCGAGGATGACGGCGTCCGCGATCTCGACCGCGACCTCCGACCCCAGCCCGCCCATAGCTACTCCCACTCCGCAGCCGGCCAAAACAGGCCCGTCGTTGACCCCGTCGCCTACGAAAAGAGTGTTTGCCGGTGAGCCGCCCGCGAGCTCCGAAAGCGCGCTCACCTTGCCGTCGGGCATGAGCTCGGATTTATAACCGCTCAAGCCGAGAGAGTCCGCCACACCCGCGGCGGCGCTCTCGCGGTCGCCCGTCAGCATGTAGACTTTGTCGATTCCGTTTGCGCGGATGCTCTCGATTGCGCCTCTCGCGTCCGCTCTGAGCACGTCGGAGACGATGACGCAGCCAAGATAACGGCTTTCCTCGGACGTCAGCCTCGCGGCGTGTACGAGGGTGCCGACGGCCTGCGGATTATCGCTTATCGTTACGCCGTATTTTTTCATCAACGCGGCGTTGCCCGCGATGACTCGAACGTCCCTGTCGCCGGGCAGAAGCGCGGTCACGCCCATGCCCGGTTCTTCCGCGCCTGTGACCGCCTCGCCGACGGGGACTAAGTGTCCGAACGCGCTCATGATTGAACGCGCGACCGGGTGATTGGAGACTGTCTCGGCAGCCGCGATATCCCGCTCGAGCTCGTCCCGCGAGACACCCGGCGCGGGCCTGACCTCGGTGACCTCGAACACTCCCTTTGTGAGCGTGCCCGTCTTGTCGAAGAAGATCGAGTTAACCTTGTGCAGCGAGTCGAACACGCCGCCGCCTTTGACCAGGATCCCCTTGCGTGAGGCCGCGCCGATGCCGCCGAAGTAGGCGAGCGGTATGGATATCACCAGGCCGCAGGGGCAGGAGATGACGAGCAGGATCAGGGCGCGGTAGAACCAGTCTTTGAACGTTCCGAGCGCGAGCAGCGGAGGCAGCAGAGCTACGAGCAGCGCTGCTGCGGCTACCGCGGGCGTGTAATAGCGCGCAAAAGTCGTGATGAAACGCTCGGTCGGCGACTTGCGGGCGACCGCGTTTTCGACCATCTCCATTACCCTAGCAACGGAAGAATCCTCGTAGCTGCCGGAAGCCTCGATGACCAGCGTTCCGTCGAGGTTGAGCGTGCCTCCGTAGACGGATGTTCCCTCCGCCGCGGAGACCGGGAGGTGTTCTCCGGTCAATGACGAAGTGTCTATGCCGGAGACGCCGCGACGCACAACGCCGTCGACCGGGATTTTTTCACCGGGCTTGACCGGGATCAAGTCGCCCTTGCGAACCTCTTCCGGGCTGAGCTCTATCGTTTCATCGCCGCGCATGACGCGCGCTGTTGTCGGTTTTTGCTCGATGAGCGAGCGTATCGAGCCGCGCGATTTACCGGCGGCCCACTCCTGGCAAAGCTCGCCCACGCGGTAGAAGAGCATGACGCTGATCGCCTCCGGGAATTTATCGATGGCAATGGCGGCGAGAGAAGCGAAACTCATCAGCGTGAACTCATTCAGAAAATTCCGCGTAAAAAGGGTCTTTGCGGCAGCCGCGAGGACCGGAAAAGCGGCAAGTGAGTAGACGACAGCATATAGAGCGTGCTTGCCGTAGCCGTTCAGCGCGGGCGCAAATCTCTCGCCGAACAACAGTGTCAGCGCGAAGACAATCCCGGTTGCGAACAGGGCGGCGAATTCTCTTCGGACGCCTTCCTGCTCGTTTGCGGGCGCGCGCTCTTGGCCTCCGGCGGCGAGCAGCGCCTCGACGCTCGTGCCCGGCTCCAGGCTTCGCGCGATCTTAGTAAGCGTCTCCTGCGCGACCGAACCGTCGTCCTCAAGCGTGAGAATCTTTCGCCCCAAGTCAATCGTAGCGCAATTGACCCCCGCAAGAGCTTGAAACCGGTCTTCCATCTTTGCGGCGCATAGCGCGCAATCGAGATTGCGTATTATGAAGCGTCGTTTCATCACATGTCACTCCTCCGGCCGCAGCGCTAAAGCCCATAACGTCATTTCGTTATATGACGAATTATAGTTATCTAATGTGGGGCTGTCAATAGCTCGTGTGATGATTTTCAGTAAATTCGAGGAGCGATCGCCGAGAGAGGGTGACGGAACAGTAATTAAAGTAAGAATTATATAATTTTATTGTTTATTAGGTAGTTCGGGCTTTTCGCCGATAAAATTGATATAATATCGTAGGAATAGTTATTATTCATAGTATTGCTTTTTCAATCGAGAAAGGTGGTGTGTTAATGAAGAATATTGCGTAGGGTTTTTTCGCGGGAATTATCGTAATCAGATTGCAAACAGCGTTATATGCCGTGTCAGGTCAATTCGCGCATGAATAGCGTCTATTATATTTGTAATATTTATCAACGGAATCTTGTGTAGGCATAAAACTTAATCTAATCGAAGGGGGCGTTTCTCCTGATCATCACAAATCCCGTAGTAGTCTCTGTTATTGTAATGATAGTTCTCTGCCTCATGAACCTCCATATTATCCTTGCGTTGCTCATTGCCGCTGTGGCTGCCGGAATTGCCGCGGGTATATCCGTACCGGCAACGATGGGGATATTAATCGGCGGTATGGGCGGCAACTCCGAAATGGCTCTTTCGTATCTTTTGCTTGGAGCGTTCGCCGTCGCCATCAACAAAACCGGGCTGGCGTCAATCGCTTGCATGAAGATCGCGAGCGTGGTGAAGGGGCGCAAGATGATGCTGATTGCTATATTGACGATTATTGCCTGCCTCTCACAGACCCTTATACCAATCCATATTGCTTTCATTCCAATACTGATTCCGCCGTTGCTTCATCTGTTCAATTCCTTGCGCTCTGACAGGCGGCAAGCTGCCTGCGCTCTCGCCTTTGGCTTGAAGGCGCCGTATATTACCCTTCCTGTGGGATTCGGTTTGATTTTCCAAGGTATCATTGCGCAGGAAATGACGCGTAACGGCATAGAGATGACCAAAGAGGCGGTGCCCTCTTTTACGTGGATTCTCGGGTTAAGCATGGTGGTCGGACTTCTTATCTCGGTGTTTATTTCCTACAATAAGCCGAGGGATTATGAGGATCGCCGGGTTATTGGGGTAGGCGAGACCGAGGGGCTCAAATTTACGACAGCGCACGCGATTACCTTTGCGGCCATTATCGTTGCCTTTGCCGCTCAGCTTTGGTCGTCGTCATTGCCGGTCGGAGCTCTCGCGGCGCTTGTCGTTATGATAGTCGCGAAAGCGCTGAAATGGCGCGACGTCGACAGCGCCTTGGCAGGCGGACTCGAAATAATGGGCCTCATCGCGTTTGTCATGCTGATTGCCGCCGGATACGGCGCCGTGCTTCGCGAGACAAAAGCCGTCACAAATTTGGTAAGCGCCGTCGTAGGCGTGATAGGCGGAAACGCCTTCTTGGGAGCGTTTCTCATGTTGGCGGTCGGTCTTCTGGTAACCATGGGCATCGGCACTTCCTTCGGGACAATCCCGGTAATAGCCGCTATATACTGTCCATTGGCGATAGAACTCGGTTTCTCCGCGGGCGCTACGGTTTGCCTGATTGCGGCGGCAGCGGCTTTAGGCGACGCCGGATCGCCGGCCTCCGACACAACGCTTGGCCCTACAGCCGGTCTCAATGCGGACGGGCAGCATAGTCATATCTGGGATACCTGTGTTCCTACTTTCATTCATTTCAATATCCCCATCTTTATCGGAGGAATAATCGGAGCGATGATCCTGTATTAATCACCGTGTAATCACAGCGCCGCGGCGGCAAGGAGAGTATTTCCTCCCTGCCGCCGCGCGCCGGTTTATGCGTTGTCGTGGGTTATCGGATGCAACGAAGGACGCTGTCCATGCCTGTGACGTATATCTCGTTTTTGCCGACGACGGGAGAGGTGGTGACGAAGCCGCCGGTGGCCTGCTGCCATATGACAGCGCCTGTGTTGGCGTCTAAGGCGTAGATGTTGTTCGCGTTATTGCCGAAATAAATTCGGTTGCCGCGGATGGAGGGGGCGGACGTGATTGTCTGTCCGGTCTCCGTTTTCCAGAGCGGGCTGCCCGTCTTCGCGTCAAGCGCCGTCATGGTTCCCTTGAGGTTGCCGAAGTAAACCTTACCGTTTGCCACGAGGGGTGAGGATTCGATTGAACCGCCGGATTGATATTTCCAGATCACGGCCTCATGCTTGATTCTGGCGCAATAGAGATAGCCGTCCCAGCTGCCGTAGTAGACGTGTCCGTCAGCAACCGCGGGGCCGGTCGTAATAGGGCCGCCCGCGATGGCGCGCCACTTGAGGGCTCCTGTCGCGGCGTCAAGAGCCAGAAGCTTGCCGTCGTGGTTGCCGATGTACACCACTCCGCCCGATACGGAGGGAGAGCCGTAGACCTCGCGGCCCGCCTTGTAGCTCCATTTTTGCCAGCCGGTTTTGGCGTCAACGGCGTAGACGAAGCCGTCGATACCGCCGAAGAAAACCTTGCCGCCCGCGATGGCGGGTGATGAGACTACATTGTTATGCGTGGTGAAGCGCCATTTGAGAGCCCCTGTTTGAGGATCCAGCGCGTAGACTCGGCTGTCGTAGCTGCCGAAGACCACCAGGCCGTCTCCCACGGCGGGCGATGATACCACCCAATTTTCCGTGGGGAACTTCCACAGGATACTGCCGTCGGAGGTTCTCACGGCGTAAAGATTGCCGTCGTTTGAGCCGAAGTAGACTCTCCCGTTATCAAGAGCGGGGGAGGATTGGATGCTGTCGGCGGTGTTGGTTTGCCATGCGGTCCGTCCTTGAATTTCGCCCGCGTCATACGTTGCGGGGGCTAAGTTTCCGGTGCGCTGCGGGCCTCCTCGGAACATGCTCCAGTCAGCGGGAGCTTTTGGCGCTTTTGGCGTCTCGGGAGCAACCGCCGCGGGCGCGCTTCCCGCTGAGATAATCGTAATGAGCAGCGTAAAGATCAAAATCCGAATTTTGTTCATGTCTGTCTCCTCCATAGTCTTACCATGCTGTGTTGCCTGGGCTGTGGTTTTAAGCGCATTCCTCTTGTCGCGCCACCTCCCGTGATTATACCCGGAAAATCCGCGGGAGAGCGAGGGTAATTCTGACCTTATCTGTGAATATTAAGAAGAAATACTTATTCGAATATGAGAGATGCTGCGGTCACTTAATGTCCCATTGCGGCGCGGAGTTTGAAGAACACTTCCGTTATATCGTACTCGCCGGAGAAGAGCTCGGCGCCCTCGCCCGCCGCGGAAATCAGCACAGGGCTGCCGCTGTGATAGAAGCCGCTCCAGGATACGCCCGCGTATGCGTCAGCCGCTCTCAGGCACGCGATTGTGAAGGGGTCGTAGGGGCCGTAGAGCTTCTTGTATGCGCGGTCCTTCGTTGGCCGATCCTTTTGGGGAAGCATACTCATGCGGTACGCCGCGCGCGGGCCGTCCGCCGCGGAGAGGCGCGCCCCGAAAAACGCGCTCGCCCGCCTCGTCAGCTCGTCGAGCGTGCCTCTTCCGGGCGAGACGGTGCGCTCGAACGCGGCATACGAGCCTCGGCGCGCGGCGAAGGCGTCATAGAACGCGCGGCTCTCACCGTGCCCGAGTGAGATTGCGAGGCCGCCCGTTTCGTGATCGGCGGCGACGACGATCAACGTCTCGTCGGGGTGGTTTTGGAGAAACGCCACGGCTTCCGCGAGAGCCGCGTCGAGGGCGATAGTTTCGTGAAGCGACGAGGCGGCGTCGTTTGCGTGGCAGGCGATGTCGATGTTGCCTCCTTCAACGAGCATGAAAAATCCGCGCTCGTTTGTCAACAGCTCGATACCCTTGCGGACGAATTCTGAGAGCGCGATGTCCGATGGATCGAGATCGATCACGAAGGGCATCGAGCCCGCCCGAAGCTTTGGGTTTACGGCGATCGCCCGCGCGCCGGGTCTCAGGGAGAGCAGGCCGTCGCGGGTGTTTGTAACGAGGTATCCGTTGTCTCGGGCGACATCCGTCAGATTTTTTTGTTTTTTATCGCGATCAGTCGGGCTGCGGAAGCCCCCGCCCGCGAAATACTCAAAGCCGCTGCGCGTGAGCTGAAGCCCCAGCGCGTAGTGCCGCGTTCTTTTGGCCTCGTGTCCGTAGAACGCTGCCGGTGTGGCGTCCTGCAAAAAAGCGCTCGTCACGATGCCGACCTTCATCCCCCTGCCGTGAGCAATACGCGCGATGGATTGCAGGTTTTTCTTTCCCGAAGCGTCCATTGCGACTATTCCGTTTTTTGTCTTTTGTCCCGTGGCCAGCGCCGTGCCTGCCGCCGCGGAGTCCGTCACGCCGTCTAAGGAATTTGTGCGGATTGTTCCCTGTATCGGCAGACGGTTCATGAGGAGTTCCGATTCGCGCGCATCGCCGCTCCCGCTCGCTTCTCTCATGCCCCGCAAATACATCTCGGCCGCGAGGCGCTGCGCGGGACCCATACCGTCTCCGATAAACAAAAAAACATATTTTGCCGCTGCTTCCGCGGAAGAAACCAGGCAGAGCGCGAGGGCAGAGCAGAGGAAAAACAGTCGCAGCGTCTTTTTATATAGTTTTATCATGGTTTTCTCACGTATTTTACGCGATTTACAACCGTCCTTTCTGTTTGCCAAGTGTAATATATTGCCGAATAATAATAAAAAAGTCTTTGACGAATGTCTGTTAACTTTGCTAAAATGATTTATTATCGCCTTTACTATAGCATAATTGCTCTATCTTACCCTAAATCCGATGTGTTACAAAGCATCAAACATTTCCGCAAAGGAGAGACATCTGATGGCGTTTCTTGTCAATGTCATGAAGGAAGATTCAGTAGAGCAAATTTCGGCGGAGTCGCCGATGATGGGTCACGAGGTACTCTCTTTGGCGGGCTGTCAAGACAGGAGCAATATTATGGCTTGGCGCGTCAATCGGATTTTGCGCCCTCTCGGATGGCTAATCGACGAAGACGCGGACGTCGAATTCGTGGATATGTCAACCTTCGAGGGGATGGAAATCTACAGGCGTACGCTTGTTTTCACGCTGGCGCTGGCGTGCAAGCGCGTTGCAGGAAAGGACATCAGCGTTCGTTATTCGATGAACGACAGCTACTACTGCGAGTTTCAGGACGGCACGCCCGCGGATGATGAGAGCGTCGCGGCGGTCAAGGAGGAGATGCAGCACCTTGTCTCCCTGGGCGTGCCGATACAAATGACGGTGCTGCCGCTCGACAAGGCGAAGAGGATTTTCGAACGCCAGGGGAACATGGGCAAAGCCCGCCTCCTTCAGTGGACCGGGACCGACCCGATCACCTTGTACCGCTGCGCCGGTGTATACGGACACTTCGGCGGGCCTCTCGCGGCTTCGACCGCGATGCTGCGCACATTCGACCTTAACGGCTACGCTCCGGGGATGCTGCTGCGCTTCCCCTCGATCACCGCGCCGGAGGAGCTTCCTCCGCTTGGGATTGTCCCGAAGCTGACTGATGTATTCCGCGAGTATCTGACATGGCTCTCGGTGCTGGGCCTTTCGACGATGGACAGCCTGCACGAGCGCGTGTCGCGCGGAAAATCGCTCGATCTCATACTCGTGTCGGAGGCGTTTCACAGCGAGGCGCTCTCGCGGATTGCCCGTGAGATCATCGATCGGCGCGACACGCGGCTGGTCTGCCTCGCCGGACCCTCCAGCTCCGGGAAGACGACGACCTCCAAGCGCCTGGCGATCCAATTGCAGGTGAGCGGCAAAAATCCAATCGTCATCGAGCTGGATGATTATTACGTCGAACGGGAGAACACCCCCAGGGACGAAAACGGCAACTATGACTTTGAAGCGCTCGAAGCGCTCGATCTGGGTTTGATCAACGAACACATGGAGGCGCTGCTGGCCGGCGAAGAAGTTCGCCTTCCGCGCTTCGACTTCACGACGGGGACCCGCAAGCCCGGGCGTACACTGCGCCTGTGCAGCGGGGATATATTGATCATCGAGGGCATACACGGTTTAAACGACAAATTGACGGAAAAAATATACGATGAAATGAAATACAAGGTTTTTATCTCGCCCCTCACCGGGGTGAATATCGACAACTACAACCGTATCGGCACGACTGACACGCGCCTGTTGCGCAGAATGGTGCGCGATTACCGCGCGAGAGGCTACAGCCCGGAGAACACGCTGCTGATGTGGCCGTCGGTCATCAAGGGCTCGCACAAGCATATTTTTCCGTATGAAGAGGAAGCCAACGTGTTGTTCAACACCTCGCTCGCCTACGAGATATCTGTCATAAAAGGCTACGCGGAACCGCTTTTGCGCGCCATTCCGGAAAGCTCTCCGGCTTACGGCGAGGCGAGCCGGCTTCTTTCGATGCTTAATTACGCGCCTGTTATCCCATCGGAGAATGTGCCAAACCTCTCCATTCTTCGTGAATTTATAGGAGGAAGTTGTTTTGACGTTTAATCACGCTATGAGACGTTCCACCCGGAAGGGCGATTTGTTTTGATTATACTGCACGGCGCATGGAGCGACGGTTTTTTCGTCTGGGGTGAGCATTCGTTTACCAAAATCGGGCTTCACAATCTGCGCAGGTTGAGGCGCGTGGGCGACGACTGTCCTATTGACCATATATGGGGCATGAGCGCGAAGCAGCTATCCGAGGCGCTGGCCGGGCTTGGTTTTAACCGCGAGCCCGATCCGCAGGCGACGAAGGCGGAGCTGTTTCTCCCCACCTATGCGCAAAAGTATCCGGTCCCTTCGTCGCCGCTATTGGGCGAGATACCGATGATGCGCATCTCGAAGTCCAGGCAGCGGATTTACGACATGCGCAAGTGGTTTGTCGAACGCCTGCCGCTGGGTATACCCGACCTGATGCGCCTCACGCCCGTGTGCCGCGGCGACGCGCCTCTCACGGACAGCGGAATCCTGGCGGTGCCGGGGCTGATGATGGGTCTCGACTTCTGTTATATAGCCGAGTGCTATCGCTGGGCCGTCTCTCTTCTGGAGAGAGGGCGCTTTCTCCCCGATATTCGCAAGAGAGGCGAGGGAAAATACGAGCCCGTCTGGCGTCCGCTTTTGATGGGCGAGGACGCGGAGTATTTTTCATGTCTGATTAAAGCCATGCCCCCCGTCCTGAGATCCTTCCGCGCCAATCGGGCGCTCTCGGAGGGCGAGCTGCTCTACGAGATTCAGACCTATCTGGTGGACGGGCTTGTGCGCTACTCGTGGACGCAAAAGATCAGGAAGAACGTCGAGGACGAATCCGACACGCCGCACCGCAAGCTTGTGCGCTCCATAGCCTCGAATAGCCGATTCGTGTCGCCGCAATCGGCTGAACGCCGCAAAAAGGGCAAGCTCGTCAGCAGCCTGAACCCGCATACGCTGTGGGTGCGTTCTCTCGGTTGGTCAGGCGAAGCGGACAACTGGAGCGCGGCCCTGGGCGAGATTTACCGCGACGTCCGCGGGTGGTGGAGCAAATTCGAGTGGTTTGCGAGGTCGCCGTACAAGGTCTGCCTGGAGCTTCTCGAGCGAAACGGCGTCTGGCGAATCGAATATGCGCTGCGGCACGTTGAACAAGGCTATACGATCCCGGCGGAGGACGTCTGGCGCGAGGCTGAGTCATACCCCGGAGGCGCGAGCGGCGCGTATCTGCGCAGGTACCTTCTGGTCTCGCTGGGGCAGATCGCGCGGTTGATCGAACCCGTGCGCGAGAGTCTTGACCTTTTCGCGCCCTGCGGCTGCTCGCTCACGCTTGAGCAGGCGGCGGAGTATCTGGAAGAGCAAGCGCCCATGTTGATGAACAGAGGCGTCTGCGTTATCTTCCCCGATTGGTGGCGCGAGCGGATCGACCGAAAGATCACGCTCAGAGGGCGCGTCACCGCGGAAGGGCGCGGCGGCGACGAGCCCTTGCCGATGACCTGGGAGCTGTCGATGAACGGCCTGCCGCTCACCGATGAAGAGGCGAATATGATTCTGGAGGGCGGTTCGAGCCTCTTTAAATTGAGGGGAGAGTGGGTCTTCATTCATCCGGATGAGGCGGAGGAGGTGCGCGAGCGCCTGCGGAAAGCGCCGGCCGAGATGTCGACGAAGGAAGCGCTGCGTTTTGCCGTATGCCATCCTTACGTCGAAGGCTTCGTCGGCGCTCCGGAGCTGGAGGATACACACACCTCGCTTGTGAGGGGAATACCCGGCAATATTCTGACGGCGCCGTCATCGCTGCTCGGAGCGCTGCGTCAGTATCAGCTGCGGGGCTACTCGTGGCTGACGTTGCTTTCGCGGCTCGGCCTGGGAGCGTGTCTCGCGGACGACATGGGCCTCGGGAAGACGGTCCAGACTCTGGCGATGATTCAACACCACCGCGACCTGGGAGAGAAGCGCCCGGTGTTGTTGGTCTGTCCCACCTCGGTGCTGGAAAACTGGCGGTTGGAGATGCTTCGATTTTTTCCGGGCATGACCTCATATCTGCATCATGGGCGGAAACGCGCGCATGACGAGGATTTTAAGGACGCGATTCAAGGGAAGGCAATGGTGCTCTCGAGTTATTCGATCCTGCAAAGAGAGGCGTATCTCTACCAAAAAATAAACTGGGCAGGCATCGTGCTTGACGAGGCTCAAAACATCAAAAACCCCGACACGCTGCAGGCACGCGCCGCGCGCGGCGTCAAATCGGATTGGAGGGTTGTCCTCACGGGTACGCCGGTTGAAAACCACGTGGGGGATCTCTGGTCGATCATGGAGTTTTTGATGCCCGGGCTGCTCGGCAACCGCCGCTTTTTTATGAACGAATACGTGCGCCCGATACAGGAGAACCGCGATTTATCCGTGATGGATACCTTGAAACGCAGGGTCAGCCCCTTTATCATGCGCAGGATGAAGACAGACCGCGAGATCGTTCCGGATCTTCCGCGGAAGATCGAAACCAAAGTATTCTGCGGCCTCAAGAAAGAGCAAGCCAAGCTCTATTCGGATGTCTCAGGCGAGCTGAGCCGCAATATTTCGGGCGCAACGGGCATCAAGCGCAAGGGCATGGTTCTCGCCGCGCTCACGCGCATCAAGCAAATTTGCGATCACCCCGCGCTGGTCACGAAGGACACGGATTTCGGGTGGGAGCGGTCTGCTAAAATGGAGCGCCTTTTGGCGCTTGCGGAAGAGATGTACGAAACAGGCGACCGCACACTGATCTTCACGCAGTATGTCGAGATGGGGAATATTCTCAAATCGCAGCTGCAGGAGCGCTTTGGGCGCGAGGCGCTGTTTTTGCACGGCGGCGTAAACAAGGGTATGCGCGACGACATGGTGAGGCGTTTTCAGGAGAGCGAAGGCTCGCAGTTCTTCATCCTCTCTCTCAAAGCCGGGGGCGTGGGCTTAAACCTGACGAACGCAAACAGGGTAGTGCTCTACGACAGGTGGTGGAACCCCGCGGTCGAACAACAGGCGATCGATCGCGCCTATCGAATCGGGCAGGCGCGCAACGTTCAGGTGCATGTCTTCTGCTGCAAGGGAACCCTCGAAGAGCGGATAGACGAATTGATCGCGTCGAAAATGGAAGTGGCGAACAAAGTAATCGAGGCCAGCGATAACTGGGTCGCCGAGTTGTCGGACGAAGGGCTGCGGGATCTGTTATCATTGTCTCCCGGCGCGTTGGAGTCTTAAGCGGAGGTGTCCGGAATGGATAAGCGAACAAGAGGCAATCGCGTCGGAAGGCCGAAGGATCCCCCGTTTGCGCAGAGGAAAGAAGGAATCAACGTCAGGACGGATTTCTCGGACGCGCGCTGGTGGTCGAAGGATGCGGTCGCGCATATCGAAAAAATCGCGTCTCTGCGCGTGCTGCGATCCGCAAAAACCCTGGTCCGCGGCGGCAAGGTCCTCGAGATAGACGTCAAGCCCGGGTTGGTTGAGGCGAAAGTGCAGGGGCGGAGAAAATCGCCGTATCACGTGAGGCTGCACTTCCCCTTGCCCGGCGAGGGAGAACTGAGCGAGGTCAAGCGACGCCTCTCCGAGCGGGCGCTTTACGGCGCTGTCCTGCTGTCAGGGGAGATGCCCGAGGCAATAGAAGATATCTTTATAGCGTCCGGATCGCATTTTCTGCCGCTTGGCACGGGGCGCGAGCGATTCTTTTGCAGCTGCCCCGAGCCGGACGATTGCTGCAAGCATATCGTTGCTGTGTTGTACGCCGCGGCGGGGCTTTTCGACAACGACCCGTTCCTGCTCTTAAAGCTCCGCGGGATTGACAACGGCGAGCTGCTCGGTTCGATACTGATATCTCGCGGGAGTCAGGCGGCGCCCGGCAATGACCGCGACGCGGCGGGCAACTGCGCCGGGCGCGTCGAGGACTCGAGAGGCGGCGAGGAATATGCCCCGGAAGACCCGTTCCCGCTTGACGCGTCGTTTTACGGCGGAGAAAACTCGCGCGACGGCATTACCGACTGCAGACAACACGTCATCACGCAGGCCGCCGCACACTCGTCTCTCGTACCGCTGTTCGATTTTCTGCTTTGGCACGGCGAATCTTCCTTCAGCGAATCGATCGAACCGTACTACGAAAGCGCGAGGAAGCTCTTGAAGTGGAAATAATAGGAGGAGTCAGCAATGTCAAGCAAAGCCGCGCAACTGAGTATCGCTTTGAAAGAAGCCGAGATAGACGCGCTTATTCTCACGAAGCAGGCAAATCAGCGATATCTTGAGGGGTTTACGGGCGGCGACTGTTATATGCTTGTATCCGGCGGGGCGGCGCATCTCGTCGCCGACTCGCGGTACGCGGAGATGGGCGAGCGCGAGTGCCGCACGGCGAAGATACACCGATTCAAGTCGCCGCGCCCGTCGTACGGCGAGGTGATCGCGAAGGTCGCGCGGGAGAACGGTTTCTTCCGTCTGGGATTTGAAAAGAACCACATGACGTGGGGGCAACACGAGGAGATCGAAAAATGGACGACGCCCGAGGGAATAGAACTGGTTCCCGCGTCGAATCCGGTTGAAAAAATCCGCGCTTACAAGACGCCCGCGGAGGCTGCTTTTTGCGCGGAGGCCTGCCGGATTGCCGACAAAGCCCTCCGGGATTTGCTTCCGCGGATAAAGCCGGGCGTCTCGGAGCTTGCTCTAGCCACGGAGCTCGATTATCTGATGAAAAAAGGAGGCGCGGATGAGCCTTCTTTTGACACCATGGTTCTCTTCGGCGCGCGCTCATCGCAGCCGCACGCAAAGCCCCGGGCAGACGCGCGGCTTGAACCCGGCGACTTTATCCTGATCGACTACGGCGCGTGCAAGAGCGGCTATCGCTCTGACACAACCCGCACCTTTGTCTGCGGAAAAGCCTCCGATCGGCAAAAACACGCGTACCAAACGGTTTTACTCGCGCAAACCTCCGGTCTTGCCAAAGTCGCTCCGGGAGTGAACGCGCGCGAGCTGTGCCAAATTTCGCTGGATATTCTGGCAGACGCCGGTTTACCGGGTTTTGAATACAGCATCGGGCACGGCGTCGGCCTCGAGATACACGAAGAGCCGTTTATGCGCCGCGGCAAGGACGTTATCCTCGGGCCGGGCATGATCCTTACCATCGAACCCGGAACCTACATTCCGGGCTGGGGAGGCGTCCGCATCGAAGATACGGTTTTGGTGACGGAAGACGGCTCGCGCGTGCTGACATTTTTTCCCAAGGAACTGATGGAGATATAGCATACACTATTTAGGCAATTAACGGAAAAACGCCCGAAAACGGGCGTTTTTTTCGTTAACACCAACTGTGGCATAAAAACAAAGTGGTGATATAATCAAACTCGTGGCTTAATGTCAATGAAAAGGCAACGGGAGGGTTGTAGATGCCTAGGCAAGAGAATATCGTCCTGGATGTGGCATCGCTGTTTCCCGAGGGCAAAATAATCGTCTGGCAGCTCGAATATCCCTCGTGGATAGCAAAAGTTTACGGCGCGGAAGAAATCCCTTCGTTGCTTTACGATGGCAGGGGGGTACCCGCCACCTTTAATTGGCAGCAATATATAGAAGAAAATTGTCATCCCGACGACGCGGAGCGCGTGAAAAACGAAATCACCGACGCGGTAGGAAATTCCAAATCGTACACGTCAGAATTTCGCACATGGGACAAAGAACGAAAAATCTGGCGTTATTGGTTTGTCTTCGGAAAGATCAAGAGTAACGAAAGTGAAGGCGGCTATACAATCTTCGGCGGTTTGCAGGACATCGGAGAGAGACGAAGATACCAGCGCGCGCTTGTAGAAAAACATTTGACGGACGAACAGATGCAGGTCATGCTTGACGCGATGCCCATGCCTTGCTGCCGGTGGGACGAAAAATACCGCCTCATCGACTGCAACGGAGCAGCTCTCGGTTTCTTCGGTTTTGAGGGCAAGAAAGAATTCATCAGGCATTTTGACGATCTGTCGCCGGAATACCAGCCAAACGGCAAGCTCTCGTCGGAGCTGCTGCGTGAAAAAGTCAAGCTGGCCTATATAATGGGCCTTCAGAGCTTCGCATGGCTGCACAACAAACAAGACGGAGAACCTCTCCCCGTAGAAATAACTCTTGTACGAGTCAAACATGATAAATCATACGTTGTGGTGGCCTATATCAGCGACATGCGCGGGGCGAGCCCCACGCGGACCGAGACGCGCGCGGCGGACGACCTCGCGCGCGTCATGCTCGACGCGGCTCCGCTCTGCTGCAATTTTTGGGACGCGAACTACAACAACATCGGATGCAACAGGGAGGCGGCTAATCTCTTCGGGCTGTCCGGCAAACAAGAGTACCTTGACCGTTTCAGCGAACTCTCGCCCGAATATCAGCCCGACGGCAGGCTCTCTTCCGAATCGGCGAGAGAAAAGATAAAACTCGCTTTTGAGACCGGCTATCAGCGTTTTGAATGGACGCACAGAAAGCTCTCCGGCGAACCGGTACCAGCGGAGATCACTCTCGTCCGAGTGAAGTACGGCGACGGCTGCGTCGTCGCGGGGTATACGCGCGACCTGCGCGAGCTTAAGGCGGCGCTCTCGGAGATACGCAAGGCCGAGGAAGAACTGCGCGCAGCCCGCAATGCCGCCGAGGACAGCGCGCGCGCAAAGAGCGATTTTCTTGCCGACATGAGCCGCGAGATTCGCGCGCCGATGAACGCGATTCTCGACATGACGCGCCCGGTCCGTCAGGACGAAATCACCGCCAAGCGCCAGCCCTTAGAGCCGTTAAATACGCTCTTAGTCGGCGACAACGACTCCGCGCTCGCATCGATCCAAACGTATTTCAACCTTCTTCACTGCTCGGTGGTCAGTACGATTTACGGTATGGAGACGTTTGATTTTCTTAGTGAAAACCTGCTGAACCACCAAAATAAAAAGATTGAGCTCGTCGTGATGGATTTGAAAAATATCGAAACAGACGGAGTCCTTGCTTTTCAAAAACTCGAGAGCCTGTTCGGCGACGATATGCCTTATGTACTCTTCGCCGTGTCCGACTACGACGACGACAAACTCCGCTCTGTCTTGGGCGGCGGCAGGTGGGGCGTGTTCCGCAGGCCCGTGACGCTCTCATCCCTTTACGGCGGCATCGCCAATGTCATTCATCCGGAGGAGGAAAACTGATTGCCGGCCTCCGCGAGCTATCTGTAAACCCCTCTAAAAATAGTCCAAAAGTCCCGATATTTCTTTCCGTAATATTGTTGACGAAATCAAAAAACAGAGTACCATTATTGGTAATTGAAGAAATCTATTTTTGCGGGGGAGGTGTCGGAAAAGGCGAGGTTGGTATCCGCGGTATGGGGATAATCGGAGGTTCCGGGGGCAGGGACGCTTTCGGACGATCAAGGAGAAACACACAACAAGGAGGTTGTGAAAAATGCGTATCATGAGCAATATTCCGTCGCTGCAGAGCTATAACGCTCTAACATCCACTAACAGCGCGCTTTCCAAATCCATCGAGAGACTCTCCACAGGGCTTCGTATCAACAGCGCCGCGGACGACGCGGCGGGGTTGGCCATTTCCGAGAAGATGCGCGCGCAGATCAAGGGTTTGGATCAGGCGACCGCCAACGCTCAGGACGGCATCTCGATGATCCAGACGGCGGAGGGCGCTCTCTCCGAGACGCACTCCATCCTCCAGCGTATGCGCGAGCTGTCCGTACAGGCGGCCAACGACACGCTGACGCAGGAAGACCGCAGCTATATCCAGCTCGAAATCGACCAGTTGAAGGAAGAAGTCACCCGCATCGCGACGACGACGCAGTTTAACAAAAAGAAGCTGCTCGACGGCAGCGCGGCGGTGCTCTGGTCCTCCGACAACCTGGCAACGAAGGCCCTCGTTCGCGGCGGGCTCCGCCAGACCGACCAGTTCGGACAGAAGTCCGCGCTCGAAGGCAACTTCAAGATCTCCGTCACAGCCGATCCCGGTCAAGCAGAGATTCAGAAGACGGATATTTTCAAGATCAAGCACGATAACGTCATCATGAACCTGCAGATCGACAAGAACAACGGCTTTGAGAAGATCGAAGTCAATAACCTCCCGGCGGGGGAGTACAGTGTAAGCCAAGGGCTGGTAACTGGTGTGTATAATTCGTATGTATACACATCCTACTCCGCTGGGGCTATCATCGCCGGTGGATGGGCAGATGTTATTGACACCGCTACCTTAGCTGTTAGTTATGCTGGTGGTGTGTATACATTTAAGGCTAACGCTGACGCTGACGGATTCTATCTCAGTGACGGGACGTTTTATTCGGCTGGTAAAGAGTATACTTTAGGTACTATCGCTGCAGCCTTGGGTGATGCTACAACTCCTACTAATTGGAGCGCAGGTCAGACTGGTTCTACAGCGCTTGCGTGGGCAGCATTTCAATTAGCCGACGATGGTGCGGGACGGTTTATTTCTGCGGTTAGAACTGAAAAAACAAATTATTACCTCGAGGACAACTTAAAATTCGAGTCGTTCTATGGCTTGACAGAGTCTAACGCTGGTTTGACGCTCGATGCCCAGTCAATGGTGTACAAAGAAAACCTGAATATGCTCTTTGAGGTTGTCGCAGTCAACAAAGATGCGAATATTGTTACATTCCGTGTGCAGGTCAATTCCCTTGACGCTGACGGAACGATAAAATCGTACAGCGACAATAACTTCCAAATTACAACTGCTGGTATCGCGGTTGGCCAATCTGACATCGGTATCTACTTCATTAACCAAACCGCAATGTACATTAATCCGGCCAATATCACGAACTACGACGTTGGCGACAAGATCGTTTTCAACTTTGCAGCAAACAACACTGCCGCTACGGATACGATCAATGTTGATGTGGCAGTCAATCAAGAATGGAAGAACTCGTGGTCTAATGCTGACGGCACAGATGCGACGGTTGAAGTGCAGTACAACGTCAATATCGGTTCCCTGACGAACGAAACCGTTCACTTCAAAAACTTCTACCTCAACACGGCCAATGGCACTGTTTACGAGGGAGATGTGATACTCTCCTTTAATGACAAAGTCAAGTCTCTTGACTCCGCAAGTTACACAACTCCGGTCGTTCGCGCGAGCTTTGAGGCGGCGTATGTGGGACAGGTTGCCAAGGGCGACGTCAAGTTGCGCGACCTTGATAAGTTCTGGGACGCCAACGGCAAGTTCCTGCTGGAAGACGCGCAGACGCTCTCGATCGTGCAGGGCGACGGGACATCCGCCTCGGTCACACTCTACTCCACGGACACGCTCAACGACGTGCAGACGAAGCTGAACAACGCGATCGCCTACGGCCTCGACCAGGCGCAGTACGCGGGCGACGCGGCTAATAAGTTCGTGTCGTTTGTGGAATCCACTACGTCCAACACGCCGAACTCCGTAGCCGGTACGTTCGTCATCCGCAGCCTGATCCCCGGCGCGGCGGGTACGCTCAACTTCTCCGGCGACGAGGACATCATCAAGGCGTTTTCGCTCAACGTCATCCAGAACGCGAGCGAGAACCAGTTCACCGTGTCGGTCGAGGACGCGCACAGCGGCAAGCTGCTGGTCTCCAGCCAGAAGATCACGGGCAACGTGATGTACGGCATGCTCAATCCGAACGTGGACGTCGAGTTCGACTCGATGGCGAACATCAAGGTGACCTGGAACGAATCGACGAAGTCGTTCGACCTCAAGCGCGACACGGGCACATACACGACGATTCTCCACCTCGCGGACAACACGACGGTCTTCCAGATCGGCGCGAACGAAGGCGAGGACATGGGGATCAACATCGGCGATATGAGCGCCTACGCGCTGGGTATCTCCAACATTCTGGTGACCGACCGCGACTCCGCGGCCCGCAGCATCACGGTGATCGACAACGCGATCAACCGCGTGTCAAAGCAGCGGGCGACGCTGGGCGCGTACCAGAACCGTTTGGAGCACACGATCAACAACCTGACGACCGCGTCCACCAACACGACTTCGGCGGAGAGCCGCATCCGCGACGCGGACATGGCGGAAGAGATGATGGAGTTCACGAAACTTAACATCCTGAGCCAGGCGGGCAACTCGATGTTGGCGCAGGCCAACCAGCTGCCGCAGAACGTCCTTTCACTGCTTCGCTAAGGGCGCGTGACGCGTAACGCGTAAGCCGGTCTGAGACATACGTAGCTGATACCGCGGGGGAGGTTTCCCCTTTCCCGCGGTATAAAACAAAGACCGGTAAGACGGTTTGAAGGTGGGTGATCCAATGAAGGTGGCGGAGTCAGCGCAATATCCACAGCAAAGCGCCCCGGTGACGCAGCCCGCAAAGGTTGCGGAGTCGGTACGAGTCGCTTCTGACGTGGTCAAAGCAAGCGCTGTTGCTTCTCCTACCGTGATGGACACCGCTCATTTTGATAAAAACCGCCTGAAGGAAGCGACGAAGGCCGCGGACAAGCTGACGGAGTTTTCAAATCGTCGGCTGAAGTTCGAATATCAGGAGGATGCGGACGTATTTCAGGTGTCTGTCGTGGATGGAAACAACGAGGTTATACGCAAGATCCCAACCGACGAGATGATCAAGATGATGGAAAATATCGAACGCCTGTTGGGATTAAGCGTTGACATGACAGTATAACTTTTAAAGAAGGCTTCTCGAAAGAGGAGCCTTCTTTAGTTGGGTGCGGTTGACTCTCACTCAGTTGGACGGACTCGCGAGGCGAATTCCATTTGCTTTGCCCACGGGGTCTCGCTTGTTTTATTATACACACGTTGCCCTTCTCGTTCCTCGAAATTTCCTCAAAACACACTAAAATATGCGAAAAAATCACGCGCTATCTTGGTTTGACAATCCAGTAACCATCTCTTGTTGTGCCAACGCGATCAATCAAACCCAATTTTTTCATTGCTCTAATGTGAACTTGCACATTACGCCGCGCAATTCCTATTTCTTCTGCAATTGACCCGGTGGTTATCCTATCGTTCTTGAGCATAAGTTCCATAATTTTCGCGCGTATGTCATTTATGTCGATGTTTTCGGTTTCGGGAATATTTGCGTGGAATCCAATCATAACTTCATTGGGACTGACTCTGTAAAACGGCTCACGCATACTCCAAGCCTTGCACGATTCGGTTATTTTCTCGATTCCGCGCCCCCATGCCTCAATTTGCCCCGAACGGAAAAACGCGCCTGCTATCAGAGGGTTATACGGCAAAGACGTATGAGGCGAGAATAAGTCTTTTACCGTCCACGTTCCCGGTAAACTGCCGTCATTGTAAATCAACACTTTTTCAGGGTAGATATGAATATGAATCGGATTGCCTGTGCTGTAATCACGATGGACGATGGCGTTTAAAATAGCTTCCCTGAATGCCGCGCGGGGCACCGGGTATGTTTCAATTCGCTGTATTCCCTCATAACTTATGATGCCCTTGAAATATTTCAAATAGACTAATTCCTCGGTTTTGTCCGGCATCGTGATGAGCGGACCGTGAATTTCGTCTTGATACAGTAAGTTGGCGGGGTTCTCAAAGAAGCCGACTTTTAAATAAGAGCCCGGGAACCAATTCTCCGGATCCTGATGAAAGAGTAGGATAGCGGCGCGTTTAAGATAATCTCCGTCAAACAGCCGGAGATTTCTCAATAGTATCTCGTCCGGTATGTCTACGCTCGCCGCGGTAAGCCGCGCGCTATCGACAGCTTTCTTTCGAAACGCTTTTAGCGCGTCTCTTTCAAAGTCGTCCAGTTGTACATATGGTACCGGGACGCCATCCCAGGTCTTGCCCTGCGTTCTCAGCATAAACTCGTCAAGAGAAGTGCCGGTCAGTTCCTGTGTTGTACTTCCCGAGCGAAGATAGTATTTACCCTGAAAACTGATCGGGAAAGAATAATGCTTCACCGTTATCGCAATATACTGCTTGCCGTTTGATTCAAGTAAATCGACGGAAGGGATAATACCGGTTGCGCTGCGGATTTTATTGGGCAAATCTTCCAGCATTTTTTTGGCATTGCCAATGCCGGCTATCTCGCCATTGTTGCGCCGCCCAATTTCGAGACGACCGCCGGAGGCGTTGGCAAACCCGCATATTGTCTTGATATATTCATCACGCCATGATTCTTTCCATTCGATATTTTGGTTTTCCAAATATGACGCCTCCTATTTTCGACCTCAATGTATATTTCATCGTACAGCTTGCTTCATATTGTAAAACGCGCATTCAAAAAATGCACGTAAAATCTTGAATCAATCGGCGATGTATCGACGATGCTGTCACCTTGGATCGACGATGCTATCGACGATGCATCGACGATGCGCTTGTGGCGAAATTGTGTCATATCAACGATCTATAATGACCTATCGACGATGCTGTCACCTTGTATCGACGATGCTGTCGACGATGGCGCTCTTTTTTGATCCGGAATTTTCACCCTTCACACAAATGCACCTATTTTGCATTTACCTCCTTGATCTTTTGGATTCTCGTATATACAATACAGTTGCATGAAGCGCGAAGGCGTGTTGTGCAAATATTGATACGAGTGGCAAAAGGGGAGTGTGTGTGTGAAGAAATCATATGTTGTTATCCTTGTGTTGTTTTTGGCGGTGGCGGGTGCTTACTTGGCCGTCGTTAATTCGTCGGGCGCGCCGACGGCTGCGAAGGCTTCCGGTGAGGACGTCGAGCTCGTTGTGTTTGCGGCGGCTTCCATGACGGAGACGATGGAGATCATCGCCGGGCTCTACGCGAAGGAAGCGCCGAATGTGAAACTGGCCTACAATTTTGACTCTTCGGGGACGCTGAAAACTCAAATTCAAGAGGGCGCGGAGTGTGACCTGTTTATCTCCGCGGGGCAAAAACAGATGAATCAGCTCGACAGCGAGGCGTCCGAGAGCGTCAACACGGAGGGACTTGATTTCGTGGCGAGCGGCACACGTATCGATCTGCTCGAAAACCGCGTCGCGTTGGTGGTTCCGGAGGGCAACCCGAAGAATATCAACAATTTTGGCGAACTGGCCAAGGCGCTCTCCACAGGGCTCGTCCTGATGGCGATGGGTAACAGCGACGTACCGGTGGGGCAGTATACGCAGAAGATTTTGTCCTTTTATAAGCTTGACGAGGAGGCTCTCGCCGCCCGCGGCGCTATCTCGTATGGGAGCAACGTCAAAGAGGTTGCCGTGCAGGTGAAGGAAGCCGGCGTCGGCTGCGGCGTTGTGTACGCCACTGACGCTTTCAGCGCGGAGCTGAAGGTTGTGGACTACGCTACGCCCGAGATGTGCGGGCAGGTAGTCTATCCGGCGGCGGTTATGAAGAGTTCGAGTCACCCGGAGGAGGCGAAGGCGTTTTTGGACTACCTCGCGGGGAGCGGCGCGATGGAGGTATTCAGCGCGGTTGGATTCTCCGCGGCTCGTCAATAACCGCGCCTGATGGATCTGTTTCCACTCTGGAACTCGCTGCGCATTGCGGCAATCAGCAGCGCTGTAGTGTTTTTCGCGGGCATCTTCGCGGCGTACTACGCGGCGAGGTTGCCCCGCGCCTTGAAGGGGTTGCTCGACGTCGTTCTGACGTTGCCGCTGGTGCTTCCGCCGACTGTGTGCGGGTATTTTTTGCTCGTGCTGTTCGGGAACAGGCGTCCACTGGGGATTTTCCTGGCGCAATTCGGGCTGAAATTCTCGATGACGTGGTACGGCGGCATACTTGCCGCCTGCGTGGTGGCTTTTCCGCTGATGTATCGCACGGCGCGGGGCGCTTTCGAGAGCTTTGACAAGACCTTGGCGTACTCCGCTCAAACGTTGGGCTTGAGCGATGCTTATATATTTTGGCGCATCCGTATGCCCGTATGCAGGCAGGGGATTATGGCCGGCGCTGTGCTGTCGTTCGCCCGCGCGTTGGGCGAGTACGGCGCGACGAGTATGCTGATCGGTTACACACCCGGCAAAACGGCGACCATCTCCACCACGGTCTATCAAATGTGGCGCACCAACAACGACGCGGAGGCGTTTCGCTGGGTGATGATCAATCTGGCGATCAGCGCGCTGGTTCTGATCGCGGTCAATATGCTGGAGAAGCGTGGAAAAGAGGCGGGCGCCGGATGAGTTTGTTCGTCGATATTCAAAAAAAGGTCGGCAAATTTAACCTGAACGTCGCGTTTGAGACAAACGGAGGCGTACTGGGTTTACTCGGCGCGTCGGGCAGCGGAAAGAGCATGACGCTGAAGTGTGTGGCAGGGGTAGAGAAGCCCGATCGCGGGCGCATTGCGCTGGACGGCGTTACTTTTTTCGACTCTGAGCGCGGCGTCAATTTGCGTCCGCAAGAGCGGCGCGTCGGTTACCTGTTCCAAAACTACGCGCTGTTTCCTCATATGACGGTGCGGCAGAACGTGCTGTGCGGGCTGCGCCGCGAACGCGACAAGCCGCAAAGAGAGCGCGTCCTGCGCGAGATACTGGATCTGCTGGGCTTGCCGGGGCTGGAGGAGCGCCGCCCTTCGCAGATTTCGGGCGGGCAGCAGCAGCGGGTCGCGCTCGCGCGCATTCTCGCGGGCAAGCCCAACCTGTTGATGCTGGACGAGCCGTTTAACGCGCTCGACAGCCACCTGCGCGGGCAGCTCCAGGTGCAGACGCGCCGTTTGCTGGGCGAGTACGGCAAGGAAACGCTGATCGTGACGCACGACCGGGACGAAGCGTACCGCCTGTGCGAGCGCATCGTCTTTATCGACGAAGGGCGCGGCGCGGAAGCCAAAAAGACCGGAGAACTGTTCGCTAATCCGGAGAGTCGTCAAGCGGCGTACCTCACGGGGTGCAAGAACGTGGAGGACGCTCGCAGGATGGGCGAATACGAGGTGGAGGTTCCGCTGTGGGGCGTCCGCCTGCGGACGGCGCTGCCTGTGCGCGACGGCCTGTGCGCGGTCGCGGCGCGCGCGCACAGCTTCACGCCCGACGCGGCGGATAACCGCTACCCCGTGCGATTTACGGGCGAGATGGAAGAACCGTTCGAAACAATTCTGCATTTTCGTTACGAGAGCCAGTCGCCCGACTCGCCCGACCTGTGGCTGAGCGTATCCAAAGACAAGCGCAATGACGCGCGGACGGGTGCGCTCGGCATCGCGCCCGAGGACGTCATGCCGCTTTACCGGTGATGTTGGCGGTCGTCGTCTCCGTCGCCCGCGCGCGGGGTTCGGCATAGCCGGGGAGCAAACCGCGCGAAGCGAGGGTTCTTCCAGTCCTTTCTCACCGCGCTTCGCGAGAGAGCGCCGAACAATAAGACGGCGCACATCGCGGCGGGCGCTTTGGTCACAAGCGCCGCCGCGAGAGCCGCAAAGGTCAGCAGGGCGAATAGGTTGCGATAAAAATTATCCGATGGCCGCCTGCCGTTTTGCCTAAAAAGTCCAAACATGTCCGCGAGCCTGTCCTACCAGGGCGTTCCAAGAATAATGTGCGGAAGGAACAGCACAAGCCTCGGAAAGTAAGCCGTGAAGATCAGCGCGGGAATCCAGCAGAGCGCGATAAACCAGAGCGTTGGCCGCATGATCTCGTTTATCGGCGTGTTTGATAATCGCCCCGAGAGATACAGCACCGGCGCTGCCGGCGGCGTAATGCATCCCAGCCCGGTGTTGACGCCCACGACAGCCGCGTAGTGAACGGGGTTAAAACCCAGCTCTACGATAATCGGCATCAGTATCGGCGTCGTCAGCGTGACGACGCTGATGTCGTCCATGAGCATTCCCATGATGACGAGGAAGATGTTGATCATGCCCATGATGACCCATTTGTTGGTGGAGATGGAGTAGAACAGGTGCAAGACTTTGCCGGGAAGATCCTCCAAAATATAAAGACGGCTCAGCATCGACACCGAATAGAGCATCGCCATGATGACCCCCGTCGTGACGCCCGAGTCGACCAGACAGTTCCACAGCCCGCGCGGCGTCAGCCCTTTGTACACGAACATGCCGACGGGGATGGCGTACAAAACCGCCACAGCCGAGGCTTCGGTCGGTGTCATGATACCCCCGTAGATGCTGCCCAAGACGATGATGGGAAGGAACAGCGCGGGAATCGCCATGGAGCCGCGCTCGCGGAAGAGCTTCCATTTTTCTTCGCCCGTCCGCTTCTTCGAGACCAGCACGGTGGGATTGTTCCGCAGCAGCCAAATATTGGTGACGGAGATAAGGATCGTCACGAGGATACCCGCGGATACGGTCGAGAGGAAGCACGCCAGCACCGACTGGCCGCTGATCCACGCGAAGATGATCAGCGTGGCGTTCGGCGGGATGAGCAGCCCCAGCAGCGCGGCGTTGGCCATCAACGCAGCCGTGTGTCCCTTTGGATAGCCGGCCTTCTCAAAGCGCGGGAACATGATCGAGCCGATGCAGGAGAGCGTCGCGCACGCCGCGCCGGTGATCGAGCCGAATATCGCGCACGAAACCGTCCCGACGACGCCGAGCCCGCCTTTGATGCTGCCGCAGAACACGTCCACCAGATCGATGAGCTTCTCGCCGATCTTACCCTTTTCCATCAATCCCCCGGCCATTATGAAAAGAGCGATTGCCATGAGAGAGACGGATCCCATCTGCTGATAGCCATAGGGGAGAAGCTGCGAGGGGTTGTATCCCATGCCGTCCGGCCCTCCGAAGAAGATGAGCCACGCGGAGGACGCCATAAAGCTGACCGGCACGGGTACGCCCAACAAGAGAGTCGCGATCAAAATCAGAAGGGCTATGTATATCATCTAACGTTCCTCCGGTTTCTTGAAAAGAGCGACGGCGCTCGTGACAAGGTTTCTCAGGAAATAGATCTCCATGAAGATGAGCCCGGCAAAAATGGCTGAATAGGAAGTCCAGAGCGGTATGCGCCAAACCATGCTGGTCGGCAGAAACTGAAAATTCCCAAGAGGCCCGACGAAGCCGAATTCAAAAAATCCATATCCGTAGAACGCGAACAGCCCGCAGACGCAGACTGTGATGAGCCATCTCACGAAGGTCAAAAACCGCTTTGTGCGGCCGGGCGGGAAATACGCGTCGACCACGTCCGCGGAGACGTGCGTGTTGTTGTAAGCGCCGTAAGCAGCTCCCATAAAGTAGAGCCAAAAGGCCACAAGCACGGCGATTTCTTCGTAGCCGTAGAAGTTTGTCTTAAAGATGTAGCGCGCGGCGGCGGCTCCGGCAATAATGCATGTGAGCGCGACCGATCCGACCGCGATTACGACCGAGAAGACGCCGATCAGGATTTTGTTTGCTTTGTTGCCGCTGAGAGATTGTTCAGACATAAACTCGCTCCCTCCGTAAAATAAAAATGATCAAAGGCCCGCCGCGGCGTGTCGTGCCTTGCCGCGGCAGGACGCGCGCGGCGCTATTTCGGCGCGAGCTCCTTGATGAACTCGTCCATGAATTCCTTTGTCATTGTGGCGGATAGCTTGCCCCAGGTAGCGGCGACCGCTTTCTGGATGGGGAGCAGTTCCGCCTCGGAGTAGGTGTAAACCTTGATGCCCTGTTTCTTCATGAGATCCATGTATTTCTCGTCGTCCTTCTGGGCTACTCCGATGCTCTTCGCGGCCATTTTGGCGACGGCGTCGGCTACGATCTTCTGATCGGCCGGCTTCAGCTTGTTCCAAGTCTTCATGCTCATCATGTATGACTCGTTCTCGATAGAGTAGTTGGTCTGGTACCAGTGTTTAGTGACGTCCTTGAGGATTGTGTAGCAGGCTGCCGGGGGCAGTCCGTCCACGGCGTCAGCCACGCCCGTCTGGAGCGCGGTGTACAGGTCGGAGTAGGGAATGGTGACGGTGCGGAAACCCATTGCCTCAGCGCCGAGCTTGTAAGGGGCCATGTTGGGCACGCGGCAGAGGACGCCCTTGTCCACCTTCGGGTCGAGCGGGCTCTTAAGCTCTTTGGTGCTCGCGATGCCGATAAAGCCTTCGACGTTGAAGCCGAGGAACTTCACGCCGAGCCTCTGGTTCAGCTCGTCCATCTTGCGGAACGCCCAATTGCCGGGTTTGAAGATGTTCTCGAGGCTGTCGTATCCGGCAGCGAAGCCGTTGATGTAAACGAAGTTCATGCGGGGGTCGATGTCGCCCGGCGCTGAGATGAGCGCCATGTCGATGGTTCCCTTAATGAGCTCCTGATGTACCAGTGTGTAATCGCCCAGCTGGTTGGCGGGGTAAACCTTGACGTCGATGCGTCCGCCGGTCTTGTCCTTTATTTCTTTCGCGATGTCGTTCATGAAGCCTGTCGCCGTATGTTCCGGCGGGAACTGACCCGCAAAGCGGAGCGTCGTCTCGGGCGCGGCCTCCGCTGCGGCGGGAAGCGCGGCAAAAAACGCCAAAATTGCGAACAACAGCGCGAAAGGCATAAATTTCTTCATCACTACATTTGCAGCTCCTTTCGATCATCGAACACTTGTAAACACAGGATTTATCTGTAATTACCCGCCGAAAAAACCTCCCCGGAGATCTGCGATGAGGCGCTTCCCCCTTCCGGTATGATATTATGTTGAAAAGGAATACCAAAAACATATATTAATGAAATTACGATAGCTGATTATCCATGCTATTTAACCCCTTGTCAAGTAAAAAAAGCGGCTTTGATGTATCAGTTGTAAAAGTTATATATTCAAATTTTACATAAATTCTATTCGCGTAATTGTTCCTTTTTGCCTGATATTGCAGTATAATTGGACCAACAGGGGAGGGATGCCAAATGGGGGAGCTTTCGGGGTACAAGAGAAGCTACGCTAAGAGCGATATATTAGCGCAAAGCTTCATGAGCAAGGTCTATCTTTGGATGGCGTTTGGTCTTTGCGCTACGGGAGCGGTGTCATACTTTGCCGTTCGCTCCGCGCCGTTGTTGAATGTCCTTTTTGGCCGGGGTTTTGCGCCGTTTTTTGTGCTTGTCGTGATCGAATTGGGCATGGTGATGTATCTGGCCAGCCGCGTTATGACGTTGAACCCGGCTACGGCTAAGCTGCTGTTCTTCCTTTACGCTGCTTTGAACGGTTTGACGCTTGCTCCGATATTTCTGGTGTATACGCGCGAGTCGCTTGCTTCAACTTTCTTCGTGTCCGCGGCGATGTTCGGCGTCATGGCCATGTACGGGACAAGGACGAAGCGCGACCTGACCGAAGCCGGGGATTTTTTCCGGATGGGCTTGATCGGAGTCATCATTGCGTCGCTGGTTAATATGTTCCTCAAGAGCGAAATGATCATGTGGGTCACGACCTACATCGGCGTCTTCGTGTTCCTCGGGTTGACGGCCTACGACACGCAAAAGCTGCGCTCGATGGCCCGCGAGAACTCCGTGAGCGACGACGTCATGGAGAACTTCTCGGTGCTGGGCGCGCTCACGCTGTATCTGGATTTTCTCAACCTGTTTCTGCTCATGCTTCGCATTATGGGCAAGAGGCGTTAGAAATATCAAAATCGTTAAAAGTATGTTCATTAAAAAGAGGCGGCATCTCGCTTGGCGAGAAGCCGCCTCTTTATTAACCCGTGACTACTTTGCCGCGCTTACTCGGCATGAATAACCAGGTCAGTCCCGTGTGTTTCGACTGAGATCCTTCCGCCGTCGGAGACGTCGCCTTTGATCAGATCCCGCGCGATTCGCGTCTCGAGATGGCGCTGGATATAGCGTTTCAGCGGTCTTGCTCCGTAGGCAGGGTCGTAGGCGTTCCGCGCGATCTGCGTCAGCGCCGCGGGCGATATCTCGAGGGTGATGCTGCGCTCGGCTAGGCGCTCTTTGAGCGTGCGGATGAGCAGGACGACAATGCGCTCGACCTCTTCGATCTTGAGAGGTTTGAAGAGAACGATGTCGTCGACGCGGTTTAAGAACTCGGGCCTAAAGCGCTCCCCAAGCTCGCGCATCACCGCCTCGCGCGGTTCCTCGCCAATGTCGCCGCCTCCGCCGAGGCTCTTTGCGATGATGCGCGCGCCGATGTTGCTGGTCATGATGATTACGGTGTTTTTGAAGCTCACGGTCAGGCCGTGGCTGTCCGTGACGCGCCCGTCGTCGAGTATTTGCAGCAAAATATTAAACACGTCGGGGTGCGCCTTCTCTATTTCGTCGAACAGTACTACGGAGTACGGACGGCGGCGCACAGCCTCGGTCAACTGGCCTCCATCGTCATACCCGACGTAGCCGGGAGGCGCGCCGATGAGGCGCGAGGTCGCGTGTTTTTCCATATACTCGGACATGTCGATACGAATCATGTTTTCTTCAGAATCGAACAGCGTCTCCGTAAGAGCTCGCGCGAGCTCGGTTTTACCTACGCCCGTCGGGCCCAGGAAGATGAATGATCCGATCGGGCGCGCGGGGTTGCTGATGCCAGAGCGCGCGCGCAGAACCGCGTCCGAGACGAGGTCCACCGCTTCATCCTGACCGACGACGCGCTTGTGCAGGATATCAGGCATGCGCAACAGCTTTTCGCGCTCGCCTTCGACCAGCTTTGTCACAGGTATGCCTGTCCAGTTGGAGACGATCTGCGCGATCTCCTCGTCTGTCACTTCCTCTCGCAAGAGCCGGGAGCCCGTCATGGCGTCCGCGGACTGCTCTTCCTCGCGCAATTTTTTCTCCAGGCCGGGCAGTGTGCCGTGCCGCAGCTCCGCGGCTTTATTCAGGTCGTATTCGCGTTCGGCTTTTTCGATGTCGCTCTTTGCGGACTCAATCTCCCGGCGCAGCCCACGCACGCGCGCTATGGAGGCTTTTTCGGATTCGTAGCGAACCTTCAACGCGTCCGACTCTTCTCTGAGGTTGCTCAGCTCCTTCGAGAGCGCCTCAAGACGCTCGGCGCTGGCTCGGTCGGTCTCTTTTTTGAGCGCCGCTTCCTCGATTTCAAGCTGCATGACGCGGCGCGACACCGAGTCCAACGCGGCGGGCATTGAGTCTATGTCGGTGCGTATCATGGCGCACGCTTCGTCAACAAGATCGATCGCCTTGTCGGGTAAAAACCTGTCGGTGATGTAGCGATTTGATAACACAGCGGCGGAGACCAGCGCGTTGTCCTGAATTTTGACGCCGTGGTGAACCTGAAAGCGTTCTTTCAGCCCGCGCAGTATCGAGATGGTGTCCTGTACGTCCGGTTGTTCAATGTAGACGGGCTGAAAGCGCCGCTCGAGCGCCGCGTCCTTTTCGATGTGCAGGCGGTATTCTTCGACGGTGGTCGCGCCGATGCAGTGCAGTTCTCCGCGCGCGAGCATGGGCTTGAGCATGTTGCCCGCGTCCAGCGCGCCCTCCGTTTTCCCCGCGCCGACGATGGTGTGCAGCTCGTCGATGAAGAGGATGACGCGGCCTTCGCTCTTTTGGATCTCGGTCAGGACAGCCTTGAGCCGTTCTTCGAATTCTCCGCGATATTTCGCGCCCGCGATCAGCGAGCCCATGTCGAGCGCGAAGAGGACGCGGTCCTTTAAGCTCTCGGGTACGTCGCCGCGCACGATTCTCATCGCCAATCCCTCGACCACGGCAGTCTTGCCCACGCCCGGCTCGCCGATCAGCACAGGGTTGTTCTTCGTCTTGCGGCTTAAGATTCGCACAACGCGCCGGATCTCCTCGTCGCGCCCGATGACCGGGTCGAGCCTGTTTTCCCTCGCCTCGCGCACGAGGTCCCTGCCGTATTTCTCAAGCGCCTCGTATGTATCCTCGGGCGTCGCGCTCGTGACGCGCTGGTTGCCGCGCACTTGCGACAGTACGGAAAGAAAGCGTTCTTCAGTGATACCGAAGAGAGACAGTATTTTGCCCGCCGGGCTTCCCGAGGGCTGCGCGATAAGCCTGCCGAAGATGTGCTCGACGGAGACGTAATCATCTTTCATCCTCTTGGCGCTGTCTTCGGCAGCGACCAATATTTCGGCGAGGCTGCGCGAGATATATATATTTCCCGGCGAGTAACCGGAGCCCGAGACCTTGGGGCGGCGTTCAAGCTCCGAGCGCACATTTTCACGCAACGCGGGGAGCGACACGCCCATGCTCTCCACCACGCGGGGGATCAAACCATCCTCCTGCGTAAGGAGAGCGGAAAGCATGTGCAGCTCGTCAACCTCCTGATGTCCAATCCCTATGGCGAGATTTTGCGCGTCAAATACAGCCCCTTGTGATTTTTCGGTCATTTTGTTTAGATTCATTTTAAGCGCCTCCGATAATATTTTTCATATTTAACCTATGCTGATTATTATGATATAAACAAGAAAATCACGCAAGGTCAAAAACAATATGCCCGCTTAAACATATCTCGAGATTACCGGGGAATATTTTGAAAATTTGACTGTTTCCTTGTATTTGCTTTGATAATCGCAAAATTATATATCGATCCATGAAATGGTTATATAATGCGGAATTTAGCAAAAATTTGTCATAAATAATAAATACCACTTGACATATGCGGAAAATTCAACTATTGTGCTGATGTTGGCAGGCGCCGCCAACGATAACTTCTTGTTGGGAGGCAACACGTTTGAAAAGCAACGGAACGGTAAAATGGTTTAACGCAACTAAGGGATATGGTTTCATCACGACCGACGAGGGCAGCGATGTTTTCGTTCACTTCAGCGCCATTCAGGGCGAGGGATTCAAGACTCTTGATGAAGGCCAGAAGGTTTCTTTCGAGATCACCCAGGGCACAAAGGGGCCGCAGGCTTCCGACGTCGTTAAACTCTAGTCCTTTCCAGGACAGTATTTGACTTTATTGTTATAAAGCCTTACTGTCGGTCATTTTGCAATGTAACCAGCTCTGTGCCATTTCAAAGTTTCAAAAAAACAGGTGGCATCTTATTTCGAGGCGATCAACAGCGATCGTCTCTTTTTTATTTTATCGTCAATTGGGCGATAAGCGCATATGCGCCCCTTGTCTCTTTTCTCTTTTTGCGTATCATGAACACATGGTTGGAATTTTAGAGTGGAGGGGTTCGCAATGTCTTTGGCGGAATCAAAGAAATTGACGGTGGACAAATTGCGCCGCAAGACAGACATAGCATCGCTTGGTTTTACAACAACGAATGAGTTGGCCTGTCTGAAACAGTTGATCGGCCAAGCAAGGGCAGTCGGCGCTATCTCGTTTGCGCTTGAGGTCGACAGCAAGGGATACAACCTCTTTGTTGTGGGCGACCCGGGCAGTGGGCGCACCACTTACACGCTTGAGGAGATGAAGACCCGCGCCGCGAAGATGCCCGCGCCGGACGACTGGGTGTATGTCTACAACTTCGACGAGCCGGGCGAGCCTTTGGCGATCAGCATCCCCGCGGGCTGCGGCAAGGATTTCGCCGACGCGATGGACGACCTCGTCGAAGAGCTCAAGATCAACCTCGGCAAAGCGTTCGACAACAGCGAGTATGAAGACAGCAAAGCGCACTTGGTAAAAGAATTCCAAGAGCAAGTAGGGGAGTTCATGGAAAAGCTCCGTACCTACGCCTTGGATCAGAACTTCTCTATCAAGCGCACCCCGCAGGGTTTTGTCAACCTGCCCCTTGTCAAAGAGACGCAGGAGAGCGAAGACGGCAAGGAGCCCAAGACCGTCACGCGTGAAATGCAGCCGGAGGAGTTCGAAAAACTCACCGAGGAAGAACAGGGAGCGATACAGAAAAAATCCGAAGAGATCGCGCAAAAGACCCTCGAGACTCTGCGGCAGATGCGCGAGAAAGAAAAAGACCTCAAAGACAAGATCAAGGCTCTTGAGAGCGAGATCTGCCGCAACGCGACGCAGCCGATTTTCTTCGAGCTGAAGGACAAGTTCTGCGATATCGAAAAGCTCACGAAGTGGATAGATCAGCTCATGGAGGACATCATCGAAAACTTCGGCATGTTCGTAGCCGCCACAAGAGACGAGAACGCGGAAGTCGACTTCACCCGCTACACGGTGAACACCTTTGTCTCAAACGATCCGGCGGACGGCGCGCCTGTGATTCGCGAAACCAACCCGACGTACTATAACTTGATCGGCAAAATTGAATACGAAAGCCGCCAGGGCTATCTGCTCACGGATTTTCACCGAATCAAAGCGGGGGCGTTGCACAAGGCCAACGGAGGATATCTCCTGCTCGAGGCCGAGGACGTCCTCCGGCAGTTCATGTCCTGGGAGGCGCTGAAACGCGTACTCTCCTCCGGCGAGCTGACGATTGAGAACCTGGGCGAGCACCTGGGCTTTATCCCGGTCGCTTCCCTGCGCCCCGAGGCCATCCCGATCAACGTCAAGGTTGTGATCGTCGGCACGTATTACCTCTACTATTTGCTAAACATGTACGACCCTGAATTCCAGAAAATATTCAAGGTCAAAGCCGATTTTGAATCCGACATGCCTCGCAACGACGAGATGGAGGTCAAGCTGGCGTGCTTCATCGCGCACTTCGTCGACAACGAGGGCAGCCTTCCCTTCACGGCGGAAGCCGTAGCGGAGACCATCGAGTGGGCCTCACGCTTAGTCGACGATCAGGACCGCATGTCGACGCAGTTCAACAAGATCGCCGAGATCCTCACCGAGTCGACCGTCTGGGCAAGGATGACAGGCGCGGAGGTCGTCGCGCACGAACATGTTATGAAGGCGATCGACGAAAAAATATACCGCTCAAACCTCATCGAAGAGCGCAGCCGCAGAGCCTTCGAGACGGGCGTCATCCGTATCGACACCGAGGGCCGTCAAGTAGGGCAGATCAACGGCCTCACCGTCATTTCACTTGTTGATCACGCGTTCGGGCATCCGGTGCGAATCAGCGCCAACGTATTCATGGGGCAGGATGGCGTCGTTAACATCGAGCGCGAGGTCAAGATGACCGGCCCGATTCACAACAAAGGGCTGCTTACGCTCTCAAGCTACCTCGGCAGCAAATACGCGCAGGACATGCCGATCGCGGTCTCCGCAAAAATCGCCTTCGAGCAGACATACGGAGGCATCGAGGGAGACAGCGCCTCGTCAACGGAGCTCTACTGCCTTCTCTCCGCGCTCTCGGGCGTGTCTCTGCGGCAGGATATCGCGGTCACGGGGTCGGTCGACCAGTTCGGCTATGTGCAGCCCATCGGCGGCGTCAACGAGAAAATCGAAGGATTTTTCAGCTACTGCAAATCTCGCGGGCTGACAGGCACGCAGGGCGTCATGATCCCCGTGCAGAACGTCCGCCATCTGATGCTTCACAGAGAAGTGCTCGACGCTGTGGAGAAGGGCCTCTTCTCGGTGTGGGCGGTATCGACCATCGACGAGGGAATCGAACTGCTCACGGGAATTCCAGCCGGCGTCCCCGACGAAGGAGGCGACTACCCTGAGGAGAGCATTCACGGCAAGACTAAGGCTTGCCTGAGAAACTGGCTTGAGCGCTCCGCGAAGCTGAAAAACCGGTTGTCCAAGATAGGCAAAAAACAAGAAGGGGATGACGACGAAGATGAGTCGGATGACGAAGACGACTCCGACGATTCCGATTCCGGCGACGACGAGTAAACCCGGCAAAAACACGCTCTGTCCGTCCGATCTGCGGGAGCGCGTGCTTTTATCGTTAGATTTACTCGACGAGACCTTGGGGGGAGAATCCCTGCCCGCTGACGCCTATTCGACCGGCGAGCCTTTGGATGGCTTGCTTCTGACGCTCTTGTCGCAGAATACCAACGATCAAAACCGCGACAGGGCGTACGAGTCGTTGCGAGAGGCCTTCCCGACCTGGAAGGCCGCCGCGGCAGCGCCCGTGTCGGCTATCGCGAAAAGCATCCGCTCCGCGGGCCTCGGAGAGACGAAAGCCGCTCGTATGAAGGATATCCTGTTGATCATCCGCGCCGATTTCGGATCCTACTCACTCAAGGCGATGAAGAGGTGGGATCCGGCTAAAGCGCGCGCGTATCTCGAGGCTCTGCCCGGGATTGGAAATAAAACCGCCGCCTGCGTACTGGTCTTCGATCTGAACATGTCCGCGTTCCCCGTGGACACGCACGTCGGCAGGATTGCACGCAGGCTGGGCTGGGTCCCCGGGAACTGGCCGCCCGAGAAGATCCAGGCGTTTTTGGAAGAAACCGTTCCGCCCGGGCGATGCCGCGGCGGACACTTGAACATGATCGAACACGGCAGGCGCGTCTGCCCGGCGCGTAAGCCCAAGTGCCCCGTATGTCCGCTGCAGAATGTTTGCGAATTCCGCATGAGAGAGCTCGGAGTGGTTAATAATGCCTGAATTTATCGTCGGCGCGGCGCGGTGTGAGAGCTACGACCCGGAATCGGTGGGCCGCGCTCTCTCCCTCGCCGTTGAGAGAGCCGGCGGCTTGCCTGACATAAAATCGCGCGAGGTTTTGGTGAAGGCCAATCTCCTGTCGCCCTGTCCTCCGGAAAAAGCTGTCACCACGCACCCGGAGGTTCTTCGCGCCGTCGTGGGCGAGATCAGGAAAAATAAAAGCGACGCGGAAATATGCATCGCCGACAATCCGGGTTATATTTTCACCAATACGAAGAACCTCCACAAAGTGACGGGCATCGAGCCTCTCGCGGAGATTGAAGGCGTGGCGCTCGACGCCCTTTCGGGCAGAGGCGTGAGGGAGGTGTTCAGAAAAGATTTTCACGTCCTTTCCTCCGCCAGAATCGCCATGCGTTACTTGGACGCGGAATACGCGGTCAACGCCGCGAAGCTCAAGACCCACGTCGAGACGGAGATGTCGGGCTGCATAAAGAATATCTTCGGCACGTCCGACACAGCCACGCGCAAAAAAGCGCACCGCTCCGTTTCCGCGCGGCACCTCGCCGACGCGATCTCCGACCTGTTCATGATACGCCCGCCCGAGTTCAACGTGCTGGACGCAATAGTCGGCATGGAGGGCGACGGCCCCTCCCACGGAAGGCCCAAAGCCTTGGGCTGGATATTCGCCTCGCGCAACGCTCTCGCGGTCGATTGGGCGGGCGCGGCGGTCATGGGCTATGACGACCCGTCGGATATTCTGCTGATCAAAGCCGCGTCGGAACGAAACCTCGGGCCCGCCTCCTTCGGAGACATCAATCTGGTGGGCACTTCATGGAGCGATCTGCCTTCGCGCGGTTTCCGCAAGTCGTCCGGGGCAGTCCGATTGCTCCCGACGTTTTTGCGCGGCATAGCCCACAACCTCGTGTCTCTCAAGCCGATGCTGAACCGCGAAGAGTGCGTACGCTGCCGAATCTGCGAGGACGTTTGCCCCGTCGACGCGATCAAGCAAGGCGAGGAGTTATATCCCGTCATCGACCGCCGCGCGTGCGTCCGCTGTCTTTGCTGTCACGAGATGTGCCCGACCGGCGCTATGCGCGTCCAAAAGAACATCATCGCCGGAATCGGCTCCCGCCTCCGCGGCGAGCGGTAAGCGATTTTACCCTTCCGAGTGAGATCAGCGTCACGTTTTTCTCCGATGCCGACATCGGAGAAAGGGTCGATAGCATCGGAGAAAGCAAAACGGCAAAATGCCGGAAGACTCCGGGACGCAGGCTATGCGCCCAGTGTAGGGCGTACACATGGAGAATACTGTGTCCAACGTCGCACCCCCTGTCTTCGCGAGGAGCCGAAGGCGACGCGGCGATCCAGGCTTACAAAGATGAAAAATCGGAATGACCGAGACTTGTGAAGAATGAGCAATGCCGGAACGGAGTTCTGTTTAGCCTTATTTCGACAGATACGCCTCTTTTTTCAAATCACCCCATACAGCAACATTGAACATAGCCCTCTTTTTTTAAAACCAAGAAAACGAACACTAATATTTTGTTTTGAACAAATATGCTTTATCATATCCTCTGATGACACAACAACGTGGCTTAAGGGGGATATGGTTGATGAATGACGTCATCGACGGTATGAGTATGGACATTGAGCAAATCGAGCGCGACAAGCTCCGCTCCGTGTTTCCGCAGTGCTTTTCAGATGGGCGGCTCGACATAGACAAACTATTGAATCTGTGTGGCGAGTATATCGCTGATGATTTCGAGAAGTACGAGTTTAAATGGAAAGATAAAAGCGAAGCCTTACAGCTTGCCGGGAAGCGCTCCACGGGTACGCTCCGGCCATGCCGTGAAGAGAGCGTCAATTGGTATTCTACCGGGAATCTGTACATAGAGGGCGACAATCTGGAGGTTTTAAAACTACTCCAGACCGCTTATTTTCGTAAGGTCAAGATGATCTACATCGATCCTCCGTACAATACAGGCAACGATTTCATCTATAAGGATGATTTCGCGGACAGCATGGCGCGGTATAAAGAAATAACCAGCCAGACCACCAAATCAAACCCAGAGACGATGGGGCGTTTTCATACAAACTGGTTGAACATGATGTATCCGCGCCTGCGGCTGGCGGCGAACCTGCTGCGAGATGACGGTGTAATGTTTATTTCCATCGACGATAATGAGGTTCATAACCTGAGAAAATTGTGCGACGAGGTTTTAGGGGAGGAAAATTTTATTGCTCAAATAGTTTGGCAAAAACGAACATCACCTGATGCAAGGCGAACAATAAGCGCCGGGCATGATTACATTTGCGTATATGCTAAAAATAACGAGCTATCAAAGGAATTATTAAACCAACTTTCTTTCTCAGAGAAAGATTTAGAGAGATACAAGAATCCTGATAATGACCCTAACGGCCCTTGGGCTTCAACCGATTGCACCGCACAGGCGGGGCATGGAACAAAAGACCAGTTCTATGACTTGATTACTCCGTCCGGTAGGGTTATACATCTTCAAAGCGGGCTTTGCTGGCGCTATACAAAAAAGCGCATGGATGAAGAAATCGCAGCCGGTCATATTTGGTTTGGCACTGAGGGTAATGGAGTACCGAGGAAAAAAACGTATTTGTCTGACCGTGAAGGAAAAAACATCTGGACGTGGTGGCCAAATACAGAAGTCGGACACACCCAAGAAGCAACAAAGGAAGTCTCAAGCATTTTGGGCCAATCAGGAGTATTTAATTATCCAAAACCTTTACGACTACTAAAAAGAATAATTCAAATATCAACAGATAGTAACTCTATCATTCTCGACTTCTTTTCCGGTTCAGCTACCACTGCCCACGCTGTTATGCAGTTAAACGCAGAGGACGGCGGTAATCGGCAATTTATCATGGTACAGCTTCCCGAGTTCTGCGACGAAAAATCCGAGGCATACAAGGCGGGATATAAAAATATTTGTGAGATCGGCAAGGAACGTGTGCGCCGCGTCGGTGCAAAACTAATGGAACCTAACAGGCAGATGAAACTGCTTGGCGACAGCGTGCCGCCCGACGTTGGCTTCCGCGTGTTCAAGCTCGATACATCAAACTGCCGCATGTGGGACAATTCTCCCGTCGCGGAGAAAGGTCTGTTTGAATTGGAACAACGCATTAACGACATGATCGACCGCGTAAAACCCGACCGCTCCGATTTAGACATGGTCTTTGAGATTATGCTTAAACTAGGCGTTCCCATAACCGAAAGCGTTGCAGCGGTCGATATCGATGGCAAAACAGCGTACTGCGTCCGAGATGATTGCCGGTTGATGGTCTGTCTGCAAGACGGCATCACAACGGAAATGGTCGAAAAAATGGCAGAATACGCTCCGGCGCGTATAATCTTCGGCCAGAATTGCTTTGCCGACGTGACCGCCATGTCAAACGCCAAGCTCACCCTGCGTGATCGCGACATTGAGATGAAGTTTGTGTGAGGAGCGACGTATTATGAAGCTCAAATTCAAAAATCAGGACTTCCAGACTGACGCCGTTTTCGCCGCGACCGATCTGTTTTTGGGGCAGGAAAAGTACGGCAGCACATTTTCCATCACGCGGGATTTCCAGCTTTCGTATAAACAGAACGATTACGGCGTGGGCAATGCGTTGCTCATCGACGAAAAAACAATGCTTGCCAACATGCAAGCCGTACAGAGACGGAATAATCTCCCCCTTACCACTGACTTGGAAGATCGCAGGTTCTGCGTTGAAATGGAAACCGGCACGGGCAAGACCTATGTTTACACGAAAACGATATACGAGCTTCACAAGCGTTACGGCTTTATGAAGTTCATCGTCGTCGTGCCGTCCGTGGCAATTCGCGAGGGCGTGTATAAATCGCTTGAGATCACGCGGGAGCATTTCGGGCTTGCCTACGACAACACGCCCTGCCGCTTCTTCATATATAACTCGTCAAAGCTGTCCGACGTGCGGCAGTTCGCAACCGGCGCTAATATCGAAATTATGATTATAAACATCGACGCATTCAATAATAAATTAAAGAACGTCATATATCAGGCGCAGGATAAGCTGAACGGCGAGAGCGCCATGCGCTATATACAGGACACAAATCCGATCGTCATTATTGACGAGCCGCAGAGCGTGGACAACACACCCTTAGCCAAGGAAGCAATCGCGTCGCTGAACCCGCTGTGCGTGCTTCGCTATTCCGCCACCCACCGGGAAAAAATTAATCTTCTCTATCGCCTGACTCCTGTGGACGCTTACCAGATGGGGCTGGTCAAGCAGATCAGCGTATCGTCCAATCAGGCGTTGGGAGATTATAACAAGCCCTACGTCCGGCTTCTTTCGGTGACGAGCAACAACGGTTTTAGGGCGAAGGTTGAGATTGACGCGAAAGGCAAGGACAGCAGAGTGACGCGCAGAACTGTCTCGCTTACGCCAAGTGATGGCGATCTGTTCATCAAATCCGGCGAGCGTGAGCTTTACGAGAATTATATCCTGGCGGGCATCGACTGCACTCCGGGCTTCGAGAGCATTGAATTCACGAACGGAGAGACGCTTGAACTGGGCAAAAGTATGGGCGGCATAGACGAGAATATACTCAAGCGCGCACAGATCCGGCGCACGGTGGAAGCTCATCTGGACAAGGAACGGCTGTATCTGCGCCACGGCATCAAGGTTCTGTCTCTGTTTTTTATCGACGAGGTGAAAAAGTACAGACAGGAAGACGGCTCGCACGGGATTTACGCGCAAATGTTTGAGGAATGCTACGCCGAGCTTATGCTGTGTCCGAAGTATGACGACATTCGCGGACGCTTTACCTCCGCTGCTTCCGTTGTGCACAACGGATATTTCTCACAGGATAAAAAAGGTAAATACAAAGACACGCGCGGCGACACACTGGATGATTATGACACTTACAGCACCATTATGCGCGACAAGGAATGGCTACTCAGCTTTGATTGTCCGCTGCGGTTCATCTTCTCGCACTCCGCGCTCAAAGAAGGCTGGGATAATCCTAACGTGTTCCAGGTTTGCACATTGATCGAGCAAAAATCTACGTTTACATGCCGCCAGAAGGTTGGGCGCGGTCTTCGCCTTTGCGTCAATCAAGATGGCGAACGCATCGAAGACAGAAATATCAACGTCCTGCACGTTATGGCGAACGAGAGCTTCGCCGAGTTCGCGGAAAACTTGCAGAAAGAAATTGAACAGGAGACAGGCGTCAAGTTCGGCATACTGGAGATCGGCACATTTTCCGGCTTGACGTATACCGAAGAGATCAAGACAGAGATGCGCGTTTCACGCTCCGACGCGGAGGAGTTGGTGGCTTATTTTGAAGACAACGGGTTTATCTCGCCCGAAGGCAAGGCCGAGCCGGATATTCAAAACGCACCGGAGCAAGCATCAACGGATCTGCCGCCGCGTCTTTTGAATGCCGCGATTGCGGCGGCAAAGGCTATTGCGGACAAACCCACAGCGCCGGTCAATGCGGATACTGTTGCCGCCGTGACTTATATCGAAACCGTCCCGACCGAGAAAGTCATCACTTATGAAGACGCAAAAGAATTGATGACGCATTTTGAAGACAAGGGATATGTCAGTAAAACCGGCAAAATCAAGGACGCGATGAGAAATGTCGTACACAGCGGCGCACTGGAGCTGCCGCCTAAGCACGAAGCGGCGCGTGGGCTGATCGAGTCTATAATCATCCGCGCCGACAAAGCCGTGCCCATACGTAACGCTTCCCGCGACGTGACGGTACGGCTCAAAAATGAGGCAATACTCTCGCCCGAGTTCTTAGAGCTATGGGACAAGATAAAACATAGGACGGCGTACCGTGTGCAAGTGGACAGCGAAGATATTGTACGAAGATGCGTGAGAAGGCTAAAAGACATGCCGTCTGTGACGAAACCGCGCGTGCTGTCGCAAACGGCGGATATTCATATTAATCGTAAGGGCGTGACCCATACCGAACGAGAGGAGCGGACGACGGACGTTGGGGATCAAATGCTGTCCTTGCCGGACGTTCTTTTGGTTTTGCAGGACGAATGCGGAATACCGCTTCCTCTATGCCGCGACATTCTGATCGGCAGCGGCAGGCTTTCGGACTTTATCCGCAACCCGCAGATGTTCATCGAAAATTGCGTTCCCATCATAAAGTATGCCATATATGAGTCCGAGATCTATGGTATTCGTTACATGAGACTGGACGGGGAGGAGTACTATCTTCAGGAAGTTTTCGACAGCGCGGAGCTGATAGCCAACCTCGACAAGAACGCGGTTGCGGTGAAGCACAGCGTATATGATCACATCATCTACGACAGCAGCACGGTGGAGAAGCCGTTCGCCGTCTCTTTGGACAACGACCCGCAAGTGAAAATGTTTTTTAAGATACCGCGAAAATTCAAGGTGGAGACGCCCATCGGCACATACAATCCCGATTGGGCGGTCTATCTGGAGAAGGATGGCGCGAAAAAACTGTATTTCGTGCTGGAAACGAAGGGCAGTGACAACCTGTTGGATTTGCGCGGCGGAGAGGAATGGAAGATACGTTGCGGCAAGGCTCATTTCGCCGCGCTTGATGACGGTGTTGAATTGCATATGACGAAAAACTGGAGAGAATTTAAAATCAGAAATTAACGGGAATGCGAACACCGGCGACTCTGTATTTGCACATAATGGTAAGACGTCTTCTGCGTCCTTGCGAGGAAGCGCGCGGTCACGGCGATCGTTTCGTCGTCCGTCCGTCTCGCAGTTTATTTTCTCCGCCGCCGCCGCCCCCGTCGCGCAAGGCGCTTCAAATCTCCGTCATATGGTGATAATAATCATACGGCAATGAGCCGGGCATGGCTTTGTGTTAAAATATCCGTTGCCGGTTGTTTTTATGTGTCCGGTATGGAGGCGATTGCGACAAGATGTTTAAGAGTATGCTGAAAGCGTTGGGGCTTGATCCCAACGACAGAATTATAAGCAAGTATAAAGACAAGGCCGAAGAAATCGGATATTTGGAAAAAGAAGCGGAAGCGTTGTCCGCGGAGGATTTACGGAATTCCGCGGAATTTTTCCGCGCGAGGCTGGCGGATGGGGAGGTTCTCGACGATATTTTGCCGGAGGTTTTCGCGCGAGTCCGGGAGGTTTCGCGCAGGACGCTCGGGTTAAGGCACTTTGACGAGCAGCTCATCGGCGGCATGGCGCTGCACGACGGAAAGATCGCCGAGATGAAAACGGGCGAGGGCAAGACGTTGGTGGCTACGCTGGCGGTTGTGCTCAACGCGGTCGCGGCGAATGGCGTGCATGTTGTCACTGTCAACGACTATCTCGCAAAGCGCGACGCCGAATGGATGGGGCCGATTTACAACGGTATGGGGCTGTCCGTGGGCGTCATATCTCCGTTCATGAGCCAGGAAGACCGTAAGAAGGCTTATGAGGCGGACGTAACTTACGGGACTAACAGCGAGTTTGGCTTCGACTATCTGCGCGACAACATGGCGCACAACGCGGAGGAACAGGCGCAGCGGCTGCACGCGTACTGCATCGTTGACGAGGTGGACTCGATCTTGATTGACGAGGCCAGAACGCCGCTGATTATTTCAGGCCCATCCGAGGACAACATCGAGCCTTACCGCAGGGCGGACTCGGCGGCGAGGGCTTTGAGGGCGGGCGCCGACTTCGAGATCGACGAAAAGGAGCGCAACGTCGCGCTCACCGAGGCGGGTATCGCTCACTGTGAGAAACTGCTGAATCTGCCCGATATGTTTACGGATTACGCAAACACCGAGCTGGCGCATAAGATCACGCAGAGCTTGAAGGCGCACCACCTGTTCTCGCGGGATATTCACTATGTAGTCAAAGACGGAGAGATCGTCATCGTGGACGAATTTACCGGGCGGCTGATGGTGGGCAGACGCTATTCCGAGGGGCTGCATCAGGCGATCGAGGCAAAAGAGCGGGTCAAGATCGGCAAGGAAAACCAGACGCTCGCAACCATCACGCTCCAGAACTATTTCCGTATGTACCGCAAGCTGGCGGGCATGACGGGGACGGCGCTTACCGAGGCGGAGGAATTTAAAGAAATTTACGGGCTTGACGTGGTCTCAATCCCCACGCACCGGCCCATGATACGCACAGACAACGCGGACGTAATATTCCGGACGAAGAATGAAAAGTTTAACGCGGCGGCGGACGAGGTGGAGGAAAGCCACAAAAAAGGACAGCCGGTGCTGATCGGCACGTCGTCCATCGAAAATTCCGAGCGCATGAGCAAGCTGCTCAAGGCGCGGCGCATCCCGCATAACGTGCTCAACGCGAAGGTTCACGACAAGGAAGCGGCGATAGTCGCGCAGGCGGGCCGACTGGGAGCCATCACGGTCGCCACGAACATGGCCGGGCGCGGAACGGACATTATACTGGGGGGAAATCCCGAGTTTATGGCGCGGGAGGAAGCCGCCAAGCAGGGTTTTGAGGTCAAGCCCCCGTCGGAAGAGTACCTCGGGATACTCGCGAGATTCAAAGAGATGTGCGCGGACGAGCACGAAAAGGTTATCGCGCTGGGCGGGCTGAGGATTGTCGGGGTCGAGCGGCATGAGTCGCGGCGGATCGACAACCAGCTCCGAGGGCGATCCGGAAGGCAGGGCGACCCCGGGGAGAGCCGTTTTTACGTGGCGCTCGACGACGACCTGCTGAGGCTCTTCGGCGGCGAACACGTGAAGGGTATCATGACGAAACTCGGCATGGAAGAGGGTGAGTCCGTCGAGCACTCGCTGCTCAACCGGACCATAGAAGGCGCGCAGAAAAAAGTCGAGTCCATGCACTTTGACATCCGCAAACAACTGCTGTCATACGACAACGTCATGAATCAGCAAAGAGAGGCGGTTTACAAGGAGCGCGAGTCGATTCTGCGCGACGACGACATCAACGGACGCATGTTGGGCATTCTCGAAGATACGCTGGCGTCTCAGGTCGAACCCGAAAAGGTCTTCGCCAACCCGGACGAGCCTGATATCCGAGCGGCGGCGCTGCGCCTGAAGAATCTCTTCTGGCCCGGCGTCGAGTCATACCTCGAAAAAGTCGAAATAGCGGAAGATCTCAAAGATGCCCTCGAGGCGATGCGCGGGGAGCTGCGCGGGCGGTTTGAAAAAAAGGTCAGCGAGATTGGGCCCGAGACGGCGGATTCGCTCTTCCGCTATATTTTGCTGCAAGTGCTTGATTCACACTGGCGCGAGCACCTTCTGGGCATGGACGAGCTTAGGCGGGGAATTGGCCTGCGGGCGATCGGCCAGAAGGATCCGCTGCTCGAGTATCAGTTCGAATCATTTAACCTCTTCCAGCAGATGCTGAGCAGCATTCGGGAAAACGTGACGGAGTATGCGCTGCGCGTCACCGTGGTGACGGAAGAGCCGAGCGCCGCGAGAGAGCGAAATTTCCGAGAGAGCCGGGATATGCGCCTGCCCGGAGACTACGGCGCGCGTGAAGCGGCGATGAGCGTAGGAGACGCCAAGCCCCAGCCTGTCCAAAAGGGGCCGAAAATCGGCAGGAACGACCCCTGCCCATGCGGAAGCGGAAAAAAGTACAAGCATTGCTGTGGCAGAGAACAGTCGGCCTAGCGATTCGAGATAACCTAAAGAGAGTGGAGATAGAGAGTATGCGACAAATATATCTGTGGGTTATTGCGGCGTTTATTGTTTCTATGACGTGTCTGTCGGCGGGTTCCACGAACCGGGCTTTCGCCGCGCAAGAGGCGGAGGGTATGAGCATTCCGGAGGAAATCAGGCGGCTGTATAAGGAAGCGCCATCGATTGAGGCTTATCAAAACGTCAGGGGAGTTGTCTGGCAGAATTCGTACAGGTATGACCTGACGCCGGATGGATCCATGCGGAAAACCCGCGTGTTGCTGGTTATGTGCGGACGCTACCGTCCGGAGGACGCCATAAGGCATTTTGTGCCCGTGCCGCGAGGCGAGGGCGTCTCTTTTGCCGTCAAGGACGCGGGCATTTACAACCCGACGACGGGCGCGCGTGAAGGAGTATTGCAGGTTAAGCCCCAGGGCGCGAACGGTTATGACAGTGTGTCCGTCGACTTTCAGAGGGAGACGGAAGGCAGGGTCGCCGCGATTGTCACGGAGGAAATACGCGCGGGCAGCGAATATTTCGATGACATGCTGTTTCTGGACGACTCGTACCCGATTTGGGAGCAAAAAATCGAGGTCAATATTCCGGACGGCCTGGACTTGTATTGGAAAGGGGACGGCATAAGAGACCCCTCCAGGCGCAAGGCTGCCGGGCGCGAGATCATTACGTGGTCTCTCATGAACCAACCCGCTTGGGATGGTAACGGCATCGTTGAGGCGAGGCGTCCGTCGCTCGCTTTCAGTCTGCGCAAGGGGATTCCGTTCTACCTCCGGGCGATACAAGACGAGTTTATCAAGCCCGCTAAAGCGCCTCCAATGCCATCCGGGCTGAACGTGTCGGACAAGACCAATCTGTTGAAAGCCGGAGCGAATATTGCGTCGTACCTGTCGGGAAAGCAGCTTGAGCCGACGGGGTATACTCCTCAGCTTATGAAGGCGAGAAATCCGATCCCCGCGAGCGAGCCCTGGACCAGGTGGGAGCAGACGCTGATCGCCGGGAAGTGGTTGGAGAGCCTCGGGCATATTGTTGAGGTCTTCTGGAGCCTTGCCGCGCCGATCCCCGCGGACGGGCCCGCTGTCCGCGACTCGTGGGCAGAGCCTGTTCTGGTTGTTAAAGCCCCATCGGGCAAGAAGGAAGATATCTACTATAAGGCCGGGCAAGATGTCGAATTCGGGATTATCCCGCCGTCTCTCTGCGGCGAGTCAATCTACAGAATGAACGGCCCTAACCTGGAGAGGCGAAACATCCCCGCGGGCAAAGCGTCCGATCATACGCTCGGACAAACGTGGAAGCTGGCGCTTGACGAGAACGGCATTGCGACGGGCACGCTCGAAATCACCGCCTCGGGCGCGTGGGTGAGCACGCTGGGCACGGGACGATTGTCCGAGACGGAATCGCCGGAGGAGCGGCTTATGCGGTCGTTTATCTTAAACGCGCCGGGATTGGCGCTCTCTTCTCCAACGGTGAAGCTTTTTGACGCCGGTTATCGCATCGGATTTTCCGTCAGGGCGGCTCTCGGGATAGTATCGGGCAACGAGATGCTGATGCGCGTTCCGGCTGTCGTTCCGCGAAAACTGGAGGAAATCAGCGCGGCCGGGGAAAAATATTCTTTTCGCTTTCCTTTTACGCTCGAGCACAATCTGAATATCTCCACGCCGCGGGGATACAAGGTCATCGGTTCCCCCCCTACGGAGAAGCAGGGTGATTCCAAGGCAATGTTGGATATGTCCATGATTCACTGGCCAAAACGAGGACAGCTTGAGGCGTCCGGCAAGTGGATTCTGCGCGCGCAGGACGTCGACGAGTCGCTCTCGAAGACAGTCTTAAGCGAGCTGAACAGCTTTGTGCGCTGGTCGCAGACGCCGCTTCCGCTGAGAAAGAAGTAAGAAAAGCAAGAATATAGATTTTGGGGGGAATATGAATGGAGGATGTCAAAGAAGGGCTGGCGCTCTTGATTCAGAACGCGATTGAAAAGGTCGCGTCACAAAAAGGCGTCATTCTCCCGGAGGGCTTCGCCGTTTTGCTCGAGAGACCGAAGCGCGAAGGGCAGGGCGATTTCGCGACTAATGCCGCCATGCAGCTGTGTAAGGTGTTTAAGACGCCGCCCGCGGCGCTTGCGGCGGAATTTATCGCCAACATAAAAAACGGCGGGATCATCAAGTCCCTCGAGGTTGCAGGGCCGGGTTTTCTGAACATTACGCTCTCGGACACATGGGTTTCAGACGTCATCAGGAGCGTGCTGAGCGCGGACGGCGATTACGGGCGCAACAACATGGGCGAGGGCAAAAAGGTGCAGGTCGAATTCGTCAGCGCCAACCCGACAGGCCCGATTCACCTGGGTCACGGACGCGGCGCTGCTGTGGGGGATATCATGTCTTCCATTCTCGCTTTCTCGGGCTGGGTCGTCGAGCGCGAGTATTACATCAACGACGCTGGATTGCAGATGGAAAACCTCGGAAAATCGACGCAGTCGCATTATTTCGAGCTTCTAAACAAAGGAGAACTCGCGCCGTTTCCGGTAGACGGTTACCCGGGCGACTACATAATTGATATCGCGAAGAGCGTCATGGCGCGGTATGGCGACACATTAGCGGAGCAGCCGCTTGAGGATACGCAGCCTTATTTCAGAGACGAAACCGCGAGCAAGGTGCTCGAGATGATACGCAAGGATTTATCTGATTTCGGCGTCGAGTTCGACGTGTGGTTTTCGGAAAAATCG
>Ga0153940_1000030_pt1 | contig 104857 bp, 96 predicted proteins | sample TSNJ024MetaG_FD_104736 | JGI IMG/M metagenome (GOLD analysis project Ga0153940, IMG submission 104736) | Attine ant fungus gardens microbial communities from New Jersey, USA - TSNJ024 MetaG | ecosystem: Host-associated > Fungi > Mycelium > Unclassified | place: USA: New Jersey, Brendan T. Byrne... | reverse complement strand
GAACTCAGCCTCGCTCAAAGAGATAGCCATGCCTCTGCGCTGGTCGCTGACGGGCCGCAAGGTCAGCCCCGGCGTCTTCGAGGTCGCCGAGCTGCTGGGGCGCGAGGAATGCCGCGCGCGCCTTGCGCACTACGGCTTCGCCGATTGATAAACTGAGGCGCGTACAACGCAAAGGTGCCGCCCTTGCGTTGTACGCGCCTTCCGCTATATGCCCATATACGCCTTCCGCACTTCGTCCGAGTCGAGCAGTTCCCGTGCGGGGCCGGACTGAACGATTCGACCGACCTTGATGACGTAGCCTCTGTCCGCGATCTCAAGCGCCTCCTGCACCATCTGCTCGACAAGCAGAATCGTAACGCCCTTCTTGCTTATCTCGACGACCGACTCAAGGACCTTCTCAACAAGGCTCGGCATCAAGCCGAGAGAGAGCTCGTCAAGCATCAGCAGCTTGGGCGCGCTCATAAGCCCGCGCGCGATCGCGCACATCTGCTGTTCTCCGCCACTCATCGTCTGCGCGAGCTGGTTCGCCCGTTCCTTCAAGATCGGAAAGAGCGTGAATACCTCATCGAGCCGCTCTTTGACCAGCGACCTGTCGCGCTCTTTAAACGCGCCCAGCTCGAGATTCTCGCGCACAGAGAGATTGGCGAACAGCCTCCGACCCTCCGGGACATAGCTGATACCCTTGTAGATTATACGGTTGGCGGGCATCCCGCATATGCTCTCGCCGTCGAACCAAATTTCGCCGCTTCCCGGAACCATCAGCCCCGCGATCGCCTTCATCGTCGTCGATTTTCCAGCGCCGTTCGCGCCGATAATCGCGACGATTTCGCCGTCGTTCACGTCCAGGCTTACGCCGTGAATCGCCTGTACGCTGTCGTAAGAGCAGTATATTTCAGACACGCGCAGGATGGGTTCGCTAAACATCGTCGTCATCGTCGTGCTCCCGGTTTTTCGCCTCCGCGGTTCTCTTTTCCGCGAGGCGCTTCGTAAATTTCTCGCCCAGATAGGCCTTGATGACCTCTTCGTTGCGCGTGATATCCGACGGATTTCCCTCCGCGATCTTGACGCCTCCGTTTAAGACGACAATCTTGTCGGAGATCGGCATAATGGCCTCCATGATGTGCTCGACCATCAGGATGGTCATCCCCTCGTCGCGCAGCCCGGTGATCAGCGCGACCATGTCTTTGATTTCGGTCGACGTCAGCCCCGCGACAGCTTCGTCGAGCAGCAGCAGCTTAGGCTCGGTCGCCAGTATGCGCGCGACTTCGAGGCGCTTCTTGTTGCCGATCGTCATCGTCCCGGCGGGACGGTCGCTCCACTCACCGAGGAAACACAGCTCCAGGCAGCGGTTGGCGGTTTCAAGCGCCCGCGCCTTGTCGGAGGTGCGGAGATACGCGCCTACCATGACGTTCTCGAGCACCGACATTTCTTTAAGGGGGCGAACCACCTGAAACGTCCGCGTCAAACCTCTCCGCGCGATCTTGTACGCGGGCTCGCCCGTTATATCCACTCCGTCAAAGAGGATGTGTCCGCTCGAGGGCTTGTACAGTCCGGAGATACAGTTGAAGAGCGTCGTCTTGCCCGAACCGTTCGGACCGATCAGGCCCACAATCTGCCCGCAGTCGATGGAAAACGAAACCTCGCGGTTGGCGACCAGCGAGCCGAAGCGCATCGTGACGCCCTGAACCTCAAGAAAGGACATCGCCGTCTCCCCCCTCTCGCGTTTTAAAAAGCCCGAACTCTTCGAGGAAGCCCATGATGCCCTTCGGTTGGCGAACCATCATGAATACAATCAGCAAGCCGTATATCATCTGGTCGACGCCTGGCCCGAGCGCGGCGAGATAGGTCCGCGTATACTCCTGCAGCGGTATCAGGACCGCGGCACCCAACAGCGGCCCCCAGAAGGTGCCCATGCCGCCCAGTATCGTAATCAGGACAAACTTCATCGAGAGATCAAGAGATACGACCATCGGCGGATCTACGCGGTAATTATATTGCGCGAAGAACGCGCCGCAGAGCGCGGCAAAAAAAGCGGACGCGGCCATCGCGGAGAGCTTCACCCGGGTGCTGTTTACGCCCAGCGATTCCGCCGTCTCCTGCCCTTCTCTTACGGCGCGGAGATAATACCCCAGCCTGTGTTTCTCAATGCGCCGCGTCACGCCGAAGATCAGCGCGAAAAGAAGCAAGACGCCGACATAATAGCCGTGCCTGCTCTCAGACCAGATAAATATTTTCCACGAGTCGTCCAGAATCGGATAATCAAGCCCAAGCGCGCCACCTATCCAATCCCACACCATGAAGAGCCGTCCGCAGATTTCCACGATCGCGAAGGTGGCGATGGCGAAGTAATGCCCGCGTAAACGGAAGCAGGGCCAGCTTATCAGCACACTGACGACCGCGGCTGTGACCGAGCCTATCGCCGCGCCGAGATAGGGCGACGCGCCGTAGTTGACCATCGCGATGCTCGCGCCGTACGCGCCGATTCCGAAGAAGACCGAGTGCCCGAACGAAATCTGTCCGCAATATCCGCCGAGCAGGTTCCAGGCTTGAGACATGCACGCGTAGAGCAGCACCAAAATCAAAACGTGCCCGTAAAACGTGTTGCCTATTGCTCCGGGGATCAGGGCAAACGCCGCCAGCACGACCAGAAGCCCGTACCATATTTTCGTCTGACCGTTCATGCCCGTCACCACCCGAACAGGCCCTTAGGCCTGATGAGAATGACCGCCAGATAAAGCGCAAACACGGCGGCATATTTGACCACAGGGGCGATATAAAACCCCGCGAACGACTCGACCAATCCGATTAACAGCGCCGCAACGAGAGCGCCCGGTATGCTTCCGAAGCCGCCCAGCGCGACGACCACGAAGGCGATGAGGCTGAACAGCGCGCCCACCTCCGGGAAGACCGCCAGGTACGACGTCATAAAGCCGCCGGCGATGCCGACGCACGCGCCGCCCAGACCGAAGACGAAGGTGAAAATTCGCTCGGTGTCGATGCCCATCAGCTCGGCGGCTTCTCTGTCCATTGCCGTCGCCTGTATCGCCCAGCCGACTCGTGTGCGTTTGATCACGTGAAAGAGCACGCCGAGCACGACCAGCGAAAACAGCGCGGTCACGAGCTGCGGAACGGGTATCGTCGTACCGGAGAAGTGTATGACATGCCCGTCCATCGCCGTCCCCGACAGCAGGCGGAAGTTTGGCGTGAATCTATTCAAGCAAAAATTCTTCAAGAAAATAGACAGTCCAAAAGTGGCAAGAAGGGGCGCCATAGCGGCCTTGCCGAGACACCTGCGCACCACCAGCTTGTAAGAGAGCGCGCTCAGGATAAAAAGAAAGATACCCGTTAATACCCACGAAAAGAGCGGATCAAGCCCAAGCAGTGTTCCCAGCCAGAAGCAGACGTACATAGCGACCATCAGAAATTCCCCATGCGCGAAGTTGATGACGTCCATTACGCCCCATATCAGGCTGAGACCGGCTGCAACGAGAGCGTAAATCGCTCCGTTCATCAAACCGTCGATCAAAACCTGTAAGAAATTATTCACTGTGCCGCCTCCGTTTCCGGTAAAGCAAGCCTCGGGCAGGAAGGTTATCCCGAGGCTCGCGTATGATGTTACGCGTAACGTTCTGTTACGAAGCCGGTACCGGCCCTATCTCTTGTCCCACGCGGGGAAGGGGTAAACGACCGCCGAATCCGTGTAGCTGTCCGGGAATATGGTCTTATACTTCTGGTCCACGAGCTGCGTGATAACCGTGAAAGCCCGGTTGTTCTGCCCGCCCGGATCGAAGGCGACCTTGCCGGAGAGCGACATCGGCGAGTCAAACGTTGTGGAGCGCAGCACAGCGGCCACCTTCTCGGTGTCCACCGCGCCAGCTTTTTCTATGGCCTGCGCCAGAACGTGCAGGCACACAGCTTCTTGAATCGAGTCGGAGTCGAGCGGGAAGCCGGTCTTCCGGCGATAAATCTTCTGCGCCTCAAGCGCCGGTTTCATGTGTTGCTCCGCCAGCTCGGGCGAGTAGCCCATGCCGCCCATAAAGAAGTTGCCGTCGCTGCCCAGCTCTTTGTTGATCGACGGGTTCTGATAGCCCGTGCAGTAGTTGATAAATACCTTCGGCACCCACGCGGACTGTTTCATCGTGCGCACCATGAGCGAGTAGTCGCTGCCGAGAGCCGCGCCGAAAACCGCGTCCGGGTTCGACGATTTCAATTTTTGAATCTCGCTGTTCATGTTGGTAGCGCCAACCGTGAAGGGAATATCCGCGACGATGGTGATCCCGATAACGGCGGCGGCCTTTTTGCCTTCGTCCGCCGCGTGTTTGCCGAACTCGGAGTTTTCATACAGAAGCCCGAGGGTTTTGATTCCGGCGTTTTTGGATTTGTTGAGGAAGTCAATATAGTCGATAAATTCTTTGGATTCGATGCTGTCCGTGGCGGCTGTGCGGAAGAAATATTTGAAGCCTCTCTCTGTCAGCGCCGCGGAGCTTGACGCGCCGCACATGAAGATCTTCTTCATCCGTTCGGCGACGAGGCTCGCGGGTTTACTGGCCGAACTGTTATACGAGCCGATGATCGCGAAGACCTTCTCCTGATTGAAAAGACGCTCCGCCTCGGACTTTGCCACGTCTGGTTTTCCTTGATGGTCAGCCCCTACGACTACGATCTTATATCCGTCGAGCAAGCCCGCCTTCTTCGCCAGCGGGAAATCCTTGAAGTCATGACTGCCGTTGATGATATCCGCCGCCGTCTGCACAGCCGCAAGGCAATTCTGCCCCGATACCGCGGCCGGCCCCGTCAGCGGAAACAGCGCGCCGATCTTGATCACTTTCTCCGCCGCGAACGCCGCGCCGGTAAACGCCATGAATATTGCGGAAGTCAACACAAATAATAAAACAAATCTGCGTTTTGCTGCATATTTCTTCAAACCAAACATACAAGCACTCCTCCTCATATATTGTAGTATTTTGCCGCACTGCTATCTTCGTGAGTATAACAAAGAGGTCTTGCGTGTCAAGAAATGCGCCAATTGCACAAGTGGTTAGTCCACCCTACTGATTTCCGCCACCGCGGACAAAACCAACGCCTACGCCCATCGTCTTTGCGAGCGAAGCGAAGCAATCCGGGGGACGCGAAGACTAACACACCCAAACCCCGCACTTTGCGGAGATCGGCGCAAAGCCATATTGTGTAATTTGGGGATTTTTTAGGGTTGCAGACTTTACGTAACGAAACGTTGAAGCGCACTCACACGCCGAGGCACGCCGTTACTTTCTTTTAGCTGCAGTTTCACATATCCACTGGAAAGCCACGCTAAAGCCTGTTATAATCCCGCTCGAGGCTCCGGCATATTTGTTGGGGCGCTTGAAAGGAACGCCCCCGTGCAGTATCCGGCGATAAAGGGGGTGAACCTTGATGAGGCCAAAAAAAGAGCGAAAAAACAAGAAGCCCGCAAGCCGCTGGGCGAAATTTCTTGACATAGCGAAAAGGAACCTCCCTTGGGCGGTTCCCCTCGTAAAGCTCTTTCTCATCCTGTATGAGAAGCTTTTCGGTTAAGGGTGTTTCTTAAAGCCTGATCCGAGAGCCCATCTCGGATCGGGCGCACCCTTGAAGCCGGAGCCTCTTCAATCAGAATTATATCATGCCCAAAGAATTTGACAAGGTTCGCCGCATTTTTCGTCACAACGGACAACCCCTAAAATCAACGCCACACCCTTTGTCTTCGCGAGCGAAGCGCGGCGATTCGGGATAACAACGATGAAAAAATATAAACCCCCTGGCTCCATCGGAGAGAGTACGCCTATCCTAAAAATTTGATTGCCTCACACCGCGGCGCGGCTTCGCTTTAGCGTGCGCTCGAATAATCCGACAATATAAAAAGGTCTGTTATCCCGTGCGGTGCGAAAGGGAGCGGCGGAAGTGAAAATTGAACATCGGCATAGTTGTCCTTATTGCGGATATACGTACCATAGCGAGTTTGATAAGAATGTGTTCGCTCATCTGCTCTCCGATCCGGGGGGAAACGCCGCGGTGCATTCTGTCATTCGCGTTTGCCCTCACATCGAATGCGGAAAGATCGAAATCTCCGTCGACGTGGGCACGTTCCCGGCGGTGTTGAAGGGAAAGCCGGAGGGTGAGCGCTGCAAAATACGCTACAACCTGCCGGGCGTCACGTTCAACCGCAGGCTGATGCCGACGGAGTTTGGCGGCAAGGCGGAGTTTAAAAACGCGCAGGTTCCCGACGCTATTTTCAAAGATTACGACGAGGCGTGCAAGCTGCGCGAGGTCAGCCCCGCGGCGTCCGCGACTTACGCGCGGCGGTGCTTGCAGCGCATGATACGCGCGAAGTTTAAGGTGAAGCACGGTAAGCTGCAAAACGAGATCAACGCGCTCGCGGGGCTGGCCGCGCCTGTGCATCAGGAGATTATCGAGGCGCTCGACCATATACGCAAGCTCGGGCGGTTTCACTCGCTTCCCGAGGACGACGTCAAGGTGATATCGGATATCACGGACGACAACGCGAAGCTTATCATCGATATTCTGGAAATACTGCTGCGCGACTGGTTTATAGCCCCCGCCGAACACAACGGAAGGCTGGCGGTGCTGCAGCTGATGATCAGCCGCGGAGCGTAAAAGAGGGCGCTTGCCGCGCGCCCTCTTCGTGAGATACGTTATGCTCCCGCCGCTATCTCGGAGCGATGCCGCGTTCTTCGGGAGTGCCGGGGATCAGAGAGTCGCAGATCGCTGCGAGGATGCCCGCGACTGCCATCGGGGTCTTTAAGATCGCCCACACTGTTCCGCCCGCGCCGACGCCCAGCATTGAGTCAAACAGCGCCCTGTTAGTCTCAACCCACTCCGGAAGGCCAAGAGCCATGAGGAACGAGAAGCCGACGATCAAGACGTTGCGCTGGCTGCCCATGTCCGCGCGCATCAGGTTCTGAATGCCGAGCGCGCCTATTGTGCCGAAGAGAGTGATGTACGCGCCGCCGATAACCGGGCTCGGCATGGTTGCGATGAGCGCGCCGAGTTTGCCGATCAGCGAGAGGATGATCAAAATCACCGCGCCGATGCGGACGACGTAGCGGCTGGCCACACCTGTGAGGCCGATGAGGCCGATATTCTCCGTGTACGACGTAGTGCCGACGGAGCCGAATATGCCCGAAAGCGCGCAGTTGAGCCCCTCCGCGCCGATGCCGCGGCTGACTTGCTCTTCGGTCGGGTCGTCGATGCCCGCGGCGAACGCGCAGGAGTGATAGTCGCCAATCGATTCTATCATGACGCAGAAGAACCCGGCGGAGATCGCGCCGATCGCAAGCCCGGAGAATTTCGGCGCGCCCCAGGGCATGATGATGTTCGTGCGGAACCACGCGGCGTTCATAACGGGTTCAAGCGATACATACGCGGCGTGCTCCGGCCCGAAGACGCCAATTAAGGAGAGTAGCAGGCTGACTGAGTACGCAATGACGATTGAACCCAGAATGGCGAAGATGTTGCAATAACGGTTTTTGCTGACCAGACTGAAAAAGAAAACCAGCACGACGACCAGAAGCGATATCGGCCAAAAATTGGCGGCGTTGAACGATATCGCGGTCCGCGCCAGCGAAAAACCGATTGCCATGATGGTGGGGCCTATAACAACAGGTGTGATGATCTTGCGTATCTTCCCCACAAGACCCGTATAGCCGATGGCTGAGAGTATTATCCCGCCTACTATGAGCGCGCCGCCGACGTGCTGCATAATAACGTTCGGGCCCATCGCCTCATACGCGCCGACAATGGTCATGATCGGCGGAATGAAGCTGAAGCTTGAACCCTGCACGATCGGAAGGCCGGACCCCATCTTGGGCCATGTCTGAATGAGAGTGGAGACGCCCATGCCGAAATAGACGCAGCCGATAAAAGCGGCAATTTGGTTCTGATCCATGCCCATCGCGGGGCCGAAGATAAGAGGGACGAGCGTTGTAGCTCCAAACAGAGTGAGAACATGCTGCGCGCCGGCTAAAATCGCTATCGGCAACGCCGGTTTGTCTTCGATTCCAAAAACAACCTTTCTCTTTGCCATGAAAAACACCTCCCGGTTAGATAATGCGTAATGAATCTCTTGAGTAATGGCGCGAAGGCAGCGATGCTATTAAGTCTGTTGCTTTTCATGCCGCGATAATAAATCGTTTTTTCTTGTGACAAACTCTGCTATTTGGCGAACGCCTGCGCCTCCCCTCTTGAAGCTTCTCCTGCGCTGCCCGGGGCGGGGCTTGCGGCCGCCCCGGGTTTTTGTATCAATCGATTTTCTTCCAGTCCTCGCGCGCTTCCTTGTAGGTTTTCCCGGGGTCAAGCTCGTAGCCCCAGAAGTCTTTTTCTCCCGTCTTGCCCAAACTGATCGCGGAGTAGATGCGCTCTCTGCTGAGGGGATACGAGTGAATTCGAGTGCCGATGGCGTCAAAAACGGCGTTGTTCAGCGCGGGAGCGGGAGCGATCATCGAGTGTTCGCCGATGCCGCGGTTGCCGTAGGGTGATATCTCTTCCGGCGTCTCCTCCCAGAAATAATCCGTCTCTTCCGGCGTATCGAGCGTCGTCGCGATTTTATAATCGGTGAAGTCACCCGTTAAGAGCCTTCCGTCCGCGTCGTAGAACATGCCCTCCATCAACCCGGCGGAGAGGCCCTGAACCGTACCGCCTTCGATCTGGCCGCGGACGTTGGGCGGGCTGATCGCCTTACCCACGTCGTAGCCCGCGGAGACTTTGTTTACGGCCACCTCGCCTGTGGCCGGATCGATCTCGATGTCAAGCGCGATTGCCCCGACGGTGAAGTGGACGACGCTCTTTGGCGACTGTCCTGTCTCTTGGTCGGGATAAACGATATCCGGGGGCGTCCAACTGCCGGTGCCGAGTACCGGCCCGCCCTTAAGCAAGCCGTCCGGCATGGGGAATCCGTTTTGCACCTTGCAGTCGATCGGTTCGGCAAGGTTCTTCGCCGCGCACTTCATGACGCCTTCATCGATTGTCAGATCCAGCGGGTTGACGCCCCAGTATTCGGCATAGAGCGCGAGAAGCTTTTCTCTCGCCTCCGTCGCCGCGAGCTTGACCGCCATGCCCATAATCCAGCACGAACGGCTTGCCACGGTCTGCCAATCATACGGGTGGCTGTTGGTGTCGGGGAAGACGCAGCGGATTTTATCGATCGGGATGCCTAATTCTTCGGACACGATCTGTGTGTAGGCGGTATACGCGCCCTGTCCCATGTCCATGGTCGCCGCGAGAACTTCGACAGTGCCGTCGCCCAGCAGCTTCACGATGGCGGATGACGACGAGTCCGCGGGGATCGCGGGCGCTTTGATCGCGAGCGCCATACCCTTGCCGCGCTTCCAACCCTTGCGCTTTGGATCCTGTTTCTCGCCCAAGGCGACGCTGTCCGATACGCGGCGGATGATCTTCTCGAGCGCGTGCCCGTGCATAGTCATCCCCGTGCATGTCGGCAAGCCGGGACGGAGCAGGTTCTTCAAGCGGAACTCTATCGGATCCATGCCGATCTTGCGCGCGGCCTGGTCGACGGCGACTTCCATCGCGCCCATCAGCTCCGGCAGCCCAAAGCCCCTGTATGCCGTGCCGTAAGGTTTGTTGGTGTATACGGCGTAGCTGTCGGTCCACACGTTGGGTATGTAATAACAGCCTGTCGAGGTGTAGCCCGCGCTCCTGACGGGGTTTGATCCGTACTCCGCCGAGATGCCCGAGTCGAAATAGAACGTGTTCTTGATGCCCTGGATCAAGCCCTCGGAGTCGATCGCGAGCGCGATGCGGGATACGTAGCCTTGACGGACGCCGCAGGTGGTCAGAACTTCCTCGCGCGGTATAAAAAGCTTTACGGGCCGTCCGCGCAACTCGTCGTCCATCGCCGCCGACAGGCAGAGGGCTTCGATCGTCATGCCCGCCTTCCCGCCGAAACCGCCGCCGATGGGCGGCGCTATGACGCGAATTTTGTGCAGAGGATAGCCCAAGCCCTTGGCGAGGATGTCGCGGACGGCGAAAGCCGATTGCGCGGACGTCCAGACGGTGAGGTTCCGCGTCGCGCGGTCCTGGTGCGTGACGCAGCAGTACGGCTCGAGGAAGCCGTGCGCGATCTGCGGGCAGGAGACGATCTCCTCCACGACCGTGGCGGCTTCCGCGAATGCCTTGCCTACGTCGCCTCTGCGAATTTTGAACCAGTTGCCGATGTTCGTGCCGGGTTGCGGGTTTAGAAATTCGACTTTTTCATAGCTGCCGAGGTCGGGGTGAATCAGAACCGAGTTGTCCGAAGCGGCCTTGACGGGGTCGAAGACCGCGGGCAGTTCTTTGTACTCTGCCTTGATCTTCTGCGCGCCCTCTTCGGCGGCTTCCTCGCTCTCCGCCACGACGAGCGCGACAGGGTCGCCGACGTAGCGGACACGGTCAACCGCCATGGGCGTGCGATCCATCAGGTAGAGGCCGAAATTATGACGGAAATCGCTTCCGACTTTTACCTTTACGACGCCCGGGACCTTCATGGCATCCGTGGTGTCGATTGAGATAATCTCCCCGTGCGCGACCGTAGAGTGCGCAACGCGCGCGTATAGCAGCTCCGTTCCGAAGCGGAGGTCGTCGGCGAATTGCAGGGTGCCCGCGGCTTTCTCAAGGTCGTAGGCGCGGGGCGTCCACGCTCCGACGCCGTTCTTTGTGACCGTCTGTTTTTTCGTCATCGCTCCTGCGCCTCCTTCAGAAGGCCGGCGGCTTTGCGCACGGCGCGGAAGAAACCTTCGTATCCTGTGCAGCGGCACAGATTGCCGGACAGGGCGCTCTTGATCTCTTCGTCCGTCGGGCTCGGGTTGTCACGCAGAAGCGCGTAGGTCGTCAAAATCACGCCCGGCGTGCAAAAACCGCACTGGATAGCGCCCTCGTCAATGAAAGCCTGTTGAATCGGATGCGGCGTTCCGTCGGGCGAAACAAGTCCTTCCGCGGTTGTGACCGATTTGCCATCCGCTTCGTAGGCCAGCACCATGCACGATTTATGCGGGACGCCGTCGATCAGCACTGTGCAGGTGCCGCACTCTCCTTCCTCACAGCCGCGCTTGACGCTGGTGGTCCCGAGCGCGCGCAGTGCCCGAAGCAGTGTTTCGCGCGGCTCGGACTCGCGCGCGACGGCTCTCCCGTTGAGCGTGAAGCTCACATTGACGGTCTCGAGGCTATGGGACATTCCCTCACCTCCTATTGGTTTGCCGCGCAAAGGCGGATTGCGCGTTTAGTCAGTTCGCCGACTTGCGCCAGGCGATATCCCTTGCCCGCGCGCACGTCGGTGATGGGGATGACGGCGGACATCGCGGCGCTCGCGGCTTTCTCGAGCAACTCGTCGTCCGGGTTTGCCGCGCCCTTTAGCAACTCCTCGGCACCTCCGGCGCGGATGGGCGTCGGAGCGACCGCGCCGCACGAGAGGCGGTATCGCCTGCCTTCCGCCGTGTCAAACGCCGCGCAGGCGACTCCCACCTGGGCAAGGTCGAGCGCGCCGCGCCTGCCGAGCTTGAGATAACAGCCCTTCCCTCCTGCCTCCGCGCCGGGCGGCGCGGGGACAAGGAGGTGCGTAACGATCTCTGTCTCGCCTCGCACCGTCGCGCGCGGCCCCGTTATGAACTCGGTGATCCGCGCCTCGCGCGCGCCATCGGCGCTTCGCATATGAACAGACGCTTCGTAAACGCCCAGCGCGGGCAGCATGTCGCCCGACGGGACGGCGGAACAGACATTGCCGACCACCGTGGCTTTGTTGCGAATAAGGGGATCGGAGTGAGAGAGGCACGCGTCGTAAATGCCCGGATATATTTGCCTCACCGCCGGGCAGGACGCGACCTCATTCACGGTGGTGAGCGCGCCTACGCGAAGACCTTTGCCCGGAACATACTCCACTCCCGCAAGCTCGGGAATCAGGTTCAGGTCTATCACCCAATCCGGTGCCGCGGCGCGCTTTTTGATCCACACCAGGAGATCGGTTCCCCCGGCTTTCATCATGAAACGCACTTGCTTGGCGCGCAATGCCTCGAGCATCGAAAAAGCTTCATCAAGGCTGCGCGGCCGTTCGATATTGAATGCCCGCATGTTCCCTACCCCCCGGGGTTAAAGTGAAAATCGCGTTTCCCTTGAGCCTTATTCTTCCGCGAACGCCACGATACGGCAGATGCAAGACTCTCCGCCGACCCAACGCCAGGGGAAGCAGCCGATCGTCACGCGCTTGCCAAGCAGTTGATCGATGTCCCCGCCGAGGCATTCGGCATGAATGATATTGCGCGGGAATAGCTCAATGTGCATGAGCTGATAATCCTCTTCCGGGAAGAAATCATCCAGCCCTTTGCCGTATTTGCCTTTTAGGAACCTGTCCGCCTGGCGTGCCTGGACGGGCATCCACTCGCGAATTTTGGTGTTCATCGGATGATCCGCGGAGCCGCAGTCCACGCCGAGCCATTTGATCTCCATATCCTCGCACCATTTGGCGAACTCCATCGAGGGGCCGGGGTGCTTGATCATATAGCGGATTTCGTCCGCCTCGGGCTGATCCCAGCCGTATTTATGATATCCGGTGTTGATGATCAGTATGTCGCCCTTGCGAACGTCCGCGCGCTCCATCACGTCCTTCGAGGTGTAAATCCCGTAGTCCTCGGCGATATCCGAGAGGTCAACCACAACTCCGGGGCCGACGAGATAGTTTTTAAGCCCGAGGCTCGCCATGTCGCCGCCGTGCGTGCAGAAGTGACGCGGGCCGTCGAGGTGCGTTCCGACATGGTTCGAGTGCGTGACGAGCATTCCGTTCGCGCCGTTCGGCGCGAGGCGTTTGAAGTATTTCACCTGAAGCGGCTCATAAGTCGGCCACGCCGGAGTTTGGTCGCTGAGCGGAATCGTAAGGTCGTAAATCTTCAGCTCGTTCCAATTCTTGAGTTCCCAATTCTCTTTTGCCATTTTGTTGCCCTCCTTAATTATTCGTCCAGATATTTCTCAACAAATGCTTCCGCGGCGTTCAAAAATGCCTCGATCGGCATTCTGACGATCCCGGCGCCGACTTGACCCTTGCCCGCCGTTTTATGCGCCGCGCCCGTGTCCAGAATCGGCGTGACGCCGGTCTCAGCGACCTTGATAATGTCGATTCCCGTGGCGGTACCGCGGAAATTGAACGCCGGGAGCGTAAATATGTTGTTCTCTCCAATCGAGATTTCGTACATTTCGAGGCTGAAATTCGCGGCGTCCGCGGGTGTGCCGCCGACAAACTGAACGATGGCCGGCGCGGCCGCGAGCGCGAATCCGCCGATTCCGTAGGTCTCCATGATAGCGCTGTCGCCGATGTCTCTGTTTACGTCGTCCTTCGTAAACCCGGGGAAAAGAAGGACGTCGGGCAGAGCCGCCTCGCAGGTGAACCACTCGTCTCCCAGACCGGACACCTTGATACCGAAATCCGTGCCGTTTCTGCACATGACCGTAACCATGCTCGAGCCTTCCACTCCGTGCGCGGCTTCAAGCGAACACTTTGCCGCCGCCATCGCGATATTGAGGAAAAAGTGGTCGTTCTTGTCGATGAAGCGAATGCTTTCAACAAGCGCGGCGGTGTCGGACGACGCTTCGATCATATAAGGAACGATCGCGCGCAGAAAGAGCGACGTGCCGGCTTTGTTCCGGTTGTGCATCTCGTCTCCCATGTGCAGGCCCTGCGCTATGATGTTCTTGACGTCGATCCCGCCGCAGTCTTGTAAAGCCTTGGCAATGCCGTCGCGCAGGGTTGGGTAAAGGGTTTTTTCCATCCACCTGAGACGGTCCGTCACTTCCGGGCTGAACGCGCCCATGCGAAGAACCTGCCCCAGGCCTTCGTTCATGTTCACGTATGAGCGGTTGCCGTGGGTTTTGTTCTCCAGGATGAAAACAGGCATCGACGGGCTGGTCACTCCGGCCATCGGCCCTACCGCGTGATGATGGTGGCAGGGGTCGAACGCGATTTCGCCCGACTCCGCCAGTTTTGCCGCCTCGTCCGAATCCGCGGCCCAACCCTCGTACATACACGCCGCCATCACCGCGCCGCGCATGGGGCCGGACATTCGTTCCCACGTGATCGGCGGCCCCGCGTGGAGCAGGGCTTTTTCGCCCAGCTCCTTCATACCGGGGACAACCTCCCTCGCGACGCCCATCCCGATGAGCGTCGGAGCCGCGTTCAGCAGCTTCTCCAGAGCTTCTCGATTTGCTGCTTCCAGATCAATATTCGGCATTGGCAAACCTCCTCATTTATGAATTCTGTTTTAACTTCCCCAGCTTCGACAGCAGGCTGCTTTTTGCGGCAGGCGGCCTCCAGTCCACATGCACGACGGAGACGCCCTGTTCTTTAAGGTCGCTTGAAAATCGTTCCATTCCGAAATTAACGACCGCCACTCCGGATTTAAGCATAGAATCAAACGAGGATGAAACGCTGTTCTCGCTCATGCGCGTCTACCTCCCCTCTATCAGCGACGAGGCGAGCAATGCCGCTTGGGCGTTGCTTGCGCAGACGACGACGCCCGCGTCCTCCAGGATACGCCTCTGCGCTGAGGCGTTTTGCGGATCCGCGTCCGTTCCGCAGACCGACGCGACGAAGGCGATTCGATCGCCGCAGATACTGCGCGCCTCGCCCACCGCGCTTGAGACAATACCCGCCGGGTTCTCGTTGCACCCATGCCCGAGCACGACGTCGAGCAGTATGACGCTTACCTCTGGGTCGCGGGCTTCGGCGATGATGCGCTCGCGGCGGAACGCGCCGTCGATCATCGGGTGAAGCTTGCCCTGCGTGAACTCGTCCTCTCCGTAGTCGACGATCGTGTGTCCTTTGGAAGTAAGGCTGTCGGCGAGCTTCATCTTTGCGTCAAGCGGCGCGTTGCTCCGGATTGCCCCCAGTTTTGCGGATGCGACGAGCTGCGCTTCGTAACACAGCGTCCCTCCGGAGTACAGCCCGCGCAGGCAGCCGCGCCGCGAACCGAGCTTTGCGAGCTGCTCGGCGATAAATTTATCGTCGCGCTCTTTCAGTTCGCGCCTCGCGTCCGAGGGACACGTCCCCAGTGTGAGGGCGGCGGTGACGGCTGCGCTCTCCTCCAGCCCGGAGCAGAAATAAACTGGCGGCTCGTCGTCCGCTGTTATGCCGCCGACGAAGCCGAGGACGACGGGTTTGCCGGCTTTCCTCGCGACGTCCGCTATCTTTTGTTCGATCTCGGGCGCGGGCGGTTTGCCGACCACGAGCAGTGTGCGGATTTCGTCGTCGGAGATCAGCGCTTCCATTGCCGCGAGGGCCGTCAAGCCTCCGACCTCGCGCTTCACGTCGCGCCCTCCCGTGCCGATGCCGTGGAGCGTGCCCACGCCCCTGCGCTCGAGCTGGATGTGCGCCTCCTGCAAGCCTGTCCCGGCTGCCGCGACGATGCCGACCGGCCCGGTCGGACAGACGTTCGCCATGCCCAGCGCCTTGCCTCGGATGACGACCGTTCCGCAGTCCGGGCCCATCACCAACAGATTTTTTTCACGCGCGAGTTTTTTAAGCTCAATTTCTTTTTCCAGCGGGACGTTGTCGGAGAAGAGCATCACGTTGAGTCCTTTTTTGAGGCAGCTCTCGGCCAAGTCGCCCGCGTAACGCCCTGCCACGGAGACGACGGCGAGATTTGCCCCCGGCAGGATGGAGAGCGCGCCGTCCAAGCTCTTCGGTTTGTAATCCGACGCGCCCGAGTCCTTCTTCCAAGGCTGCTTTGCGAGGTATTCCTTCGCGGTCTCAAGCGCCGCCGCCAGCTTGTCCGCGTCGTCGCCCAGCACGCCGATGATCAAATCGTTCGGGGCCGCGTCTAAGGTTGCGGTGTCAAACCCGCCGCCCTCCATAATACGGATGTTTGCCTCCGTTCCCATCGAAAGCGATGACGAGCTGACGCCGTCGAGCTTGTTCAGCTCTCTGGCGGCAAGCATAAGCGTCACGCTGTCGTAATACGCTCCTTTGATCGTCTCTGTCTTCTGCACGCAATCACATCCCCGGTTCCAAATAGCCGGACGCAAACCCGCAAAGCCATGCCCGCCCGGACGTGTGCCCCCAGCCTGTGATTTTCCCAGCCGCGTTCGTCAAACGCTCGGCGTCGTCTTCGGCGAGAGCCGATATCAGGTCTTTGCCGCGCTTCCAGATTTTTCCGTCCAGCGCGTCGATGATCATCCATTTCGAAAACCATGTGGTCTTCCCGGGCCGCCAATTTTTTAAAAAAAACCCGATTTGAGTCCGCGCTCCGGCTGTGTCGGCCATCACGACCGCGCTCGCCCATCCGGTGATAAAATCATCTCCCGCGGGCGTAAGGCCCGGCCCCAAGCCTGACAGGCGATGACGCGGGGCTGTTTTGATTTCGCCCGCAAGCGCCTCAAGGTCCGGGTCGCAAGCAATGCCCCGCCACTCCCGCAACAGAGGAAGCCACCGTCCGCGCGCTCTCACTCCGCGTCGTATGCGCGGATCAAAAAGCGCGCGGCGCTTCGTGAGTTCGATTGTAAGACGCTCCCCCGGATGTACGTCGGGCAGCCCGCCGACTAAGACAGATCTCGGCTGAAAATCATCGCGGCCCGTAATCAGCGTCCAGCGCCTGTTTTTATCGTCGGTGAAATTGATGGCGCTTCCGTGAACGCTGACCGCGTCAAGAGAGAGAGCTTCATTTGGCGTGTCCGCGCTTGCGCCGATGATGTCAATTGAAATTGCGCGTTCTCCCCCTCTGCTTTGAATTCAATATTAGTTGGTAAATGTTATGGTAATATTACATAAGATGATTGTAAGCCGTTTGCCGGATATAATCATAGCGCGATATGCGCAGAATTACCACATTTACTTTAGGACAATTTACGTATGAAAATCCCCAAGTACATGTTCACCGAAGGCGAGCGGGCAAGTCTTGAACAGGACATGCGTGGTTTGACTGAAATCGAGGTCACGCGCTTCGACGCGGATGGCGGCCATCGGAGAAGCGCCCTCGCTGCCCGAGGCGCACGGACGCAAAGGACACGCCGCCTGAAACTGAAACGAGACGGCGTGTCCGTCTTCACTCGTAAGCCGGTTATTTTTTGGCGATGTACTTGCGAACGTCGATCGCCACCGCAACGATAATTATAAGACCCTTTATGATGTATTGAAGATAGGCGTTGACTTCCAGATAATAGAGGCTGTAGTTGATTACCTGAAGGATGATAACGCCGATCAGGACGCCGGGTATTGTTCCGACGCCGCCCGTGAACGAGACGCCCCCGATGACGCAGGCGCTGATGGCGTCAAGCTCGTAATTGAGCCCGGTCGCCGTGGTCACGCTCTGCACGCGCCCCGCCTCGAGAAATGCCGCGATGCCGTAGAGCACGCCCGCAACGAGATAAACCCCGAAGATATTGCGCGTGACGTTGACGCCCGAGACGGCCGCCGCCTCCGGGTTGCCGCCGATGGCGAACATGTTCTTGCCCAGCGTCGTCTTGTTCCACACAACCCACATGACCGCCGCGCACAGCATGAGATAGATGACCAGATACGGCAGCTGCATGAATCCCAGATCGAAATAGCCGTTGACGATCCTAATATAGCGCGGGTCGAGGCTGGCCAAGGGCTGCGCGCCTCCCGCCTGGCTGTCGATATAAAGGCAGAGCGCGCCGTACGCGATGAGCTGTGTGCCGAGCGAGATGATGAAGGGGTGCATTTTGAGAACCGCGAATCCGAAGGCGTTGATCGAGCAAAAGACCATCGCCACGAGTATGCTGAGCAGCAGGGGAAGGATCAGCGGAAGAGGCGTAGTGATCCCCGGATACATGCGCGAGGCGTAGGTTACGCTCTGAAGCAGCGACGCGGAGAGAGCCGCGCTGCATCCCAGGATGCGCCCCGCCGAAAGATCCGTGCCCGTGTAGACGATCATCCCCGCGACGCCAAGCGCCAAGATACCGCGCGTGGACGCCTGCGCCATGATCTTGCTGAAGTTGGAGAGCGACAGAAACGTCGGCTCGGCGATCACCACCCCGACGATCAAGACGCCCAGAATGACATAGAGGGAGTAGTTCAGCAGCCACTCTTTTACCGATTCGTTTTGCAAAGATACTTTCATCCGATTCAAACCCTCTTTTTCAAGCAGATTCGTTACTAGGCATATTTTGCGGCCAAGCGCATAATTTGTTCCTGCGTGGCCTCTTTGATATCCAGCATCCCGGACACGCGCCCGCCGGACATTACCATGATGCGGTCGCTGATACCCAGAAGCTCGGGCATCTCGGAAGACACGACGATAATGCCCTTGCCCTGCGCCGCCAGGTCGATGATGAGCTGGTAGATTTCAGCCTTCGCACCGACGTCTATCCCTCTGGTTGGTTCGTCCAGCAACAGAATATCGGGTTTTGTCAAAAGCCAGCGGCCTATGATCACTTTTTGCTGGTTGCCGCCGGAAAGATAGCGGATAAACGTCTTTTGCCCGGGAGTCTTGACCTTCAAGCTGTCAATAACCCATTTCGTGTCTTCTTTCATCTTTGCGGATGAAAGAAAGCCGTGGCGCTTATAGCTATTGATATTCGCGATGACGGAATTGAACGTGATATCCAGCCCCGCGAAGATTCCCGTGGCGCGCCGCTCCTCGGTGATCATGGCGAATCCGTTTTTGATGCCGTCTGTCGGGCTTTGATTGACGACGACCTTGTTGTTTTTAAGAATTGTGCCTTTTGAGTGACGCGCTATGCCGAAGATTGTCTCAAGCAGTTCGGTGCGCCTGCTGCCGACGAGTCCGGCGACTCCCAAAATCTCACCTCGCCTCAGCGTGAAGCTGACGTCGCGGCATGTAGGAGACCGCAATCCCGTCAGGTCGCACACTGTCAAAAGCTCGTCTTCCGCCGGTTTATTGACCTTCGGCGGAAAACGCTGCGTCAGGTCGCGCCCTACCATCATCTGAATTATTTTGTCGATCGTAAGGCCCGACGCCTCTTCCGTTGCTATCCAGCGCCCATCGCGCATGATCGTGACGTCGTCGGATATCCGCAAAATTTCCTCGATCTTGTGAGAAATATAAATAATGCCCACGCCATCGTCACGAAGCTTATTGATGATCCGAAAAAGATGCTCGACTTCCTCGCCTGTCAGAGAGCTCGTCGGCTCGTCCAAGACCAGAATCTTCGCGTGGTAAGAGACTGCCTTTGCGATCTCAACCATTTGTTTTTGCGAAACGCTGAGTTTTCCGATGACAGTGCGCGGGTTGATATCAATGCCAAGCTCCGCCAATACTTCTTTGGTGCGGGCCAGCATGGCGCGGTGATCGACAAACCCATAGCGCACGGGAAAGCGCCCCAGCCAAATGTTTTCCATGACGCTGCGTTGGAGAACCTGGTTTAATTCCTGATGGACCATGGAAACGCCGCCCTCCATGGCTTCCTTTGGCCCGCTGAAACGAACAGGTTGACCGGATACGAAGATATCCCCCGCGTCGGGGCGGTAGATTCCGAAAAGACACTTCATGAGGGTTGACTTTCCCGCGCCGTTCTCGCCCATGAGAGCATGGACCGTCCCTCTGCGGAGCCGCAGCTGCGCGCCGTCAAGCGCTTTGACCCCGGGGAACGATTTATCCACCCCTCGCATCTCCAGAAGATAGGTTGTTTCGTTCATCGTGGTTTTATGATATACCCGGGGGCGGCGTACAACCCCCGGGCGTTATCAAGTCTTCCCCGGCTACTTGCCGCGGTAGGGCGAATAAGGGATGCGAACGGCGATGCCGCTGTCGTCGTATTTGTACGACGTACCCTCAAGCGGCGCTTTCTTCGCGACCATGTTCAGCATAATCGAGGAAACCGCCTTGCCCATAGCCTCGCCATCCTGCTTGACGGTCGCGCTCATGATGCCCTTTTTGATAGCGTCAACAGCCTGATCGGTCGCGTCTACGCCGATGACGGGGATAAATTTCTTGCCCCCTTCAATGTTGTAGCCGATGTTCGAGAGAGCGGCGATCGCGCCCATCGCCATCGAATCGTTGTTGGCGATGACCAGCTCTATCTTGCCCTCGTTGGCCGCAAGCGCGGATTCCATAGCCTGCTGAGCCAGCGCGGTATCCCAGTTGCAGACGAAAGTCTGGCCGATTTGCGCCATGGGGACTTTATTGGCCACAGCCTGCTTGACGCTCCACTCGGTGCGGGCGATTGCCTCGGGATTGTCGGGCTCGCCTTTAAACATTACGTACTGGAATTTGCCGTCTTTGTTAAGATCGTACTCGGGGTGCTCGGCCCAGAGGCTCTTGATGATATCGCCCTGCATTTTGCCGGCGTCAGCGGCGTTCGTTCCCACGAAGACCGCGCGGTTGTACGTCTTGATGACTTTAAGATCCGGCTCGCGGTTGAAGAACACCACGGGGATGCCCGCCGCTTTGATCTTCGCCAGCACTCCGGCCGCCGCCTGCGCGTCGACCATGTTCACGATGATGCCGTCCATTTTCTTCTGAATCATGACGTCGAGCTGATCGTTTTGCGTGGCCTGGTCGCCCTTGCCGTCCTGCATGCTGATCTGCGCCTTGCCGCCGAGCGCTTTGTTGAGCGCGTTGCGGACCGTTGAGATATAGGTGTCATCGTACTTATAGATCAATATGCCGATCTTCGGCTGGGCCGCGATAGCGGGCAATACGGATACGGCGAGGAACAGGATAGAAAGACAAAGGGCCGCGGAGAAACGATACATATGCATTTTCACAATAACTACCTCCTCCAAAATTTGAGCTTGTAGAACTGCACACTAGTATTCTCTATTCGTCATTGCCTGTCAAGAACATTCACGGCAGGCGCGTCGATACCGCAAAAAAGAAAATATTTATCCCCACAATGGCGTCGGATAGTCGCCCTTCTTATGCATATCATTAATTGCGTTAACCACCTCTTCTTTGTCTTTTCGGTAGGTAACGCCGTACCAGGCGTCTGGACTCTCGAGCACTTTTACGTCGGCCGCCCCTCTGCGCAGAATGCCGCCGATCTCCGTTGCCATGAGGTACTCGCTCTTAAGGGGATTTGCCGGGACTTCATTGTCCAAAAATCGTATAAAATCGCGCTCCGCTTCTCCGAAGAAACCTTCGTCAAGCCCCCAAAAGTTCATCGAGACCAGCGTCCCCGCCGGGATGTCCGTCCAGGTCTCGCCCTTGTCCTCGGAGAACCTCGCGCCCTTGTCGGTCTTCTCAATCATGGTCCGCTCGGCGATGCCGGTCAGAAACCCGGTTTCGCTCTCCTCGCAGACTCCGCGAGTGACTGTCCCGAACTCGGAGACCGTGTTCTCGATGCGATAGCCGACCATCGCGAAGTGATGTTTGCCCGAGCGCTCGCGCGGGCGCGACAGCCATTCATAGATCATGCGGTACGCGTTTGGACCGTAGTAGTCGTCCGCGTTGATGACGGCAAAGGGGCCATTAAGGCGTTCTTTTGCGGCGAGAAGCGCGTGGGCCGTACCCCATGGTTTTTCGCGCCCTTCCGGGATCACGTACTCCGGCGGCAGCTGATCGAGCTCTTGATACGCATAGGCGACCTCGGCGTTTTTTTCCATGCGGTCGCCGATGATCTCTCGAAATTCTTCTTCGATCTCGTGCTTGATTATAAACACAATCTTCGTAAAACCGGCTCTAAGCGCGTCGTAGATCGAATAATCGATGATCAGTTCGCCGTTAGCGCCTACAGGGTCGATCTGTTTAAGACCTCCGTAGCGGCTGCCGATTCCGGCGGCCAAGATCGCGAGTATTGGTTTGCGCACAACAAAATCCCCCCTGAAATTTATCTGTTAATTATCATAATATCACGGATTAATTGTCGTATCCGTTCGGATTGCGGCTTTGCCAGCGCCATGTGTCGGCGCACATCTCCTCGATATCGTGCCGAGCCGTCCAACCAAGCTCGCGCTCAGCCTTCGCCGGGTCCGCGAAAACCTGCGCGACGTCTCCGGGGCGGCGCGGCTCGAACGTGACGGGCAGCTTCTTGCCGCACGCCTTTTCGAAAGCGGCGACGACTTCAAGGACACTGTAACCTCTCCCGGTACCGAGGTTGCAGATAAATTCCCCGGGGTGTCCGGCCAGCTTCTTCAGGGCGGCGACATGCCCGCGCGCCAGATCGCACACGTGGATGTAATCCCGTACGCCGGTGCCGTCCCGCGTGGGATAGTCGCGCCCGAAGACGTGAACGCATTCGAGCTTGCCGACCGCGACCTGCGCGATATAGGGCAGCAGATTGTTCGGGACGCCGTTTGGGTCCTCGCCTATGTCTCCGGACGGGTGTGCGCCGATGGGGTTGAAATAGCGCAGCGACGCGGCGCAGAGGCCGGGGTCCGCAGCGCACGCGTCGCTCAGGATGCGCTCGATGAAGAGCTTCGTCGCGCCGTATGGGTTAGTCGCCGATGTGGGAAAATCCTCGCGCACGGGCACGCTGACAGGGTCTCCGTATACTGTGGCGGACGACGAGAAGACAAAACGCGAGACGCCGAAGCGTTTCATCGATCTCAAAACTGTCAACGCGCCCGTCAAGTTGTTTGAATAGTATTCGAGCGGTTTTGCGACGCTCTCCCCCACGGCTTTTAACGCCGCGAAGTGAATAACCGCGTCAATGCCGGGGTTCTCCTCAAAAAGCCCGCGGCACGCGCCCTCGTCGCATACGTCGATCTTGTAAAAGCGAATCTGTTTACCCGTTATTTTTTGCACTCTGGTGATCGCCGTCTCGCTTGCGTTTGAGAGATCGTCCGCAACGACGACGTCATACCCCGCCCCGAGAAGTTCGACGCAGGTGTGGCTTCCGATGTATCCCGCGCCGCCCGTAACCAATACCGCCATGCTAGAATCCCCCTCTCCCGTTTATCCTGACCGGGCCTTCGCCGCGGAATGTCAGAGCCTTGCACGCGCCTTTGCCGAACACGCCGCTCAGGGTAGAGCAATATTCTTCCAGCAGCTCGTTCGGCACGAAGGCTTGTATCGTCCCGGCAAATCCTCCTCCTTGCAGCCTCCATGCGCCCCTGCCCGCAAGCACGGACTGAGAGAGGGCCAGCGCGAGCGGAATGCCCTGTCGGCGCGTCTCCCGCGCGCAGTAGGCGTTCTGGTTATACTCGAAGGACGAGTGGCCGCTCTCGAGTATGATCTCAAGAAAGCGCTTGATATCCCCGCGCTCCGCAGCGGCCGCGAGTTCAACCACGCGCCTGCACTCCTCAAAAAAATGCAGGGCGCGAAGCGTCGCCCGGTCGCCCGTTTTGGCGCGCACGTCCGCGATGCTCGCGAAGAAATCCTCCCGTTTAACCGCGCGGAGATTGGCCTTGCCGAAGACGCGCGCGACGTGCTCCATCTCGCTTCGGATGGCGGCGTACTCGTCCGTCAGGCTAGAGTGGCTCCCCTTGGTGTCCGTGACGACGAGCTTAAAGCCGCAAGACGCGAGGTCAAACGGAATCTTCGTCACGACTGGCGATAGGGGGTTTTGGAAATCAATGGTTAACACCCCGCCCACCGCGCAGGCAACCTGATCCATCAGTCCCGACGGCTTGCCGAAGTAGGCGTTCTCCGCGTACTGTCCGACTTTGGCGAGATCCACGGGCGTGAATCTGCCGTCGTTATACTCTCCGTTAAAAATCGCGCCAACGCAGATTTCAAACGCCGCCGAGCTGGACAGCCCGCTCCCTTTCAATATGTTTGAGGCGGTGTACGCGTCGAATCCGGCCACCTTGCCGTGCAATCGCCGCAGGCCCGCCGCGACGCCGCGAATCATAGCCGACGACTTGCCGACCTCGGTTTTATCCACGCTCAGGTCAGCGAGCGAAACGCCCGGGCCGCCCCTGAAATCCTCCGAAAAAACCCGAACACGGCCTCCGCGCGCCTTCGAGACGACCGCGATCATATCGACGTCCACAGCCGACGCCATAACGACGCCGCCGTTGTGGTCCGTGTGGTTTCCGCAAAGCTCCGTTCGCCCCGGTATTGAGTAGATGGACGCGTCGCGGTCGCTCCCGAACAGCTTCGCGAAAGCAGTCAGCGTCTCGCAGTACCTCGCTCGCTGCGCGCTTAAAACGCTTTCGTCAGCTCCGTACAGCTTCGAGAGAAGCGAGTCAAAAGCGCCTGACCGCATATCCGTGGCAAGTAAGGATACTTGTGCCATCCAACCACTCCTTCTCTTCATGTTCGCGTCGCGTCCTTTATATCATACATATGATATCCTGTGCAAACGAGAAGGGGGCGGTTCATGGTGCAAACAAGGAGCAATTTTTACGGAAGGACGAGCGGCGGCGAAGACGTCTCGCAATTCGTACTCGAAAACCGAAACGGCATGGTCGTCCGCTGTATCAATTACGGATGCAGGCTGACCGATATCAGCCTCCCTTCGGGTTCCGGCCGCGCGGGCGTCGTGCTCGGGCTTGGCTCGCCGGAAGAATATGAGGCCGATTCGTTTTACCTGGGCGCGCTCGTCGGCAGGTACGCAAACCGCGTCAGGGGCGCGTCGTTCGTCCTTTCGGGGCGTCGTTACGAGCTGACGCGAAACGACGGGAACAATTATCTGCACGGCAGCTTTCACCGCCGCGTTTTCAACGCCGAACGTTCAGATGATAACGCGGTCACATTCTCGCTCGTATCAAACGACGGTGAGGACGGCTTTCCGGGTGAACTGCGCGTTCGCGCAAAATACGAACTGGACGGCGACAATTGCCTGCGCATGGATTATTGGGCCAAAACCGACGCGGCGACGCACGTCAACCTCACGCAGCATCCGTATTTCGATCTGTCCGGCGGCAATGAAGAAAATGTGGAGGGGCAACTGCTGCGACTCTATGCCGGACGGTATCTCGAAATCGGAGAGGACTTCTGCCCCACGGGGCGCGCGCTTGAAGCCGCCGGAGGGCCGTTTGATTTTTCCGTTCTCAAGCCGATCGGGCGCGACATCGACGAGGATTGCGAGCAGCTTAAACGCGCGCGCGGCTACGATCACTGCTTCGTGCTCGACCGCTCGGAGCCCGGAGCGCTTAAGCTCGCCGCGGAGGCTTGCGACGCGGAGCGAAGCCGCCGCGTGTTTGTGTATACGACGCAGCCGGGCGTGCAGTTCTACAGCGGCAATTTCCTAGGCGGCACGGGACACGGGCGCAGATTTGCCCGGCGCGGCGGTTTTTGCCTCGAGACACAACACTTCCCCGACAGCCCCAACATGCCGGAGTTCCCTTCGTCGCTGCTGCGCCCCGGAGAGACATACCACGAGACGACGATATTGAAGTTTGAGTTTTAGCAGGGGACGCGGTGTGTATTTGTCCGCCACTGTTGCACTTGCTTTGGGAATTAACCGCGCATAAGCATCATGAAAGACGCCCGTGACGGTGGGGCGTCTTTATGATACAATCCTTCCGGAAACTACCGGATTACCCGTAACACCCTAAGTATCAACTCGATGATTTTCACCGCCAAGTCGAGTGTTCCGAGTGCCAGCATCAGAAGAGGAACGAGTGTTAATACTCCGGCGAGAGTGGCTCGTTCCTCTGCTTTTTGTTTCGGAAGGTTATCGCTGTCTTTCGGATTCTCATCCAAAGACATCACAATCACCTCCCCCAGGGGATGATCCACGATGATACTCACCGGTTCCCTTCTTTCCGGCAGGCCCGTCGATAGCGATTATATCAGCCTTTATGAGATTTTATGAGCATTGTGAAAAAAACAGGATATTCATGGTCAGCCATAAGTTTCCCATCAAGAAATCCGCGCGGTCGGTGTGTCTTTGTATTTCAGAAATAATTCGATATTCGGCGACGCACCGCCAATCATCGCTACAAGCAGCCTAATAGGCGGCGCGGCGGTTGCTTTAGTTGCGAGGCGCAAGAGGCGTGGACACGGCGAGGCCTAAACGCGAACCGTAAGCAACCGGAAAGCGAATGAATACTTCTGTTTCCCAAGAAACGTCTCTCAATCTCCGGGGAGAAGTTTCTTGGGAAAATGTTCGTATAAGGTTCCGGTTTTCTTTAAATGTGATCTCGCTCGCGCGTATTTCAGAGGGTCTCACGGCTTAAGATCAACGACAAAATTTCCTCGAGCAGCGCCGCAAAGCGCGGGTCGCCGCGCCTGCGCGGATACGGAAGACCGACGGGTATATCGGCGCATAGCCTGCCCTCATCGATAACGACGATACGCCGAGAGAGAATCAGCGCTTCTTCAACGTCGTGCGTGACGAAGAGAATCGTCTTCTTCTCGGATTCATACAGCTTCAAGATTTCTTCCTGCAAGGATTTGCGCGTAAAAAAATCAAGCGCGCCGAGAGGTTCGTCCATCAATATCAGCTCGGGACCGTAACAGAGAACGCGCCCCAGCGCGACGCGCTGCGCCATGCCGCCGGAGAGTTGATCCGGATAGGCGTTTTTGTACTCGGACAAACCGAGCATCGTCAGCAAGCGATCGGCTTTTTCGGTCGGCTGCTCGCGGCGCGGTTGCCGGAGGAACGCGAAGAGGATGTTTTTTTCGACGGTTAGCCAAGGCATTAGGCGCGGCTCTTGAAAGACAATCCCTATTTTTTCATCGGTGACGCCCGTTTCGCCCGATATTTCGCGCCCGCCGAGCCGCAGCTCGCCTCCGCTTCGGCGCAGCAGCCCCGCGACAATCCGAAGGAACGTCGTCTTGCCCGAGCCGCTCCGCCCCACTATGCCGACGAAATCCCCCCGCTCTGCGCAGAGGGAGAAATCATCCAGCGCGAGCTTCTCCCCGCCGCCGATCGGATATGTTTTGCGCAGGTTTAAGGCCTCAAACCACGGCACCGGAAGCTCTTCCATAGGCGTGAATGCGCACGGTCACGGCGGCAAGAAGAAAATCCATCACCGAACCGAGAAAGCCGATCACCAAAATTCCCACCATGATCACATCAGGGCGCGAAAGCTGTTCGGCGTCCAAAATCATATAACCGAGCCCCGATGAGGCCGCGACCAGCTCCGCCGCAATCAGTGAGCGCCAGCTGTAGCCGAGGCCGAGCCGCATTCCCGTCAAAATATACGGCAGCGCGGAGGGAATCACGACAAAGCGCAGCGTCTGCCGCGGCGTATAACGGAAGCTGCGCGCCACCTCCCGCAGGCCGGTGTCGCACTGCACTATTCCCTGCACCGTGTTGAGGAAGATCGGGAAAAAAGTCGCCATCAGGATGATGACCAGCTTCGACGCCTCACCAATGCCAAACCACAGAATCAGCATCGGAATCGTCGCCATGGGCGGGATGTGGCGCAGAAACTCCATCAGCGGCGTCAACTGGCGCAGCACGCGCTTGTTGACGCCGCACACAAAAGCAAGCGCAAGGGCAAATATTGCCGAGACGCCGAAGCCCTTTACGATTCGCAGGACGCTCGCGGCCACGTTGCGCAGAAGCTCGCCGCTTTCCACCAGCGCAAAAAATGATTTCAGCACCACCAAAGGGCCGGGTAGCAGAAAGGGGCTCCACCACGCCGAGCGCACGCCCCACCACCAAAGGAACAGCACAAAGAGAGGCAAAAGGGCACCGCTGCGGACAAATTGCCCCGCGAAGCGGCGCAGCGCCGCGCTAGGTGCGGCGCTTGCCCTTGCGCGTTTCACCTGGTTTGTTCTTTCTTGCCGCGCCGCTTCCGCCCGCTTTGCCATTCCCGAAACCCGGTTTTGGACGTCGCTCCTGTTTTTTCGGCGCGCGCGCGGGGACAGGAGCGGGTTCTTCTTTCTCCCGCGCCTTGAGCTGTCCGCAAGAGGCTTTGATGTCGCCTCCGCGGCTCACGCGAATCTCCGACTCGAAGCCCGCCGAACTAAGAACGCTCTGAAACCGCAAAACCGCCTCCGGCTTGCTGCGCTCGTAGCCACCTTTGTTTTCGTTTGCCGGTATCAGGTTGAGGAATACATGAAGCCCGTGCAGCAGGCGAACGAGCTTGCGCGCGTGTTCAAGAGTGTCGTTTTTGTCCTTGAACATCGCGTACTCGATGGTTATGCGGTCGCCTGTTGTGGCTTGATAGTCCTTCAGAGCCTGCATCAGCTCGCCGAGCGGATAATTGGCGTTGCATGGAACCAGCTCGTCCCGCAGCTTGTCGTCGCTCGCGTGGAGCGAGACGGCGAGGCGAAGTCCTAAGCCTGCCTCCGCCAACGCCTGTATGCCGGGGATAATCCCGGCGGTGGACAGGGCAATGTGCCGAATGCCAAGTCCGCGCAGCTTCGAGTCGTTGAGCATTCGGACGGCGCGAATCACGGCGTCTGTGTTGAGCAGAGGCTCGCCCATACCCATGAAGACCAGATTGTTGATCTCGCGTCCGGCGTGCTTTTCCATAATAATGAACTGTCCCGCGATCTCACCCGCGGTCAGGTTGCGCTCAAAGCCCGAGCCGCCCGTAGCGCAAAAGGGACACCCTATCGCGCAGCCGGCCTGCGTGGAGAGACACGCCGTCAAGCGGTCGCCTTGTCTTAAGAGCGCGGTTTCAATCTCGACTCCGTCAGTCAGCCGCAGAAGAAATTTCCTCGTGCCGTCTTCTTTAGAGCGCTTTTCGCGAACGATCTCTTGGACGCGCGTGTCCAAAATCTCGGAGAGTTTCTCTCGCAAGGCTTTGCTGAAATCCGTCATGTCAGCGGGGTCAAACACGCACCGCTTCCATATCCAGTTACAGATCTGCCCGGCGCGGTACGCCGGTTCTCCCAGATCGGCAAGCAGGGATACCCAGTCGCCGTGAGTTTGCTCGAGTATCTGGATTTTGCCGTTCGTCACGGATTATAAACTTTCGTACAAGGGGAACGAATCGCCCAAGTCCGCCATCTTGGCCTTGATCGCCTCGCGCGATGACGGGTCATCCGGCGCGGACAGAACGCGGTCGATTGCGTCCGCGATCAAAACCATCTCGGGCTCCTTCATGCCGCGCGAGGTGACTGCGGCCGTCCCGAAGCGGAGTCCGCTTGTGACCATCGGTTTCTCTGGATCAAAGGGAATCGCGTTTTTGTTGGTGGTGATGCCCGCCTCACCGAGAAGGTTTTCGGCCTTCTTGCCCGTGATTCCCTTGGGGCGCAGGTCGACCAACATCAGGTGGTTGTCCGTTCCGCCGGAGACAATCCGGAAGCCGCGCTCTGTCAGCGCGTTCGCCAGCGCGGAGGCGTTTTTAACCACCTGCGCCGCATATTCTTTGAAAGCGGGTTCACCGGCGAGCTTGAAGCAGACGGCCTTTGATGCGATAGCAGGCAGCAGCGGGCCGCCCTGAATGCCGGGGAATACCGTTCGATCGAGGTCTTTCGCGTATTCTTCGGTACATAGCGCGAAGGCGCCGCGCGGTCCGCGCAGCGTTTTGTGCGTGGTCGACGTGACGAAATGCGAGTGCGGGACGGGTGTGTCGTGTACGCCCGCTGCCACCAGCCCGGCAATGTGGGCCATGTCGGTGATCAGGACCGCTCCCACCTCGTCAGCGATGGCGCGGAATCTCGCAAAATCCCATTTCCGCGGGTATGCGCTCGCGCCCGCCACGATCACCTTGGGGCGGCATTCTTTAGCCAGGCGTTCGACTTCATCAAGATCTATCATTTCGGTCTCGCGGTTCACGCCGTAGGCCACGATGTTGTACATGCGCCCCGTGAAGTTGAGAGGGTGCCCGTGAGAAAGATGCCCGCCGTGATCCAGCCTCATGGCCAGCATTGTGTCGCCGGGGTTCATGACGGTAAAGTAAGCCGCTTGATTGGCAGTGCTGCCGGAGTGCGGCTGCACGTTCGCGTGTTCCGCGCCGAAGAGCGCTTTGGCGCGCGCGATCGCGATTTCCTCGATCTGCTCGACGTACTCGCAGCCTCCGTAATATTTTTTATGCGGGTAGCCCTCCGCGTATTTGTTGGTGAGGATCGACCCCAACCCTTCCATAATCGCGCGAGGCACAAAATTCTCCGAGGCGATCAATTCCACGTGCGTGCGCTGCCTCCTTGTTTCTTTCGCGATTAGCGCCTCGATCTCGCCGTCAACACGCGAGAGAGAAGCCTCCATTTCTTCGTTCAAATACGCCATTCTCCGAGCCTCCGCTTCAGTTTTGGTATTGCGGGTTATATTATATGCGCTTTGAGATCAGGATTCAACAGACTCCGCCAGGGTTCTGATCTCCTCTCCCATGATGATTTCTTTTTCCTGCAAGGTCTCCGCGATCTTGTCCAGCGCCGCCCGGTGTTTGGAGAGGACGTCCATCGAGCATGCCTGGGCTTCGCCCACGATCTCGCGAATCTCCTCGTCAATTTCGGCCAGCGTCTGCGGCGAAAGGTCGGCTCGGTTTGACGACGCCGTCTGGAGGTACATGCCCTCGGGGTTAGAGTAGCGAACGGGCCCCAGTTTCTTCGACATGCCGAACTCCGTCACCATGCGGCGGGCTATGCCCGAGACTCGTTCGAGGTCGTTCGCCGCGCCCGTCGTCGCCACGCCGAAGACCAGCAGCTCCGCCGCGCGCCCGCCGAGCATGACCGCCATGCGCGAGCGCAGCTCGTCCTCGGAGATCAAATACTGATCTTCTTCCGGCATCTGCAGCGTATACCCCAGCGCGCCCTTTGCGGTGGGGATTATGCTGATCTTGTGTACAGGATCCGTGTGTTGCAGGTAGTGCGCGGTGAGCGCGTGTCCAACCTCGTGATAAGCGACTTTTTTGCGCACCTCCGGGGACAGCGGCGTCTTCTTCTGCAACCCAGCGATCACGCGTTCGATGGCGAGGTCGAGGTCTTGCATTTCAACTTCGTCCGAGTCGCGCCTCACTGCCAGCAGCGAGGCTTCGTTGACGATGTTGGCGAGATCCGCGCCGGAGAAACCAGAGGTGATCTTCGCGATTCGCCTGAGGTCCGCGCTCTCCCCCAGCGGAACGGAGCGCGCGTGAATGTCCAGAATCTCGAGCCGCCCATCTTCGGTGGGGAGCGTCACTTGTATCTGCCTGTCGAACCGCCCCGGCCGAATCAGCGCCTGGTCGAGTATCTCCGGTCGGTTGGTCGCCGCCATGATCACCACGCCGGAGTTGGACTTGAAACCGTCCATCTCCGCCAGCAGTTGGTTAAGCGTGTTTTCGCGCTCGCTGTTGCCGCTCATCGCGGCTATCGTAGATCGAGCCTGCCCGATGGCGTCGATCTCGTCTATAAATATGATGCACGGCGCTTTTTTCTTGGCTTGCTCGAAGAGGTCGCGCACACGCGCCGCGCCCACGCCCACAAACATCTCCACGAAGCTTGAGCCCGTAAGCGAGAAGAACGACACGCCGGCCTCCCCCGCCGTAGCCTTGGCGAGCAAGGTCTTGCCGGTGCCCGGAGGCCCGACAAGCAGCACGCCCTTTGGCAGCTTCGCCCCGAGGCGGTTAAACCTCTGCGGCGTTTTGAGATAATCAATGATCTCGCGCAACTCAACCTCTGCTTCTCCCACGCCTCCTACGTCCGCGAACTTAATCCCCGTCATCTCGCCCTGTATTTCCTGCGATTGGTTTTTGCCCAGCGACAGCACGCTGTTGCCCATACCCGACATCCGCCTGAAGAGGAAAAACCATATCAGCGCCAGCGGCAAAAAGGCGATTATCCACCCCATCAACGTGTCGAGCAGCCCTTTGGTCTGGTTAATACCCGTGAACTCGACCTTAGCCTCGATCAGGCGATCGACCAGCTTCGGGTCGTCAATCTTCACGACGTTGCGCACGGGAAGCTGGCCGGGGTCTTCTTTCAGCGAAAACACAAGGCGATCCGTGCCGACCGTAACCTGCTTCACTCTGTTGCCGCGGAGCTCTTCGAGAAATTGATCGTAAGAAACCGCCGTCTCCCGAATGATATACGGGCGATATACAAAATCGTTAAATATCCAGACGACGAACAGCGTTATCAGAAAGTACACCATCGAAAACTGTTTTTGTTTTTTCGGAACCGACATGGGTAACCACACCCTTCCCGCAAAGTTTTATCTTAGAACAGTTTTCTCTTCCACAGCAGCCATGTCGCCGCGATGGTCAGGAGAGCCGAGAATACCAGTACCAGCGTGAATCCTTCACCCTTGTGCTGCCAAGGGACGGGTACGTTCATGCCGAAGAAGCTCGCGATCATCGTAGGTATCGCCATGACGATTGTTACCGACGCGAGAAATTTCATCACGATATTTAAATTGTTGGATATGACGGAGGCAAAGGCGTCCATCATGCCCGCGAGCACCTCGCTGTGCATTTGCGCCATCTCGATCGCTTGGTCGTACTCGATCCGCACGTCTTCGAGAAGCTCTTCGTCCTCCTCGCGGAGTCTGATCAAATGCGCAATGTTGGGATTGGAGAACAGCCGCAGAAGGCGCTCGATGACCGCGCGGTTTGAGCGAAGCGCCACCGCGAAATACGTGAGAGCCTTTTGGATATCGAGCAGTTGAAACAGCTCTTTGTTCTTCATTGACCTGCGCAGATCCCGCTCGATTTCGTCGGAACGGCGGTTCATCTGCCGCAGATCCTTAAGATAGAGCATTGCGGTGCGATATAGAATCTGTAATAAAAACCGCGTTCTCTTTTTGGTGTCAAAAAAATGGTGATGTATATTGTCGAAGTCGTGCAAGACTTCGTTTTCGTCTAAGCAAACGGTGGTGATGCAATCCCTTGAAATAATAATGCCAAGCGGCATCGTATCATAACCGAAGACCGATGTCCCTTCTCTTTTGGGGATATTGGTGATTATGAGAATATGATCATCCTCAACCTCGATACGTGAAGCTTCTTCCTGGTCGAGCGCCGCCCGCAGAAAATCGATCGGTACGTCCGTTATCTCCGACGCTACGCGAAGCTCTTGCGCGGTCGGTTTGATCAGCTTGAACCAGGACCCCGGCTCTAAAGACCGCTCGGCGACGATGTCAATCTCCTTCAGGCCTTCAAGGCAGGTCGCGTAGGCATTTAGCAAAACATCAACTCCTCCCGTTAATAAAAAGCGCCTCTCACACCGTTTTTTTGAATGTAAGAGGCGCGCTCGCCCAAGACAAAAAGAGGATAACGCCTCGGGCGCTATGCGGTCAAGTGTTTAGTGTCGAAATAGAGATTATTACCGCCCGGAGCCTCCGGCGGCGAACGCTTTGACGTTAAGCTCGAAGAGTCTCGGCGGAATCAGTTCTTTGAGGACGCTCGTCCAGTCGATGTCGTCGAGCCCCATGCCCTTTACCAGCGCGCCGAGCAACACGATGTTCTGCGCTTTGACGTTGCCGAGCTCCGAAGCAATGCGCGCCGCGTCTACCACGAGAAGATTCGGCACTTCTTTTTCGAGCTGCCCGATGATGTCCTCGGGGTATGCCGCCGCCCCGGTCAGCACGGACAGCGGGTGAATTTCGTAGTCGTTTACAACGAGCTTGCCGCCCGGTTTTAAATACCTCAGCCAGCGCACTGCCTCGACCTTTTCAAAAGAAACGAGAATGTCTGCCTGCCCCTCGTCGATGACGGGAGAGAAGACTTTTTCCCCGAAGCGCACATGGGTTGTGACGCTTCCGCCACGCTGCGACATCCCGTGAATCTCGGACATTTTCACATCATACCCCGCCCGCATCAAGCCTTCGGAAAGCACCTTCGAGGCGAGGATCGTCCCCTGCCCGCCAACGCCCACCAAAAGTATGTTTTTTGTCTTCTTCGCCTGATCAGTCATTGAACTCACCTACCCGAGAGATAGCTTTTTTGGGGCAAACCTGAGCGCAGAGCGTACAACCGTTGCACATCGACGCTTCGATCTCGATCTTGTCCGCCTTGAAGGAAATTGCCGGGCATCCGACCCTCATGCACATCCTGCATTTGACGCAAAGGTCGTGGTCTACTTGGCAGTGAACGTCAGCCCGCCTGCGCAGAACGTCTTTGATCAACGCGCAGGGCTGCGTGGTGATTATGACGAACAGCTCGTCGGCGTTGTACGCGTCCTTAACGGCCTCCTCGGTCGCCTCAAGGTCATACGGGTCGAGCATACGGATGTTTTCTTTTTTGACGCCGCACGCGACGCACAGCGTCATCAGGTCGATCATACGCGTCGGTTCTCCGGAGAGCGTGAAGCCCGTCCCAGGATTCTGCTGGTGCCCGGTCATCGCTGTAATGCGGTTGTCGAGGATACAGATCGCCATCTCGCTCTTGTTGACCACCGCGTCGATTAAGCCCGTTATGCCGGAGTGGAAAAACGTTGAGTCTCCGATCATGCCGAAAACCTTGCGGATTCGCTTTTTGGGATCGGGATCTTGCTCGGACTTCGCCTTGAACTCAAGCGCCTTCTGGAAGCCGACGCCCGCGGAAATGCTCGCGCCCATGCAGATCACGGAGTCCATCACGCCGAGAGGCGGCATCATGCCGAGTGTATAACAGCCGATGTCGCCGGTGACCGCGACGTCTTTGTATTTAGTCAAGGCGTAGAATACGCCTCTGTGGGTGCAGCCGGGGCAAAGGACAGGTGGGCGCGGCGGCGGCGTCGCAGAGACGCTGTAGCGCTTGACGTCTTCGCGTCCCACGAGCGCGTCTCTCACGATACCGGCTGTCAGCTCGTCGACAGCCGGCAGCGCTTCACGCCCCACGCAGGCCAGCCCGAGCGTTTTGACGAAGGTTTCGACATACGGCTCGTTCTCCTCAACGATATAAAGCTTCTCAACGCCCTCCGCGAAGGTTTTGATCAACTTGGAAGGCAGCGGATAGGTGAAACCCAGCTTCAGGAACGAAACCCGGTCGCTCATATCGCTGAAGGCTTCGCGCGCGTGCTGATAAGATATCCCCGTCGCGATGACGCCGATCTTGCGCTGCGGAGCCCATTCGATCTTGTTGTAGGGGCAGTCCTCGGAGTATGCGGCGAGGGCGGCCTCGCGATCTTCCATCGTGTAGCGGCGCGCCTTAGCCGAAGCGGGCGCCATGACGTTCTTGGCGGTGTCGCGCTTGTAGGGCCTGACCGCTGTTTCGGTGCGTTCGCCCAGCTCTACGACAGTCTTGCTGTGGCAGATGCGCGTGGTCACGCGAAAGAGAACCGGCACGTCGAACTTCTCCGAAAGCTCAAATGACGCGCCGATTAAATCCTTGCACTCCCGGCTGTCTGTGGGCTCGAACATGGGGATCTTGGCGTGCATCGCGTACCAGCGGTTATCCTGTTCGTTCTGCGAGCTGAATAAGCCCGGGTCGTCGGCTGTGATGATCACCAAGCCGCCGTTTGCTCCAATGTAAGACATCGTAAAAAGGGGATCGGCAGCCACGTTCAGCCCGACGTGCTTCATGGCGGCGAGTCCGCGCGCGCCCGCGATGGACGCGCCGGAGGCCACTTCCAGCGCGACTTTTTCGTTGGTCGACCACTCGGAGTAAATTTCTTTGTACTGCACCATGTTTTCCAAAATTTCTGACGAAGGAGTGCCCGGATAGGCCGCAGCCACATGACACCCGGCTTCCCATGCGCCGCGCGCGATTGCCTCGTTGCCTGTCATGATTTGTTTCAAATTCAATTCCTCCCCTTTCGCTGAATACTCTGCTCCTGATTATATCTCATCTACGCGTCGAATGACGCGCAATCACAGGCAAGCAGAATCGAGCAGAATTTGCTGCGCACGGTCTCCGCGCGCGACGTAAGAACGATTGGCGCGGACGCCCCCAGCACGACGCCGGACATATCCGCGTGGACGAGGTGCGCCAGGCATTTCCCCAACACGTTCCCCACCTCTATGGAGGACGTCAGGAAGAGGTCTGCTGCGCCCGCGATCTTGCTCGGGATGTTTTTTTCGTCCGCGGCGTGCCGTGAGAGCGCAACGTCGAGCGCGATAGGCCCTTCGACCACGCAGGGCCCTGAAAACTCTCCCGCCTCCCACGCGCGCACGATCGCCGCGGCGTCGACAGTCGACTGCACTTTTTCGTTGACCTGCTCGTTTGCCGTCAGCACGGCGACGTTAGGGCGCTCGTATCCCATCGCGTGCAGCGCGTCCAACGCGTTCGCCAAAATTTGCTTTTTTTCTCCGAGGCTTGGCGCTACGTTGATGCCTCCGTCCGTGACAAAGATCAGCCGTTTCAGCTCTTTAACCTCGAAGGCGGCCAAGTGGCTCAATATTTTTCCCGTGCGCAGCCCCACTTCTTTGTTGAGGACAGCGCGCATAAAGTCGCTCGTGTTGATTAAGCCTTTCATCAACACTTGGGCCTCTCCATTGTGAACGCACCTGACAGCCGCGAGCGCGGCTTCCGCGTCGTCGTCCGCGCCTTCGACCTTGCAGGGAGGGAAATCCATCTCGTCGAGCAATTTGCGCAGCATATCGCCTTTTCCGAAAAGGATGGGCTCTATCCCCAATTTTTCTTTCGCCATTTTTACAGCGGCAAGAACCTCTCCGTCGTGCGCCGCCGCTACCGCAAGCGTTCTCTTGCCGCACGCGCGGACCTTATCAATCAAAGTAGAATATCCGGTGATCATTTTGTCCCCTCCCGTCATTATTTCCCCTTATTTTGCGCCCGGCCCGAGACGGCGGACATACTGAATAAACTGCCTCGCGGCTCTGCCCGTGTAGCCCCCTCGGCCGACCTCCCACCGCAGCGCCATTTGGCCAAGTTCCTCACCGGGAATGTTTATATTCTCGGCGCGCGCCATGGTACGCACCATCTCGAGGTAGAGATCCTGCTCCGCCGCGCCGTACCAGATCGTGACGCCGAAGCGGTCCGCGAGAGAGTGTTTCTCTTGCATTGTATCCCAACCGTGCACGTCGTCGCTCGAAGCCTTACGGTCCTTCCAGACCTCGCGTATCAGCTTTCGGCGGTTAGACGTCGCGTAGATCAGGACATTATCGGGCTTACGCTCGAGCCCGCCTTCGATTAACGCCTTGAGATATTTGTACTCAACCTCGAATTCTTCAAAAGAAAGGTCGTCCATGAACAGAATAAAGCGGTATTTGCGCCCCCGAAGCTTGTTCAGTATATCGCCGATCTTCCGCTGCTGCTCTTTATGCACCTCGATCACGCGCAGCCCGCGGCGCACGTAACCCTGTTCGTTCAAGAGAGCCTTGACCGACGACGATTTGCCGGTCCCGCTGTCTCCGTAAAGCAGGACATTGTTGGCTGTGTTTCCCGATAAAAACAGCTCGGTGTTGGCGCGAAGCTCGGCTTTTTGCTTCTCGTAGCCGACCAGTGACATGAGCGAATCCTTTTCGCGGTCGATTATCGGCTCGAGGCACGCGCTCTCGTCGCGCCACTTGAAAGCCGCGTGAAGGGCGAATAACCCAGATCCGTTCTCCTTGTAAAACGATATTAAATGATCAAGCGCTCCATTGGGGTCGGACTCCTCCAATGCGCCGAAGATTTTTCCCGAAAGCTCGGAGACGAGCGCTCTTGCTTCGTCGCGAATAACGACGGAGCTTTTGCGGGAAGGCCGGTAGTCGGACATCGGCGTCAGCAACGAAAGCGCTTCTTCGCCCTCTGTGAAATCTTGAATTTTCGTGACAACGCCGCAGAGGGAGGCCAACTCTCTTAACGCGATTCCGCGGAGCGTTTCCGAGGGCATTCCGTCAAGCTCTGCGGCGCGCCCCAGAACATTTTCATCCTTGCAGAGCAAAAACGTAAAATAAACGCGCCAAAGGTTGCCGCTCAGTGAATAAGCCTCCGCCTCCTCGAGAATGCGCGCCGACGCGCCCGTTATCGCATTCACTATCTCCTGTGTCTTAGCTCTCGCTGCCAGCGGTGTTTGGAGCAATGAAGCCCCCTCGCAAAGCAACGCAAACGCCTCATCTTTGGGAATATCCCTGAAAATAATCATCCCGATTCCTGCAACTCCTCCGGTATAAATTGCAATTCACGTGAACGCTAGACCTGCTGTGCCTCCTTCTCAAAGCGCAGCGCCGAGGGCGCGCCGTCTTCTTTTGCGCTTATTTCCACGGTGACGTGGTCTCCGGACGAAATGGCTCCCTCAAGCAGCATGTCTGCGAGCCGATCCTCGACCAAGCGCTGTATCGTGCGGCGCAGCGGCCTCGCGCCGTATTTGGGGTCGAAGCCTTCGTCGAGCAGAAGCCTGCAAGCCGCCTCGTCAATCGAAAGCTCGACCTCCCGGTCCGCCGCGCGGCAGACCACGTCTTTGAGCATGACCTCGGTGATCTTGAGAAGCTCGTCTCTGTTCAAAGGCTTGAACACTATGATATCGTCGATCCTGTTCAGGAACTCGGGCTTGAATGTCTTTCGCACGCCTTCCAATATTGTTGATTTCATGCGGTTCCAATCCGCGTCGGTATTTCCCTGTTCGTCCGCGCCCAGTCCGAAGCCGAGCGTCTGGCCCTTAATGATGCTCTCCGCGCCGACGTTGCTCGTCATGATCACGACCGAGTTTCGGAAATCGACCCTGTGCCCTTGGCCATCCGTCACGTGTCCATCCTCAAGCACCTGGAGCAGCAGGTTAAACAGATCGGGGTGCGCCTTCTCGATCTCGTCGAACAGCACGACCGAATACGGCTTGCGGCGCATCATCTCCGTCAGCTTTCCGCCGGCCTCATAGCCGACGTATCCGGGGGGCGCGCCGATCAGCTTGGCGACTTCATGCCGCTCCATGTATTCGCTCATATCAAAGCGCAGCAAGGCGTTCTCGTTGCCGAAGAGAAATTCCGCAAGCGAGCGGGCGAGCTCCGTCTTGCCTACACCCGTAGGCCCAAGGAAGAGGAAGCTGCCTACGGGGCGCTTTGAATCCTTCATGCCGCTGCGGGCCCTGCGGATGGCCTTCGATACGGCGCCGATCGCCTCGTCCTGACCGACCATGCGCTTGTGAATTTCTTCTTCCATGCGGCGAAGGCGCTGCGCCTCTTCTTCCGTCATTTGTACGACGGGAATACCCGTCCATTCCGCAACTACAGATGCGATGTCGTTCACTGAGACCTCGGGAGTCAGCTTGGTGCATTGTCTCTGCCAATTGCGGCGGCATTCGTCCAGGTCTTCGATCAGGCGTCTTTCGTTGTCGCGCAGGCTGGCCGCGCGCTCGAATTCCTGCGCGACGACGACGGCTTCTTTCTCCTTGCGGAGATCGGCAAGCTGTCTCTCCAGCTCTTTAAGCTCTTCAGGGGACTCCATCACCTTGAGGCGCACTTTCGCGGCGGCTTCGTCAATTAAGTCAATGGCCTTGTCCGGCAGAAAGCGCCCCGTGATGTAGCGGCTTGAGAGCCGTGCCGCCGCAATGAGCGCTTCGTCGGTGTAGCGCACGCGGTGGTGCGCCTCGTAGCGGTCGCGCAGACCCATCAGGATATGCACCGCGTCCTCTTCCGTAGGTTCATCGACCACCACGGGCTGGAAGCGGCGCTCGAGCGCGCTGTCTTTTTCGATATATTTGCGGAATTCGTCCATCGTAGTTGCTCCGATCACCTGAATTTCTCCGCGCGCGAGGCAGGGCTTAAGTATGTTCGCCGCGTCCACTGCGCCCTCCGCGCCGCCCGCGCCGATGATCGTGTGAATCTCGTCGATAAACAGGACGATGTTCTTTGTTTCTTTCAACTCTTTGAGAATGCGGCGCATTCTCTCTTCGAATTCGCCGCGGTATTTCGTACCCGCGACCAAATTTGCGACGTTGAGCTGCACAACGCGCTTGTCCTTGAGCATTTCGGGTATGTCGCCCGAGGCGATTTTTAACGCCAAACCCTCGACTACGGCTGTCTTGCCGACGCCGGGGTCTCCGATTAAGACGGGATTGTTCTTCGTGCGGCGCGTCAAAATCTGCGAGATGCGGTTTATCTCTTTGTCGCGCCCGATAACCGGGTCAAGCTCGTTTTTGCGAGCCAACTCCGAGAGGTCGGCGCATATTTGGTTGATCGTCGGCGTCTTCGAGGTGTCCGCCCGCTTATGGTTTTCTTCGGGGACCGCGTGGCCCTGGACAGCGGCAAACTGCATTTCGCTCGTCTCCGTGGTCATATTCTGGATTTCTTTTCTCATAGCCGAGAGCGAAGCGCCCGAGTTAGTGAGGATTTGCGCCGCAAGCCCGTCGCCCTCCGAGATGAGGCCCAGCAAAATATGCTCCGCGCCCACATAGTTGATGCTCATGCTCCGCGCTTCCCGCATGGCGATATCCAAAACACGCTTTGCCCTCTGCGAGAGAGGCAGGTCTACAACTCGCTCACGCGGCTGGCCGCGCTCTACAAGGCTCTCGATTTGATGACGCAGATCCTCCGGGTTGATATTCGCCGCGTAGAGCGCGTGAGAGGTTATCGCGTCGAGGTCATCGAGCACTCCCAGCAACAGATGCTCCGTACCGATGACGTCATGCCCCATCGCCAAAGCTTCTTTGTGCGCCAGCTGGACAGCTCTTTTGCCTCTTTCGTTAAAAAATTGCCACATATCTATACAACTCCTTATGCGATGCTTCTGTTTTCAATAAAGCGCCTAAAGAGTGCCGCCCTCAGAGAGAGCTCCTCGGACTCTTCGGGGATAGACTGAGATTCGGCTCCCAAGTGGTAGGGCTGAGAAGCGATGAATATACGCTTCCATTCATCGTGCCGAAGTAAAGGCAAGTATCCCATCTCGGAACCAAGCTTGACCAACGACAGCCCCGCGAGAGATTCCTCAAGCGTGAGACGCCTCGCGTGCCGAAGCGTTCCCCACGCGCGCCAGAATCGGTCGATGAGTTTATCGTCACGCTTTTGTTTCAGTCTGCGGCGGACGGCGAGTTCGTTTGAAATCAGAAGCTCCGCCGCGCCCTGAATCATTGAGACGATCTCCGCCGGAGAGATCGCAAGGGTTATTTTATTCGATAACATATAAAAACTGCCAGCCGGTTTTGACGTGATTTGAGTAAATTTGCTAAGCGCCGTCTTCGACCAGTCGCGCTCAAGAGCAAGCTGGTTTCTTTTGAGGCCGCCGGTTATCTCGATCGCCGGAAGGTGCAGGAGGACCGAAGCCTGCATCCCGGTACCGACACAGCTCGGGTCGGCGGTCAGGTATCCGAGGACCGGATCCTCCGCGTACTGAAGCCCGAGCGCCCCCTCAAGCGCCGACGCCGCCTCGTGCGCACCGCGCGGCGCGAGGCCTCCGAGTGAAACCGATATCGTCAGATGATCAGCCTCGTTGATCATGCACGCCACTGTGCCGTCGGAATCCCGCACGAAAAAACGACCCGCGCCTCCTCGCATAAAATCCGGAGATATCAAGCGTTTCTCCAACAGCAGATTTTTCGGAGCTTCGCCGAGATTGTCGATCATCCGCGAGTCGCACTCGCTCCACACGCCGCTTTCGCTGATCCGGGAGAGGATCGTCGCCGCGATGTCGTAGAGCTGTGAATTGTCACAACGGCTCACAAAGGGGTAGCCGTCTATGTTGCGTCTGATGCGGACCTGACTGACAAGCGGTATCAGCGTACGCGGCTGCTTGGCTCCGTCCTCGTCGCCCTCTCCGGAGGCAAGCCATCCAAGGTCGATTTTAGAAAAAGGTTCGGTCAGCATGTCGGCTCGTTTTCCTCCGGAATCGCCTTCAAAAGGTCTCTCAGCCCGGCTGCCCGTTCGTACTCTTCTCTTTGAACCGCGTCCTTTATTTCGTCGTTGAGCCGCCTGATATTTGCCTCCCGTTGTTCGCGGGAGAGCTTGAGGCTGCGCTCATCCGTGGTCCCCTCGGTGTCCAGCACAGCTATATCGGAGAACATTTTGGTCGTGCCGTTCCAGTGGCTTTCCGCGCCCTGGAGCTTCTGCAGCCTTGCCCCGAGCGGAAAGCGAAACGCCTGATAACACTCCGGACAGCCCAGCAGCCCACCGTTTCGGAATTCTTTATATGCCATGCCGCAGTTTGGGCAGAGTATTCTGTCGTTTTTTTCTTCGTCGCGCAACGATTGCCTGCGTGCTATCTTTTTCCTCTGGGGAAGATCAACCTCGCGCATCGAAAATGAGATCGTGATGCTCGGCAGTTCCCTGGACAGGAAACCGAGCTCTTCGGCGCATACACGGCACAGGTCGATATCCTGCACTTCGTTGTCCACGACTTGCTTTACCATAACTTCGACTTCTCGCTTTCCGCAATGTTTGCAGAGCATTAAATCATCTCCTTATGCCATGGCGAGACTGACGAGAATTTTCTTCAGCAAAACGGCGCGGAGCGTGTCTCTCTTGTAAGGAGGGAGGTCGAAAAGGACGCGCCCCTGTTCGTCCTGGTTGCGGAGAGAGACTTCTATCAACAGGCGCTCTCTCGCCGTGATCATCTGGCGGCCTTGAAGGCTGACGAGCAGTCTCCGCGCGTCCTGTTCTGAAAGCGCGCTGCCGACAAGAGCCTCAAGATGCTCCGCGCACTCGTCGCAGTCCCCGAACCGGAGCTGCATTATCCGTATAAACCCATGTCCGCCCCGCTGGCTCTGAATCAGAAAGCCATGCTCCGGAGCAAACCTGCTGCGTAAAACATAATTGATCTGGCTGGGAACACAACCGAACTTTTCCGCAAGATCCTTCCTTCGGAGAACTATCTCGCTTTTGCTCGTATCCTCCAAGAGGGTGACGATATAATCTCCAATGGCTTTAGTAAGGCTAGAAGACATGGGTGACACTCCAATCGAAATATTTCTTTTCAGTAGATTATACGTCATGGTCAAGATAAGTCAAGACGTTTCACCGAAGGAACCACGCAAAACGGGCAGTCGCTCGGACTGCCCTGCGTTCGTCGAAAATATTCCATAAAAAGCGATATTATTTAAGTAAAATCCGCGAGACCTTGCTTTCCGTCCCGGCGAGCAATCTGCGGATGTTCTCGCGGTGCCGCCACACTGTAAGAAAAACGAGAAAAATAGCTGTCACATAGTAAGGCGTGGGCATCGAGAAGATAGGCATAAAGAGCGCCGCAACAGCCAGGGACAGCATCGAAGCCAGCGACACAAACCCTGTGGCCTCGCGGATGAGGAACCACGCCAAACCGCCGAAGATTGCCGGAAGCGGGTTAAAAAAGTCAAAGCAGCCGAACACGCCGAACGTAGTCGCTACGCCTTTGCCTCCCTTAAATCTCAGCCATACAGGATAGTCATGCCCCAGTACGCCCGCAAAACCGATGAGCGACAGTACGGCGGGGCTGTTAACGCCGGCAAGCATGGCGATGAGTACCGCGACGCCGCCTTTTAACATATCGGCTATAGCGGTCACTATCGCCCATTTCTTGCCGAGAACTCTCGACACGTTCGTCGCGCCGATGTTGCCGGACCCGAACTTGCGAATATCCTCGCCGATCATCAGCTTGACGACGACATAGCCTGTCGGACACGAGCCGAGCAGGTAACCGAACAGTATCCAACAAACTGAAGCAAAAAAACCCGGGCTCCCCATTGTCATAGCCTCCCCGCCTCGATCAGGTTCAAATAAATTACATCATGGTTATTATATGGCAACAGGAAGAATAGAAAAAGGGAACCGGTCGCGCGGCTCCCTTTTTTTGTTTGAAATATCGATATCTGTTAGTCGTTTGCCGAATAACCCGGCTGCGGAATGTCGCTCTTGAGAGAATTAAGCGCTTCTTTCACCATCATCACAGCCAACACCATTAAGATGACTGATACCACGACAAGCAGATAGTTAGGAACCGCGGCCAGGAACTGGTCGCGAATCAACAGCACGAGAGCCGCCAGCGTCGTCACGAGCATGAACCACATCGGAACCATCAGATAAGTCGCCGATTTTTTAAGCCCCTTCTGCACGTAAACGGCGATCGACAGGAGCGCCAGCGCCGCTACAAGCTGGTTGGCGCTGCCGAAGATCGGCCAGATCGCGTCGGACGCTTGAATAGCCACTCCCGCCGCGTTCGTGGTCTTGACCTTAAGAAGCGCAACAGCGCCCAACACAGCAAGGACGGTAGCGACGTATTTATTGATCTTATAATTCGACAGCTCCTGGATCTGGTAGCGAGTCAAACGCGTCGCGGTGTCCAAAGAGGTGAGAATGAAGGTATTGATCGCGAGCGCGCCCATCGAGACGCCGATTTCCGGCCTGATGCCGACCAGCGCCGCGAACTGACCGAAGCCCTGCGCGTAGGTCATGACCGGGCCGCCGTCGGCGATCTTTCCGCTGATCATGATAGTGCCGATCGCCATAACCGCTACGACGCCCTCAAGCAGCATCGAGCCGTAACCGACCAAAATACTGTCCGACTCGCGGCGAAGCTGCTTGGAGGTAGTGCCGCTGCCCACGAGCGAATGGAAGCCCGAAATAGCTCCGCAGGCGACTACGACGAAGAGCATCGGCCACATGTACTGGTTGCCCGACGCACCCGCGCTGAAGGTTTTGAACGCCGGAAGGACGATCTCGAATTTGCTGCCGAATACCATGCCGATCGCACCGACGATCACCGCGAAATAAAGGAAATAAGAAGCGAGATAGTCGCGTGGCTGCAACAGGAGCCATACCGGCAGGATGGAAGCCAACAGGATGTAAGCGACGAGAATCCACATCCAAGCCTCTTTGGAGAGCTTGAAGGGCTCCATGACCGTCGGGTACTGCGTCGCAAACCAACACGCGCCGAGGATAATAGGCACCATGACGACCGTCACCGGCCAGATGGAAATCTTGAAACGATACACAAGTATGCCGAAGACGACGGCAAGAACCATGTAGACAGTCGCCGAGAACGCGACCGCCGCGTTGGCCGCCATCGTGTTGATCGCAAGCTGCAGGAAGACGGCTACGACCAGCACCAGCGCGAGAATCGTAAAGCAGAGGAAGAGTACCTTCGCCTTCTGCCCCATCCAACGATAAACGACCTCGCCAACCGACTTGCCCTCGTGACGAATCGACGAGATAATCGCGCCCGCGTCATGCGGCCCGCCGAAAAACGCCGATCCGATCAGGCACCAGAGATAAGCCGGGAGCCATCCGAACATTGCCGCGGCGGTGATGGGGCCTACGACCGGACCCGCTCCGGCGATTGAAGAGAAGTGATGCCCCATCAGCACCGCCGGGTGCGTCGGGCAATAATCCAATCCGTCATACAGGCAGACCGAAGGCGCTTCTTTTGAGTCGTCCAAGGAGAAGGACTGTGTAAGATATTTTCCGTAAAATTTGTAACAAACCCCAAAAAAAATCATCGCAATTAAAAACAAAAAAGCTAGCATGCTTACACCTCCATCTTAAAATTTTGAATTTCACAGGAAAATACGCTCATTCGACAATAAAATAATTGTTGTTCAAGCACCTCCTCCAAATTGCGCCTTGTCCTCACGCAGCGCTAACGCCTTATCGACAAGTGGAGCCAGGTCTTGGAGCCTTCTGTGCATTTGTTTGCCCGGCCAGTATGTGTATAGTTCCTTGTAGCCTTTGATGCCAAAAAGAAAAGATTTAATGCGGCACTGTGGTTTTTCCTCGTCGACCAAGAACAAAAAACGCTGCGTCATCACATCCTCAACCGGTCTTGTCGACGTCCAAAGGTTCTCTCGGGCCGCTTCGGACGCTGTAACCCATACAATCGTGTCGATGGCGTAATACCTGGCCACTTCCCCCAGAAGGGCGGGCTTCACAAAGGCGACTCTCCGTCTCACACCCGACATGGCTCCGAGATTCCACGGCTCAAAACCCCAGTAGCTCCACAAACCCATATCGTACTCCATCATTTTAGCGAGATAATCCATACATTTCCAGTCCTCCTCAAAAAAAAAGCGAGGGCAAACGCCCCCGCTCCGGTAACGCCGAGTACTTGACTACCGGGTCCAATTTTTAAGGCACGGTGAGCGAACCTGTGTCGGAACCCATTATAATACAGAACGCCTCCGCTTTGATAGTGGTTCCGGAAGCTTGCGGGCCCAGGTTAAAGGTATCCGTCAGCCCATCTGCGCCGCTTTGCGCCTTATATTCCTTCTGCGTCACAATCTTGTCGTTCACATAGATGATAATCTTGTTGATGTAATGTTTCTGCGGATCGCCCACCGAGTGCTCGGCGTTAACCGTCAGCACACCGCTCGGATCCCATGACATCTTCACAGCCTTTGGGGGATGCGCAAAAGCAATCGCCGGTATGGCAAGCAGAGCCGCGAGGATCACAGCGAGCATAATTTTTTTATATATCTTCATTGCCAATCACATCTCCTCGTCATCCCGCCCGGCAAGTCCGTCAGGATTTAAGAAATCCCAGAATTTCATCGAACTCCGGCAGAGTTGCTATCTCGTATACCTTGACCCATATTACTTTCCCGTCCTCATCGATCAATATGTTCGCGCGCTCGGAGATACCGTCCTTATCTCGGAAGATTCCAAGGCTCTCCGCCACGCCGCCATGGGGCCAAAAATCAGCCAGCAGGCGAAGATTTTTCAAACCCATCGAGTCGCCCCATGCTTTTTTCGCGGGAGCGGCGTCCACGCTCAGCCCGAAGGGAACCACATTCAAGCCCTCAAATTCAGCATAGAGATCGTCCAGGTTTTTCATCTGCTGCGTGCAGATTCCCGTCCAGGCCAATGGGTGAAACGAGAGAAGCACTTTCTCCCCCTTCAATCCGGAGAGAGACACCTCTTCGCCGAACTGGTCGTCCAAAACGAAATTAGGCGCGCTTGCGCCAATTGCGATAGCCTTTTCCATCTTTTTTTCCTCCTTCACAGCTTCCGGGCGTCGAAGCCCAAATCCGACAAGTGATCGACAATCCCGGAAGTGTTCGCCAGACATGCCCTCGGCTTACGGCTTAACCGTTGATATTATATACGCCCTCTTTGGGGTCATTTGTGTTCCACGCGCACCAAACCGAATGTCGAGATTATAATAGACCATTTCGTGCGTACATGGCGATGTTCATTTTGCTGAAAAACTTGAATCGTCAGCGCCGGAGTCAACGTCTGCGTCCTCCAATTATAGCGGAAAACGGACGCGCCGGATGATCCGGAACCCTCCGCCATGAACGCTATGCTGCCGCTCTCCCATATTTCTCTGTCTCCGGCGCCCTGCCGTTTGGCGACAACGAAAGGGTATGACCGCACGGGCGATATCTCAAAGTTGCAGTTGCTCTCGGATATTCTGGCCCGCTCAAGCATTTCGTCAAACCAAGCCGCCGTCCGCTCGACCTCGCGTTCTATCCGCTCGGGTGACGCGGAGTCCGCCAAGCCCTCCAAAAGCTTGCGCCCTGTGAGGAACACGCACCCGCACAAGATCGAAAAAACCGTAACCGCAACCAGTACCTCAACAAGCGAAAATCCCCGCCATCCTAACCCTCGGCTTGCTTTTTCGTTTCCTGCAACAACCACGACTGAAACCGGTTTTCTTTTCTGAACAGCTTCCCTTCGCGATCAACGAACGCATGCTTCGTCCAGCCCTCCGCGATGAGCCGATTGTCGTCGACCCAAAGCTGATACTCGAACAGAACGCTCTGCGGCTTGATATGCTCCGCCGGAGCTCTGCAATACAGCGAGACGAGATCGTCATACCGAGCCGGGCGTTTATAGCGGCAGTGAGCCTCCACAACCGGCAGCATAAACCCGCGGTCTTCCCACTCGCGATACGTCGTGCCAAAATTGCGGCACAGCTCGGTGCGGGATATCTCAAACCATGTCAGGTAGTTTCCGTTGTAGACGACGCCCATTTGGTCCGTCTCACTGTAGCGCACGCGCAATCGGTGCGTAAGCAGAAACCCGTTTCCCTTTCTCTCCACGAACAATTGCCTCCCTCCGCTAACAATCGCATCTCCATGCTCCGGATCATTATACTATACTCGTGAAACAAGCTTAAATTAAAACAAATGCAATCATCACGAACTGGTCGCAGAGGGCAGCGCGGCGTACTATCACACCGTTTTGCCTTCGACGCGGGTCGTGTGGTTTGGGCATGTTCGTCGTTGTTATTCTGGATCGCCACGCTTCGCTCGCGAAGACTGGGGGTGTGTCTTTGATGAAGTACTGTTCGTTGTGACGAAAGAAAATGCATTGCGCAGTCCCACAAGGCCGACGACACGCTGATCGCCCCTGCAGTCTGCTCCGATGCCGGTTCAGCGTTGCCTGTGTTCCACGGACGCGTTTGCTCTTAGTTTTCGTCACCGCGGACAACACCAACAATCAACGTCGCGCCCTCTGTCTTCGCGAGCGAAGCGCGGCGATCCAGGGGTGGCGAAGATGAAAAACGGTAAATCATGTGACATATGACGGAGAGAATACGCAAGGGATTGCCATTCTCCCTAAACAGGCACCGGAACGTCCATCCCTTTCTCGATCAGATCCTGTATGTTGTCGCGCTGAATTTCGCGCAGCATCGCGTAAGCTTCTTTGTATGCTTCTCCCCACGCGCATGTCGAAAGCCTGCCAAGTTCCGGCATTTCAAGCAAAATCCCGCCGCCGTCGGATTCGTCAATCTGATTTACGACAATCTTGTATTTAAGGTTCATGTAGTAGTCAATGTTCTTTATCATAGTGTTAACCTCCAATGTTTTACCTAAAATCAAATTCACAGCGAGCAACTGCCCTGCCTTTATGAATAACGCAACGCATTTTCTTTCGTTACAACGAACAGTACTTCATCAAATACGCATCCCCTGTCTTCGCGAGCGAAGCGCGGCGATCCAAGGGTGGCGAAGATGAAAAACGGTAAATCACGTGGCATATGACGGAGAGAACATGCAACAAGAGTGACACGCACCTCATCCCTCCACCAATCCCCTATACCTCTCCATCAACGCCGCGACGATCATTGTTTCCGTCGTGTCCTTCGCCGAAAAACCATACAACCTCATTATCGCCTTGTCGAGCTCCCTGTGTGCTTTGAGCAAATTCGGCGGCATCGCTAGGGGATACAGAGGTCTGCGAGCGAACTATCGGGTACGCCGCTTCTGTCAACCGATGTCGCAATTGCATTGAATTATTAACAGATTCAGCGTATCCTAGACAAGGTGATAAATGATGAACAATACCGTATTACTTGACACAGGCATGAAACATCTGTCCGATAAATTAGGACCTGTTGAAGCCGAGAGGTTTATTGCCTTAATCTTGAGAGAGCCTTTTGATTATACAAAATGGCGCAAGGATAATTTATTTGTCGGGATGTCCGTTAAGGAAATCAGCTTTGCCGCAAAAAAATATTGCGACGAAAATCCTGACGAATAATAGATAACAAGCAGTCCGGTCGAAGAACCGGATCGATAATGAAAATATAACGAATCTGCGCCTAAGGGGGCTCTCACATCTCGCCCTCCGCCAACCCCCTATACCTCTCCATCAACTCCGCCACTATCTCCGTCTCCGTCGTGTCCTTCGCCGAAAAACCGTACAATTTCATGACTGCCTTGTCCAGTTCCTTGTGCGCTTTGAGCAAATTCGGCGGCATCGTCAGCGGGTCGTAGAGGTCGGCCAGAGAGCTGTCGGGGTACGCCGCGCGTGCGTCTAAGATTCCTTGCGCGAGTTCCGCGATGGATTCCTGCTGTTCGCCCGTCGCGTCCGGCCATGGGAAATTGTTGTAGACGATGTCTTTTGAATAACGATAGCGCATTTCCAGACGACCACACACTGCGCGAACCCACGCCATGTGGACTGAGGAAGTGAGTATGCCGAAGTGATAGAGTGTAGCGCCGGGGACCATGTGAACAAGGTTTGACACGATGGTGTTTTTATCCATAAAGCCAATCGGGATATATTGCCGTCTTTCGGAAGATATTGATGGAATAACTATAAAATCAGTGTCCGGTTGGCGGATTTCCTGAAACAATGTTGGTGTTTCGGCGCTTTTTCGCGTCGCAGCTTTTGAACTAGTCAACCGCATTTGCTTACACCGTTCCACACGCGCCATCACGAGAGGCATTTTCCTCAAATCGGAAGGGTTAGCTTCCACAAGCCATAAGCAATATCGGTTAATCTTGTTGATGTACTCCTCCGCGCCGACAAAGCGTTTAATATATTTCAACGCTAACGGTTCGCGAGTAATAAAATCATCGTATTCATTCGCTTCAATGATCAAGCTCCCGCCATCAACAGGCTTGTTTCCCCATATCATGTTCGGAGACGCACACAAAGCACCTGTTCTTGATTCAATAAAAACATTCGGCGCATCAACAAGATATGGGTTGATGTTCTTGGCGATTATTGGTGGCGGCATATTATTGATTAAAAGATTACTCATCTTTTGAGCAGTCTGAAATGATCTGTTGTTTTGTATTGCGGCCGCCGCATTTTGAGCAGCCTGAAACGATTTGTTGTTTTTTATATCGGTCACCATCTTTACATGTGGAAGGTTTGCCATTTTTCTAGCCGTCTTGAATACGGGATTGTTTTCATATTTGTCATATATCCGTTTTATTCCTTCGAACTGTGCGCTAATCCCCGTGATCACGCAATGCACGGCGGCTTTGCCCTTGGCCTCGTTGCTCCACTTGAATGTTCGATGACAGAAATCAATGTGAACGCCGAACATTTCAAAAAGGGGCTTCCAAACGGCAGCGGCTTGTTCGCCTTGCGTGATGGAATTTGTCGATACGAACGCGGCGCGGATTTGCGTCCCCGCGATGAGCTTCGACGCTTTGTAATGCCACGCGGCGACATAATCAATTTTGCCCGCGGTCTTGAGCGGTTTACCTGTGACGTCGGTGTAAACGGACAGAATATCGGCTTTCTGCTCCGGGGTTTGGTTTGAATATCCTCCAAACGGCGGATTCCCCATAATAAAACTAAGCTCGTTCTTTGGCACAACATCCTCCCAGTCAATGCGCAGCGCATTACCGTGGATGATCGTCGCGCTCTGAGTTAGCGGCAGGCGGACGTAGTAGCTGCCGAGCTGATCGGACACGCGGAGATTCATCTGATGATCCATCAGCCACATGCCGGTTTGGGCGATCTGGCAGGGGAAATCTTCGAGCTCGATGCCGTAAAACTGCTCGACGCTAACCTTGAGCAGCAGCTCTACGTCGAGAAACAGTTGCATGCTCACGCGCAACATCTTGAGAATTTCAAGCTCGAGCAGGCGCAGCTCGCGGTAGGTGATGATTAAAAAGTTGCCGCAGCCGCAGGCGGGATCAAGAAATTTCAGCCTGCTTATTTTGTCATGAAAGCGCCCGAGCGCGGCGGGGTCGATCTTGACGCGGTCGAACTCTTTCCACAGGTCGTCCATAAAAAGCGGATTTATCAATTTTAAGATATTTTCCTCGCTGGTGTAGTGTGCGCCCAGCTCGCGCCGAGTGCCCTTGTCCATGACGCCTTGAAACATGGCGCCGAATATTGCGGGGCTGATTTTATTCCAGTCAAAATTGACGCAGTCCAGGAGCGTCCGGCGCATTTTCGCGTCAAAATCCGCCATAGGCAGGGTTGTATCGAATAATCCGCCGTTGATATAGCGAAACTGCTTTAACTCGTCGGATAAAAGCGTTTTCTTCGCTCGGATTTCGTCGGTCATATTGAGAACCTCAAAAAGGCGGGCTATACGGTCGGACAGGTCCGAGCCGTCGGGCTTGGAGTTTTCAATGTAACGCGAGAAGCTGTCCTGCGGAAATATTCCGGTGTCGTCGGCAAACAGGCAGAACAGCAAACGCACGAGATATACCTCTAAATCGTGCCCGCCATAACCGTGGTTTTTCAGCGCGTCGTGAAGCCTCGCCATTTTTTCGGCGGCCTTGACGTTGACCTCAATCTGGTTTTCACTGACGCGCTCGGTTTCATATCCCGCTATGTCCGCAAACTTCTTGATGTGTTTGCGCAGGTCTTTTGTCTTGAAATTGAAAATCTCGTTTGTGGAGCGGCGGCAGAGGCGTATATTTTCAAAATCGCAGACAAGCCAAAGATCCGGGACGTCTTCCTCCGGCAAGTGCCGCATGTAGTTTTGGAGTTGGTCGGCTGCAAAAGACAGGTCTTTGCCTCGGCTTTTCATCTCGACGGCGAGCTTGCCCTTCCAAAGATAATCTATGTAGCCTGTCTTGCCGCCGGACAGCGGAACCTTGTATTCGAAATCTCCGGCGGCAAGCGGGTCGGAAACACCAAAGACGCGCAGGAGATCAATTTGAAACGCCTGTCCCTCGGCTTCCTCGTTGCGCGCGTCCTTCCACCTCTTTGAAAAACGAACGGCATTAGCCTGTATCTCGTCCCACGACAACCGCATTTGCTCGCCTCCCCGGTTACAAAACTATATGCGAACAAATAGCACAAATCAATACCCTGTTGACATTCGGCGAAAAACTGGGTACTCTTGCGGTCGAGTTGATATTACGGAGGGCTGGGCGAGTGGTCTATGCCGATTGACTTGAAATCAATTGTGGGGCGACCCACCGCGGGTTCGAATCCTGCGCCCTCCGCCAACACTTTAAGAACTACACCGAATACATCTTTATAAATCCTTTGTATCACATAATTATCATCATTGCCGGAGAGACCCCGCGTGTTTAGGTTTGATATAATTTCGCGAAAGGAGCTGATCTCGTGAAATACATAGTCTTGATTCACAAGGAAAACGACCGTTATTGGGGCGAGTGTCCGGAACTTCCGGGCTGTTTCAGCCAAGGCGGCACGCCGGAAGAACTCATGGATAATATGAAAGAAGCTGTCGAGCTGTACCTCGAAGAACCGCGCAGTGAAGAAATTCCGCCTGTCTTCGAAGTAAGAGAGCTTGTTGTATGAGTCCGAAACTCGCCGTTCTTAAACCGAGAGAGCTTATCGCCATCCTCAAATCTCACGGCTATCGAGAAGTCGGACAATCAGGTTCTCATCTCAAGTCTTGCCTGTCCATCAAAGGCGCGATCTTCCGAATGACCGCCAAAACGGCAGTACCTGCTGAGCGCGCCGAATCCGCCGAACACGCTAAAAACGCAGAATAACACCGGGCGCGTCTGTTCCTGGGCGCGAAGCCAGCGTAATTGGCACAACAGCTGTATTTTTTGTAAAAACTCACCCAAGGAGGGAAATGACGAGTGCCAGAACCACACGAAATCCTGCACGTCTCCCCAAACGCTACCGCAAATGAAATAGAGGCGGCCTACCGCAGGCTCCGCATGTACTCGGAGCCCTCCGATGTGAGATTACACGGCGAATTGCAAGCTGCTCGTGATATGATGATGGTAGCCTTCCCAAACACACGCTTTTCCCATAATGAAGACCGAGAAGCCCCAATCAAAGCATCTCTCTTTGGACAGATTAAATCATTTTTTTCAGGTATATTCGGTGGACGAAACAGTGGCGCATGGGATAATGACGCCCTTCTTGGAAAGGACAGTGATGAATCGTCTGATTTTACGCCAGTAGCCCCACGGCAAATTCAAACGCCATCGTCTATAAGCTATTCGTCACCAAACTATGCGGAATCGGAGCAAATTACCAATCCTTTTGTTGAATTCGAGATATCGGACACGTATAAAAAAATCGCCGCCATTCTCGACAAAAGAGCAACTAATGCAAGGACGTGTGTCATTTGCAATTCCAAGACGACGCTTGATTCATATATTGCCTTGTCTAACGGGGCAAGAATCCATAGCCGTTGTTATCAGTGTTTGAGAGATAATCTGAAAAACATAAAAGCCCCCTTCAAAGCGAAACTTTTTTTCGCAGAGCACCCCGAGATTCCCTCGGTATTCAATTATGTCAATATCCATTGGCCGAGCTACCCCCATGACTGGGACAGTCGGCGTCAATATGTTTTAGAATATTGGAACCACTGGTGCAAAGATTGCGGCGAAGATGACGGCATAATACAGGTACACCATATCAATCCATTATCCAGCGGAGGCAACAACTCGATCGAGAATTTAGAGCCATTGTGCGAAACGTGCCACCAGGAGAGACATGGCCACATATTGGGAACAAGAAAGCATGACGGCGGCAAAACTCATCATCAGAAAAAAGTAGAACAGCTTCAACGTGCCATAGACGACGGCTCGAAGGTGTCATTTCATTATCGGAAAAGAGATGGGGAAGAATCGGACAGAGAGATATCTCCGGAGGGATTCACAAGAATTCATGGCGTTTTGTGCGTCTACGGACACTGCCACCTTCGTAATTCAGATAGGACTTTCAATGTTCGCCGGATTTCTAAGTTACGCATTGTGTGATTGGTGCCGCCTCCTCCTTCTTGACAAAATGTATTTTTTGCACTACGCTTGATACATGATGATCGATGTTGTGAAGTCGGATACTTTTGCGGAATGGTTGGACGAACTGCGAGATAAACGCGCTGTGACTGCGATAGTCTCTCGCCTTGACAGGTTATCTTTTGGCCATGCCGGGGACGCAAAATTATTGAGACATGGTATTTATGAGCTTCGCATTCATTACGGCTCCGGGTATCGGGTCTATTACAAGCGCAGCGGGAATACTTTGATCATCGTTCTCTGCGGCGGCGATAAAAGCACACAGGACAAAGACATCGAGCTGGCCCATCAGTTGGCAAAAGATTGGAGTGAAAAGCCATGACAGAAAAATTTACCACTTTTGACACATCGGAATACCTGAAAACCGATCAGAATATTGCCGACTTCATGGCTGAAGCGTTTTCCTCGGGCGACCCTGCCTATGTCGCGCACGCGCTTGGCATCGTCGCGAGAGCCAAGGGCATGACGCAGATCGCGAAGGAGACGGGGCTGTCTCGTGAGCAGCTCTACCGCTCCTTCAGCTCAAAGGGCAACCCGACGCTGCAAACGATGTTTGCCGTGATGCGCGCCCTTGGTATCGAAATGACCGCCAAAACAGCCGAACCTGCCGAGCACGCCGAATCCGCCGAACACGCCAAAAGCGCATAATAACACCGGCTCCGGGTGCGTCTGTTCTTGCGCGCGAAGCCGTGTGATCGGCGTATCAACCTAGAGCAAATCATTGCTGCTGTTCTTACTCGCTCGCTTAATCTGCTGTACGATTTCCTTCAGTTCGGACAGCTTCGCCGCGGTCATTGGCCTGTCGCGGTAATAGTCTTGCTCAAAAGCTACAACAAAGCGCCACGCCAGTTCCCTAAGCTCTCGTGCGTCGGTCTCGGGGATTGTGTTGGCGAATTCTTCCAAGCCTTCGTCAGGGCGTTTTGTGAAACCGCGGCGCGAAGTCGCGGATAAAAAATCGCGCAGAAGCGCCGCTTCGGGACTTCGCTTAGAGAAGCGTCCGGCGCGCATAGCCAACAGGACGGCGATCAAGACGATCATCACGGCAAAGATCGGAAGAGCCCGGCGGCGGAGGGTGTCTTTCATGTTGCCCGCCGCCGATTGAAAAGACGCGCCAGGGTTTAAGAGAAACCCCTTGAACCTCTCTATCAGTTCCATCTGTTCATCTCCGCCGTATTCAACGATCAACTGCGACACACGAAGGCTCAACAGGTCAAGATACATGGCGAATCTCCCGGTCTCACGCTGACGGAGGCTGATCTCGACCGATTCGTCGGGCGGCGTGGGATCGCGCCGTCTCCATGCTTTCTCGGCTGAATCCCACAGTTCTACCCACGCGTGGGCGTTTTTCTGACGCACAATGTAATATTCGCCCGATACGTTGTAATATCCTCCTCGATAACCTGCGACCAAACGCGACGGTATCCCCGCCATGCGACACATGACAGCCATCGCCGAGGCAAAGTATTCACAGTTGCCCTTCTTTATGTCTAAGACAAATTCCTCAAGAGCGTTATCCGACACGGGGAGGTTGTCCAGTGAATATGAAAACGCCGGAGGCGACAGATAGCCCTGAATCGCGCTAATCTTCGATCTCTCATCCAAGCCCTGTGTCAGCCCGTCCGTCAGGTCACGCAGAGGCGGGCTAAAACCCGGCGGCAGCGACAGGTAGGGTTCCTTGTCAAAAGCGGCGTCATTCGGCCTCATGACCGCCGAGACCGCGGACACTGCGCCGTATGATAATTGCCGCGTCATTCTTCTGTTCGAACGAAGGAACACACCGTCGCTCGCGTAGATGAAATCGATTTTGTCCAACGTGAGAGGTTTGTCGAGAGCGAACAGGACGCGGAACTGCCCCTGTTCGAGAAATATCTCCTGGCGCACGTGGTTGCCGGAGGCGGCGTAGTCGACGTGCCTTGGGCCGCGGATTTGGCGGGCGCGCCATTCGTTGCCGTCGAAGACGCTAAGCGTCAACCCCCTCCAATAGAGGTCGTTCGCGGCAACCCGCGGCGTCTCCGCGCGAAAGGCGATCTCGTTGCTCTCTTGAATGCGCCCGATCAGGCCGTGTGTAACGCGGTCGACAAAACCGGACGCGGTCGTGTCTCCGGCACCGTAGCCCGGCATCGTCAGCGCCGCCCGCGCGCGCGGCGCGGCAAAAAAGAGCGCCGCGCACACTGGCAGCATCATCAGCCAAATGGCAAGAGCGCGCCGACAGAGACAGAGCGCTTCTTTGCGGTTAAAAACCATTTCCGGCGCTTTGGAGAATAAAGTAGAGAGCAAGAGGCCTTGAGCGATCAGCACACTCATAACGATGTAGTACATCACAAATTCCGGACGAAAAGTGAGAGCCGCGGCGCTCACGATCGTTATCACCGACAGTATAACGATCTGTACATGGTCACGCGCGCGCTTGTCCTCGAGCATCTTTACCGCTGTCAGCAATAAGACGGCGCTCAAAAAAGTCTCGATGACGGAGTCAATCCTGACCAACGCCATCGCCGAACCGACGGCTATGACCGAAACGAGGTTGAGCAGATAACGCGGCGGCCGCTTCCATCCGAACGCGTCGATGAATACAGACGCGGCAAGAGCCGGTAAGAAAATCGCCGCGGCGGCGGGGCTGACGATGTTGCGGCAAGCGGCGAAGGAGAGCAGAGCGCACAACAGCGAGTTGGCGATAAGCAGTTTCTTAAGCGAAATCAGCGCGCTACTCATGAAGGGCGAGCCTCGCGAGCATTGCGAGTTTGTCGCCTCCCGCGGCGGATACGGGGTACTCCTCGCCCGCGCCGCGCATCCCAATTGCTTCGCCTGAGATAATTGCCTCTTTGAGCGCGTAGGCTGCCAAAGATAACGCGCGTTCTTTGCCTGCGCTCAGGATAAGCCTCTCGAGATCGATGGTTTTCCCGCCTCCCGACGAATCGTCGTCGAACACCCGCGAGCTGATTTTACCTGTCCTTGCGCTGGATTTCCAGTGTATTTGCCTCATGTTGTCGCCGCTGATATAAGGCCTGACGCCGATTATGTCCCCATCAGCCCGCAATCCGCGCGCGGCGTCGTCGCCGAGGCCGCCCTCCGGAGGAACATAGATCGTCTCCCCCGCGGGTTTCTCCGGCGCGGGAAAGACTACCGACGAGAGGTCGCCGCAGACGTCCCAAAATCGCGTGAAAAGATTAAACGGATACACCGAAAAGAGCCGCACATCTTTTATCTCGTTTATTCCTCGGCGCGGGAAAGAATAATAAATGCGCAAGCGGCAGGTCTCCCCCGCGGCCACGGTCGGAAACATGAGTTTTTCTCCGTCTACATTTACTTCGATCAGGTAAATGGGTATGCGCTTGCTTTGGTTACGAACCTCCACGGTCAGAAGGAACGGCGTTTTTGCGTAGACCTCGTCCGGGTACTCGATCGAGATTTCGGCGCTGCGTATATTCCCGCGTCCCGCTATCCCCGATGCCAGCATAAAGCCAAGCATCACGGCGGTAGCGAGATAGTGGTAATTGTTGCCGCTGTTTACCGAGATGACGCCGAAGACGATGGAGACGCAGATATATACGATTCCCGACCTGTGTACTCGGATGACTGTTTTCATGTGTCTTTCTATATGTCTTTCTATGGGACGGGCGTTTCTCGAAGGATCATGCTGAGAATCTCCGCTGATTCCGCGCGGGATGTGTTGTAAGGCTGTATGCGGTGCGCCAGAATGTCTGTCGCGAAGAGTTTGACGTCCTCCGGGATCACAAAATCTCTCCCTTGCATCCATGCCGCCGTCTTGGCGCATTGCAGCAGAATCATCGCGCCGCGCGTCGAGATACCGGCCTCGATCATGGCGTGCTTGCGGCTCTTCTCCGTGATGGTCAGGATATAATCCAGAATTTTATCGGATACCGCGATGCCGTTTTCGATCTCGCGCTGGGTGTTTTCGACGCGCTCGGGAGAATAAACCGGCGCGATCTCGCTAACGACGCGCCTACGCCTGCCCAGGCGCAGAATTTCGGTTTCGGAGGCTCGGTCGGGGTACCCTATCGAAACCCTCATCATGAAGCGATCCATCTGCGACTCGGGGAGCGGGAACGTGCCGTAGTGCTCGATCGGGTTTTGCGTCGCGATCACCAGGAAGGGGCGCGCCATCTCATGGGTTTTTCCGTCGATGGTCACCTGCTCTTCCCCCATCGCTTCCAGAAGAGAGCTCTGCGTCTTCGGCGTAGCGCGGTTGATCTCGTCTACCAGGAGAAGGTTGTTGAAAATCGGTCCGGGGCGAAAGTCGAACTCCCCCGTCTCGGGACGAAAAATGTTGAGACCGGTCACATCGGTTGGCAGCAGGTCGTTCGTACACTGTATGCGCCCGAAGCTCAACCCCAGTACGCGCGCGACGGCGATCGCCATCGTCGTCTTCCCCAACCCCGGAAGATCCTCCAGCAACATATGTCCGCCCGAGAAAATACACGTCATAATCCTGAGGATAGCGTCGTCCTTGCCATGCAAAAAAGGCTTTACGGTTTCCAGCACCCGCTCTATTTCCGGGTTTTTTACGACGAACAAACTCATCCGCTCATCAACCCATCCTTACGATAATTTATTGCATATATATTGGCACGAATGATAGTTGAAAAGAATTATACCGTACAGGCTATATCACCAATGAATGATTGCCGTAATAGCGTTACTGTTGACTGATCGCCGCCGAGCGCGCAAAAAACGCGAGGCCGAATTTAATCCGGTCTCGCGGCGTTCATCAGAAATGTTATGATTGGCGTGCCCGCCGGGATTCGAACCCGGGACCTTTGGCTCCGGAGGCCAACACTCTATCCAGCTGAGCTACGGACACCCATTGCCGTGATATCCTATAACTCATATCCCCTCCCGTCAAGGGGTTGGGTATTTTATTTTGCGAGAGCGCGAAGAAATCGCAGCGGCCGGAAGCCCGCGAATAAGTTTTGATTGAAAGCTGTCTTAGCGCGAACGTTGGAAGCGCTATGATTTCCATTTTCTATGCCATCGAGCATTATTGTCGCGCCTATGCGCTGAAAAATCAATGGAAATCTCCATGGCGATGTGGCATAATCTTGCCGGGAAGCAAACCGGAGGTGAAGGAATGAGCAATTGGAGCATGATACGAGAGATGCCGCCGTTGTCCGAGCGAGAACGTATGGTTTTGTCGGAGGCGGCTACGGAAGAACCTTTCTTCGGCAAATATGTGGATTTTTGGGAGAAAGGCGTCTATCTTTGCAGACAGTGCGGAAACACGCTTTACCGGTCGGAGGCGAAATTCAAGTGCGAGTGCGGTTGGCCGAGCTTCGACGCCGAGATTCCCGACGCGGTTGCGCAACGCGCCGATTCGGACGGAACCCGCACGGAGATCGTCTGCGCTAACTGCCTCGGACACCTGGGGCACGTGTTTGGCGGCGAGGGATTGACGACCGCGAATGTCAGGCACTGCGTCAACTCGCTCTCGCTCACCTTTCGGGCGTCTGAACGGGCGCTGTTCGCCGGAGGATGCTTCTGGGGCGTGGAGGATTTTTTCTCCGCCCGGAAGGATGTGTTTGCCGCTATCTCGGGATACACGGGCGGCTTCACCGAAAACCCCGACTACCGCATGGTTTGCGGCGGCGGCACGGGGCACGCGGAGGCCGTTTTGATCGAATACGATCCCGAGTTGGTCTCGTATCGTGATCTGGCGCGCTTCTTCTTCGAGATCCACGACCCGACGCAGCTGGGCTACCAGGGGCCGGATATCGGCGCGCAGTACAGATCCGCCGTATTTTATTTTGGGGAAGATCAAGAAAAAACAATCCGCGCTATCATCGAGTTCCTACGAAGCCATGGGTTAAACGTCGTGACGGAGGTCGTCCCCGCGGGGAAATTCTATCAAGCCGAGGATTATCACCAGCACTATTTCACCAAAAATCCGTCGCGTCGGCAATTCACATGCCATAACCGCAGAGAGATCGACTGGGCTTAGGGCGTTTGTTCAACCGATCAGATACCCTGAGAGGACTTCCATGAATACGGCGTAATCGACAGGCTTGCCTATGTGTCCGTTCATGCCCGCGGCAAGGACCGCCTCGACGTCCTCGCTGAAAACGTTCGCCGTCATCGCCAGGATGGGTATCTTCGCCGCGTCGGGGTGATCGGAGGCGCGGACGGCGCGGCTCGCGCTGCAGCCGTCCATTACAGGCATCCGGACATCCATAAGGACCAGGCTGTAATAGCCTTCGGGAGAATTCAAAATCTTCTCCACGGCCTGCCTGCCGTCCTCGGCCACTTCAAAACCCGCGCCTGTCTCCTCGAGAAAGGCGGCGATGATTTCACGGTTGACCGAGACGTCGTCGACCACGAGGATCGTTCGCCCGGTGAAATCGGGCGGACCTGAGGATGGCGCGTCTGCGGGCAAGGCGTCGAATCCAAACCACACGGCGAAGGTGAACGTCGAACCTTCGCCGTGGACGCTCTCCACTGTGATGCTTCCGCCCATCAGCTCGACGATTCGCCGGCTGATCGCAAGGCCCAGCCCTGTTCCGCCGTAGCTGCGCGATATATCATCCTCCGCTTGCTCAAACGGCGTGAATATTCTCTCCAAAAAAACGGGGGCGATTCCGATTCCGTTGTCGAGGACGGTAAAGCGAATATATATTTTATCTTTGTCGCGTTTAAGCTCCTCCACCGTCATTTCGATCGTGCCGCCGGGGGGCGTGAACTTTATCGCGTTGGATAAAAGATTGAGCAGCACCTGCCTCAGGCGCGGAGCGTCGCCTCTGAGGCCGAGCTTGCGCGGGGCGGGCAGCAGCAGCTTGTGTCCTTTTTCCTCAGCCGAGGAGGCGACGGCATCCGCTGTCTCGCGCAGCAGTTGGTCGAGCGCGAACGGCTCATTGGCGAGCGCCAGCTTGCCGTCGTCTATTTTTGAGATATCCAGCGCCTCGTCGATCAACTCAAGCAGGTGCTTCGAAGAGCTTGTTATCCGCGCCAGGCACTCCATGACCCGGGGCAGCTCCGCGCTGTGTTCGGCAATCGTCGCCATGCCGATAATCGCGTTCATCGGCGTGCGAAGCTCATGGCTGAGATTGGCGAGAAATCGGCTCTTGGCTTCGTTGGCGGCGTCGGCGTGCTTAATGGCGATCAAATTGTTCGCGATGCCGACCATCAGCTGGCTATAGAGCATAAAAGGAGAAGCCAGCAGCTTCTCCTCCCAGTCATAGAATCCTTTGTTGCTCTCCGTGATACCCCCCATGACGATGCCTTGCAGCCGGCGGGCGTTGTCGAAAAACGGCGCGAAGATCACGGCGGATAAGCCGAGGTTGCGCCATGGCTCTTGAAGGATCGGCGACTCGCAGACGGCCTTTTGTCCGTAAAAATCCCAGATGTTATGGCGCTCAATCCATTGTTTCGGAAGCGGCAGCGCCTGCGGGAGCGCGTCAAAATTACAGCCGGACAGCGCCTTCAGTCCATAATCGGCAAAATCTACGGCGAAGACCGCGCCAACCTCGACCTGAAAAATATCAACAACGCCCTCCGCCACGCTGTCGTAAAACGCGTCTTCGTTGTGAATCGCGAAGGCGTTCACGGCATAGGAGTGAATTTGGGTGAACATCTCGAGCTGAAGATCCAGCTTGTGGTGTGTGTTTTTTAAGTTTTGTTCGACCAGCGCAAAGCGAGCGATCTGGCTTTGCAAATCGGCTACTTGTTCTCTCAGCCTTTGCAGCTCGTTCCGATCGTCGCTTGCGGCGGTCATCTTAGCGATACAGAGCCGCCAGCGCGGACGAATAGTTATGATACGCGTTGCGCCCTCCGAGGCGCGCGTATTCTCCGAAGCCGTACATCCCAAGCCACGCGGGCGTCCCTTCAGGCGCCGCGAGAGCATCCTGCATCATCGCGATGAGTTCGTCCTTGACGACTTTGTTGAACAGGAAACGCCCGCGCGCAAGGCAGTCCGTCTGAAACACCGCCACGGGATGACCGCCGCGGATTTTGGCCTTCATGTCGCCCAGCGCGCGCTGCTGCTCGGAGAAGATAAGCTCTTCGTCGCGCTGCGTCAGCCACAGCTTCAGCCCGGCCTCGCATGTCACGGGGTAATACATGGCGCAGTCTTCGCCGAATTTGGTCACGACACGCAAGATGTGCCCGTTTCCATACTCCTCCGCGAGGCGCGGCGGCAGCTCTTCGGCGAGCGCCCCAACGGGGATGGAGTCTCCGCAGTGCGCGTCCCCCGGAAGCTCCAGGCGGAGCAGATATTCGCGCCACGCGGATCTTCCGTTCAGCTCGATGATTCTGTGGCCCTCCGCCTTGGTCACAACCATAGGTTCACCGTAGGCGGTAAAGCCGTGCGCCGCGCGCGTTACAACTTTCAGCGAAGGATCCGCGAAACCGACGACCCACGCGTCGTGCTCGCTCTGCGTCTCATCGTGATACTGCGTGGTCATCAAACCGCGCATGTTGTCGGAGGAAGTTCCTCCGAAGAGAGTGATGCCCTCTCCTTCGCAAAAAACCTCGTCAAAGGCCTTTATAACGAGATCGTTGGCGATGTCGATCCCGGGGCAGAGCAGATAAGCCGCGCTCGCCCCCGGTACAGCCTTGCGGAGGCCTTGCGCCAGCTCCAGGCCTTTTTCATAGGCGTTGTGCCCGTAGATATCGCGGACACTGCTCACGGCATATTCTTTTTTATCCCCGCAGACGCACATAATAGCCGCCTCGTGCATGGATTCTCCGACGCCCTCGCGTCCCACCACCCCGCAGCACGAGCTGCCCGTCACGGCGGCATTTGGCAGACGGCGGCGCAGCGCGTCGCCCAAACGGTCAAGCCTGTGGCCCAGCGCCGCATTAACAATGACGGCTCCGCACTCTTCCCTGCCGCCGTTCGGAAAGGCAATATCCAGACACTCTTCAATCGCGCGCTCGCTGTTGACGCTTCTCACTCTCGCGGACCGAAAGCGAATCATCGTTATCAGCCTCCTCAAAGTGTAGGAAATATGTCTCCGCTTCAAAAGCGATTTCATTGGATTAATAAAATTATTATATAGTGATTACACCGTTGTATCAACGAAGTCCTACGGAATATACACGCGGCCTGATATATTTTGGGAAAGCGGGAAGAGAAAATCATTAACGCGCCGCGGACAAAATAAAAACGACCCGGAGGAATTCCCCCAAGTCGTTGCTCTCAATGGTGGGTGGTAGAGGAATCGAACCTCTGACCTCTTCCGTGTCAAGGAAGCGTTCTACCTCTGAACTAACCACCCAACGAGGATGAATTCTACAAACTTTCCGCCCGATTGTCAACACGTTCATGACGTCTTGAGGCTAAAGTTTGGCCAAATCCTCCTGAAATTTGGTAATTTCTCTCGCAACGATGCCGGAATAACGCTCGTATTTGACCTCCGTACCGCGGAGCGCGCCGATATCGACAGCGCTCAGGTCTCCGGAGTCTTGTTTTGTTTTGGCCAGCAGCATGTGCCTGTCCCATCTCTTCATGATCTCGACGTCCTCGGACGGCACGTTCTGAAGTTTGGCGACCGTGAAAAGCCCTTCTTTGATCTCTTCCACTTGGACTAAGTTCTTTTTCATTTTATAGTAGAAGATCATGATGAAATGAGCATTAATCAAGTCGCCTTTTCGGAAGGACGTCTCGGTAAAGGGAATGACGACTCTGTCTTTGTACGACCTGACGTATTTCTTGAAATCATTGACGACGTTCGCCGCCCACGCTACGCCCTCCATAAAATCCTCTTGGCGGAACAACAAGGCATAGTATCCTTCCTTGCGGATTCGCTCGATAATTGTTCGATTCCGCGGCGTCTCGCCCGCAAACGTTTTGTTTTCTTTCTCTACGCTCATTGTCACGCCCCCCCAAACAACATGATCGTCGTAATTTGTTTCTTTTCCGTAATTCTACACCATCATTCAACCTTTTGAAAATGGTGTTGATTAATAACTCACAAAATGATTTTGTACTCTTGACGCGACGGGCATTTCAGGTAGACTTTGCAGTAGCCGATAACCAAAATGAAGCTGGTTATTTCTTCACGGATTGAAGGAGGCTATTCAAATGGCGAGTTCTTTATTTCAAGTAACCGGTGTCAGCTCCGGCATTGATTGGGGTTCGATCATCGATCAGACCATCGAGGCTGCCAAAAAACCAGCTACTCAATGGCAAACAAAAATCGACTCACTCGAAATCAAAAAAACTCTCTATCAGCAACTGTCCGGCGAGTATTACGCGCTGCGCAACACGTTGACGTCCCTGAAGCTTGAGTCCACCTATCTTGCAAAAACCGCTGAGTTCGTCGTACAGTCGCCCGCGGGCGCGGACGCCTCGGGCATTGTGAAGGCGACTGTGAAGACAAACGCCGCGATCGCGTCGTGGGATCTCGACGTGCAGCAGATCGCGAAGGCGCAGCGGCACATATCGGCGCAGGCAAGCGACGCGGGAACCGCGCTGGGCATCTCCGGCTCTTTCCGTATCATGGCTGACGAGCGCTGGACGACCATCACGATCGAAGCGTCCGACACCATCCGCGACATCAACCTCAAAGTACAGGCCGCGGAGGACCAATTCGGCAACACGATGCCGATCACCGCTCAACTCATCGACAACCGCCTTGTGATAGACAGCCTCAATCCGGGCCTCAATCAAGTGGACGGCAAGACGCTTGAACCGCTCATGATGAGCGGCTCTGACTACATGTACCTTCCGCGCGCGGGGTTAAATTATTCAAAGAAAGACGCGGACGGCAACTATGTGCAGAGCTCGTATCCTCCGCAGCTGCTCTCTGTATCTTCCGGCAGCACGACATATCTTGAGGGTGTGGATTTCGATTACGACGCGGACAGGGGGCTCATCACATGGAAGACCGGAGCCGGAACCAAACGCCCCGCCACAGGCAACGACGTCGATATTCTCTATGTCAAAGATGTAGAAATCACCGCCGGTTCAAGCGGCGTGAGCGGCATCGGCCTGCTTCCATATCTTAATACCGGAGCCGCCTACGACCAGGCGACACAGATCGCGATTTACAAATCCGGCGGCGGAAAATACGTTAATAAAAGCGATCTTGCCAGCCCGGGGGCGAATGATTGGGATTATGAAATTGTTTACGGGTACGACGCGAACGGCAACACCGATTCCACCGGCGGCGTGATCATCTGGAACACCGCGAGCAGTACCGGCAATACACTCCCCTCCTCGGGTGATAAATACACGATACGGCTCGGCTCGCAGTCGGATTACTCCACCTCGCAGAACAAGTTTTATCTGGAGGCGGACGACATGTCCTCGAACTCCGTGCTCGCTAAGCTGGGCTTCATCACCATCGACGAAGACACAGGCCTCTGGGGGTATACCGAGGGCAGCGTCGTTGAGGCACAGGACGCGAAATTCACCATAAACGGCGTTCCGGTGACAAGGCAGACAAACACCATCGAGGACGTTATCGCGAATGTCACACTCGATCTGAAAGGCGTCGGCAAAGTGACGATGGACATCACGCAGGACGCCGAAAAAGCCGTCGAGTCCATGCAGGCGTTCGTTGAGCAGTATAACAAGGTCATGACCTGGATTAACACATATCTCAACGAAAAAGCCGACGCAACCACCAGCACGGACGACGACTATATGTCTGAGCTGCTGGCTAACAGCAAGGGCGAAACGGTTTTCGGCCTGTTGCACGGCGATTCGCTTCTCTGGTCGATTAAAAACCAGATGCGCAGCATGTTGTCGAACCCGGTAACAACCGCCTCGGGCACGCTGAACTCGAGAAAATTCCTGCACCCCGCGGAAGCGTTGACTATGCAGGGTTCGTTCTATATCAACGTCGGGGGCATGTCGAGCAAGATCACTGTCGATAAAGAAGATTCGCTGGAGAACATCCAAAAAAAGATCCAAAATGCCGTAAACGGCGTGGGGACGGAAACGGGCGCGCGCCCCGACTCTCCAAAATCAATGGGGCTGGACGTGAGCATCTCAAACGGCCAGCTCGTCATCAAAGCCGCCAAATCTACAACCGGAACATCGACGACGAACGCCAACCCCATACGCAGCAAAACCGAGAATTATGACTATCTCTCTTTTGTGCCCGAGAGCGCGAGCCCCGTGAACGGGGTGCTCAAGGTTTTCCAAGGAAAAACGGCCTATGTTGAGGGAACGGATTATCGAGTCACAACGGAAGAGACTTCAAGCGGCGTCATTCAGAGCAAGATAGTCTGGCTCGACGGGGGCAAATCCCCCGCCGAGGGCGGATCGTACAATGTATCTTACGATTACAACGCGTCCGCGATCAGCTACAGCATCATTAAAGACACGTCGTTCGGCTCGGACAGCGGCAATGTGCGCAGCGTCTCCGACCTGAATCTCCACCAGGACTCGAGCAAAATTTCTCTCTCGCAATACGGCATCACGACGGAGAGCATCGACAACGGCAAGAGCGGCTTGCTAGAGTTTGACTCCGACGTGTTCTTTGAGGCGATCAGAGATGACGCGCAGACTGTCGCCGCCGTCATGACGACCTTCATGCGCGACATTATGGATACCTACATCGGCAATCTCGTCGATTCTTCGCAGATGCTCGTAGGCTCGTCAGTGGTCACAAAGGGGCGCGTCGCCTCGCAGCTGGCAGCCATCGACGACGAGATCAGCACACTGAACGGCCAAATCACCAAGCTTGAGAAGCAGCTTGAGCAGAAACAGACCGCGCTTTACAAACGCTACTCGGATATGGAGGTCGCCATCCAAAAGATGACCGCCCAGCTCTCCAGTATCACGCAATACTTCAACAACACCAACAGCAGGTGATCATCGGGATTCAAGTTTGCGGCGGCAGGGAAAGCGTTTCCTCCCTGCCGAAATTTATACCGGGTTCAACTCACCTCAGTCTCGCCATCTCTTTTGCGGAGGGACAGCATGAGAGGCCGCCCGCGGCGGTGCAGCGGAGCTCGGAGGGGAGCATTTCGCCGACTTCGCGGACGGCGTCGATCACTTCGTCGAGCGGAAGGCTGTTCTCGTAGCCGCCGAGGATCAAGTCCGCGTTGACGAAGGCGCTTGCCGCGGCGGAGGCGTTTCGCGTATGGCATGGAATCTCCACCATGCCTTGGACCGGGTCGCAGACCGAGCCCATGGTGTTCTGAAACGAAATCGACGCCGCGTCCAGGGCTTCGCGCGGCGAGCCTCCCGCTGATTCGACGCACGCCGCGGACGCCATCGCTCCTCCCGCGCCGATCTCCACCTGACAACCGGCCACCTCCGCCGCGAAGGTCGCGCGGGTGTCCAGTATCACGCCGATCGCGCCCGCCGCGAACAAAGCCAGGCAGACCTGTTCACGCGTCAGCTTCAACTCATCCTCCAACGTGATGACCGCGCCGGGCAGCGCGCCAGCCGAGCCGCCCGTGGGCGCGGCGCATACGACGTCCATCGCGCCGTTTGCGTGCATCAGCGCCATCGCGCGCGCGGCGGCCTTTGTGTGCATACCGAAGAACGGCAGCTCGCCGAGCATCCCCTTCGCCATAAGTTTCCCGGCAGTCGGGCGCAGAAGTTGCATGGACACCGCCAGTTTTCCGCTCAACGCGCGCTCGCAGGCGGACTTCATTATTGTGTACCGCCGCCACATCTCGTCCATCGCTTCATCGCGCGAGAATCCGAGCAACGCGCACTCGTACTCGAGAGCGGCTTCTCCGATACCAATTCCTCTTTCACTCGCGAAGGCTTCGAGCTCCGCCGCGCTCTGCCAAAGGCGCGAGCCCTTCACCGGGAAGAACAACGGACGAACGACACGGGGGAAGATGCCTCGCCCGCGCGCGCGGCGCAGGTCTTCTTCCGGCGACCGCGCGGTTCCGTGCAGCGTCAGCAGCGTCGTGTTTCCGTTTTCGGTTGCCGTCGTCCGTCCGTGAGACGCCAGGATTTCACGAACAGGCGCGGCTTCCTCTGTGGGGCATTCAATCAACGTAACCCATGCGTCGCCCCTGATGTCCGCCGGGAAGCCGTTGATCTCCGTGATAACAATCGAGCCTCCGCCGATCGAACGCGCGCAGACCGACGCCTCGCGCCCGCTCTCGCCAAGAAGCTCAAGGCGCGTCCAATTCGGGTGATCGGCTTCCGCGTGGCCGCCGACCTCAAATTCGATATGCGCGTTCTGTCCTCGAGCCTCTTCCACCGCGTTGTGAAAGACGTCGTCAAGCAGATCCCAGTCCATCAAGCCGACCGCGAAAGCCTTGTCGCTGCCCTGCGCGAGATAACACTTGCCGTACGACCCCCGCGCGTCGAATATGACGCGTACACGCCGCGGTTTCTCGCCCAGGATATCGCGCGCGGCGCGTCCTATATGGTAAGACGCAGCGGTGTGTGAGCTGGAAGGGCCTCTCATCACGGGGCCCAGGACATTGTTGAAAACGCTGACCTGTTTCATTGGTTTCCCCTCGCTTTTACTCTATAATACCCTCTAGTCACAGAAACACAAATTTTGCCCCTCACCTCGAACGGAGGCTATTCTTGAAGTCACTCAATATCGCGCCGGAAGAACAGAACAGGCGAAAAATTCTCGCGGCGGACGCGACTCTGGTGTTTGTCGCGTTTCTCTGGGGGACGGGTACGCCGCTGACCGCGGACCTGGTTCGGACGCTCTCGCCGATCTGGGGCAGCGCAATCCGCATGTCCGTCGCGGGCATCGCGCTCGCCCTCATGTATCCGCGTCGAATTCTGCGCGCCTCGCGCGCGGACTGGTTTAACGGCTTCATTCTCGCGTCGCTGGTTTCGGCGATATACATCCTCGTCGGATTCGCGCTTGTATTCAGCACAGCCAGCAAGCAGTCGTTCATCATCGGCGCTTCTGTGCTGATGGTGCCATTTTTGGTCTGGCTCGTCAACCATAAACGTCCGCCCGTTTACATCTTCGTCGGTGCGGCCTTCGCCACGACGGGCATGTTGGTGATGGCTTTCGCGCCTGGCATGCGATTTAACTTCGGTGACCTGCTCAACCTGGTGATTTGCTTTCTCAGCGCGTGGCACGTCATCTTCATCGAGCGCATGGTTCGAACCACCGACCCGACGACGCTCGTGGCGCTGCAGCTCCCCATGATGGGCATTATTATGACATTGACGGCGTTCATTTTTGAGCAGCCGCCGAACTTCGCGGAGATGTCCGTGATTACCTGGGGCGAGGTTCTCTTTACGGGGCTCGCGACCACGGTGCTGGCCTTCACTCTGCAGGCGCGCGCACAAAAAAACACCTCCGCCCCGCACGCCGCGATCATCCTCGCGATGGAATCGGTCTTCGGCTATCTGCTCTCTGTTATTTCCGGGCAAGACCCGTTTATTCCGCAGGGGGCGGTCGGTGGTTTGCTGATCCTCTCGGGCGTGCTGATTGCGCAGATGAAGAAAGTCCTCAGCAAGCCCGGCGAGTGATGTGTTCTTAATAAGCTAATTTTTCTCGTCGATGCCCCTGTTTGAGAGGGCGTCGGCGAGTTTGTTTTGCTCACGCCGCACCCAGACAATGCGCGCGTTCATCCCGTCCATCAAAGCCCACGCCTGAACGGCCAGCTCGCGCAGGTGCGGAAGGTTGATCTTCCACTGGCGGTTTACCTGGCTGACGACGAGTTTGCTGTCGCCGCGCGCCTCGAACTCGGTAAAGCCGCGAGCTTTAGCCTCGGACAACAGGCGAAGAAGCGCCGTGTACTCTGCCTCGTTGTTGGTCTTCTTGCCTAGATACTCCGCGCACTCCCATATTACGGCACCGCTCTCGTCGAGCAGACACGCCCCCGCCCCCGCTTCGCCCGGATTGCCCCGTGACGCTCCGTCAAAATAACCGATGATCACAAAACTCCTCCTCGTTACCCAAGTGATATAATGATTCCGTTCAGGTCAGTGGCGTATAGTTTACCACGCATTAAACATCAACGCTCACGGGGGGACAGCTTATGAAAAATCATTTTCACAAAAACGCCCTCGCCCGCAAAGGACACGGTGTGAGACGATAATGGACGCGAAGAAACATGCCAAGACCAATGCGGCGCGTATTCTCGACGAGATGGGCATTCATTACGATTTGATTTTGTTTGACGCGCAGGAGAGCGACTTGTCGGCGGAGACCGCCGCGGAAACAGTCGGCTTGCCGCACGAGAGAGTCTACAAGACGCTGGTGATCCGCGGAGACAAGACGGGCGTCATGGAGGTATGCATCCCCGCGGGCAAGGAGCTGGATCTCAAGGCTGTCGCCTCAGTGTCGGGCAACAAGAGCGCCGCTCTGGTACCTCTCAAGGAGGTGCAGAAGCTGACGGGCTATATCCGCGGCGGCTGTTCGCCCTTAGGCGGTAAGAAGAACTACCCTGTGTTCGTCTTCTCGGACGCCGTCAACCACGAAACCATCGCGGTCAACGCGGGCGCGCGCGGACTTCTCTTTCTGATATCCCCCGGCGACCTGCTGCGGGCGACGAGCGCAAAGCTCGCGGACATTGCGAAATGAGCGGCGCAAGCGCGGCAGCGGCAGACGACGGCAAGGTTCGCTGCTCGTGGTGCCTGGGAAGCGAGCTCTATACGGCATACCACGACACAGAGTGGGGAGAGCCCTGTCACGACGACCGTAAGCTATTCGAGTTTTTGATCTTGGAAGGCGCGCAGGCAGGGTTGTCATGGATTACTATCCTGAAGCGCCGCGAGACGTATCGCCGCGCCTTCGCCGATTTCGACCCCGAGGCGATCGCCCGCTTCGGCGACAGCGAAGCCGAAGCGTTGATGCGCGACGCGGGCATCATCCGCAACCGCGCCAAGATCGCTTCCGCGGTGAACAACGCCGCCCGGTTTCTGGAGGTACAACGCGAATTCGGCAGCTTCGACGCGTACGCATGGGGCTTCGTCGGCGGAGCTCAGATCGTGAACAGCCTTCACGAGGGCGCGCCCGCCCCATCCGAAACAGCGGAGTCGCGCGCCTTGAGCAAAGACCTCCGCAAGCGCGGCTTCACCTTCGTGGGACCGACAATTTGCTATGCTTGGATGCAGGCTGTGGGGTTGGTCAACGATCACACGCTCGAGTGCTGGAAGCGCTCGCACTGACGCAAAACACGCGGCGGCGCCGGGGAAAAACACCCGCGCCGCCGCGTTAGGCTTTAAAGCTTAACGTCGATGATAGCCGTTACGCCGACGCCCTGAACGCGCTTGAACTGCTTGAGCGGATTCACGTTATCGATCGGAATCAGCACCTCGATGCGGATTCGGTTGAATTCCGTCTCAAGCTGCGCCACAGCCTGAGTGTTATCCACTGCAGACTTCGTTACTCCACCCACTTGCGCTGCTCCGATGTGCGTACCGTTGCCGATCGAGACAATGGGCACAACCTTGGTAAAGCCGTCCGCCTTTAAGCCCTTGTTGAAGGTGACGGTGTTGATGAAATCGTTGATCGGCCCTGCCGCCACTTTGACAAGCGCCCCGCCGCCGATGATGATCGCTCCGTCCTTCAGAAGACCCCCAAGGTCTTTGGCGGACACCTGCGTCTGAGTGACAAGCGCCGCGAGAGCGATGGTGACCGCGGCGGCAATAACTCTGATATGCCTCATGGTTACTCACTTCCTTGCCTTTTTGTTTTCTTGTTTATATTGTAACACACAGCACAAGGCCTTATTTGCTGAAAAGACCTTCTTCCATCATTCCGCGCAGAAGCATCAGCGCTTCCTCGTCCGCCCTGTTGAAATCTTCGCCTTCATCAGCGATGGCCATTACCGCCGCTTTGGCGGAGGTCATATTCTCCATGCAGCCGATCGATTCAAAACCCTTTTCGAGTAGGGCTATTTCTTCTTCGTCGTCGATGCGGTCGGTGAGATAGCCGAACGCGAAGACCAGCGAGGCCAGGAACGCCAAGCGGCTCTCCGATACGCTCCACATTCCGGTCACTTTGTAGATCTGCATCATCAGATCGTCGAATTCGTCTTCTTCGTCCTCGCCGTATCCCTCTCCATCTTCCTCCCCTTCAATGTCCCACAACCCCAGGGCGAAAAACGGAAGATCAGGATCCAGCGAGATCGCCTGCAAGAGCGCGTCGGGGGCGTCCTGCTCCGGACCCTGCGTCTCAAGCAGCGCGATGGCGCGCGCGTAGGCGCCGATCGGCGTCTCAATCGTGTCTTCGTCCGCGGAGTGAATCGCCTCGGCGAATTTTTCATTCTCGATTAACAGGCTGTAATACAGCACCCGCGTGAGAAGCGTGCCTTCCATGTCATAGGCCATCATCTCTCTGGCGAACCCAAGGGCTTCTTCGTTTTTGTTTGAAACGGACGCCGCGGTAGTCAAACCGGTGAGCATCGCGGTCAAAATCGCGCTGTATCGTTCGGCCTCTTCGGAGTCCGCGGGCAGCGCCCCGGCCTCCTCGCGCAGCTTCTTGTAGGCTTCCTCGAGCATGCCGATCTCTCGAATGGAATCTTCCTCGCTCAGCTGTTCCCACTTGAGAAACATCCCCACCGCGTTGCCGGGGTCAATCGCGAGAATTTCCTCCGCGAGCGCGCTTCGGGCGTCGTCGTCCCCCTCGTCAAAACCTCGTTCGATCAGGCTTCTCAGTCTTTCGTCGTCATATACGTTCATAATTATTCCTCCAGGTCAAATTCGAATTCCGGCGGTTTTGTTCTGCGGCGCTCGGCGATGAGCGAGACAATCTCGGGATCGTATCTTCTTCCCGCGGCCGCCTCCACAACCCCGAGCGCTTCCTCCGGCGAGAGCCGCTGTCCCTCTTGCCGGAGACTCGGTATTCCTTCAAGCGCGTCGAAAATCGAGACCGGCTTTGATAGCTTTGGAATACTATCTCCACTCAGCTGATTATGATATCCTTCACCATTCCACCGCACATGATGCGCAAAGTATCATATCCGCGATGGGCGCAATCTCGTGTATGCACCGCGCGATTCTATACCCGACAGCCGTATGTTGCAATAGCAAAGGGTAAATTTCTTTTGAAATATCTCGCATAAGCATGCTTCGCGCTTATCAGCCTTCAGACCGGCAAAAGCTCGCGAACGGGCATACGCCGCACCTGTGCGCGGCGCGAGGGAAGGGGCCGGATGCCGCCGCGCTCGCCGCTTCGCCGACGCCGCGCGCAAGCTCGGGCCAATCAAGGCCGTCCCACACGACGCTCCCCTGCCCCGTGCCTTGCGGCCGGAGGTAGAGCAGCCCGACGTTCGCCGGAACATCCGGCTTCACAAGATGGCAGGCAAAGGCATAAAATTCGACCTGATTTCGGTACATCTCCTCCGGCGCGGTTTTCTCGGGCGTGATCTTCCAGTCGCGGATATGCAACCCCGCTTCGTCCTCCCACAGGACGTCGATGCCGCCCACGAGCTTGACGCCGTTATGCGGTACGCGGAAAGACCACTCCGTGCGCAGGCGTCCGGCGTCCGCCGCCTCTCGGAGCTCCGCGCAGGCTTCCGTCGCGGCGAAAGCGGAAAGCCAGCCGTAAAGAGTCTTGCGCACTCCCTCGGAAGCGCAGACGGGCCGCAGGTACGCCGGGAGCGAGCGCATATATTCCTCCAGCTCAGCCCGGTTCAGATCAACGCGCAGGTGGCGGGCCAGCGTGGCTCGCTTCAAATCCCAGCGCGAAAGCACCCAATGCGCAAGCGTGCCCATATCCGCGCCTCCGTAACCGTCTCCCTCCGGCATCTCCCAGACCATCTCACGCCCCTGACGGTAACGCATACGATACGCGTGAGGGCACCAGCGGAAAAGCGAATAGGCGGAAGCGGAGAATTTCTCAAGGTATACAGCGATCCGCGCCGCGGGAGCGCTCATCCCGGCGGGTTCACCGCGTTCGCGCGCGCCGCGGGGGGCGCTTCGCCTTCGGCCCGCCTCCGCCCGCCCGCCCGAATGGATGATCACCGACGTGACGGGGAAACGCCCGCCAGCCTCGTCGTTAGCCGCGAGAAGCCAGTCGAGCCAGCTGTCTCCTCCGTCGGCGGGCACCGGTTTACCCGAGGCGACGCCGCAGCATATCAGGCGCTCCTGCGCCCGCGTCAGCGCTACGTAGAGCAGGCGTTCTTTTTCTTCTTCCTGCTCGAGAGATTCGATGAAAGAGTCCCAGCGCTCGGTCGCGGATTCAAACTCCTCGTTTTCGGCGACGGCGTCCGGCGGAAGGATAGGCATTCTGTGCGCGACCGCGCCGAACATACCGGACGCGCGCGCGGAATCGGTGTTTTTGACCCTCTTGACGGAATCCTCCATGCCCAGGAGGACAACCACGGGGAACTCCAGCCCCTTTGAAGCGTGCACGGTCATCACCCGCAGCGCGTCAATGCCTGCCGCCGCGGGGTCCGCCTCTTCGACGCGAGCGCTCTCTCTCATCGCCCGCCCAAGGTAATCAGCGCAAGCGGAAAGCCCGCGCCCGAACGCATCCTCGTACTCGCGCGTGATCTCTCCTCCGCGGCGGACGTTAGCGAGTACCTTCGCCCGAGCCTCCGGCACATACGCCCCCAGCCAGCCGAGGTTCTCCTGCAGGAGCAGCAGCGCGCGGGAGGGGCCGGCCACGCGCGCCTTGCGGCGCATTGACGCCAAGCGCGCCATGCTCTCGGGATACTCCTCCGCGAGAAGCGCGCGCAGGTCTTTTCTCTCGCTCCGCGCCCGCGACAGCAGATCGATCCCGGCCTCGGGAGGCAAGCCGGAGAAAGGCGACGCCATCCACGCCGTCATCGCGTAATCGTCCTCCGGGCGGTCAAGCAGACGCAGGAGGTTGACCAGATCGCGCACCTCGCCGCGGTTGAAATACTCCACGCCCCCTCCGAACAGCGCGGGAATCCCCTCCTCGGAGAATACTTCCTCGAGGATCGGATACTGCGTTCGCGTCGGCGCGAGGATGGCGATGTCGCTCCACTTCATCGGGCGAAACTTCGAGTCGCCGGGCAGAGATTTATCCCATATGGGCGTCTTGTTCGAGATCATCCCGGTCAGTTTTTCGGCGAGGGCCGCCGCGAGAGCCAGGCGCTTGTCTGTCTTGGTTATTTTTTCTTTTTCTTTCCCACTTTCTTTTTCACTTTCATTTTCTTCCTCGGCGAGCAGGATTTCAAGCGCGGGCGTGTCGGAGTATTCGTTTCGCGCGCTCCACCAGGGGGCGTCAGATGGAGAGGCCAGCGGCTCGTAGGCGAGCGTCGGAGCGTCGGTCCCGCCGATTACGCCGTCACGCCAGACGTTTGCGAACAGCGCGTTTACGTCGTCCATCATCCTTCCGCTCATTCGGTAGCTGCATGACAGCGGGATGTGTTCGCCGCCTTCCGCGCCGCTCTCGCCGCGCCTGATATATTCGGCGAACAGCTTCGGGTTCGCGTGGCGAAAACGGTAAATCGACTGCTTAATATCCCCTACCACGAACAGTGAACGGTTTTCCGCGTCCTCACCCCACGCGCGCGTCATGGACGATGCCAGGTTCTCTTGCAATCCGTCAGTATCCTGAAACTCGTCGATCATGATATGCCGGAATTTACCGGCGTAAGACGGGTCGCTTGCAAGCGTATCGCCGGCGAAGCGGATGAGATCGTCGAAGGAGAGCGTCCCCGCGCGCCCCCGCGCTTGCTCCCAACACGCCCAGCCAAGGGCCGCCGCCCGCAGAAGCAGCGCGCGAACACGCGACTCTTCCTCGCTGAAGCCGGGACAAGATGCGATCGACTCCGAGACGGCGGCGCGCTCCAGATGGCTGTCGCGCCATTCAGTGAGCTTGCGGCCTATGATTTCTTCGATGGTTTTCTTGAGCTTCGCGTTTCCGGGCAGCGAACGCAGCGCACCGCCGATAAGGTCAACGTAAAAATCTCGGTCCGTATCCGGCGTATGCTCCGCGTCCCGCCATTTTTCATACAACTCGCGAATCTTCACGGTAAAATTATTATCCTTGCCTTCGTATAAATTGCGGCGGATATCGGGAAATATGACCTCTTGCCAAAGAGAGCGCACAGCGCGCCACTCGGGCAAGAGGCGGGACGTCAGCGCTTCGCGCACACTTTCCGCCGCCGCCGGGTCGCCCTCCCAGAGATCCTCAGGGCGGGCGTTTTTGCTGCCGTGAAGAGCGCCCGCGTCCTTCGCCAGGTTCGCCAGAGCGGACGCGCCGTAGTGGTTGCATATATCCATGAACAACGGATCGCCCAGCAGCTCCCTCGCGCGCGCGCGCCACGCGTCGTCCAGCCCGAGGCATAGACGGTCCGTATCCAGCGTTTCGAAGCTCCACGCGAGATCCGCCCAAAATTCGCGCTCTTCAGGTTCGCTCACCATCGACGCGCCGGGATCGACGTCCAGAGAAAGGCCCGATTCTCTCACCACGCGCAGGGCAAATGAGTGAATTGTCGAGATATACGCCTCGTCGATCCGCTCGAGCGCGTCAGCTAAGTGCGGCAGTTTATCGCCGTACGCGTCGCGCCACCGCGTTAAGGTCAGCTTGATTCGCTCCCTCATCTCCGCCGCGGCGAGCTGTGTGAAGGTCAGCGTCAGAATTTGCTCTACGCGGCAGGTCGGATCCGCGGCGAGGAGCCACGCGAAGCGCCGCGCCAGCGTGTGCGTCTTGCCCGTACCCGCGCCCGCGCTGACCACGACCAGGCGTTTGCGCGTGCGGATGGCGCGCTGCTGCTCGGCCCTCGCGTCCGCGATCAGGGGCAGCAGGGTGTTTTCGTCCGGCACCGCCGAAATGGGGCCGTTATTATTCGGGGTCGCCGAATTCATCTTCGTCATCCTCTCTCAACATGCCGCGGCGTTCCGCTCTTCGGCAGATAGCGCTAAACCCGCACCTTTTGCACCGTGCCGATTCGTACATCGCGGGGAAAAACCCCGCGCCGATTTGTTCATCGAGAGCCGCTATGGTCTCTCCCGCCGCGTCGGTCGCGGCGTCGGGGCTCATGTCGTTCCGGTTTCTTTTTCCGCTGCCGTACAGGGGGAAGACGGCGTCAGACCAGCTACCGCGCGCTCGGGCGTCTTTATGTCCCATAAAACCAAATCCCTCGACGCGCGGCGCGTCCGCCTCCCGCATGAGGAACGCGTATGCCGCCAGCTGCCGGCTGTTTTTATAATTGTCGCTAATCCCCAGTTTGTAGTCGAGCAAAACCGCGCCGACTTCGCGCCACAGGTCGACGCGGTCCGCGCGTCCGACGAAGACGGCGTTTTTCCCCTCATAAACGGGCAATTCATATTCGAGCAGAACGCCCTCGCGAGTCAGGCCCAGCTGCTCAGCCGCCGCCTCGGTTTCGTCCATCCTTCGTGCGAGCCGCAGAACAAGCCGCCTCAGATTTGCCGCGACCGCGGAGGATTTGGAGGCTCCGATCGCCTCGCCCGCGCGCCTTTTTTCTTCGATCAGCGCGTCCCACTCTTCCGCGGCGTTGACAGCAACGGGCTTTTTATCGCCCGGTTCACGCTTCTCCCACACGCGCTGCCACAATTCGTGCAGAAGGCTGCCTCGGTCCTGTTGGTCGACCGGGCTTGTCATGTCCCGCGGCGGTTCGAGCCTCATCAGTCCGCACCAATAAAGGAACGGGCAATCGCGCCACGCGTCCAGAGCGCTGAGCCTGACGCGGGCCTTCGCGCCGTCACCGCCGCGCCGCAGCAAGCCCGTCCTCGGGAATGTGCCGCGCAAAAGCTGCGGTATTACGCGTTCATCCGTAAGAGCGCCGTCGCCTTCGTCGATAATCTCGCCCGCCCTGATCCACCGCGCCGCGCGATCAGCGAGAAGAGACGCCAAAAATGGCGATTCGTCCTGTGGGCGTCCCTGCGAGTCGTGCGCGGGGCGTGCCATTATCGTGACGTCGTCCCCCACGGCGGCCAAACGCCGAAAAAGCGCTTCTCTTTGCTCTCTTTTTTCGCTGAGAGTCGGCAGGTGAACCGCAGTGTCTAGGGTCTCGGAAGCGGCGTTAACGCTATCCCTCACCTCAGCGCCCAGAAGAGAGCCCTCAGATACCGCGCCTCCGTAGCGCGAAGGGGTCACGTCCGTCATAATCCAAACCCTGTGCGAGGCAAGGACGGGCGGCGGCGAGTCGTAGAGCTTCACAGTGCCGACCCGGCGCGGCGGGAGAGCCGTCGTCGCCTCGCGGCTCCAGTTCAACAAGAACAAAAGCGCGTCGCCGCCGACGAAGCGCACATCGCCGGCAACGCCGATCGCGGGCTTTAACTCCCTGAGAAGCTCGAGCTTCTGCTTAATCTCCAAACGCGCGGACGAGACTTCGCGCAGGGCGTAATCGAGGCTTGTGTCGTCCCCCGCTTCCGCGGACAGACGCGCCTCCCATTCGTCATCCCCCGCCGCCGCGAGCAAAGCCTCTAGCAGCTCTTCTCCCGTGTGTCCGCCGAGGTCACTCAACGTGTCGCAAAATTTCTTCAAACGGTCCAACACCGCGCCCGCGCCGGGAATCCCTTCGGCAAGCGCCCTCCACGCGCGCCACCCCTCCGGGCTGCGCCGCGCGACGCGGTCACGGTCGAGCGACAAGCCGAAGACAGGCTGTGAAAGCAGGTGCAGCGTCCGCCGCGCCGGCCAGTCGAGCATATAAGCGTCCCACGCCTGACGAGCGATCCGCACGGGCAGCGTGTCGCTCACGGCGCGTTCGGCTCTGGATTCACAAGGTACGCCGCGCGTCTCCAACGCGGACGCCAGCAGCGGATGGTCGTTGATATCGGCCAATATGCCGACGTCAAGCCACGCGTCCGGCGCGTCTCCCGTACCGACGGCTTCGTACAGCCCGCCGCTTCCGACTCGCGCGAGCGATATCCCGCGCGCGAGCGCGTCAAACTGGCCGTATGCGTCGCGAGCTGTCAGCGAGACGATTTTACCGCCTCGGTCGCAGATATCCCTTCTTTCCATGCCGAGCTGCGCCGACGCGTCGTAAAAACCCTCGAGCGCGGCGTCCGGCGAGAAGAACTCCATCCGTACGCCGCGCCGCGCCAACATACGAATCAGCTTGAGCTGCGCCCCCGTAAAGGAGAGAAACCCTATCCAAAACATCGGCCTGCCGCTCAGCTTGCCGCAGTCTTCCGCGCAAGCCTCCCTCGTCAAAATCGGCAGCTGCGCGTTATCCGCGAGTCCGTTTTCTTCCAGATGAATCAAATAATCCGAATAAAGCCGATATAGAAGATCTCGCGGCTTGGCGTCCCCGTCCTCGGCGGGTGTTTCGGCCAGCAATAGGTCGGGCGAAATATCCTCAAGCAGCAGCTCTCTTATGGACGAGCTGAGCAAATCGACGAACCCGCTTCTGCGGACGCCCTTCGGCACGGACGCGCCCCGCCCGTCGAGCTCGTCCAGCGTCTGCTTCAGGATGTATTTGAGGATAAGCCGGTGGTCGGGCGGATCCACCTGCCTGCGAACCCGCGGCGGCGGGACGGCGGCCCTGTAGAGCGCGGCCCAGCTCCAAACATCGGGTCGCGACCCGAAATAAACTCCGTCCGCGGCAAGCGCGTCCGACAGATGATCCTCGTTCGCGAGCGACGGCAGCATAAAAACGGGTTTATCCCCCGTCTCTCCCGCTATCGCGTCCCCGCGCGCGCGAAGCAGCCTTCCGAGCGTGGGAAGCTTTGAATAACTGTAAAAACTCGTCATATGCGATAAGCCTCCGGAATTATTTTTGCAGCGACCTGCTATAATCCTATTCTAAGGGATAATTAGGCAAGGAGGGGCAGCTATGCGGGAAAAATTAAATTTAACCTCCATCATGATGCAATCGATCGAATTTACAGACTCCCCCGACGAAGCGCTTCGGAGCAAGGGCTTCGCGGAGATCGCGAGGCTGGCCTCCGAACTGCCCGTGGACACTCCCGGCGAAACGGGCTTCCTCGACAACGCCCTTTTTTGCGCCCGCAAGCACGCGTCCGACACGAGTGAAGCTGTCAGACAAGCAGTGACGCGCGCGCTGGGCGCAATCGGCGCTCGAAACGCTTTCTGGCGCGAGGCTGCTCTCGAGACCGCGGACGAGATCGCCTTGCAGCCGTCGGACGCCGCTAAGCAAGTCGCCGAGGCCGCGCGCGCGCAAACGCGGGATGCGTAAGAATCTATTATCGCGCGCGGCGCTCTCCGCCGCGCTCTGCCTGATATTATTCTTTGTCTGCATCGTATTCTCGATTTACTCCTCGGCGTTGTCTGTACTCGCCCTTCCGCTTCCTCTGACGAACCCGTCGGCGTTTCCCGTGTCGGATGACATCGGTGCCCATTGCCGCTTGATCGAGCGCGAGGGAGATCGGGAAGGCGAAACGGTGCCGACCCGCCACTTGGCAATAGTAAAAATCTATGAGGATGAGACGATTCAAGGCGACGTGTGGATTCCCGCGGAGCTTCTGCGAGAGTTGGAATCACCGGTGCGGCTGAACGATAGCGAGGACGCCTTCACGGTTCGCGTCGCGTCCCCGGCGAACGTGTTCGGCGTCCCTGCGCTGGCGGCTCTCGCGGGCAACGCGCTCGACCTTGAATTTCGCGCCCGCAGCGACGACAACGTCCGCCGTTTCAATTTGCGCGGCACGGAGCGCGTCGCGGGCGTATCTTACAGGCTGACCGACCGCGGGACAGTCATCGTTGCGCCGTCGGACAAGCTGCCGCCCGCGGATTTTCCCAAGCGGACGCCGCTGCCGACGCTGCCGGCGCAGTTTAACCTCGTGTGGGACCACGTGATCGACGACAACGCGGATCTTACGGCAGAAGATCTGCCCGCCGCGCTTGACGTCATATCTCCGACGTGGTTCGCGCTCGCGGACGAGACGGGCGTATCGTTCAACAAGGCCGACAAGGCCTACGTGGAAGCGGCTCACGTCCGCGGCGTTCACGTTTGGGCGCTCGTCTCCAACAGCTTTAACCGGGCGCGGACGAGAAAATTCCTCGCTAACCCAAAGGCACAGGATCTCTTTATTGCGCGCCTCCTGGCATATGCGCGCATCTACGGCTTCGACGGAATCAACATCGACTTTGAGGGTGTGGACAACGCCGACGCCGCGCGGCTGACGGCTTTTACGCGCAGGCTGACGGCAGCCGCGAAGACGATGGGACTCGTCGTCTCGATCGACGTCATGATCCCCTCCGAATGGTCAAGGTGTTACGAGCGCGCGCCTCTGGCGCGGATTGTTGACTATGTCGCCGTCATGACCTACGACGAACACTGGCGCTCATCTCCCAAAGCGGGCTCGACCGCGTCTCTGCCCTGGGTGCGGCGCGGGCTTGCGAACACGCTCGCCGAGGTTCCAGCCGACAAACTGCTCTTGGGTATCCCTTTTTATACAAGAGAATGGGAGGAGTCGCGCGGGGCGGGCGGAAAGATTTCCGTCAAATCAAAGGCCATGGCGATGGCGTCCGCGGACGAACGGCTGCGCGATACAGGCGCCTCCAAGGTTTGGCTGGGCAGCGCCGGGCAGCATTATTTCCAATATGTCAGCGACGACAAGACCTATAAAGTGTGGATGGAGGACGAGAGCTCGCTCAAGCTGCGCATGAACCTGGTGCGCGAAAACAACCTGGCGGGCGCTGCCTTCTGGCGAAAAGGATTTGAGAGAAACGAAGTATGGGGCGCAATCGGCGCGGGGCGACGGCCTTGATTTTTATTTTTCCTCAAGGCCGCCGTCCAATAAAGTTCAGGCGCGTTCCGAGAGCAGGATCCCGCCGCTGCCGATATTGTCGCGTTCATGTTCGTTAAGATACACGACGAATACCTGTTCGGGAATATTGGTGATCTTAGATGCGACTGCCGTAAGTTCTTTCACCAGCTGTTGTTTCTGCTCTTTGCTCAATGGGGTGGACTCCATTGTTATGACAGGCATAGCGCATTTCTCCTTTCACTTTGATTTCAGCGCTCGGGCAGGATCTCAAGCCAGTAGCCGTCAGGATCCTCGATGAAATAAAGCCCCATCTCATGGTTTTCAAAACAAATACAGCCCATCTCCTCGTGCAGCTTATGCGCGGCTTCATAGTCCTCTACGCGAAAGGCGATGTGCGACTCGTTGTCTCCGAGGTCGTAAGGTTCCGCGCGGTCCTTCAGCCATGTTAACTCCAATTGGTAGCCCGTGACGCCATCCCCGAGATATACCAAAATAAACCCCGGCCCCTCCTTGCGCTTAACTTCCGTCAGGCCAAGGCTCTTCTCATAAAACGCGATGCCGGCTTCGAGGTTAAAAACGTTGATATTGCTGTGCAGGAATCGACTTTTCACACACACTCCCCCTTGTAATCTTATTAGAATAGTATATTATAGCCTCATGTTAAAGGTATTTCGCACCATCACGCTAAGCCTGTTATTCGCGGTCCTCGCGAACGCGCTCCCCCCCGAAGCAAACGCCGTTGCGCGGGAGTTTGACCGGCTCGTCTTAAACGACGGGGAGGTTGTACGTGTCTGTCTGGGCGCTTCGCCCGAGAACGCGCTCGAAATCACCGAGGGAAGAGCCGAGCGCGTCCCAACGGAGACCACGCGCCGTTCGGAATTCGAGATGGACGTTGTCGAACTCGACGTCTTGACCCGCAATTTCTCTGTTGTAACCGGAGCGTGGCAGCTCTTTGTCTCCGGGGCGAAACAGCTCAGCGTGACAGGCATTGACGCGCCGAGCTGGGGCAGCCTGGAACGCCCCGCGCTCTTCATCGACCGCGACTGCGCCGTTACGCTGAACGGGCGGGCGGTCCACCGCGCTTTTATAGAGGTTCACCCTCTCGCCGTTGTGACGATCGACGCCGGCCGCCTCGCCTCGCAAGAGATCGTAATCATCGGTAACCCGCGCACACGGGTGCTGTGTTCGTCCGCCGTGAAGGTAACCTATTCCGTCCGCGAAACCAAGCCCGAGGTCAGGACAAGCGGATACTCCGGAAGCTGGTCGGTCACCGCGCCGCCCACGGCCGCTCCGTCAGGGAGAAGGCCCGGCCGCGGCTCCGGAACGTCTCCCGAACCGTCCGCGGACTCAAACTCAACCACCCCATAAAAGCCTTGTAAGCAACAGAAACGTCACAAGAGCGTTCACCCAAAGAGAGTGACGCTCCATCGACCAGGATTTCGCCGCGTCGAACGCGCCCCGGCTTGCGCGGACGCGCTCCGATATATTGCTCAGATCCGGGAACAAGCTCGGCACCTCGCGCTTGAATTGCGCGTATTCCTCTCCGAAACGCTCGGCCAGAAACTTTTCCTCGTCCGGGATAATCACCATGGCGTATATCGCGAAGAAGAGCAACGCAAAGCAAGGCACCCAAGCCCAACCGGCCATAAGCGCCCACCCGCAGCCGATCAAGGCGTTGCCCGCATACAGCGGGTTGCGAATCCACGCGTAAGGACCGTGTTTAACCAAGACCGGCGCGCCAATAACAAGCGTTCTGTATTTGGGTATAACGCCCGCCGCTCTGAAGCGCAAGCTCTGCCCGCAGACGAGCAGCGGAACGGCGAGAAAAAAACGCAAAGGCGACCATGACGCGGGGAAGATAAAAATCGCGAGCGCGAAAACCCCCCACAGCAAGCCGCGGTACTTGAAGACGGCAGAACGAAAATTCACGCTTATTTTTCCTCCTTGATCTTGGTTGCAGAGCTTTCACGGCTCTCTTTGTTTTCTTTGTCACGTTCCATGATTTCCTCGGTAACGTTCCACCCGAGTATCTTCATGGCGACCAGCGCGCCAAGCCCTATTCCGGTGTATTCGGTCAGAAGACGCCACGCTACGCCCATCATACCCGCAACGCTCCAAGGCACGAAGATGCTGAATATCAGCGCCGCGCCGCCCTCAGCCGCACCGCTGCCTCCGGGGGTAGGAATAAAATAGAGCAGGAAGAGAAATAGGGCCTGCACGAGAAGGCAATCGACGTACATGACGGGCATACCCATCGCCCGGATCATGCACGGCATCACAGAGAGGTAAACTATGATCTGGAAGGACGCGGTGATTGCGCCCAGCGCAAAGTACAGCCTGCCCGTCGTGATAAAAGACCGAATGTTCTGATTGTAGGAGTCAATCTCGGCGCTCACCTTGCGGAACATCTTGATCACGCGCGCGTTCCCCAGAAAACCGAAGTGCTTAAGAAACGCGATGATCTTCCAGCATATGCGCTTGATCAACGACGGGCGTACGATACTCAGTACAGCGAAGAACCAGACCGCCAGAGAAAAGGCAATCACGTAAAACACGAATCCGCGCATTCCCCATCCCAGGTCGGGGAGCTGCAAGCGCATCGCGAAGCTGAACAAAATCATGAACCCGAGGATCAGCATGGTGAGAAACGTCCGAACCAGCGTGATCGCCATGGCCGTTCCCAGGCTGATGCCGTTTTTATAGAGGATATACATCTGGAACGGGCCTCCGCCGCTCTGCATGGGTGTAATTGCGGCCCCGAAATAGTTTATCCAGGTCAGCTCAAGCGCAAGGCCGTATCTGATGCGCTCGCCGGACGCGCGGGTCAGCAGCTTGAATTTAAGCGCGTCCAAAAGCCATACGACAACGACCAGCGAAAACGCTAAAAACATTTTAAATTTGCTCGCTTGCTCGAATATGAGCCAAGACGATTTATCGATGCTGAAAAATAACACGGTTCCACTCACGAAAATAGTCAAGAGCAGAAAGATGGACAGACCCTTTTTAACGGACAAAAGGCCTCCTCCTCTCTTTCCATACAAGGTTACAAAATACTACTGAGGCGTACTCTCGGCTTCCGCTTTGATTTCCATCCAGTAGGCAGAAAACTGAGTCACGACCGAGAGAAGCCTCTCTCGAATCAAATAGGCAAGGCTCAGCATGCTGCCTTTCTCCATGACGTCCGCCATCTCGGTCAAAACTTCGTTGAGGACGGAGCGATCTTGCAGAAAGTCTCCGGATTTAAGCTCGTTGGGGCGTACTCCCATCAGCACGCAGCTTTTGTCAAACACTTCCACGAGCCAATTAATCCCCTCGATAGCCTGAAGAAGCTTCACCTGCGCCTCGTCGTCTTTTCTTTCTTCGATCAAGGTAGCTACGGCGGAAAGACCGGTCGAGAGATGCGGCAGATAGCGTTCGCCCTCAGCCAGTGATTCGTTAACCAGCTCGCGCACGGGCTGGGACGTAAAGCAAATATCAAGCCCCCCCGACAAGGAGTAAAAAGTCTCTTCGTCCGGTATCGGTTGGCCGTCCACCACAATTTCGACGATCACAGAGTTTCGCCGCAGCGCGTCCTGCCTCGCCGCCTCGAAGATCATGCGTTTGTCTTTTTCCGGAATATCTTCCGGCAGGGTTAAATCGACTTCGTCAAGCCTCACCCTCAATAGCGACACTCTCCTCTCTGTTTCCTCCGCGAGGTTTCATCGGGAGAAAGTTTTTTAAGCGGCCCCGAATTAACGAAGCCGCTTAAGTTAACCACAATTTTGGAAGACTTGCAATATTTTAAATATCTCCGATGGTCGCAACCATGACGGCCTTGATAGTGTGCATTCTATTCTCAGCCTCGTCAAAAACCTTTGAATTGGGCAGCTCAAAGACGTCTTCCGTGACCTCGTTGCCCTTATAGGCCGGCAGGCAGTGCATGAAAATCGCGTCGCTGTTGCCTGTCGCCTCGAAGATGTTCATGTTAACCTGATAGGGTGCGAGAAGCTGCTTGCGCTCGGCGGCTTTGTCTTCCTCGCCCATCGAGTACCAGACGTCGGTGTAGATCACATCCGCGCCTTTGACCGCTTCTTTGGGGTCGTTGATAATCTCGATCGAACCGCCCATGCGCGACTCGTCCAGTATCTTCGCGCAGGCCGAACGGATTTCATCGGAGGGCTCAAGAGACTTCGGCCCGCAGGCCACGTAATGAAGGCCCAGCTTCGCGCATCCGATCATCAGCGAGTTCCCCATGTTATTGCGCGCGTCGCCTACATAGACGAGTTTTCTTCCGCGAAGGTCGCCGAAGTGTTCTTTGATCGTGAGCATGTCCGCTAATATTTGCGTCGGATGATAGTCGTCGGTCAAGCCGTTCCACACGGGGACGCCCGCGTACTTGCCCAGTTCTTCGACCGTCGAGTGCTTGAAGCCGCGGAACTGTATGCCGTCGAACATCCGCCCAAGGACGCGCGCCGTGTCTTTGGTGTCCTCCTTCGCGCCCAGATGGATGTCATTCTTGCTCAAAAATTCGGGATGAGCGCCTTCATCAATGCAGGCGACGGTAAAAGCGCAACGTGTGCGCGTGGACGCTTTTTCGAAAATAAGCGCCACATTGCGGCCGTTCATCAGCGGGTGACGCGTGCGAAGCCTTTTCTTGCTTTTCAAGTCCGCGGAGAGCGCCAAAAGAAACTCGATCTCTTGTGTGGTAAAATCCTTGAGCGTGAGAAAATTACGTCCGTGCAGATTGATTGCCATCTAAACCCCTCCCAGTGATTGATTCTATTCTATTATAGTGCCCAAAATAACCCAAGGCAATAAATTTGTTCATTTTTTAGGGATATTTCGGCCCGATAAGCCTGCCAGGCGGCGCTTAAGAGCGCTCTCAAGCTCGCCCGTTTCGCCGGACTCGATGGGAACGCCTTTTTGGAACATGACAAAGCCTCCCGCTGTACCCGCGACGCCAAAATCAGCCGCGGCGGCTTCCTTCGGCCCGTTCACCTCGCAGCCCATGACCGCGACGCGGATACCGTCGGGCAGGTCTTCGGGCAGCATGTGCTTAACTTTTTCCGCCATATCCGCCACATCAATGCGCCGCCTGCCGCACCCGGGGCAGCTGATAAAATCCACGCCTCGCCGACGAATGCCCAGCGCCCGCTGGATGCCGTACGCGACGCGCACTTCTTCCTCGCTGCCGCCTGTCAGGCTGACCCGCATCGTGTCGCCGATCCCCTGGCCAAGCAAAAGTCCGATGCCGACCGCGCTCTTGACCGCGCCGTCAACGCCGCCGCCCGGCTCCGTGATTCCAACGTGTAACGGAAACGGATATTTTCGGGCGAGAATATAATTTGCGCGCAGTGTCTCGGGAACAGAGCTTGATTTTGCCGATATAATGACGTCCTCAAAGCCGGCGTCCGCGAGCGGAAGAAGCTGTTCCTCGACCGCATGAACCAGCGCCAGGCAGCGGTCGCCATTTTGATCCGCAATTTGCTTCGCGCTGAGCGAACCGCCGTTTGAGCCGACGCGAATCACCGTCCCGCGGTCCCGCGCGGCGGAGAGCACCGCAGCAAGCCCATCGCCGCCGTCCATGTTGCCCGGGTTCAGGCGAACGGAGCCGCAGCCGCAGTCGATCGCGCGGAGCGCAAGCCGGTGATTGAAGTGAATATCCGCCATTATGGGGATTTTTGCCTTGCTAGCCACCTCCGCCAGGTTTGCGCACAGCTCCTCGGACGGAAACGCAACGCGCGCGAGCTCGCAGCCCGCGGCCTTCAACGCGTCCAGCTCACCAAGGCAGGAAGAGACGTCTTCCAGCCTGTTCTTCAGCATACTCTCCACGCGAACGGGGGCACCGCCGCCGAACGCCAGCCCCCCTATGTAAACGGCCTTACGGCTGCTCATGCGGACTGTCCTTCCTCTCCTGTTACAACTTCAAGATGGACATAATATCTTTCCACGTTACGAAGATAATCAGCGCCATAAGAAGCGCGAAGCCGACGAGGTGAATGCGGCTCTCCCATTTCTCCGGAAATTTGCGTCCGGTCAGCATCTCTTTGAAAAGAAACACCAGGCGTCCGCCGTCCAGCGCCGGGAATGGAAAGAGATTGAGCAGCCCAAGGTTCAGGTTGATCACCGCCAAAAACGCGATAAACGTCCAAAAACCGTCTCGCGCGGCCTCGCCAGCATACTTCGCGATACCGACAGGGCCCGCCACATCCATTGGCATTTTGCCCGTCAACATCTGCCCAAAGCCTTGGATAACCGCGACGGTCATCTGTCCGCAGAATCGCAGGCTGTTTTTGAGCGCCTTGCCGATAGGGTAGACTTCCCTCGACGGCTGTATGCCTAAGAGCCTCGCTTTATGCTCCTCGCTGTAGGGGATCTTGCCCGTGAGCGTTTTCTCCGAACCGTCCCGGTTCACGACAATCTTGACGTCCTCGCCCGAAAGCCCTTGCAGCGTTCCGCGGATCTCGCCCCACTCCTTGATCGGAGCGCCGTTGATGGACAAAACCATGTCGCCGGGACGAGCGCCCATCTGAGCGGCGGGATAGTCCGCCATCAGCGTACCGATCCTGGGCGTTTTCATGTCCAGCACGCCATGCGTGGCGAGTGAAAACGTCATCAGCACCCAGGCCAATATGATATTCATGGTCGCGCCGCCCGCGATGATCACGAAGCGTTCCCACGCCTTGCGGCTCTGGAAGCTTCTCGCCGGGTCCGGGACGTCGCCGGGGCGCGGTTCTTCTTCCTCGCCCTCCAAACGGACGAAGCCGCCGATCGGCAGGGCGCGTATCGACCAGATCACGCCCTTGCGCCGCGTCGAAAGAACCTTCGGCCCCATGCCGAACGCAAATTCATGAACCTGCACATTGCGCCATACAGCCGCAAAATAGTGTCCTCCCTCGTGTATGATAACGCAGATGGCTATCACGAGCAGGAACGATAATAGGCTAACCATGGTAGAACTCTCTTCCTTTCTTTCTTCTGCCTTCTATAACGAACCGCAGAGTTCAGCCGCCGCGCGCTTGCCGTCCGCGATCAGTCCGATCGCGTCCTGAAGCGTTGCGGGCGCTGTTCCGGTGAATCTTTCCAGTGTGTTTTCAATTATAATAGATATGGAAGAAAAAGGAATACGTTTTTCAAGAAACGCCGCCACAGCAACTTCATCAGCGCCGATCAAAAGCGGCGGGTACGCCCCGCCTCTTCTCCCCGCTTCAAGCGCGAGCGTAAAGCAGGGAAAGCGTTCCGCGTCGGGCTCGGAGAACGCGAGCGACCAATCCCGCGGGTTCGCGCGCGAAAAATCGGTCTCAGACAGATTCAGGCGCTCCGGCCACGCGAGCGCGGCGGCGGCGGGCAGGCGCATATCGGGCGCGGAGAGCAGCAGCTTCACTGTGGCGTCGCTGAAAGTCACAATTCCGTGAACCTGCGACGCCGGATGAATCAACGCGCCGACCCGTGATGCGGGCAGATCGAAGAGCTGCATCGCCTCGATGCACTCGATGCCTTTATTCATGAGCGTTGCGGAGTCTACGGTGATTTTCGGGCCCATCGCCCAGGTTGGGTGCCTCAGAGCGTCCTCGGGCGTGACGCGCGCCATGGCTTCCGGCGGCGTATTGCGGAACGGGCCGCCCGACGCTGTCAGATAAATTTTTTCGATTGATCTTTTGGGCTCGCCGCGCAGGCACTGCCAGATAGCGCTGTGCTCGCTGTCAACGGGGCGAAGCTGGTCGGACCGACGTACTAATGGCATCACCCACGGACCTGCCGCCACGATGCTCTCCTTATTTGCGAGCGAGACGTTTTTGTCCGCGATAAGCGCGCGCTGCAAAGCAACGGCCGCGTCCGTGCCGGAGGACGCAAAGACGGCGTTGTCCGTCTCGGGCGACTCCGCAAGCGCGGCAAGCCCTTCTTGCCCGGCGATCAACTCTATCCCCGCTTCGCGGAAGCGCCTCATGTCTTCGGATGATGGGTCGGCAAGGCAAGCGACCGGCACGCGGAATTCACGCGCAAGGGTGAGCAATTTATCCGCGTTTGCGCCGGCGGCGAGCGACGACACCGAGAAGCGGTCGGAGAATCTTCTTATGACGTCCAAAACGGAGCTTCCTACGCTGCCGGTGGCTCCGATTACCGCAACACGGATCTTAGTCATCAACCGATGACCTCTAGGATGAGAAATGCCAGCGTCGCGTTGATTAAAATACTGTCAAAGCGGTCGAGCAGGCCGCCGTGACCGGGAATGACGCTGCCGGTGTCCTTCACCCTTGCCTCGCGCTTGAGGACCGACTCCGCCAGGTCGCCAAGCTGCCCGGCCACCCCGCAGAGCAAACCCAGCAGCATCAGCGGAAGCAGCGAAAAATCAAATATGTACAGCGCGAGAAGCCCGCCGCAGAGCGTGCTTGCCACTACGCCCGCAGCAAAACCCTCCCAGCTTTTTTTAGGGCTGACCCTGGAACAGAACGGCGTCTCCCCTATCTTTGAACCGACCAGATAAGCTCCCACGTCGCAGCTCCAAGTACAGAAAAAGAGCGTCAGCAGAAAGACGTGCCCCCACGTCTGCGACCTGACCACGATCATAAAGCTCCACGGCAGCACGATATATACGAGGCCCGCCATCGTCCCTCCCATGTTCCAGAGCGCGTAACTCTGCCCGGTGATCTGACGCCTCGCCACCTCCGTGAAAAGAATGATGAACGCCAGCAACGAGAGAACCGACAACGTGATCGCATAGCTCAACCCCGCGGACACCGAGGCGAGCACCAAAAACCCGCCCGCCAACCCCCATCCGCGGGATATTTTATATTTCGTGTATATCAACCGATAAAACTCCCAGAGCGAGCCCAGAGCTATGGCCGAGCAGACGAGATACCAAACGGCACCGCCCGATATAATGCCTCCCACTATACACAGCAGAACCAGCGCGCCGCCCAACACCCGCATGAAAAATTCTTTTCGCGTCCGCGAAATTTCTTTATTGTCCTCGCTCTTGGGTTTAAGTCCCAATGGTGGTTTATGCAGAGCCATATCTTCGCTCCCTTCCGGCGTAGCTCTCAAGGGCTCGTTCCAGTTCCTGCCTGTCGAAATCGGGCCAGTAGACGTCGGTGAAATAATACTCGCTGTACGCGCCGCCCCACAACCAAAAATTACTCATGCGCAGCTCTCCCCCCGTGCGGATCAGCAGATCCGGGTACGGAACCTCCGGGAGGTAGGTGTATTCTTTAAACAATTCTTCTGTGATCGGGCCATCGGGCCGTGCGCGCAAGAGCTTCTCCGACGCGTCGAGAATTTCCTGCCTGCCGCCGTAATTAACGCAAAATATCACATCTATAGCCGCGTTACCCTTTGTTTGTTCCTCCGCGCCCCGCATGATCTCTTGTATATCCTCGGGCAGGCCGTCCAATCGCCCCGCGAAGCGGACGCGAGCCTCGCGCCGATGCATCAGGTCGATCTTGCCCTTTAGATAATACCGAAACAGCCCCATCAAGCCCTGTACCTCGCTCAGAGGCCGATTCCAGTTCTCCGTCGAAAACGCGTACAAGCTGAGGTAGCGCAAGCCTATTTCTTTTGCCGCGTCTACGGTGCGCTCAATGGCCTTAACTCCGGACTGGTGACCGATCACCCGCGGAAGACGCCGCTTTTTGGCCCATCGCCCATTGCCGTCCATCACAATGCCCACGTGAACGGGCAGATTTATATTATCTGTATTATCCTCAACCATACTGAATATCTCCCAATTCTCCGGTTTCACGGACGAGATCCCAGCGTTTTTTGACCTCCTGTATGTCGAGCCACGACAGATGCTTGGGGCTGCCCGCTTGTTTCGCGTCGGCATAGCGGAGCAGAAAGCTGGGGTGAAACATGGGCATTACGGCGACGCCGCGCCAATCAAGCCAGCGGCCTCTCAGCTTTGTGATGCCCGTGGTCGTCTTGAGCACCCACCTCGTCGGCGCGTTGCCCAGCAAAACGAGGATGCGCGGGCGTATCAGCAGAAGCTGCGCCTGCAGATGCGCGTCGCACGCCATGAGCTCTTCCTGCGCCGGGTTGCGGTTCCCCGGCGGGCGGCACTTGACCACGTTTGTAATATACACCTCTTCGCGATTGATATGAACAGCCTCGAGTATCTGCGTCAGCAAGCGCCCGGATCTGCCGACGAAGGGTTTTCCCTGCTCGTCTTCGTCTTCGCCGGGGCCTTCCCCGATGAACATCAGATCCGTGTTTTCGTCACCCTCGCCGAAGACGACCGTTTTTCTGGTCTCGGACAAGGGACACGCCTCACATCGGAGCGCCCTCGAGCGGCACTCGTTCCACAATATTTTTTTCGCGTTTGATTGCTCTTCTTCGGAGAGGCAAAAGCTCTCTTGTTTATCTGTCGTATTCAAATTCCACACCCACCACATTCACATTCACATTCCGCACGTCGAGCCCGCTGAAGTAGCGGATGCTGCGAGCGACGCTGCGCCTGACCTGCTCCGCCACGGTGACGAAATTTCTGGCCCCCGGCGAGATTTTGATGTCGATGTCGATGTTGACGGAGTCGTCCTCGACGGAAAAAACCCGCGTCTGCGCCACCTTGGGAACCTGCGGCGTCCTCGACGCGACATAAGAGGCCATCTGCTCGATCGCCTCAGTCTCAATATGGACCTCGCCGTAAAAGCTGAACGGCGGGCGCACTATTGTTTTTTCTCCCTCGTAGGGCGACTTTGCGCGCCAGAGAACGCGAATACGCCCCACAAGCTTGCCGGCAAAATTCTTGCGGACCAGCACGTGAGACACGGGGATGACGTGCTGCCCCTTGTTCTTGCGTTCCTTTCGCGCCCGCGCGATCTCCTCCGGGGTGGCGACTTCCTCGATATGAATCACGCGCGTGGGCGTTGGAAACCGCAATTTTCGGATTATGATCTCCGCCATGCCGTCCGACGTCGCGATAATCATCACCGAACAGGGAACCGACGCGACAAAGAAATCCGTCACGGCCTTGCGATGGTCGTCGTATTCAAAGAGAGCGCGGCGAATCGCCCGTATTTGATTGCGCTCCGTTTTGGCGCTTTTGCCGCACATAATAGTCGTGCGGCGGATAACCAGGCCGTCATCGATGATATAATCCGCGTCGAGATAATCCGCGACAAATTGGGCTCGCTGGCTCTTGCCGGTCCCGGCCGGACCGACAAAGGCAAACACTTTTAATTTCTCCAGTCTTGGATCTACCCGCGTCTCCATGAGCAAGCCCCCTACTCGTCCGGCAATAGCTCGATGTCCGCTCCAAGCGACCTCAGCTTCTCAACTATACGCTCGTACCCTCTCCAGACGTGCTTCATCCGGCAGACGACCGTCTCTCCCTCCGCGGAGAGACCCAGAAGGATCAGCGCCGCGCCGGCGCGCAGGTCAGACGCGTGGACTTCCGCCGCCACAGGCTGCTTAATACCCGTGATCACAGCCGTGTTGCCCTGTATGTCGATTTTACATCCCATGCGCTTAAACTCGCTCACGTGCATATAACGCGAGTCGAAAACGCTCTCGTGGATGACGCTTGTTCCGTCGGCCATGCAGAGGGCCGCCATAGTTTGAGGCTGTATGTCGGTGGGAAACCCGGGATAGGGAAGCGTTTTAAGTGAGATTCCGTTCCAGCTCGCGCCCCTGCAGTCGACGGAAAGAGAATTTTCGTCCTGCGTCACGGGAACTCCCGCTTCTTCAAGCTTAAAGATAAGCGCCTCGAGATACTCGGGGTTGATATCCTTCACCCGTACCGAGCCGCGCGTCATCACGCCCGCGAGCAAATAGGTGCTGGCTTCGATCCGGTCGGGAATAATCTCGACCTCAGCCCCCCGCAGATCGGAGCGCCCTTCTATGTGTATCGTGCCGGTCCCCTCGCCCGTGATTTTTGCCCCCATCGCGCGCAGGGTTTCCGCGAGATTCACTATCTCGGGCTCCCTCGCGGCGTTTTCGATCGTCGATTCGCCCGGCGTTAGGGAAGCCGCCATCAGTATGTTTTCGGTCGCGCCGACCGACGGAAAATCAAAGTAAATTCGCGTGGCGCTGAGTCCGCTTGTCCTCGCGTGTACCGAGCCGTGCTCGAGATCGATCTCCGCCCCCATGCGTACGAGCGCCTTCAGGTGAAAATCAATCGGGCGGCTACCGATGGCGCAACCGCCGGGAAGCGGCAAAACCGCGTTGCCGCAGCGCGCCACAAGAGGGCCCAGCACAAGAGACGACGCGCGCATTTTGCGCACCAAGTCCGCGGGCGTCTCCCAATTGAGTTCTTCCGGCACGGAGATTGCCATGCGCCCGTTCTCGAAAACCACCGTTGCGCCCAAGCTGCGCAACAGGTCCGCCATTGTGTGTATGTCCTGCAAATCGGGAACTCGTTCGAGCGTGAGCGTCTGTCCCCGCAGGAGCAGCGCGGAAGCCATCACAGGCAAAGCCGCGTTTTTCGCGCCCTGCGTGACGACGCTCCCGATTAGAGGTCTTTCGCCCCTGATCAGCAATCTGTCTTCCAAAGCCCGTCACTCCTGTCGCGCGAATAAAAGCGCGCTCATACCAAAGCCGCGGACAGTATGTCCGCAATTCTAACCGATGCGCGCCCGTCGCCGAAGGGATTTCCTTCGCATTTTGACCGCACGCGCTCATACGCGTTTTTGTCGGAAAGCAATTCATCCGCAGTTGCTATTATACGCTCTCTCTTCGTTCCGACCAACAATCCGCTCCCGCGTTCCAAAGCCTCGGGGCGCTCCGTGACGTCCCGCAGGATCAGAAGCGGCTTTTTCAGCGCCGTAGCCTCCTCCTGCACGCCGCCGCTGTCACTCAGGATCAGCGCGCAGCTGTTCAGCGCCAGGACGAAGTCGGGATAATCCAACGGGTCACAGAGTATAACCCGGTCGTTCCCACCCAGAATGTCACGCATCGTCTGCCTCACTGCCGGGTTTTTGTGCATCGGGATCAACGCGCCGTACTCCGGATGTTTTTGCAGGATGTCCGCGAGCGCATGGCAGATATTCTCCATCGGCTCGCCCCATGACTCGCGCCTGTGCGCCGTGAGCAGCAAGAAAGGTTTATCGCCGGCCAAACGCGCTGATAAACTCTCGTCCTTAGGCCCTTCTCCGCCGTTAATCGTGGCAAAAAGCGCGTCCACGACGGTGTTGCCCGTCACGTAGACGGTCTCGGGATCCGTGCCCTCCTCGAGCAGGTTTTCCTTTGACAGCTCCGTCGGGGCAAAGCGCCAGCGCGCGAGGCGGTCCGTGAGCGCTCTGTTCATCTCCTCGGGAAACGGCAGCAGCATATTCCGGCTGCGCAGTCCCGCTTCGACGTGCCCGAGGGGGATTTTGCGATAAAATGCGGCGATCCCTGCGGCAAAGGTCGTGGTCGTATCCCCGTGCACCAAAACCGCGTCGGGTTTTTCTTCGTCGAACACCCTTCCCGCTCCCTCCATGACGGAGGTTGTAATATGATCCAGCGATTGGCGGTCTTTCATGATCGCCAGATTCACGTCCGCCCGAATGGAAAAATAGTCCAGCGCCTGCGTCAACATGTCCGAGTGTTGTCCCGTAGCAATGACTCGGACGTTGAAGCCCGGCCTGCTTTGAATCTCCTTGATCACCGGGGCCATCTTTATTGCCTCCGGCCTGGTGCCTATTACCACATGAATCAGTTTCGCTTGTTTCACTTTGGATCCGTCCTTCCGCTACAGCAATAAATCAAGCAGGTAGAAACCGATGCTGATCAATAGCCCGTGTAACAAAACAAGCACCGTCAAAACCTGCCAAGTATGCATCCTGCGATCAAGCAATATATGATGTGCATGCCCTCTGTCGGGCAAAAACGGAGACTTCCGCCGCAATATCCTGCGCGCCATGGCGCATAGAGTGTCCACTACAGGCACGCCTCCGAGTAACAGCAGAATCGGAAACATGTAGATCAGGTTCATCTTGAAAAAACGAGGGAAGAGATCCCACGCCAAATGTGACGAGCAAATAAACCCCAACAGCGTCGCGCCCCCGTCCCCCAGGAATGTCCTGGCAAACGGAAAGTTCCATACAAGCACCCCCGCTACAAGGCCGCAGAACTGCGCCCAGGTGTAGGGATTCCCGCTCATGAACGCGAGAAACGACGTTATGAACGCAAGGGACAAGGCCAACCCGTCCATTCCGTCCACAAAGTTGAAGGCATTCGTGCATCCCGCCACCCACAACAAAAGCAACGCCCTCTGCAGGATGGGAATCGGCAACGGATAGACGACCAACCCCGCCGCGAAGATGTGAACGAAAAGACGCCTCAGGGGAGGCAACGGATGCATATCGTCCATGTAACCGACAAGAAAGACGAGCGTCGCCCCGGTCGCGACAAACGGCACCTCCACGCCGGGGTTTGGGTTTATCAGAGCCCAGAGAAGATAGCCGGTCCACAGCACAATGCCGGCTCCGCGAGGGGTTATCCCGCTGTGCTGCTTGCGCCCGCCCGGCACGTCAAGAAGCCGGAACGTCCTGGACAGTTTCATCGAAACCGGCGTCGCGATCACGCCCCACAGGAAATTTAAAAACGCTGAGAAGAAAATCGTCACTGTTTATCGTTTCCGCACTCTTCGCCGTTATTTCGTCCCGAACAGACGGTCACCCGCGTCGCCGAGTCCCGGCACGATGTATCCGTGGTCGTTGAGATGACTGTCCAGAGCCGCCGTAAAAATATCCACCTCGGGATGGTCGGCGGAGACCTTTGCCACGCCCTCCGGGGCGGCGATAAGGGAAACAAGTGATACGCGCTTGCCGCCGGATTTTTTGATGTGAGAAATCGCCGCGGAAGCGGATCCGCCTGTCGCAAGCATCGGGTCAAGCACGAAAACATCGCGGTCGCCGATGTCATTAGGCAGCTTGCAGTAATAATCAACCGGCTGCAGCGTCGCGGGGTCGCGGTAAAGGCCGATATGCCCGACCTTCGCGTTCGGGATCAGGCGCAAAATTCCCTCTACCATGCCGAGTCCGGCGCGCAAAACCGGCACCACCGCAAGTTTTTTGCCCGCCAAAGAAAACGCCTTAGTCTTGCAGATCGGCGTTTCGACTTCGATCTCCTCCAGCGGGAGGTTGCGGAATATCTCGTAGACCATCAGGCCCGCAATCTCCTGCACGAGGTCGCGGAAATCCTTAACGGTGGTATTCTTGTCCCGGACAAAGCTTACTTTATGCTGGATGAGCGGGTGCTCGACGATGACGACGCGCCCGCTGCCGGACGTGGGAACGCCGCAGGTTTCTTTGTTGGCTTCGAAATCTTTTATTTTTTGACGGCGCACGAGATGCCTCCCGCCCTCAGCCTCTGTGGATAACCAGATCTCCGTGATTGATTTCGCGAGATCCGGGCCGATAACGCGGCTGCCCAGGACGAGCACATTAGCGTCATTGTGTTTGCGGCTCACGCGCGCCGCGTATTCGCTGCAGCAAAGCGCCGCGTAGACGCCGGGGATTTTGTTCGCCGCAATGCTCATGCCGATCCCTGTGCCGCAAATCAGCACGCCGCGCTCCGCCTTGCCCGAGCAGACCTGATCCGCGACTTTTTTAGCCCAGTCCGGATAATCCACGGACTGATCGGCGGAAAAAGACCCCGCGTCGTCCACTTTATGCCACAAGCCCTCCATATACCGCTTGATCTCTTCTTTAAGCGTATAACCGGCGTGATCCGCTCCTATCACTACTCGCATACCGATTCCTCCCTCAGAGACTGAATATTTTCCAACAAACGGGACGCGACCGTATACGGATCTGTTTTACGGCTCTCAAGATCTGCGAGTACGTTCCCTTCTTTTTTTGCTTTATGCCATTTTCTCGCCGCCAGCGAGGAAATTTCGCGCCTCAGGATGTCTTCAACTTCTCCTTCGATTTTAGCCAGACGCCTGCGCCTTCCGTCCTCCGTCTCTAGCAGATGCCTGCTGTGCTTTTCGATATGCTGCACGACGGCTTCGACGCCCCTGTTCAGCTCAGCCGAGGCGAGGGCTACCGGCGGGCGCCAGTCTCGGGTGGGAATCAGGTCCAGCATGACCTTTACATCCGCCGCGACCTTATCCGCGCCGTCGCGGTCGGCCTTATTGACGACGAATACATCCGCTATCTCCATGATACCGGCTTTCATGATCTGCACATCGTCGCCCATGCCGGGAACCAACACCAGGCAGACAGTGTCGGCGATTTTGACCACGTCGATCTCTGATTGGCCGACGCCGACGGTCTCGATCACGACGACGTCGTAGCCGCACGCGTCCATAATCAGGGACGCGTCGTGCGTCGCGCCCGAGAGACCGCCCAGATGTCCCCGCGACCCCATGCTGCGGATGAAGACACCGGCGTCAAGCGCGTGCTCCTGCATTCTCAGGCGGTCGCCGAGTATCGCCCCTCCCGTATAAGGGCTGGATGGGTCCACCGCGATCACGCCGACTTTTTCCTTCTGCCCGCGCAACAAGGCAATCAGACGTCCGGTCAGCGTACTCTTCCCAGATCCGGGGCTGCCCGTAATTCCGACGATTTGCGCTTTCCCCGTGTGAGGGTAGATGGCTTTCATGATTTCGTGCGCGCTTTCTTCGTCACTCTCCACTCGGCTCACAAGACGCGCCATCGAACGCACATCGCCGGACAGCGCTTTAGCCAGCAACTCATCCATTCCCAAATCTACTCCTTTTGTTGTTTTCTGTTAACAAGAGCCGGCCAGATCGGAATCCAATCGTTAAACCGAATCGCTCCCACGAACGCAAAGAGAGACAGCGTCGCGTCTGTCGGATAGCCGAACGAAACCGTTTCCGGGGGCAGCGTAATACTTATGATCCATTCTACGCCTTCGCTTCCCGGCACCGTCTCAATATTTTGCGAGTAGTAAGTGTTTCCCCGGGTATTTCTTGAAAGATAGGTGAGCGCGGCGGACGCGGGGCGGCTCTGTGCCCACAGGTCAAGCCTTATTCCTTGATGCATGAGAAAAGACAGCAGAAGCGGCAGTTGATTCTCCGTCACTTCGACGCGGGTATCCAGCACCAGAACATTGGGCAAAGGGCTCCCCGCGCGGGATGAGGCTGCCAAATCAGCCCATATCTCGCCGAAGCCGGACGCTATCCGCTCCTCGAGACCATGTGGAGATGCGCCTCCGTTCCCATATGGGCTGTACAAAACGGCCAGCTCGCCTCCGAGGGCGTTCGACTCCGTAATGCGCGATGACCGCACTTCGTTGCGCCAAACCGCGTCCGAGATCGGCGCGCCCGCGCTCATGAGGCCGCGATAAGTCAAGGGCGACAGCCTGCCGCGCAAAAAGAGGGTTTCCTCTCCCTTGTCGCCTTCTATCCATGGATCCATAAGCATCATCGTTCCCATCGCCGCGCCGTTTCCGGGATAGATGCCGCTGTTCCACCACCGCCTCCCGGAGACGTCCGCAACAAGCGGGCCGTCGTCCGTCCAGGTCATGGTCCAAGCTTGTTTCATACCATCGACCGCCCTGTGGAGCGACGTGTTTTTCTCCTCCACCGGAAAACGCGCGTAAAGCTCGCCGCTCTCCGTCAAAATATAAAGCTCGCCCTGGTTGCCCCATTCCAGATCCCGCGGCATTTCCACCGCAAAGCGATCTCGCGCGGCGAGCGTGTAAGAATCAAGTACGTATACCATGCCGTTACCTCTGTCCGCCACGGCAAGAAGAGGACCGGATACGGCGAGGGCAACCGGTTCAAAAAGTTTCGCGCCCGTGTCCGCCGGACGCCATTCCGCGACGGCCTCCAAAGACGGCAGACGGCGGAATTTCACCGCGCCGCCCGTCCTGTCCGCAATCGCGAGCAGCGTCGCGTTCACGGCCGCCGCGTCCGACACACCGGCTTCCACATGCCCCACAACACTCGCGGCAAGCGTGTGAGCGCTTCTGTCGACCCTGATAAGGCTCACGTCGCCGCTCTTTTGCACAAGAAGAATATCCCGCGGCGAAAGTGGGATCGCCGCGACGGGAGAATCTACAGGCATCTGCATCAGCGGCGTTTTGCCCGACGCGTCAAAGACCCGGAGGTTGCCGCCCAGCGTATCGGGGACGTATAAGCAGCTGCCCGAAGCGCTGATTTTACCGAGTCCCGTCATCCCCGAATACGTGAGCGGATGCAGCGCGGGGATGGCGAAGAGCGAATTAAGGCTGTGGCCGCGAAAGACGAAGTTCGATAGGAGGCGCGTGGGATAGGGCATCTCGCGGAGGATCCGCCATTCTTCCTCCATGGTGCGACGTATGATGCGCGCCCTATAATCGGAAGGCCGCACCTCCAGATATGCTTTTATCGCCTCGATCGCGTCCGGGTAACGGCCCAGTCTGCGCATGGCGAGGCTTTTGAGATAGTAGGTATCAATAAAGTACGTATTCTGCCTCTGTGCATCCTGAAGCCGGTCAAGGCAATCCCACAGCCTGTTCTCGAGGAAATAGCCGTAGGCGGAGAGAAAAGACTGTTCCGCAGCCTCCCGGTCCACGACCGGAGGCGCGGGAATACCCGCGGGAGCCGCCGGAGCGCTCCCGGCCCACACGAACAAAATAATCGGCAGAAAGACAAAAAGCGCCAATCCGGACTGCGTGTTTCTGGTCATCCTGATCATTTCCCCGAGATCACGTCAATGCCCGCGAAGGAATAAAAACCCAGAATAACGGCGCCGGCCAGCAAAAAACCGACCAGCATACGCAGATAAGCTACGACGCCCAAACCTCCCGGCCATTTTCCGGAATATATGTTAGCTACCATGCGAGCAGTGAACAACGCGCCCGCGAAGAAAGCGATTGCAAGCAACGCTTGCAGATTAACCACGGGAATTTTCAATCTCTCACCCTCCAACGCAGATAGTTTATCACGTTTTCAACCGCTTCACTAAAGAGTCATACGTAATTTTCGCATTCACGCGCAACACAAGAGTACGCGCCGCGGCACGGCGTGTCGGCGATTCGCTCGAAGAAAGGCGGAAGGACGGGTTTTCGTTTAAAATCGTATCCCGGCGGAAGCCTTCTGAACTATGCCCATTCTCCACGCCATCACCGCAGCTTGCGTGCGGTCGTTGAGGTTGAGTTTTTTCAGCAGGTGGCTGACGTGGTTCTTCACTGTCTTTTCGGAGAGCACCATTTTGCTGGAGATCTCGGCGTTGTTGTAACCTTGCGACAACCAGTATAAAACTTCTTTTTCTCTCTGCGTAAGAAGCATCATGATGTCTTTTTCTTCCTGGCGCTTTTGGAAGGTATTGAGCAGCTTCCCGGCGACTTTCGGATCGACGTAGGACTCGCCCTCGTATACCGAGCGAAGCGCGGAGAGCAAATCTATCATGCCGGAGGATTTGAGGATATAACCGCTGATTCCCGCCGACGACAGCGCCGCGAGATGTTCTTCGTCGTCGTACGCTGTGATCGCGACAAACTTCGAGCGGCAGTTCTCGCTCTTGAGCTCCTTGACGACTTGCCCGCCGTCCATCTTGGGCATATTAATATCAAGCAGGACAATGTCCGGATCCGTTGTTCGCGTCAATGTTACGGCTTCCAGGCCGTCCTTTGCCTCCCCCACAACCTCGATATCATTTTCGAGCTCGAGCAGTCTGCGAAGGCCATCACGAAACAGCCGGTGATCGTCGGCTAGTAAAAGTCTGATTTTGTTCATGGCCATCTCTCCCTAGAGGTACCGTTATCTGTATGTGAGTGCCCCGGGCAGCCTTGCTTTCGATCTTAAGCGTCCCGTTGACAAAGTGTATCCGTTCCGACATGTTGGTCAAACCAAAAGATCCTCTTTCCGCCGCGAGGGAACGACCTTTTTCTACGTTAAATCCACAGCCGTTGTCGATAATGCTCAAGCTCAGTTCCCTGTCGTCGTACGTATACTTCACCATGATTGCTGTGGCGTTACCGTGCCGCAGCGCGTTTGAAGCGGCCTCCTGCACGACGCGAAAGACATTCGAACGCAGAACCGACGGAAACGTGTCCTCATCGTTCGGAATATCGACTGTGAAATCGATATTGTGCCTCTCTCTGTAATTTTCGGCTAATCTTCGGATAGCTTTACCTAAGCCTTTATCTAGTCCTAATGGTTGTAATTGTAACAGAAAACCCCTGAAATCGCCAAGTGCTTCCTGCATCTGTGCTTTTATTCGCGAAATTTCCAGCATGATCGCATCGCCATCTCCGGCTTTTGCAACACGTTCTAAATACTCAAACGATAAAATTGAGGCGGCAAATTGTTGGATCGGACCGTCATGAATCTCACGCGCGAGGCGCTTGTTCTCGCGTTCGGCAAATTGGAGAGCCAGCGCGACCGTGCGAAGATCCCCCGTCGATTTGATCGACTCCATGGTGTCGATCCGATTACGCAAAATCTCAACAGCAAGGCGCAGCTTGCCCATCATGTTGGTGCTGTGCCCCATTATCCTTTCCATACGGATTTTTTCGCGTTCGAGGTCGTCTCTGCGTCTTCTCAGGTAGCGCTCGCGCTCTTCGAAGGACGCGCGGAGGCGCATGTAGCGTTCGGCTTCTTTATACGTCTGAGCCTGCGCTTCGTAATCGCGGCTGACCTCCGCTTTCGCCAAGGCGAGCCGCGCCTGTTTGTACGCCTCGGTGACAGCGTCGTTTGCCGCGACGACTTCGGCAACCTCTTTGCGTACGTCCGTGAGTTCGGCGTACAAATCCTGCAGACCATGCAAGACGTCGTCCCGTATCCCGACAACATGGTCTATGCTATAATTTAAAAATTCGTTTGTCCTGTCCAAGACGCCCTGGAGCTTGTTTTTTAACGAAACCTCAACCATACGCGCGTCTTGCCTCCTCGCTTGCTTCTCTTTATATTATAACGGGTGAGAGGATTTCCGATAGAGGTTTTCTTTAAATAAGCAGTAAATTAAGAAAATTTTTGCGTTTTAGAAAAGCATTATACATACTAGGAGGAGTACCGTTGCCTAAAAAACCCAGCAGCGATCTTGGCAAAAAAATAACGCGCGCCATTGGGCGGGCAATTTCTGATTTTTCGATGATCAGAGAAAGTGATAAAATACTTGTGGGCTTGTCGGGAGGGAAGGACAGCGCGGTGTTGCTTTGCGCTCTGCGCAGATTGCAGCTTCGGAGTCCCGTCCACTTCAGCTTGGCGGCGATCACGGTCGACCCCACCGACGGCGGTGCCGATCTCGGCGCGTTGACGTTGTTTACAGAAGAACTGGGAATCGAGCACCGGCGTGTGCGCTTCCCGATTTTCTCGGTTATCAAAAACGGCGTCTCCGAGTCCGCGTGCAGTCTCTGCGCGAACATGCGCCGGGGGATTTTGGCGACAACCGCGAATGAAATGGGCTGCAATGTATTGGCTCTCGGGCATCATTGCGACGACGCCGTAGAGACCGTGTGGCTGAATCTGCTCTACACCGGGCGCTTTCGCTGCTTCCGGCCGCACATGACGATGAGCAGGACGGGGGTGCGCGTAATTCGACCGTTGATATACGCGCGGGAAACAGAAATAATAAACGAAGCGAGGCGCGGAGACTTGCCGTTGGTTGATTTCGGTTGTCCTTATTCCGCGGATTCAAGGAGGGCGCTGATCAAGGAGAAAATCAAGGAGATTTCAAAGATCGCACCGGATATGGCGGGCAACACTATCCACGCGTTGAAAAATTGCAGGGAGAGCGACGTCTGGTTTACGGAAGAGGTGTAAAGATGAATTCCCGTGAAAAAGCACAGGAGGCATATTTCGCCTGGAACCCCTCGGAAGATCCCGAATTCTCTCCGCTGATTATCGGAGAAGGCACAATCGGCGGGAAGGGGCGCTCTCTTCTTTTCGCGATACGCGTCCTGCGCGATTCCGATAACGCGCGTCTTCGCTCGGTGGTGCTTCCAAGATCGCGTTACATTGGCGTCGGCGTCTTTGAGGAGTTCGTGAGCAATATTCCGGAGCTTGATGAGCTAAAACGGAGCGCGACGCCCGAGGAGCTCGAAGCCCGTTTCCTCGAAACGCCGCTTCCCGCGTACGTCACCTGCGCTCTTCGCGCTTATCTCGCCGAGATGCGCGACCCCGTCGCGGTTCGGAGCAGCTCAATGCTGGAGGATTCGCTCAAATACTCCTTCGCCGGCAAATACCTGTCGCCGTTTCTTTTGAACAACGAGGACTCGCTTGAGGCGCGAACGCGCGCGCTGGAGACGCAGATCAAGCGAGTTTACGCTCGGGTTTACTTCCCCGCCGGCGTGAGCTACCGCCTGAGGCACGGACTCGGTGAAGACAAGATGGGCATCGCGATCATGCGCATTTCCGGACGGTGGCGCGGGCGATACTACTACCCCTCCACCGCCGGCGTCGGTTTCTCTTTCAACGGAAGGCGATGGACGACGCGCATAAACCGTGAAGACGGGCTGATCCGCATGGTATTCGGCCTTGGCACAATGAGCACCAAACGAGGATACGCGCGCACTTACTCCATCACCAACCCCTTCCTCCGTCCTGAAGGCTCAAACGCCTACAAAGTTATGAAGCACTCTCAAGAGCATTTCAACGCGCTCGACGGTGAAACAGGCGAGCTCGCGACAGTGGACATCAAAGAGCTCTGGCGAGACGCCTTCCGCTGGCATCCGGACTTTTCGACCTTCGCGAGCTTGTATTATTATGACGACGAGCAGGGATATTTCACCTCGTTGGACAAGGCCAGCATCTTCTCTCCCGCGGAGGGCAAGGTTTGCATGCCCTTTGAGACGTTCCCCCGAAAGCACAAGATCTTTTTTGAACGCATGGGCGCGCTCTTGCCCCTGCTCCAGAACAGCATGGGGACATACGCGGATATCGAGTTCTCTTACGAGCCGTTGGACGACAGACTGGAGCTTCTGCAGTCGCGCCCGCTCTGGGTCAATGACTGCAAAGAACTCTTTGCGCGCCCGGAGGCAACCCGGAACTGCGAGGTGTTGCTGCGCGCGGATCGCATGGTGACGGACGGATACAAGGATCACATCCCTTATCTGGTTCTGGTTGACGCCGATCTTTATTCATCTACGGGCGATTTTTACAACATCGCGAGAGCCTTGGGCGAGATGAACAAACAGCTCGCGCCGGAGAAGTATATATTGGTCGCGCCGGGGCGAGTCGGCTCAAGCAGCCCGGAACTGGGCGTCCCTGTGCGCTACGACGAAATCACAGGGTCGGCCTGCATTGTCGAAGTCGGTATACCCCGAACAGGACAGATGCCCGAACTCTCATACGGCACACATTTCTTCTCGGATCTCGAGACCGACGAAGTGCTGTATATGCCGGTTTTCATGGGAGAACAGCACAATCTTTTCAACGAAAAATGGTTCGAAGAAACTCCTTTCACATATGGGGAGCACAAGGCGATCAGGCTCTACCGCAGCCATTTCTCCGTTTACATGAACGGAGACCAAAACACCGGCATCGTCATGGCGGGAGACAAGTGCGATAGCTGTAAATAAACCGTGTGTTTGCCCGGCGTCGCGCACCTCCGCCGGGCAAACACGTACCGGGACTTATCCGGATTTTACCGTCAGTTCGTCATAGAGCGAATCTCATCTTCGGAAAGCCCCGTGATCTCCGCTATTTCATCGATAGGATAATTAAGCGCCAGCAGTTTCATCAGCACATCATGAGCCAATTCCTGTCTTCCTTCTT
>Ga0153940_1000029_pt1 | contig 105185 bp, 101 predicted proteins | sample TSNJ024MetaG_FD_104736 | JGI IMG/M metagenome (GOLD analysis project Ga0153940, IMG submission 104736) | Attine ant fungus gardens microbial communities from New Jersey, USA - TSNJ024 MetaG | ecosystem: Host-associated > Fungi > Mycelium > Unclassified | place: USA: New Jersey, Brendan T.... | reverse complement strand
GTCCACAACCGTCAATGTCAATTCATTGGTAACGTGCATGGCGATTTTCCGCAGGGACGCGCCGAGCTTTTTCAGCACAATGCAAGTTACGCGCTTGTCGGTAGATACGTTGGTATGGTTATTGGTAATGTTTGTTTTGGGACACCAAATGAAAAACATTAAAAAATGGCTTAACAGCGGGATTTTACGGCAATATGATTTTACAAAGGAACGCCCAAGTAAGGCATTATCCAGTCCAACAAACGCAATATGTATTAACCAACATCAATAAACTACAAAAACGGGGATGAGAGTCAAATTGACTTTCATCCCCGTTTTTTTGTGCTAATTTACAGGAGAGGAGGGAAAATTTATGGCCGTTTTCCGTGTAGAGAAGACCCGTGATTTTACCGTGATGTCCAACCACCACCTTCGGAACACGGCGCTCAGTCTTAAGGCGAAGGGCCTCATGTCATTGATGCTGTCACTTCCGGAGTGTTGGGATTACACCACGAGGGGCCTCGCCCGTATCTGCAAGGACGGCGTGGATTCCATCTGCACCACGCTGAACGAATTGGAGAAGCACGGCTATCTGACGCGCGAACGGCTCCGTGACGATCATGGTCGGTTGGGCGATATTGAGTACACCATACACGAAATGCCTATCACAGCGGAAAAGCCTGCAACTAAGCCATTTCCACCTAAACGGGATTTTCCTGATCAGGTAAATCCAGATCAGGTTAAGCCTGACGTGGATTTACCTGATATGGAGAAACCTGATCAGGTTTTCCCCGCACAATTAAATAAAGATATATCAAGTAGCCAAAAATCAAACCCTAAAAAAATAAATACTCAAGCATCAAGCATCCATCCATCAATCGATCCCACACCGGAGGCTCCGCTTCCCCATCAGCACGTAAAGCCGGAGTGGATGGATCGGATGGATGAGATAGAAGCTTACCGTGAAATGATTATGGACAATATTGAGTACGACATTCTGACGGAGCGTCACGGAACCGAGCGCATGGACGAGGTTGTGGAACTCATGCTTGAGGCCGTTCTCTCGAAGCGGGAGTATATCCGGATCGCAGGGGATGAGTATCCGCGGGAGGTGATAAAGAGCCGACTGCTCAAAATTAACAGTCTGCACATTGGGTACGTCTTTGATTGCCTGGACAAGAATACCACCAAAGTCCACAACATTAAGGCATATATGTTGACAGCCCTATACAACGCACCGGCCACGATGGATAGCTATTATCGTTCGGAGGTAAATCATGACTTATGGGGAGGTGACTTTTGAATGAACAGGGATGATATCAGGGAACGGGAATACCGTGATTTTATCGAGGTGCTAAACCATGAGCCACCGTTTGACGATGAATATGACCGAATTGCGGCCCAGGCCGCGCTGACGGAGGCTTACGCCCTTGACTGCTATACCGCACCTCATAAACGATATCGGCGCCCAAACGCCGCGACAGCCGCCCAAACGGGCGGCATTTTTTATTCCGTGGAGGAGAGATGCCATGCCGTGGGTAACCGATGAGCAGATCAAAAAAGCACGGGAGATCGACCTTCTTTCTTATCTTCAGACTTACGAGCCGCAAGAATTGAAGCCGGACGGCCCTGGCCGCTACGTCACCGAGAGTCATGGCAGTTTAGTCATGACCAAAGGCAAGTGGATATGGAACAATGGCAGCGTGGGCGGCGTGTCGGCGTTAGATTACCTTACAAAAGTGCGTGGTGTCGGCTTTGTGGAAGCGGTGGAGATTCTGACCGGCGAGCGTGCCGCGGAAGAGCGGTCATATCAGGAAGCGGCAAAAGCACAGCCGGCGCCGGAAAAATGGCCGTTTCATCCTCCGAGGCCGCTGCGCTACGCCAACGGCGCCGTGTTTTACCTGCAGAAGCGCGGCATAAGCCCGGAGGTTATCAATCAGTGCATTAAGGCTGGCATCCTTTATGAGAGTCGATATTACAATCCTAAAAGCGATTATCATAATGCCGCTGTGTGCGTGTTCGCCGGAAAGGATGAGCATGGTGAGATTAAATTCGCAGCCATGCGAGGGATCAATACGGATATGAAGCAGGATAAGGCAGGTAGCGATAAACGGCACAGCTTCTGTATTCCGGCCCAAAACCCAGCCAGCAGGCATTTAGCCGTATTCGAGTCACCCATCGACGCGCTCTCCCATGCCACACTCCAACAGCGGAACGGCTGGCAGTGGGACGGACACAGGCTTTCGCTGGGTGGCACATCGGATGTCGCCTTGTTCGCCTTTCTTGAGCGCAACCCGCAAATCTGCCGCGTCATCCTGCATCTGGACAACGATGAGGCGGGAATAAAGGCCGCACGGAAGATCAAAGCCGTACTTGCCGCCGACAACCGCTTTTCCCGTATGCGCGTGTCTGTCAACCCGCCGCGGGGCGGCAAGGATTATAACGAAGCCCTACTCCGCGCCATAAAGCTGGAGCGGGAACAGAAGCAACAAAGCCGCCGCGAGGCGGCTATTTCTATTTGAGAGGAGATTTTATCGATGAAAGCACAGCTTCAGCAGTTTCAAAACGAGGAGTTTGGTTCTCTGGAAATCCTGATGATAGACGGCAATCCGAATTTTCCTGCCACCGAGTGCGCTGCAATTCTCGGTTACTCAAACCCACAAAAAGCCGTCCGCGATCATTGCCGTGAGGATGGGTGCACGAATCGTTCAGTCATCGACAGATTGGGCAGGGAGCAGAAAAAGCGGTACATCAATGAGGGTAATTTATACCGATTGATTATCCGCTCCAAACTACCCGCCGCCGTGAGGTTTGAAAAGTGGATTTTTGACGAGGTACTTCCCTCGATCCGCAAATATGGCGCGTATATCACCGATGAAATACTGGAAGAAGCAATCAGGAGTCAGGAGTTTGCCTTTGAATTACTTCAAAAGCTTCAGGCCGAAAAGGGCAAAATCGCCGCTCTGCTTGACAAGGTGGAAACGCTGGCGCCCAAGGCTCGGTATTACGACCTTGTCCTGCAAAGCAAGGGCGTAGTGCAGGTCAGCGTGATCGCAAAGGATTACGGCATGTCGGCGGTCGCGTTCAACAGGCTTCTGCACGACTTAAAAATCCAGTACCGCGTCGGCTGCACCTGGGTTTTATATCAGCGGTTCGCGGACAAGGGCTACACCAAATCACGTACATATTATACCGCCAGCGGCGAGTGCGTAATCCATACCTACTGGACGCAGGCGGGGCGGTTGTTCCTGTATGATGCGCTGGGCGTGTCCGGCATCCTGCCGCTGATGGAAATCGTGGAAGCCACTGACTTCATATTCGAGGAGGCGTGGCAATGAAACATATCACTACCGACGAGTTAAAGCGAATGACAGATACCGAAGGCCTTATTCTGCAGGGCTGCGGCGGCAACCTAGACGAATGGGTATCCGGCATCAATGAAATGTTCACAGAAGAGGGCATCCTGCTGGACGGCGATACGTTCAGGGACATTTATGTCTTTGAGTATGACGGACTAACAAATATGCTATTTAGCATGGAGGAAGTCAAGCTGAATGTTGGAAAGCTGGCGATGTGGCGTTTGGCGAGCCACGACACATTCGGCGGTACCTGGATGTCAGATTATCTCCCGAATCGGCTCGGAATTAACACAGACGAGCGCAGCCCTGACCGCAATGGTGCCGATATCGACACTGTCGAGCCGGAGGAGGATGCCCCGCCGATAGTCTGGTTCGGCGAACGTCCAAGCCCTTACAAAGATGGCTTTTCCAGCGACGGGCCGCATCCTGACGACCGCGAAAACGCCAGCGGCCACCTTTCGCTTCGGGCATATATCGTAAACACCGGGGACATGGCGGATATGTACAGGGATATTGACCGCCTGAAGGACGGCGGATTCGCGGGCAAGTGGCACTCCTTCCCCACGACGAGGGCGGAGATACAGGCCACGTTGAAGGAGATCGGCATCGATGGCGTCAAGTACACGGATTATGCTTTTAATGATTTTGAAGGCATACCCGAATCCCTGCGCGCCGCCCTGCCTATGTTTACCGATCTGGACGAATTGAACTATCTGGCCGTCAAGCTGGAAGGGTTGACGGATCCGCAGCGAGAGGTGTTCGACGCGGTGGTGCAGTCCGGCAAGCATTGCGCTTCTCTGGTGGACGTCATTAACCTGACGGAAAATCTGGATTGCTTTGATCTTCAGCCCGCTGTTAGCGCGGAGCATTACGGCGAGTTTCTTATCGAAACGGAGAAAGAGAACACCGGCGAAATTTTTAACCGCCTTGAACGCTCGAAGAATCAGGACGAGCGCGATTTTGCCAAATATGTCCTGCGGTTGGAAGCTCATGTTGACGAAGCCGCTTATGGCCGCACCGTCGCCGAAGAGGAGAACGGCGTTTTCACTGATCATGGCTATCTGACTGAGGTTGGCGAGTTCAATGAGGTATACCGTGATCCGGAGGACATCCCGCCCGAATACCGCGTGTTCGCTTATCCCGAACCGGAACCGCGCGTCAAGGTGGAAAACGCCGACCTGACCGCCCTAGTGACGAAAATGCACGCGCTGGGTGGCGACTACATGACCGATGCCCATTATAACCTGAATGTGCTGGCGGACAGGCGAAGTGCGGAGTACCTTCTGCTGATGAACGGGCGCAACATTTTCCTCACGGAAGCGGCTCACACTTATCGCCGCGGCACAACGGCTTTCGACGTGTGGATGAACGCCGTGGAAGGCCCTGACACAAAGGCATTCGCCATCCATGTCACGGATATGCACGACCCAAGCGGTAGCATGATTGGCAATCTTGTGGAGGTATACCTCGCGGAGCATCAGCTTGATATCCTTCACCACAGCATTAATCATACCCGCGTGGACGCCACGCCGAAGTATGGTCCCGAGCGCTCCTTTACGCCGAAGGAGTGGGACAATCAGGAGCCTGTCGACCGACATATGTACCAAAGCTGGACACGGCATTTTGAACCCGGCGACCTGCAGGCGGTCATCCGGCATCTGGAGGAACTTCGCGGCGGGCATGAGCTAACCGGCAAAGCCGTGGCGCCGGACGCCCTGCTGTCGGATTTGAACCGTTCTTACATGGAGAAGGCCGTGAATGCACAACCGGACATGCTCCGCATCACGCTTCCCGCCGCGAAGGATATGCTGACATGCAACGACGCGGATGTTTACCGCCTGATGCCGGACGGCCCTGAGAAGCTGTCACAGATGGAGGCGCTTCCGAGCCGTGGCGGTCTTTGGTACCAGCAGTATCGCGAGTTCGCAATAAAGCGCGAGGGCACGGCTGGCCTTGACAAATGGGCTAAGCGGGAGGCGAACGCGCATATCGTAAAGCGGCAGCCGGAACGAGAGGCGCCGGAAAAGCCTAAATCCCGTGGGCCGGAGCTTTAGGAGGTAAGCATGGCAAATGTAGAGATATATAAGATAAAAACGACCGCCCCGTCAGAGGTACGGGAACACGGTATGTTTGAGTTTTTCGGCATGGGGGGTCCCTTTCCTAAAAACTATGTTAGAGAATGGGCCGGTGAGCTTGACAGCGGCAATCTTGAGACGTTGTGCGGACGGTTTATGCTGAACCCGCCGAAGGATTATCACGGCGGGCCGCTTGAAAAGGGCGACATCGCTGTGGTTGACGGCAAAGCGCACTTTTTAGACCGTGAATCCGGGTATAAGTTTGTAGATGTGGATTTTGACACATCCGACATAAAAAATGCCGTTCATGTGGACTATGGGTACTATGTCGACACGGACGGCGCCAAGGTGATGTCAAATAAGTTAGCCGCGATATGCGGCGAGCTTAATATTCCGCTTGGGTATTTCAGTGAACCTGACTATCACGGTAGCCACAAGGGAGAATCATCGTTTGACCCGTCGTCGGTAGATTCATACGCCACGGCTTATCTGCACCCGCAGTTTCTGAAAGGCGATGAGGCGCGGGATTACATCGGTTTGCTCATAGAGCTTTTATGGTCGGAACGGTGGCCGGAAATTAAGGAATATCTGAGCGAAAGCTATCCGGTTTACCATCGGGATTTGGAAAAGGCGCGGGAGCAGTTCGCGCCGGAGCTTCTTCTGCCGGTCGAGCTTCGACCGCTGGCGAAGGTCATCCCAGCCGGCGCGGACGAATCGGAGCTGGCATTCCTTGCCGCAAAGGTCAGTGTATTGGACAGAGAACAACGAAATATATTCGACGCCGCCGTTGAAGCCGGCCGGCATTGCGGGAGCGTCGCCGAGATCGTCAATCTGACGGAAAACCTCGATTGCTTCGAGCTTCAGCCGGCGCTCAGTCCGGGCGAATACGGCGATTCTCAGCTTGATATGGAAAAGCAGAAAATGTCTGATATTTTTCGCAGGCTTGAACAATCGCAAAATCCCGACGAGCGTGCTTTTGCCCGGTACGTCCTTCGAATAGAGACATATGTTGACGAGGATGCTTATGGGCGCGCCGCCGCCGAAGAGGAAAACGGCGTGTTTACCAAGTACGGATATGTAACCGAGAAGGACGGCTTTGAGGAAATTTATCGCAGCGCACAGGACATCACAGCCGAAAACCGCGTGACTGCGCCGTCTGCCGGGGACACAGATCGACAGCTTATCATGGTGGGCAACGGAGACTTGTCTGAATTATTGCTGGAAATGCACACGCTTGGCGGCGATTACATGAGAGACGCGAAGCGTAACCTACAGGCCCTTGCCGACGGTGGGAATGAATTCTTCATAATGATGAACGACCATATGTTAACCGTCACGCCCGCTGAACCTATTTTTCATAAGGATACAGCCGAGCATGAGATGTGGATGCTGATGGACAGAACGCCGGATACCCGCACGTTTGTCATGTCGGTCACGGAGCGCAACGGCGGTCAAATCTTAGGCAGTCTTAGCGAAACCGATCTTGCTGTCTTGAAAAGCTCCATCCGTTTTAACAGCATTACGCATAATACTCCTGCTGACGAAGAGCAACTGGCGGTGCATCTTGATGTTTTACGATGGGCGGTCGGAGAAAACCGGAGAGCCATTCCCACAGGATTATTCCTGAAACAGATAAACGAGCGGTACATGGCGCAGTCACACGCGCCACAGCCCGGATGGTTCCGCGTATCATCGGAGGCGGCAAGGGATTTATTGGCGCAAGATGCCGCATTCATATTTAAGGCATACCCGGAGCCGTCTGCCCGGCTTATGCCGATTGACGCGGCGAAAGCCAGCCTGTGGACTGCCGGCAAGTTCGAGTTCTTTGTCAGGCACAACGAATGTGAGAAGATCGAGAAATGGGCGCGGCGCGCCGCCGGGGAAATACTGCGCCAATCTGAGCGCGGGGAGCAAAAAAAATCCCGCGACGCCGAGATATAGGAGGTATCGGATATATGGACAGCAACAGAACAATAAGCGTCTTGTTTACCACTGACATTGAAAACGCTGCGAACGGGGAGCGGCTTGAATTTCCCGCCACGAAGGAAGAAATGCGGGAGATGCTCGAATACATTGGTAAAAGCAACGCCGGATGGTGGATGGTTCCCACGCTTCGGGAAAATGGACTAACATCGCCTATCGGCGCTCTGACATCCTTGAAGCTTAATGATACCAACGTCAACGAGTTAAATTATCTTGCCGTGAAGCTGTCGAAGCTTGAGAGCAACGACCTCGAAAAGTTTGAGGCTGTGGTCGAATCCGGGCGGTATCTCGCTTCGGATGGCGTTGGGAATGACGAGTTATCGGAATATATTAATATCGCCGATAACCTCGATTGCTTCACGTTTCATTCCGGCATGGACGAATCGGGTTACGGCGAGACGCTTCTCAGCGGTCCTGACAATCCGGTTAGCCGCTTGATACGGCAGTTGCAAAACTCATCAAGTGAAAAAGATCAGGAGCTTGCCAATATCGTAGAGTGTCTGCGCGAAAATGTGGACGCGGAACAATTCGGGCGGTCAATGTCGTACAACAACGACGGCGACTTCCTCGACGGCGGTTATCTCATTGAAGAGGGCGGTTTTAATGCGGAGTATTACGGTTTGCCAGATATCCCCGCCGAGTACCGTATATGGGAACCGCCTGAAACATTTATAAAGGTTGTGGATGTCGATTTGCGCGGTCTGCTCATGGAAATGCACACTCTCGGCGGCAACTATACACAGGATGCGGCGGATAATTTGCAGACTCTCATGGGCGGCGATGAATTCTTCATCACCGAGAACAGCGGAAAACTGACGGTATTGCCCGCCGCAGAGGTGTTTCGCACAAACTCGCCGAAGTATATGTCTTTTCAGGTCGCATACGAGGCGGATGCCCGCGCTTTTTTTGCGGCGTTGAACGAATCATCCGGCTCTGAGCTTTGGGGCGGCTTACATGAAATCGACATAAACGAAATAAAGAACGAGGTTGCCCGCTTGAGTTACGGAGCGGCGGGCATCGACGCTGAATTCAAGGACGGTACAAACCGTCTGTTTACGCCTGCCGAATGGTCTGAGTTATCCAATTGGGATCGTGAGCAGGCGGCGGGTATGGTTTACCGTTACGATCCCGCCGACGAGAGCCGGGCATCCGAATTTATAAGCGATTTATGCGATAACGCTGCGAATAATGGTCGCATGATTACACAGGAGGATTTTCTCGCCCTACTGAACGCTCCGTTCATGGCGAAAGCGCAGAACAGGCAGCCGGATATGCTCCGCATAGCACGGGAAACCGCGCGGGATATGCTGGCGCGCAGCGACGCCGAAATTTACAGGCTGATGCCGGAGGGTGCGGTAAAGCTTTCGCCGCTGGATGCGGTCAAGAGCGGCGGTCTGTGGTTCAAGGAACACCGCGAATTTGCCATTAAGCTCGGCGGGTTGGCCGGACTCAGAAAATGGGCGAACCGAACTGCCGATGAAATTGCGCGTCAGGCCATGCGTGGCGAACACAAAAAATACCGCGAAACGGAGCATTAAAAGAATAATTTCGCCCTTGCTCCTATTAGCGATGTCATGTCGGTAACGGAGCGTAACGACGGTTAAGTCTTAGGCAGTCTTAATGACGGACGAGAGATTAACGTATCATTCGGCAACAATCGGGAAATACACCGCCCCGCTGTCCGCAAGCCGCAAATCACCACGCTTCCGCATCCCGAAAAAGAAGCGGAGGCTGGCGAAAATCCTTCCGTGCTTGGACGGATCGCCGAAGCCAGGGCGCAGTCAGCGGCAACAGAAAAACCAAGACGGGGCGGGCCGCTGAAATCCCGTGACCCGGAGCTTTAACAAAACAAAACAGCCGCCCATTGTGGCGGCGTTTTTCATGACAGGAGTGATGCATAATGAGTGACAGGCCGTTTGCCTACGTCTGCTCGCCCTACCGCGGCGACACGGAGGCAAATGCGGAAAAAGCGCGGGGCTACTGTCGCGAAGTATTCGAGGCCGGATATAGTCCACTCGCGCCCCACTTATTTTTTCCGCAATTTTTAAATGACAACATCCCAAAGGAACGGGAAGCCGGCATGGAGATGGCGGCTGCGCTGCTTCCGCAATGCCGTGTACTGGTAGTATGTGGCGATGATATAACCGAAGGCATGGCGTCTGAAATCCGGCTCGCGCAGGAGCTGGGTATAGAATGCTGTGCGCTGGAGAACATTCTGATTATTCCATCTGTCCAGCACATTTTCAGCGCGTTTATTGCCAATGCGGAGGATTACGAAAACGGCGAGCTTGTGGGTACGTGGCTGCCTTTTCCCACGACTAGGGAGGCTTTTCAGGAAACGCTTGCCGCAATTGGCGTAGATGGACCGGAGCATCCCGGATGGTTAGTGGAGAAGTATCAATCCAGCCTTGAGTCGATCTGTCTGCTCCCTTGGGACTCGGACGTTGACGAATTGAACTATCTTGCCGTAAAGCTGGAACGCCTGAACGATCCGTATAAAGAACTCTTTGACCTGGCAATGCTTACCGGCGAGCATGAGAACACTACACGCTTTGCGATCAATATAATTGAAAACATCGATTGTTTCGGGCTTCAGGCAATTTACAGCCCGGAGCAATACGGAAAGCTTCTGATAGAAATAGAACAACGCGAGTTCCACAATATAGCTGGGTCAATAGGTATCCTGGATACTGATGGTAGTAATAAACTTATTACCTATATTGACTACCTGGAAAAAAGCATAGATTACACACAATATGGATCAGAACGGGCAAAAAAAGAGGGCGGTATTTTCACTGCGAAAGGCTACTTGACCCTTGACCACGATATGCGCGAGCTTTTTCATGGACTGGAGAATGTGCCTGATGAATATCGAATTGTAGGGCCTGTCTCACTACTGCAGATCCGCACGGAGGACGCGCTTGACTTTGACAAGCAGATTGAGCCGTTCTATTTGGTGGAGCATGGTGGCGATAATGTTTCTGTGTGCCTGTACGTCAGCGAATTTGGCGGATCGGCGTACAAGGAGGAAGTTTTCACAGCACGGCGTAACGAGGGCTTTTATGGCAGTGGATATGATTGGACGTTGCTGGCTCTTGCCTTCATGGAAGAGAAATTGCCGGAGCTTCAAGGTGTGGTCAACTTCGACCCCGAGCGAGGTTTATTCTGCGCATACTCAGACGACAGGGCGGCGCTGGAACGCTTCACGCTTGCTTTCAAGGATACCTGCGAAAATGACGCGGTTATCTGCGATTTGTTCTCGCGGGTTGACAAAAACCTTTACTTAAAAGCATACGAGCATGAAGATCCGCAAACCGCATCGCGTGAAACGAACGAAAAGCCTTCCGTGTTGGAACAAATCGCCGCGTCCAGAGCCGAGCGCGGCGCCACATCTAAAAATCCCGATGCGGATAAGCCAAAATCCCGTGACCCGGAGCTTTAGCCTATGGAAGCAAACAGAATATTATGCGGCGATGCTCTGGAGGTACTCCGTACTCTGCCGGACGGTTGCGTGAATTGTTGCATAACTTCCCCGCCTTACTTTGGCCTGCGGGATTACGGCGTGGACGGCCAGATCGGTTTGGAAGAGACGCCGGAGGCGTACATAGCTCGGCTAACCGAGGTATTCCGGGAGGTGCGCCGCATAATGGTACCCGATGGCACTCTCTGGATCGTCATCGCGGACAGCTACGCCGGCAGCGGTAAGGGACGAAACAAGGACGGCAGACATAGCGTAGACGGCAGTAAAAGCGGGAGCTACCGCGGGCAGACGGACGGCGTTATCGGAAAACAGCGCACGGGATGCAAGGCTAAGGATATGCTAGGCATCCCCTGGCTGCTGGCTTTCGCCCTGCGGGACGATGGCTGGTATCTCAGGAGCGACATCATCTGGCATAAACCTAATGCTATGCCCCATTCGGTGACTGACCGGCCCGTCAATACTTATGAGCACCTGTTCCTGCTGGTGAAATCTCCAAAATATTACTTTGACTATCATGCTCTGGAGGTTCCCACCAGCGAGGACACAAAAAAGCGGATGGGACGAAACTTCAATCCCGGTAAGTACGCTGACGGCGCACCGGGTCAGTCAGCCCAAACCATTAACCGGATCAGCGGTCCCGCCGCCAACGTTCCTGCCATGCGAAGAGGCAGGGATGTTTGGAGCGTACCTACTGCACCGTATAAGGGCGCTCACTTCGCCGCCTTTCCACTGGAGCTGGTGAAACCCTGCATCCTGGCCGGATGCCCGGAAAACGGGATTGTCATCGATCCGTTCTTCGGATCGGGCACCACCGGCGCGGCGGCGCTGGCTCTTGGGCGCCGGTATCTAGGCATAGAACTGAATCCCGAATACATCCGGCTGGCCGAGAAGCGATTGGAGGCGGTTCCCTGATGCCGGTTCCCTTCTATAAATGCGCAAAATGCGGGCGCACATTTGATAACTACGAGGACGCGGAAGCGTGCGAGGACGGCCATCTGACCGTAACAAGCGCCCGCGTCCTCAGCTATACCATCCGGCCTTATCCGTACACCGTGGAGGTAACTTTCAACAACGGCGAAAAGCGCGTCTACTACTCCGAAGATTTGGGTGAATAAGGCAATTTATTTAACGAAAGTGAGGCGAATCGTAATAGATAATGAAAAGCGCATGATACAGGGCTACGAGGTCATACACGCCGTACAGCTTGCGGGCGGCGAGGTGATTCTGGCCGAGAACAAAGCCGCTGATGAGCCATATATGGTCTGCGACAATTCTTGGGACAATCCGCTGGGCATCGATTGGTATACCAATGCCGTTGCCAGCGCGGACTTTATGGAGATAATGCGGGAGTTCACCGACCGTCTTACGGCGCGGGTGGAAACCGTTGAAGCCGAACGCGCCGAGCGCGGCATCCCCCTGCAAACCTTGACCGCTGCAGACTGTTACCCGAAGGGTATGGATACCGATATGGTAGGTCAGGTCGTTGTCATCAAGCCGGAAAAACTCTCGCCGGAATACCGCTCCATCGATCATCAACTCGCCCTCTGTACCGGGGGCAATGGAGCGAGGCCAGAGGCGCGCGGGCGTGCGGTGTTCTGCACAAATCTCTACGATGGTAAAAGCAGCCGGTATAATCGGATCGACATTGCCGGAACAGTTTCCGCTGAACGTCTACCCGATTGGGCGCGTGAGAAGCTGGCGGCTCTGCAAAAACCTAACGAGCGTGAACAGACCGCTGACGAACAGCAAGGCGGCACATTTTCAATTTATCAATTGAAGCGTAATGACAGCACAAGAGATTTGCGCTTCGAGCCGCTTGAGCGGCTGACGGCGGCAGGGTTAACCGTTAACCGCATTAACTACGATTGCGTCTACACTGCGCCGATAACCGCCGATACCGACAGCCTGGGGAAAATTTATGAAAAGTTCAATATTGACCACCCGAAGGATTTCATAGGACAATCCCTTTCTATTTCCGATGTTATAACAATAAACCGCGGCGGACAGCAGACCTCGCACTATATTGACAGACTAGGTTTCAAGGAAATACCCGGATTTATACAATCAGCGGAGAAGGAGTCTGTCATAGATAAAATCAGGCAGGGTAAACAGGAGCAGGCGCGACCGAAAACCACACATAAAAAACGTGAGAAAGGCGGGCTAGAGCTTTAATGGACAAAGACCAATTTTGGCGCATCATTGACGACGCGAGGGAAAAAGCCGACCGATGGCAGAATATGTATGAACCGCTGCGCGACGCCCTTACGGAGCTTACGGTGCCGGACATCATTCACTGGAAACAGATTTTCGAGGAATATCAAGAGCTTTCGTATAAGGAAAAATTGTGGGCTGCCGCCGCGGTAATGCTTGACGGCTGTTCAGACGATAGCTTTGATTACTTCCGCGGCTGGCTGACAGCACAGGGCAAGGAAGTGTTTATGAATTCGCTTGCCGATCCCGAATCGCTGGCAGAAATCACAGCGGTAAAAGCGTTCGGGCGTGAGACTCTCGCTTCGTTTTATACTCCGCTTAAGGGTTATTACAATGCGGCGCGCTTTGAGAGTATGTTGTCTGTCGCGGCAGACGCATTTGAGCGAAAAACAGGCGGGGATTTATACAGCGAAGTTGGCAAATACCCATTGTCCCAGCAGGAAAGAGCTGAAATTAAAGGCGAAATCCATTATGCGGAGGGTATTGATATCAGATGGGGAATGAACTCGACATCGTGGGCTGAAACCGATGCCGAGCTAAAAAAAACGTTCCCCAAGCTTCACGCGCTGTTCAATGGGGATGTTGCTCCAGAAGTCAGTGACGTAACCTTTTCAATTGTCGAAAAGGTTTGCGCCAACACTCCTGACGGACGCCATATGCTCATTATACAGGCTTTCCAAGATAACACAAGAGAGACTGTGTGGGCTATTGGCGATGATCAAGTCTGCGCTGTTACCCGCGCTGATTGCGTCCGTAACAAGATTCCGTACAACAGCGTATTGATACAGGAATTTCCCTATGAGGATAACACGCCGCAGAGCGTTGGAAAATGGCAGCCGCTGATAGAGGCGCTGGTTGAGGTTACGGCGGAAAGCTATCTGAAACATGACGGAATGTTCCACATATATCCTCAATGGCTGCCCGAAGAAGCCTATGCGCATCTCGGCAAAGAATTGTTTGACCAAATGGCTAAAGGCTGCGACCACATTATCCTCCATGCCAATCCGCGCATGATGGATTTTGTGCCACGGAAAACTGCCGCGTTGCAAAAACCCGTTGAGAAGGAGTCTGTCGTTGAAAAAATCCGGCAGGGCAAACAGGCGGCGGGGCCTGAAAAACCCACAAATAAAAGTAAAAAACGCGATAAGGGCGGGCCGGAGCTATGATTCCGGCCCGCCTTTAATATTTAAGAGAGGTGACGTAAATCAAATGAACCATTCCATTGACCACGGCTTTACCGGAACGGAGATCATCCACGGCGATGTGCTTCGTGTCCTGCCAACCTTTCCGGACGGACTGTTCGGAGGTATTCTGACCGATCCGCCCTACGCTTCCGGCGCGGCGGATCAAAATTCAAAGCAAAAAGCCACATCGCAGAAATACTCCAGTGTGAAGTCGGGCAATCCGCTTCCCGACTTCGAGGGTGACTCGAAAGACCAGCGGAGCTGGACGCACTGGATGGCTGAATGGCTGAGTGAGGCGCGGAGGACATGCAAACCGGGCGCGCCGATCTGTCTGTTCATCGACTGGCGGCAGTTGCCGTCCATGACAGACGCGCTCCAATGGGCCGGCTGGCTCTGGCGCGGGACGCTGGTTTGGGATAAGACCAACAGCCGACCGCAACGAGGACGTTTTCGCCAGCAGGCCGAGTTTATCGTATGGGGCAGCAACGGTCATATGCCGCTAGACCGCGCCGCTCCCGTGCTCCCCGGCGTGTTCCGTCAGTCCATGCCCGCGCTGGTAAAGCGACACCATCAGACAGAAAAGCCGCTGGAGGTGATGCGGGAGTTGGCGCGGATCATCGAACCGGGCGAAATCATCCTTGACCCATTCGCCGGAGCGGGCACAACGGTGCTGGCCGCGAAGCTGGAGGGCTATCCCGCAGTCGGCATCGAGCTATCTAAGCATTACGCCAATACAGCGCGGAAACGAGTGGATACCGAGGAGCAGAATAACGCCGTTGCGGAATAGCGGCTTATATGCAATGTGTAGCCGCGGGAGAGGAGGAGCTTTATGAAGAACTTTAGCGAAGACGCGGCTGTCGCGCGGCTGGCCGAAATCGTGGCGCTGGAATGCGGCGTCCACCCCGCCACGGCGAGACAAATCCGCACCGCCGCTGCCCTTCACGACATTGGCAAGCAGAAAATACCCGGAAATCTGTTGAACAAATCCGGCAAACTCACAGGGCGGGAATTTGAGATCGTCAAATCCCACACCCGCTTGGGTGCTGGGATGCTGGCAAGCATTCAAGGCAATTTGGGTGAAATGGCTCGCACAATCGCCCTGTACCACCACGAGCGGTACGATGGTAAAGGGTATTGGGGCATACGTACATGCGAACTGCCCTGTTATGTGCCGGTTGTCGCCATATCTGTTGTGTTCGTAGCGCTTATAAGCAAGCGGCCATACAAGTCAGCATGGCCGCCGGAGGAGGCGCTTGATTACATTCAAAATCAGGCCGGTTTGCAGTTCAATCCCGTGCTGGTGGGGACTTTTATTTCACTTGTGCGGAGCGACAACAGCATTTCGGCCAGATTTGGAAAGGAGTGTGATGTAATTGCAGGAAGAGATTCAGCAAAAAACCGTGGCTCTATCTATTAAAGCTGCAAAGCTGACGGGTACCGTGCTGGCAAAGGCCATCGCTGCTGCAGTCCGGCAGATTAAGAAGTCGCGGGATGCACCAAAGCAGGGCAAACAGACAGTCAAGCAGCTTGCGCGGCAGAACGCCGGGCTTACCAATATCGAGATCAACGATGGTAACATCAAGAGCTTTGAACGGGTAGCCCGTAAATACGGCGTAGACTTTGCGCTCAAACGGGACAACGGCTCCCCACCAAAGTGGCTGGTGTTCTTCAAGGCCAGGGACGCCGATGCGCTGACCGCCGCGTTTAATGAGTTTACCCGCGACACCCTGCGGCGTGAGAAGCGGCCTTCTGTGCGTGAAGCCATGCGTAATTTCAAGGAGGTCGTAAAGAACGCGGTACTTGAGCGGCAGCCTAAGACACGGCAACGTGGCGAAAGGGGCGGGCCGGAGCTATGAAGCTGAACATCACCCCAACAATTAAAAAATACGTCATACCCAATCTACCCTATGCGCTCATATTCTGGTTCTGCGATAAACTGGGTATGGCTTACCGCCTGGCGACCGGCGTGGATTTCCTTAAAAAGCTGACGGGCACCATGCGGACGATCAACTCGGCGTTTTCGAGCCTGCTGCCGAGCTTTAATCCCTTCGACCTTATGGTTGGGATAGTAGGCACGGTTATCATCTACGGCGTGGTTTACATGAAAAAGAAAAACGCAAAAAAGTATCGCAAAGACGTTGAGCACGGGAGCGCGCGCTGGGGAACGCCAGCGGACATTAAGCCCTACATGGATCCAAAACCGGAAAACAACATAATCCTTACCCAGACCGAGGGCCTCACCATGAACAGCCGCCCTAAAAACCCTAAGCACGCGCGCAATAAAAACCTGCTCATTGTGGGTGGCTCCGGCTCCGGCAAGACCCGCTTTATTATTAAGCCGAACCTGATGCAGTGCCAGTCAAAGGACTATCCGGTGTCATTTGTGGTGACGGATCCAAAGGGAAGCGTGGTAGTCGAGTGCGGGAAGATGCTCCAGCGTAACGGCTACCGCATCAAAATCCTGAATACCATCAATTTCAAAAAGAGTCAACATTATAATCCCTTCGCCTACATCCACTCGGAGAAGGATATTTTAAAGTTGGTGACCACGCTGATTGCCAATACCAAAAACGGCGAAAAGAGTGGTGGCGACCAGTTTTGGGAAAAAAGCGAGACTTTGCTCTACACGGCACTCATCGCCTATCTGCATTATGAAGCCCCTGAGAGCGAGCGTAATTTCGCTACGCTTGCCGAAATGATCGGCGCGATGGAGGTTCGAGAAGAGGATGAGGAATTTAAGAACATCATCGACCTGATGTTCGATGCGCTGGCTGAGAAAGACCCGGAGCACTTCGCTGTGCGCCAATACCGCAAATACAAATTGGCGGCGGGAAAAACCGCTAAATCAATTCTTATTTCCTGCGGCGCCCGCCTTGCCCCATTCGATATTGCGGAGCTTCGGGAGCTTACCCGGTACGATGAGCTTGGGCTGGATATGCTGGGCGATGAAAAAACCGCGCTTTTTATCATAATCAGTGATACCGATGATACCTTCAATTTCCTGGTATCTATGTGCTACACCCAGCTTTTCAACTTGCTCTGTGAGCGCGCCGATGACGTTTATGGCGGGCGCCTGCCCGTCCACGTCCGGTGCCTCATCGATGAGGCGGCAAATATCGGCCAGATACCCCGGCTGGAGAAACTGATGGCCACCATCCGTTCCCGCGAGATTTCCGCGTGCCTGGTACTTCAGGCACAGTCGCAGTTAAAGGCTTTATACCGCGACAATATGGATACCATAATCGGCAACTGTGATGCCGCCGTGTTCCTGGGCGGCAAGGAAAAAACTAGTGCGACCTGAATTGTAGTGTAAAACCTGCGTAGTAGCACGGACACCGCTGCAAACCCGACAGAAGACGTCGTAAGGAGGTGGATAACGTTATTTCTGTGGGTAGCTGATACGATTGGAGGCGGCATGGGAGCCAAATATCTCATGTATCCGACCTCAACTAATACTCCTGCCGGCTGTCTGGTAACAGGCAGTCGCGAAGCATAGGTGAAGGCGGGGACACTATCGGTAACGGTACACCCCGGGTTCCGCTATATATGGATAGAAATTTCCCTACTTGTACGCTTCGTAATTTCTAATATCCTGCTCTCATTCAACAACCTACATCGAGAGGGGATATACAAATGAGTTTACCTCACGCAATTTTGGTTTGTTGTTATGGGGGATGGCGTTATGGCCGCCATAGAGTACGTGAGAAACGTACCGGGTAACTCCAAGCTCACGGAGTAGAGGGAAGTCCTAAGTATAGCATTAAAGCAGTCGTATCGGCACAGGTGAACTGCCCAACGCAAAGGGAATTGCTTTCCCTTGAGTAATAACTGAGGACGGTCTGCACCGAAAGGGTAAGGCCAGAAAGGTTATGAGTGGGTAGTCACCGAGGCCATAGTAGCAAAGATACCCTGTCAAGAAACAGGGAGTAGCGAAGGGCCTTAGTCTTACTTTGAACGGTTACCACACAATGAAGATAAGAGCTAAGTTTACCAACGAGCAGACCTGTGGATTAGCTTCTTATACAGGATTAAAAGCTTATTGATGCCCTATAAATCGGCGCAATGTAAATATGCTTGTAATTCATTGAAATTGAGACATTCCCGGAATGGAAGTCTCATAACAGAGTAAGATGGAGCGCCGGATGCATCGAAAGGTGCCCGTCCGGTGTGGGGCGGGGGAAAAGGCCGAGGATATTTTAAAGGCCGGAGCCTTACCTATCGCCATCATTAGAAGAACTGTCAAAGATGCTTGGAAAGGAGACGATAGACAGCTACAACAACAGCGAGACGAAGGGTAACTCACCCTCGTTTGGCAAGAACTATCAAAAGCTCGGAAAGGAGTTGATGACAGTCGATGAGCTTGCCGTCATGGACGGCGGCAAGTGCATACTCCAGCTTCGTGGCGTGAGACCGTTCATAAGTGATAAATACGACATCACCCGCCATCCCAATTACAGGTATCTGGCCGATTACAACAAGAAAAACACCTTTGACATCGAGCGGTACCTGTCAACCCGGCTGAAAGTAAAGCCGGAGGACGAGTTTGAGGTATACGAGTTCGATTTTGAGGACGCCGAGCCTCGGCCCGTTTCATCATAGCCCGCCGTTTCCCGTGATTTCCACGGGGAGCGGCGGGCTTTTTTACGTTATGCCGTCAGCGATAATCCCTGCGACTATACGCCTGGATTATCACAAAATCTACCCATTTTAAGGAGGAAATTTATGGATTTTTTTGCGGAAGCCATCAATACCCTTAGCATTCTGGTCGTGGCGCTTGGCGCGGGCCTCGCAGTGTGGGGAGTAGTGAACCTACTGGAAGGATATGGTAATGACAACCCCGGCGCCAAGTCGCAGGGGATCAAGCAGCTCATGGCCGGTGGAGGGGTCGTACTCCTTGGCATGAACCTGGTGCCGCTGCTTGCCGGGCTGTTCGGTTAATCGGCCATGTGGGACCTGTTTGAACAGATTGGCGAGTGGATCAAACAGGGGCTAATTGAAGCGGTCACAGAGCGGTTCGTCGGCCTGTTTGACTATGTCAACCAGCAAGTCGGTGAAGTCGCCGCTAACGTAGGAACGACGCCGGAGGCTTGGAACTCCGGCGTTTTCTCCATGATCCGCACCCTGTCCGAATCCATCGTCATACCCATCGCCGGAATGATCCTGACTTTCGTTATGACCTACGAGCTGATTCAGATGATCATCGAAAAGAACAACATGGCCGATTTTGATACCTTTAACATTTATAAATGGGTCTTTAAGACCGCTGTTGCCGTATTCATCCTCACGCACACCTTTGATATCGTCATGGCGGTGTTCGACGTAGGCCAGTATGTGGTGAGCCAGAGCGCCGGGATTATAACCGGCAGTCTGGACGTGAATGCCGCACTTGCCGACCTGGGGCCGCAACTGGAGGCGATGAGCGTGTGGGGGTTGATGGGCCTGTGGCTGGAGATCAACATCGTCGACCTGTGCATGAAAATCATGTCGGTCGCCATCTTCATCATCACCTTTGGGCGCATGATTGAGATATATTTGACCGTTTCGGTTGCGCCTATCCCCTTCAGCACGATGGCCAACCGGGAATGGGGGACGATGGGCAATAACTATCTGAAATCCCTGTTCGCCGTAGCGTTTCAGGGGTTCCTCATCATGATCTGCGTAGCCATCTATTCTGTGCTGGTGCAGGGCATCGCTTCGGCGGACAGCGTCCACGGCGCGATCTGGATCACAGTCGGATACACAGCACTGCTTTGCTGGTCGCTCTTTAAGACAGGAAGCCTTGCGAAATCTATCTTTAATGCCTCGTAAAAAATAGAAACGGGCAGTTTTTAAGCTTGCCGCGCCTATACGCGCGGCTTTTCTTCATTAAGAATAATACATTACGGGAGGTTTTACAATGAGCAAGAATCAAGAGGCCGCGGCGCAGGAGTTCAAGCTGGACGTGCGCGCCTATCCTATCGCGGAGCCGAAAAACAACACGCTCGCTTTCGCCAGCGTCACCATCAACGATATGTTCGCCGTGCATGGCATCCGTGTCATGGACAGCGAGAAGGGCAAGTTCGCCGCTATGCCAAGCATGAAGGACAGAGATGGCACATACCGGGACGTCTGCCATCCTGTCACCGGTGATCTCCGCAAGCAGCTTAACGCCGCGGTGCTTCAGGCGTATGAGGATGCATTGCAGGAAAAGGTTTCGGTGCGGGATCAGATCAAGGACGGCGCGAAGGCGCCCAAGGAGAAGTCCGCGCCTGATAAGGAAAAGGTAACAAAAAAATCCGAGCCGGAGCGTTAGGAGGCGCCTATGGATAATATTTCAACCACTATTTGTGTAAACGGCGAGTTAAAGCCGGGTGATCTTGTCGTTTCCACACCGGAAGACGACTATCCTTGTCTTGTCGGCACGGTTCTTTCCATCGGTAAAGCGGAACATTCTGAGCGCACCTATGTTAATGTAAACTTCATGACTGAGGAATATTCCGAAAACCGGCTTCAGGAGATTGAACAGATGCTTGGCGATGCATATGGACGTCCGACAACGCCCGGAATATGGCCGCTCGATATCGACAACCTTCCCATGTCGCCGGACGCGCTCATCCGCATCACAGGTATTGGCGGTGACACATTAAGAGCTATACTCGATAGCCACGAAGCGGCAGAGGCTCTGTGCAAGCTTGTGGAGAGCGGGCCAGGCGTTAGCCATGATGCCCGAAACGGCGTACAAGAGGGATATATCACAGAAAAGCTGTACAGCCCTCTTTTCTGCCAAGTTCAGGACGACGAAAACAAGGAATATTACGATGGCGATTACTGGAGTGACCCCATGTCGCAGCAGGAGGCCGTTTATTACGAAGATGAAATCCGCGCCGCCCTTCTCAGAGAACGGATGCCGGACGAGGAGCCGCGCGGCCTGATGACATATTACCATGAAGCCGATTCCGTCGATAAAAAGGTACATTCGCTCTATGTGGATGTTGAGGTTCACGATGAAAAGCTGTGGGGCGTGGCGACGCTGGAGCTAACGGAACCGCTCACACCGGAGGAGTTTGCCACATTAAAGGATTACCTCTCAGGCCAGTACAGCGACGGCTTCGGGGAGGGCTTTGAGCAGCGTGATATAAAAATTGACCGCGGCGAGCTTAATGTCAGCCTGTGGTCGTATGAAGATGAGTTTTACATTGTCACCGAGCGGGTATTCCGTCAGCGGCTGGGCCTGGAAACGAAACAGCCCGAAGCGCCGACGCCCGCGCAGGCTGCCCTTTACGAGCCGGATGTGCTTGATGACAGTAAAACAGCCGCGCTGAGTCAACAGCTAACTGATCGGCTGGATAAAAACCTGTCCGATTATTTCGATACCCTGCGTAACTTAGGCGCTAAAGAAATCATCGGCATGTCATCGGAGATCGGTGCGAGGATGGACGCTCACTACTACCTGACGGAGATACACAACTTCCATACTTCGGAGCTGGAGTATCTTCTGAAATTCCAGAATCCTCTTGAGGTTGTCGCGGAAGAATTCCTATATGCCGGCACGGAAAACCGCTCCGATATCATGTGGAAAATCTTCGACCGGCAGGACGCGTTTCAGGGTGATTACCCGCTTATGCCCGACCCTTCCGCGGAGGCCGCTTTGAAGCAGAAGCTTTTCGAGCAACTGGATGTGAATTTTGCAGATTACTGTGAATGCCTGATGAATGCCAGCAAACAGGAAATAGTCGGTATGGCTGCTGAGATCACTTCCCTATATGCCGCGCGGGAGTACCTGAAAACAGGCTATGACTTCAAGACGGGTGAGGTGGAATACCTGCTTCGCTTTCAGGATCCGCTGGCCGTGATCGCCGATGGGTGGCCGGACACACAGGGCACGCTTGATGGACCAGGGGGTATTAGTGACGTGGTTTCCGATATTCTGGAGGATAAAAGCTCCCACGGCCACTATGCCCGCGTCATGGGCGCAGATGCTCCCGCCGCGAAGGAGAGCGCCCGCGATGCTTCGACGGAAAGGCGTTCCGTGCTGGAACAGATTCGGGAGGCGGCGAAAGCGCCCAAGGTACCGCGCAGGGATAAACCCTCGCGGGATAGGAACGAGCCGGAGCTATAACGCTCCGGCTTTCTTTTCTGGAGGAAGTGATTATTACGGAAAGCCGAACAAATCTAGCCCGGAGCTTTAACGCTTCATCGGTTTTTATTTTGAAAGGTGTGACGCAATATAAACGAAAAAAATAAACCGGAACAATACGCGGAGTATATTAACAGTCATATCCTACCGTTTATTGACTATTCTGAATTGCAAAAGTCTTACAGCACAGACATGGTTTACGCAAAAGGAATACTCAACCGCCTGCATGAAGCGATGGTAGCGGTTTACGGCAGTGAACGGCTTGGAGAGCAGGACGGCGACGATGGTTTTGTGGTAATCCCCGGCGTTTTATGCGGCAGGGACAGCAAGAATACGTGCCTTGCCCTGTTTGAGCTTGACCTTTCCTCGTCCGGCGAGCATTGGGGAACTGATTACCTTTGCAAATACGGGGTAATTTCACAGAACGGCAACAGCGCATCGGCTAACAATAACTATATATTGTCATCCGAAGTAAGGGAAGTCAACGCGGCGTATCTCCCTTACGATTACTGCTACACCGCGGTGATACCCGGCGATATCCACGTCAACAGCGCTCTGCTTCCGGACGAGATGAAATCAGTTTTAAATGACTTCCGCAACTACCGTGCGGAACTATTATTCGAGAGCGAGCCGCTTCAGGGCGAATCCGCACTTAAATCGGATGCGGCAGCCGCGCCGGAGAAAGACTCCCGCACAGGAGAGCCCTCCGTGCTGGAACAGATTCGGGAGGCGGCGAAAGCGCCCAAGGCACCGCGCAGGGATAAACCCTCGCGTGACAAATCCGAGCCGGAGCTATAACGCTCCGGCTCTTATTATTTTACAGGAAGTGATCTTTGTGGAAATGGAACAGCTTTATAAAGAAATGGACGCGCGGGATTTTAAAGCCAAAATGGAAACGCTGTTACCCGGCGCCGACCCGGAAGCGGTGCAAAGCCTTGTGTTTTACGCCGGGGAGCAGGAACAGGACGGCGAGTGCTCAAAGGATGAGTTTTTCACGGAAGCGTTCATTGAGTTCAGCCTCATTACCAGCCATCATGGACCGGAACTTTCACATCGGCTGCTGGACGTGAGCAAAGCATTTCCCCTTAACCCGTCAGAATTGCGCGGGGCTGCGAATCAACTGCGTTACGGCGTGGAACCTTCGAGAATCGGCATGTTGGCCCTTGACGGCAAATGCGACCGGACAGAACGCGAGTTGCAGGAGTTTAACGAGGCTATGGACGCGTATGAGGACGGCGTTTTTGAGAAGATGTGCGGCACGGAGCTTTAGTCCGTATCCGCATTTATAAGAGAGGAGGCATAAATACTTGAATTTTTTTGAGCAGGAACTGCGGAAACTGGCCGCGGTGAGCGATGGGTTATCTAACCCGGTGTTCGCAGGCCGCGCCTGCTACGGCGATCTTGGCGGCGATAACCGCGTAAAGCTTCAATTTGTCGAGCATGGGACTATGGATCACTACGAAGCCCTGAAAGTCACGGTATTAAATCGTTCTGAGGGCGAGGTGGACACGCTGTTGTTCCGCTTCGCGGACGTATGGGGCAAAAAATATGATCTTGGGTATCAAGACGGCACAGCGTACATCTGGACGTATAACGACAAAAGCGAGTGGTACGCCTATCAGCCTACCGGTGCGGATTTCAAACAGCTTGGCAAGGCGGTCGGAGCCTATCTTGAGGTATTTACCGACCGCTCCGCTCTGCGCCAGAAAGAACAGGCACAGGATTCCGTGGTGAAAAAGCTACGCGAGGCCAAGCATACTCCTGCCGTGCCGAAGGATAAGACCAGCCGCGGGAAATCAGGGCCAGAGCTTTAGGCCGTCCGCTTATTTATGAGAGAGGAGGATGTTGAATATTTAGTGACTAAACAACAAAATATCACGCTTGGATCGTTATTTGACGGCATAGGGGGCTTCCCTTATGCCGGTTCTTTTTTCGGGATCGAGTCAATATGGGCCAGCGAGATACTGCCCGGCGCCATATCGGTCACCCGCCGCCACCTGCCTCACATGGAGCATGTGGGCGATATTACCCAGCTTCGCGGGGACAGATTGCCGCCCGTGGACATTATTACCTTCGGCTCGCCGTGCCAGGATTTGTCGGTGGCCGGGAAACGTCAGGGCTTGTCCGGTGAACGAAGCGGCCTATTCCAGGACGCGATCAGGATTATTAACGAAATGAGGGAGGCGACAAATGGCAAATACCCAACCTGGGCGGTGTGGGAAAACGTCCCCGGCGCCCTGTCCTCAAACAGAGGGCTTGACTTTAGAGCCGTGCTTGAAGCGTTCACAGAAGCCGAAATTCCTATTCCTCGATCTGGACGCTGGACAAAAGCCGGAATGGTGCGAGGCGGCAGGGCTGACCTCGCTTGGTGCGTGTACAACGCCCAACATTTCGGAACAGCACAGCGACGCCGGCGAATCTTTCTTGTCGCGGATTTTGGAGGAGAACGTGCCGGCGAAATACTCTTTGTCCCCAAAAGCCTGCAGGGGTATTTTACGGCGGGCGGAACGCCGAGGCAAGGCCCTGCCGCCTATGCTTCACGAGGCGCTGACAGCCCAGTCGAAATCTTAAACGATCAGGGCGGTAACAACATCACCGCTGAGAAGGACGGCCATTCTCCCACCCTGCGCTGTGAGACGCACGGGCATCTACCTGTCGTGGCGCGAGAAGCGTACCCGATCAATACCCAAATTGCCACCCGTCACAAGTCGCTCGGGAAGAACACCGGATTCGGCGTGGGTGATGCCGGTGATCCGGCGTATACCCTACAGGAAGCGCGCGGTCATGCGGTAGCTGTCTGTGATACATGCTTCGGGCCGAACTGCCTTACACCGTGGGATACGCAGCAGTCAAGGATATTTACCGACGATGGCGCTTCACCCACGCTGGCAGGAGCGGATGGCGGCGGCGGGCGTAACCCCGGAGGGCTTGTGTATACCGCGGGATTTTGCGCCGGAGCGGGTGCGAAAGCGAATGGTATCGGCTATGAGGATGAGTGTGCGCCTACGTTAAAAGGCGGCGCATGCGGTTTTCAAATGCCGACCGTGGTATGCGCCGCGTTTATGGGTGATTCATCGCCTTCATCCTACGGTATAGAGTACAGCGAAGAAACCTCGCCTACGTTAAAGCCGAGATTGAGCGGTACGCCCTGCCTGTGCGAGCCGAAGCATACACAGAACAATTCCGGTCCTTGCGCCGATAATACCATGGCGGCTCCATCGCCGGATATCCTGTGTGCGGCTACCGGTCAGACAGGCGCCGAGGTTCTGGAGAATCAATCCCCCACGCTGACCTGCCATCACGAGCAACCCATTCTTTACAAGACCGTGGGAGTCTATCAGAACCAAAGCGGCTATGTCAACACATCGGACACCGCATATTCCCTAACCACCAACGGTAATGCGACAGGCCGCAACGCGCCGCTTGTGGCTCACCCGGTCATGTGCGCCGCCACAACGCAGGCAAACGCTGAAATTTGCGAGGAGCTATGCCCCACCATTACGGAGGCGGCAGGCAAGAGCGGCAACAACAAGCCGTATATCGTGCATCCCGATGTTTCGGGAACCCTTTGCGCTTCCGGCGCGGGGCTTTCCCGCACGGCTGGTATGGCAAGCGAGACGGATTTGTGTGTTGTCCAGCCCATTCCCATTAACGACAAGGCTACGCGCTGCAGCGGCGGCGGACCTACCCGCAAGGATGACGGCGCCGGCAACGGTTTGGGTGTGGGGCAGCCCGGCGATCCGGCTCCCACCATCACAGCCGGTGACCGTCACGCGGTTGCCGCCTACTGTTTGCAGGGCAACATGATTGGGCGCAAAGACCATAACGGGCCGCGCGGTGATGGAGTCAATGAGGAGATCAGTTTCACGCTGACCGCCACTGATGTTGCGGCGGTGACCGCCATAGATTGCCGCAATTTCTGCGAGGTAGCGGAACTCAGCGGCACATTGCAATCCAAAGGATCAAGCGCCGGATATTCATTAAACTGCCAAAATCCTGTCCGCATGGGCTACATCGTGCGCCGCCTGACGCCCACGGAATGCGAAAGGCTTCAGGGCTATCCGGATGGCTGGACAGCTTATGGGTACGATGGAAAAGCCGTTAGCGACACCGCCCGGTACATGATGCTGGGCAACAGCATTGCGGTACCCTGCGTGGCTTATATCATGCTGGGGATCGCGGAGGCGCACAGGAAGGATACAAAATAACCCGCAAGATGAACAACCTCATTGATGCAATCCCCTCTTACAACGGCGCAGCGATAGACAGGTCATTCTATGCGCAGAAATTCCGCAGCCGTCAAAATCTTAGGTTGGGTGACGCCGGATTCCAGAAAATCCTTGTCGCCGGTGAGAAGCGCGTCTACTTTAGCGGCAATAGCCGCCCGGAGGATCGGGCGGTCATTCACATCCCTGATGGCGCTTTCCTCTTTTATCTGTTCTTCAATTGGTGGCGTAGACACAAGTTCCACCGAGAGCGTCAGTATGGAAACGAAACGCTCAAAATCCTGTATCCGCTGAGGGAATTTACGGTTGTAGACTCTGCGCAGTTCGTCCATCGAGTAGTCGCAGACCACAGCGTCATGGGGCGGCGTCACGGCTTTCATATATGCCCGCGCCGGAACGCTTTGCGGAAAGAGGGCAGCGGAGATCAGAATGTTGGTGTCAATTAGTATCCTCATCACTCAGTTTCCTCACCGCGCATTTCCATGATCATATCCACCACATCGTCATCCGAGCGCAGCCCGGCCTTTTCCGCTTCACCCTCCATCGCCGTTTGCAGCATCTTCATGGCATAGACGGCGGAGTTCATCATAATGACCTGATCGTCCTTTCTGATCAGCGTCACCCTGTCGCCGGTCTGCACGCCGAGCGCCTCTCGGATATCCTTCGGCAAGGTGATCTGCCCTTTCGCCATAACTTTGGCGTTATCAACCAATACGTTTTCCATCATAGGAACCTCCTTTCTAACGGGTAAAGCCTATATTCCCTACTTACCCTACCATTAGTATACCCGCAAATCACAAAAAAAGCAAGGGGTGATTGCACGACAACCATCAGCCATCGAAAAAATATTCCAGGAAAGGAGATGCCGGAAATTCAGGGCGTGGCTGATGAAAAAACAAAACCAGCCTGAAAAATTTCCGGTTACCGATACTATGCCTTATGTGCCGGTTCCAAAAGACTTGACTAAGGTTAAGACTAAGGTCGCGCTCAACCTCACCAAGCGGCAACTGATCTGTTTTGCCCTTGCCGCCGTCGTGGGCGTGCCAACGTATCTGTTAACCCATGCGGCCATCGGCAACGATATCGCCGTTATCCTGATGATCGGCCTTATGCTGCCGTTCTTCTTCTTCGCCATGTTCGAGCGCGACGGCCAGCCCGCCGAGAAGATACTCCGCAACTTTGTACGTGCCCGACTCTGGCCGGGCACTCGGCCATATAAAACAGAAAATCTCTATAAATATCTTCAAGAGGAGGGATCCACTATTGCAACCAAAAACAAAACGGCAGGAACAGCAACTGCGGGAAAACGTCCGAAACGCCAAGGCGCAGGCAAAAAGCAATAAGGCTGAACTGAAAGCCATGCCCGGTAAAAAAGCGCCGGCAAACAGCCTCCGTCTAACCCGAAAAAAGGGCGGCGCTTCCTCGTCCATCAGGGCGAAGCTGTTTGGTCGCGCCGATGCGCCCCAGACAGCCCAGCAGAGCATTCCCTACAAGGAGATGTACCGCGACGGAGTCTGCCGCGTCAGCGATAAGCTGTTCACCAAGACCATCACGTTTACAGACATTAATTACCAACTCGCTCAAAACGATGATAAGACGCAGATTTTCGAGTCCTACTGCGATTTTTTGAACTACTTCGATTCGTCCATCTCTGTTCAGCTTACTTTTATCAACCGCCGCGCCAACATTCAGGAGTTCCAGCAATCTATCGACATTCCCGACCGCGACGATGAGTATAACTCCATCCGGCGCGAGTACGCGGGGATGCTCAAAGGTCAGCTTGCGAAGGGCAACAACGGGCTTGTGAAAACCAAGTATATCACCTTCGGGATCGAGGCCGATTCTCTTAAAGCCGCAAAGCCGCGCCTTGAACGCATTGAGGCCGACATCCTCGCCAACTTCAAGGTGCTGGGTGTCACGGCTCGGCCACTGAACGGGCTGGAGCGGCTGGAGATACTGCACGGGCAGTTCAACCCGGACGGACGCGAGAAGTTCCGCTTCGATTGGAAGGATGTTGCCAAAACCGGCAACGGCACGAAGGATTACATCGCGCCCAGCGGCCTTGATTTCCGTGACGGCAGGATGTTCCGCATGGGCGGGCATTACGGGGCCGCAAGCTTTGTGCAGATTCTCGCGCCGGAGCTGACCGACCGAATGCTGGCCGATTTCCTCGACCTGGACGATGCGGTCACCGTCAATCTTCACATACAGTCTATCGACCAGAGCGAGGCCATTAAAAACATCAAGCGCAAGCTCTCCGATCTCGATAAAATGAAGATCGAAGAGCAGAAAAAAGCGGTACGGTCAGGGTATGATATGGATATCATCCCATCTGACCTTGCCACTTACGGAAACGAAGCTAAGACGCTCTTGGAGGACTTGCAGAGCCGCAACGAGCGCATGTTCCTGGTCACCATCCTTGTGCTCAACACGGCAAAGAAAAAACAGCGGCTTGATAACAATATTTTCGCCGCCGCGGGTATCGCACAGAAGTATAATTGCGCGCTCAAACGCTTGGACTGGCAACAGGAGCAAGGGCTGATGTCATCGTTGCCGCTGGGCGTGAACCAGATTGAAATCCAGCGGGGCCTCACCACGTCCTCTACGGCCATATTTGTACCGTTCACCACCTGTGAGCTTTTCCAGAATGGAGAGGCGCTATATTACGGCTTGAACGCGCTTTCCAACAACCTAATCATGGCCAACAGAAAGCTCCTAAAAAACCCCAACGGGCTATTCCTTGGCACACCCGGTTCCGGCAAAAGCTTCGCCGCCAAGCGTGAGATAGTAAACGTGTTCCTGCTGACCGAGGACGATATCATTATATCGGATCCGGAGGCAGAATACCAGCCACTTGTGGAGCGGCTGGGAGGTCAGGTCGTCAGGCTCTCCCCCGTGTCAAACCAGTACCTGAACCCTATGGATATAAATCCCGACTATGCCGATGAGGAGGATCCGCTCACACTAAAAAGCGATTTTGTACTTTCGCTCTGCGAGCTTATCATTGGCGGCAAAATGGGATTGGAGCCTGTGGAAAAGACCATCATCGACCGCTGCGTCCGGTTGGTCTACAGGGATTATCTTGCCAACCCTGCGCCGGAGCGGATGCCGATACTGCAAGACCTTTACGACTTGATGCGGAAGCAGACGGAGCCGGAGGCACAGCGGATCGCCACCGCGTTGGAGATTTACGTTACGGGAAGCTTAAATGTATTTAATCACAGAACTAACGTCGATATCCATAACCGCTTAGTATGCTTCGATATTAAGGAGCTTGGAAAATCCCTGAAAAAGATCGGGATGTTGATTTTGCAAGACGCCGTCTGGAACCGTGTCACCATCAACCGTTCCCTGCACCGCACGACTTGGTTCTACATCGATGAGATGCACCTTTTGCTCAAAGAGGAGCAGACCGCCGCCTATACCGTGGAAATCTGGAAACGCTTCCGTAAATGGGGCGGTGTACCCAGCGGCTTGACGCAAAACGTCAAGGATTTTCTGCTCTCCCGCGAAGTGGAGAACATTTTCGAAAACTCGGACTTCGTATATATGCTAAGCCAGGCGGCGGGCGACCGGCAGATTTTGTCCAAGCAGCTTGGCATCTCCCCGCACCAACTCTCGTATGTGACTCACAGTAACGCCGGAGAAGGATTGATGTTCTATGGCGATGTGATCATCCCGTTTGTCGACAGATTCCCGCGCGATGGTGAACTGTATTCACTTTTTACAACTCGGCCATCCGAGGTGGCTGGTGCTCAGTAAAAATATATTTTCAACAACACTAAAGTAATGTGCAAATACGTTGAAAGAAAAGAGGCGATGTGGTATACTATAATGCAAATTACAATGCAAATTATGCGATTCGGAAGGGGTGAACACGCTTGGAGTATACCTTAATGCATAAAAATGTGCCGGTTGTCGATATGGAGCTTGACGAGACAGGTTATGTGGCGAAATTGCATGATGTCCACGATGTTCGCCGCTTACCCGTTGGCGTTTCAGTCCTTAAAGCCGGGATTGACCGCAAGGCGCTCAACGACTGGTGGATAGGGCGCTCCATTCCGGCGAGCCGGGACGGGCTTGACTCGGCGCTTCAAAGTATCAGCGTTTCAGCGCCCACGCTCTTAATAGAAAAAAGCTTCGGCTTGAGCCTCTCAGACCAATACTGGATTCGTCCAAAGGGTACAGAGCTGGCTTGGGAAAAGGTGAATTTCTTTGAGAATGATTTCTCGAAGGATATGGGCGAGATACTATTTGGTCACGAACCTGCGAACCCCGCCCGCGTCAGTTTGATGTCGCCGGATAACACATCGGACGGTTGGCTGCGCAAGAAGTGGATTATCGTGGATGGCAAGCGCCTTTTGATGAAAGGCGGCAGCGGCGTCTATCAGCAGGAGCCGTATAACGAGGTGATTGCCGGTGCGATTATGCGGCGGCTTGGTATCCGTCATGTGGAATACACACTGACGATCAGCGAGAGTAAACCGTACAGCCTTTGCGAAAACTTCATAACACCCGATACTGAGCTTATCCCGGCATGGCGGGTCAAGGAAACCGCTAAAAAAGATAACCGCCGCTCCGAGTTGACGCATCTGCTATACTGCTGCGAAAACCTCGGCATACCCGGAGTCAAGGACGCGCTGGACAAAATGCTTGTACTGGACTACATCATCGCAAACGAGGACAGGCACTACAACAACTTCGGCTTTGTACGGGGCACCGACACGCTTCAGTGGCAGGGCCTCGCGCCGATCTATGATAGCGGCACATCGCTTTGGTATAACACGCAGCGGGTAGGTTCGCGTACAGAATGCAAGCCGTTCCGAAAGGATCACGCGGAGCAAATCAAGCTGGTAAACGATTTTACATGGTTTGATCGCTCTGCTCTGGACGGGCTTGACAGCGAGATTCGGGAAATACTCTCCGCGTCCGAGGATGTGGACGAGGCTCGCTCCGAGGCGATTGCAAAATCCGTGATGGAGCGCACGAATCAAATCGAGCGGCTACAGCATGAGCATAAGCCATCCGTTCTGGCGGCAATCAGGGAAAACAAGCAAACGGCTTCTGAAGCGCCCCGCGACGCCCATCACAAGAAAAAAGAACATGACAGAGAATAGCCATAGATAACGGCACACAGCGCCCATCCCTTTCGAGGGGTGGGCGTTTTTTATCAGTTTACGGAGGTGTGGGTCATAGAACGAAAATATCAAAAACATGAAAGAGTTACCCAGAAAATGAATCGGTCGCCCGCCGTGAAAAAACGGAAAATGGCGGAACCTAGCCGGTGATTGCAGTGGCGGCTATGCGGCGGGCGTGCATAAGAGCGCGCTCGCCGCTTTTCGTTTTGGGAGGTGAGAACAATATCGAGGGAATATAAAAAACGGGACAAGAAAGTACACAAAATGACACGCGAGGGGCTGGTGGAACGTAATCTCGCCACAGGTGATGAACAGCAGATCAGCCAGCGTGGTCAGGATTTCAACCTACGGTCTGCGGAGCAGGCGCAGCGGGATTTATCGGGCGGTGACAACGCCCGGCAGACTGGTTCCGCCAGGGAAACAGGTTCCGTCAGGCAGTCTATAACCGAAGCCAGGCGCGACCGTTCCGGGCAAACCCGACAACAGCAGCCGTCCGCACAGGAAATGGTGCCGGAGTATAGCGAGTCAGCGGATGATATCAGGCAGAGCGGCGTTTCTCACGGATCCACGCAAACAACAACCTATCAGTCTGCGGAGGCCCCCGGCGCGCCGGGGGCCTCTCCATCATACGAAGGGTCCCAGCCGGATGCTTCACGCCCTCCGGAACAGTATTTTCAACACGAGGCGCGGTCTGGCGCGGTACAGGAGGCACAGCATATAAGCCGGCGCGATGCAACCTACCATCAGACAGGCACTGTTAATAAACGGCTTGCAGAGGATCCGGCGCAGCCTTCGGAACAATCCCTGTATAACGAACTAAGGGAAACTGCATCGGCGGATAAGCCTGATGAATCACTGCCGGTCAGTGATTCCCGCAACGCGGACAGCCACCTGAAACCGGGCAAAACAACACCAAGCGAAAGGGCTGGGCACCTGCATTATGACAATGCTCGGCAAACCACATCCGGAGCAAAACCAAAACAGCGCGGCACTAAGTATCAGCGGCAGTTTTCCGAAGATGCCGTTAATTCAGAGGCTGGGGCTTCAGTTCCAACTACTCCGAAAAGCGCACCCGCACCTGATAGAACGGTTCCCACAGATAGCTCGAATTCGGGCAGTAGGACGAAAACTACCGAGCGGGCAGAACGCTTACACTTTAACGAGTCCAAGCCACCACCCTCCGGTTCCAAGCTAAAACAGCGCGGGACTAAGTACCAGCAGCGGTTTTCCGAAGACGCCGTTAATACAGAGGCTGGGGCTTCTGCTCCGAAGAACACACCCGCACCTGATAGAACGGTTCCCACAGATAGCTCGGATTCGGGCAGTAGGACGAAAACTACCGAGCGGGCAGAACGCTTACGCTTTAACGAGTCCAATCCACCGCCCTCCGGTTCCAAACCAAAACAGCGCGGCACTAAGTATCAGCAGCGGTTATCAAAGGACGCCGTTAATACAGAGGCTGGGGCTTCTGCTCCGAAGAACACACCCGCACCGGATAGAACGGTTCCCACAGATAGCTCGGATTCGGGCAGTAAGACGAAGCCTACCGAGCGGGCAGGACGCTTACGCTTTGACGAATCCAAGCCGCCACCCTCCGGTTCCAAACCAAAACAGCGTGGCACCAAATATCAGCGGCGGTTCAGTGAGGGTACGGATGGCGAGGCATCTTCTCAGTCAGAGGATTCCAAACCTGACAGCCAACACTCCGCGGATAGCCGCAATGACTCTCGTGCCGGTGGTGACGGTGGGCGCTCGTCCGGCTCGGAACCATCGTCGAAAAAAAGCAAGCTGGAGTTTGCTGGTGATGAGCTGCCGCCCGACAAAAGGCTGGAAAAGACCCAATATAAAGCCGAAAAATCGGCGGCGAAACTGGAAAAGGCAAAAGAGAAGCTTCCTACTAAGCGTAAAATGCGGCTGATCAAGGAGTTCGATGCGGAAACGGGCAAACCGAAGCGGCGGCTTCATTTCGAGAAGGAGGTCAAAACCCAGAGCCAGCATCTTAAGGGGCCACTTCCACTCCGTCCTGTAAAGGCCGGGGCTAACGCCGGAATCGGCTATGTCCACAAAAAAATCCATCAGGTGGAACACGAGAACGTTGGCGTGGAGGCTGCGCACAAAGGCGCTCTGGTGGTCGAGGGAACCCTCCGCAAAGGCTGGCGCCTGCATAAGACTCGGCCTTATCGCCGCGTGGCGAAGCTTCAGCGCAAGGCTACTAAGCGCGCCATTAAATTATCCTACCAACAGGCACTTCACGATAACCCCAAGCTAAAAAGCAACCTCCTTTCCCGCATGATGCAGAAGCGCAAAATCAAGCAGCAGTACGCGAAAGCGGCGCGGGAAGCCAAGCGTGCGGGAAAAGCCGCGCAAAAGGCCGGCAGCTTCACCGCCAAGCTCGCACGGGCCGTCACAGGTTTTATCCGGCGCCACCCTGTGGTGTTTGGCATTATTGCCCTGTTGCTCCTGCTGATGATGCTTATCATGGGCTTCTTCTCGTCCTGCTCCAACATGGCTGCGGGGGGACTGTCGTCTATTCTGGCTTCCAGCTATCTGGCTGAGGACGAAGACATCGACAATGCGGAATTATTTTACACGGAGTTGGAAACCGATCTGCAAATACAGATTAATAATGCGGAGAGCACTTATGGCGGATATGACGAGTACAGGTACAATGTGGATGATATCAGTCACAACCCCTTTGAGCTTATGGCCTTCCTGACATCCGTGTATCAGGACTTTACCTACTCTGAGATTCAGGCGGTTCTGCAAGAAATCTTTAACGAGCAGTACCAGCTAACATTTGTCGAGGAAATAGAGGTGCGCTACCGCACAGAAACCTATTATGACCCCGAAACCGGCGAGAGCTACGACGTGGAAGTACCGTATAACTGGTATATCCTCAATATCAATCTGACCGCGCGTTCCTTCACGGACGTGATCGCGGCGCGCATGGACAGCAGTCAGCGGGAGGTTTACAGCCTGCTCATGACAACGAAGGGCAACAGGCAGTACCTCGCCAATCCCTTTGACTTTAACTGGTTGTCCTATATATCCAGCTACTACGGCTGGAGGATACACCCCATCACCGGGGAAAAGAATTATCATAAAGGCATTGACATCGCCGTGGCTTCAGGAACGGAGATAATGGCCGGGCACGATGGCACGGTGACATTCGCGGGAAACAGCGGCGATTATGGTCTTGTGGTGGTATTGGACGATGGTAAGGGCCTTGTTTCCAAGTACGCGCACTGCAGTGAGCTTCTCGTATCAGCCGGGCAGGAGGTCAAGCAAGGCGATGTGATTGCCAAAGTGGGCAACACCGGCAACTCAACGGGACCGCATCTTCACCTTGAGATCATCAAGGACGGACAGTATCTGAACCCGGCCTATTTTGCGGATACCGGCGACGACGGCAGCGGCAGCATACTACCCGGCCAGCCCGGAGGTGTGGAGTTCCCCGACTACCCCGGCGAACCGATGGGCGATGGCGCTTTCGCCGCTCTTATGGAAGAAGCGCAGAAGCATCTCGGCAAACCTTATGTATTCGGTGCCAGCGGTCCGAACTCCTTTGACTGCAGCGGTTTTGTGTGCTATGTCTTAAACAATTCGGGTGTTGCCAGCGTGGGTAGAACAACGGCGCAGGGGTTATATAATATGTCTACTCCCGTATCGGCGGCGGACGCCCAGCCTGGTGATCTGATCTTCTTCCATTCAACTTACAGCACATCCGATACAGTCACGCACATTGGTATCTACATCGGCAACGGCATGATGATCCATGCCGGAAATCCCGTGCAATACGCCAGTATTGATTCGACTTATTGGCAGAACCATTTTTACGCATTCGGCAGAATTTCCTGAATTTTTATATGACAGATTAAAAAGGAGGTCTTTATGAATTCAAAAATCGACAGAGTTGCCCGTGAGATTGAAAAAACACGGGCGAAAATTACTGAGGCACAGGAGCGGTTAAAGGAACTTGAGCGGCAGAAGACAGACATGGAAAACACCGAAGTTGTCAATCTGTTCCGTTCGGTGGATATCGCGCCCGGTGAGCTTGCTGCAATACTCCAAGCGTACAAGGAGAACGGTTCCGTTGCGTCTGTTGCGTCAACCTCGCCAAGCCCGGATTATCTGCAGGCAAGCGGTTACAGTAACACAAATTTTGAGAGACAGGAGGACAATATTGATGAATAAACGATTCCTGGTTATACTCGCGCTCACGCTCTGTGTGGGCGCTTTTCTTTTCCCCATGACTGCATACGCCGTGTCGGATACCACGCCGCCGATCCTCAGCGCATGGATCAACGGCGACACGCTGCATGTGGAGGCGTCCGATGATATGTCGGGTGTGGACGCTGTCTATATAGGCGGTACTCGCGTTAATTACCGGGTGGATGGCGCGTTTGACGTGCCTTTGAGCGATTATGCCGGCAGCGGCGAATATATCAGCGTATATGCCGTGGACTTCTCCGGCAATAAGTCGGACGCCGTACAACTAAAAAATCCGTATTATGTCGCGCCCGTTTCCACTCCAACGGCAACTTCCACTCCGGTAGCTACACAGACGCCCGCATCCACGACATCTACTAAATCCACAGCGGCGTCTGCTACCTCATCGACTGAGGCGCCCGTATCTACGGATACGCCTTCCGAAACACCGGAAACGGAAGCGGAATCTACAGAGTCAGCCGTAGAAGAGGAGGCAAGCCCGTTTACCCCGGACGGTACGGGTACAGTGGAGGATAATGTTACCGAGCAGAATGGCAAGGAGTTTTTTACAATAATTACGGCTGACGGCAACGAGTTCTTTCTGATTATCGACCGCGAACGAAGCACCGATAACGTCTATTTGCTGAATGCCGTTACTGAGGATGACCTGATGTCACTCGCCAAACAGAGCAGCGGCGGTAGTGATACAAGCGAGAGCGCGGTACCCTCAACAGAAACACCCGCGCCAACGCAGGAACCTGAATCTACTACGGAGCCAGAGCCGGAAACATCGGACGAAAGCGGCGGCATGAATACCGGCGCGATTCTGCTTATCGTGATCGCCGCGCTCGGTGTGGGTGGCGTAGGGTATTACGTTAAGATATTAAAGCCCAAGCGCCAAGGTTCAGACATAGATGATGATTACGATGATGAAGACGATGATTATGACGGCGAGTCGGATTATCCTGATGATTCGGAGGACGATTACGCCTACTATGATGAGGATGTTTCCGCTGACATGACAGACGAGGAATAATCACAAGAGTGCGATCCCGCCTTTGGGCCTATGCCCTAACAGGCGGGATTTTTGCTCTAAAAAAGGAGCGATTTATGGCAAAAAAGCGCAGGAAAAAGCGGATGTATAAAAAGCAGCCCGTGAAGAAGGCCAAACCATATAAAACTGCCATGCTCATTCTTGTCATGTTAGCAGCCGCGGCGCTGGGTGTCTGGTTCGCCCTGTCACCCACGCTTGAAAAAAACCGGATGCTGGAGCGCCAATCCGAGCTGCTGGACAGTATCGAAAATGGCGATGGTGTGATCGTCATCGATGAAGCCTTTGCCGATGCGGAGATGGACTTTTATGACGAAAATGGCGAGGATTCGCTGTCTACCTCTTTAGAATCAGCCGCGCTTCCGAGCGCCGACGCCGAGGGAGTAACATCCGCAGATTCGGTCGTTACAGGCATAGGAGTGCTGACCATTGAGCGCATCGGCGCCAGGCTACCCGTCACAGAGGGCGTATCCACAGCGCAGTTAAAGGTCGCCGTGGGCCATGTGCCGCAGACGCCGGAGATTGGAGAAACCGGCAACGCCGTGATCGCCGGGCACAGGAGCTACACCTACGGTCAGTTTTTCAACCGCCTGGGCGAGATGGAGATTGGCGACATCATATCGTACCAGCCGAAGGACGGCGAGACGATGGAGTTCGAGGTCTTCGAGATTCTGGAGGTTCTCCCCGGCGACGCCGCCGCGTTATGGCAGCCGGAAGACGAACAGATGCTGACTTTGCTCACCTGCACCCCAATCAGAACAGCCTCGCACCGGCTTCTTGTCCGGGCGAGGCTCATAATATAAGGAGGGAAACACTTTGAAGCGATTATTTTCATTACTTCTGATACTGTGCGTATGCTTTACCACAGTATTCCCCATGACCGCATACGCTGCGGAAACGGAAACCCAGAGAGACTTTTCAGACGGCGCCCTTGAGCTGTCTGAGGAACAGGCCGGAGAGCTTACGTCCGCTCTGGAAGATATACCGGAGGAGGCGGCAGAGGAAACACCCCCGGCCACTGACTCGGAGGAAACGCTGGTTGCGTCCTGTGACACGCCGGTAATATCCCCTTTCAGTGAGTTTATTGGCGAGGATAACGAGTATTACACACGCATTCGCCTGACAGTCACCGACCGGCAGGGCAATCCCCTTTCCGGCGCGGCTTACGGCCTTTATACTACAGGCGGCTGGCTTGTGGAGCACCTTATCACCGACGCATCCGGCGTGGCCGAAAGCGGCGATGTGCCGGTATATACCGACTATTATCTGGAAGAGATCAACCCGCCTGAAGGCTATCAGTCGAACACAGGCCGCCGGGAAATTATTCTGGCTGAGATTTGCGCCCCGTCACTGGTTGGCGTTAGCGTTGAGTACGACTCGATTATGGGTAGGATCGTAGTCATCAAAACCGATGAAAACGGTACGCCCTTATCCGGCGCAGGCTTCTATGTATATAACACGGACACATGGGAGTTAGTCGACATAATCACTACCGACCAGGACGGAATTGCCATAACAACCGACTTGCCTTACGGCTGGTACGAGTTGTACGAATACCTCATACCTGAAAATTACGAATCCGATGGCGTGTATTATGCGATGATAGAATATGACGGAGAAACAGTCGAGCTTCATATCGTCAATTACTACAATCCCCCATATATCCCCCCGGAAGAAGCCTATGTCAGCGTATACAAGACCGGTATCGACGGACGGAAAATATCGGGCGCGGTGTTCTCTATCTTCACGTATTCCGGTCAGTGGGTGGAAGACATCACCACAAATAATAGCGGATACGCCTATTCAAGCGCCCTTCCGTTGGGCGATTACTACCTTATGGAATCCTGCGCGCCGGAAGGCTACAGGCTGGACGATACCCCGTATTATTTTACGCTGGAGTATACATGGCAGACCGTTTACTTTGACTTTGTGAACGAGCGCGCCGGTGAACCCGGCACTGTAATGGTTGTCAAGACCGATGAAAACGATAACCCGCTGTCCGGCGTGGTGTTCGGCTTGTATCGCGCATGGGATGGTACTCTGATGCAGGAACTTGTCACCGGAGGGGACGGCACGGCGGAGAGCGGCCTGCTTTACCTCGATGATTACTACCTTGTTGAGCTGTCCGGTAAGGAAGGTTACGACATGGAAACGGGTCAGATCAGCTTTAGCATCGACGGTACGGGAGAGACGGTCACAGTAGTTGTGATAAACCCCAAGATCCGCGTGTTTGGCAAGGTGTGTGTTACAAAGGTGGACGATGCCGGTAATCCGCTCTCCGGCGTCCGCTTCGGCCTGTACTGCTCTAAGGGTAATCTTCTGCAGGAGATTATCACCGGTACGGATGGAACCGCCACCAGCGGCGTGTTGAACGCTGGCGATTACAATCTTGTGGAGCTTTCCGGCTTACCCGGCTATGTGACTGACGAGCAGCAGTATTCTTTTTCTATTGCTGAAAATGGCGTAACGGTTCCCGTTACCGTTACAAATCCCCGCGTCACAGGTGGTGTCAGGGTTATTAAGACCGGCGAGGACGGCGAACCGCTCCCCGGCGTAGTATTTGGGATATATCAGGACGGCGTACTTGTACAGGAACTTACCACGGGCGCTGACGGTATCGCTGAGAGCGGTATACTTTTTTACGCGGATTACGAACTGCGTGAGCTTTCAACGGCTGAGGGCTACGAGCTTCTGGCCGTAGCTGTTCCTTTTTCTATTCTGGAGAACGGTGTTGTAATCGATATACCCATCACTAACCCGCTTATTTACGGTGGCGTAAGTGTCCTAAAAACGGATGAAAACGGCACTCCCCTGTCAGGTGCAGTATTTGGGCTGTATAACAGTCAGAATCAGCTTGTAACGGAGCTGACTACAGGCGCTGACGGTATTGCCGAAATCTACGGCCTTGTCATGGGTAGTTATTATCTGATGGAGCACTCAGCGCCGGATGGCTTTGCACCGACCGATGAAGCGGTACACTTCTCTATCACGCAGCAGGGCGTGGTTTTCGAGACAACCATCGTGAACAGCGAGGGGCGCGGAACACTGAGCGTTGTAAAGACCGGCGGGGACGGGGACGCTCTCTCCGGGGTGGTGTTCGAGGTTTATCGTACAGCGAATGACGAGCGAATAACTGAGATTACAACGGACGACAGTGGCACGGCGGAGATTGAGCTTCCGCTAGGTGCCTATTATCTCTTGGAAACACAGACCGCCGCGGGCTACATGCTGCCGGAGAGCGGCTTTTCCTTTAGCCTTACGGAGCATGGCGCGACAGTTGAGCTTTCCATACAGAACCAGCTAGAGCCGGATGAACCCGATGTGCCTACGAGCGGATATGTTAAGCTTATAAAGAAAGCAGACGGCACGGATGCTCTGCTCTCTGGCGCGGTGTTCGGAGTTTATGAAGCTGCCAGCGATACAAAAGTTGCCGAGCTAACCACGGGTAGTGATGGTGCGGCTTTGACCGGCGAGCTTCCGGCCGGCAGTTACTATCTGTTGGAGTTGACGGCCCCGTCCGGTTATGAGTTGAATACTGATAAAGTCAGCGTAACGGTCACAGCCGGGGAAACTACTGAAATCACCGTATATAATACGGCGCAAAGCACCGACTCAGACGATACCGGCAAGCTTCGCCTTATCAAAGAGGCCGCGGATACGGGCGAGCGGCTTTCCGGCGCGGTGTTCGGTATTTACAAGACATCAGATGGTTCACTGATTGCTAAAATCACCACCGGGAGTAACGGCACAGCCACTTATGAGCTTGAAGCTGGCCGCTACTATCTGCTGGAACTGGAAGCGCCGGAGGGATATGTGCTTGATACTGATAAGATCAGCTTTACTCTAAGCGCGGGCGCTACCAAGACCGTCACCGTTACGAATATACCGGAGGAAACAGAAACCGGAAATGTTCGACTTATCAAAAAGGACGAGAATACCAGCCAGCGGCTCTCCGGTGCGGTATTTGGAATCTATAAGGCTTCCGATGACGAAAAAGTTTCCGAAATCACCACCGGCACAGACGGCACGGCTACTTACGAGCTTGAAGCTGGCCGCTATTACCTGCTGGAGCTGGAGGCTCCGTCAGGGTATAAGCTGAAAACAGATAAAATCAGTTTTACCATCAAGACCGACGAAACAACGGATGTCACCGTGACCAACGCGCTCAAAGACTCCAATGCGCCTGTGACCGGCAACCTGTATCTCGTCAAAAAGGCCGAGGGTACTGGCGCGAAGCTCCCAGGAGCCGTGTTCGGGATTTACAGGGCATCGGATAATGTCAAGATCGACGAGATCACCACAGATTCAGACGGCGTGGCGGTTTGCGAACTGGCCCCGAATAATTATTACCTGCGGGAACTAAAAGCGCCGGAAGGTTTCATGTTGGAACAGGCAAAAATACCATTCACCATTAAAGCTGACACTACAGTAAGGGTGGAAGTTACCAACATGCGCGATCAGGGTACCGGTAACGTCAGGCTCATCAAGACCGGACCGGACGGCGAGGTTGTTTCCGGCGCGGTATTCGGCGTCTACAGGGTATCCGACGATTCAAAGATTGCCGAAATCACCACAGGGAGCGATGGTATGGCATTATACGAGCTTTCTGCCGGCGCGTATTACCTTCTGGAACAGACAGCGCCGTCAGGCTATACGCTCAGCACAGACAAGCACAGCTTTACGGTAACAACCGGGCAGACGGTGGATGTGCGTGTAGTCAACCAGCGCGCGGCGGCTACGTCCGGGATCGAGATACCCAAAACCGGCGATTCCTTCCCCATCTGGAACTACCTGCTGTCGGCGCTGTTCTTCGGCGCCGCCGCCGTCTGCGGCTGGATGCTGTATAAAAAGCGGGGCAGGAAGATAAAAAAGACTTAATACAGATATTAGCAAACCACTAAAGGCGCGGGAGCATTTCAGTTGAATGCTCCCGCACCAATTCAATTGTAAAAAAATCAGAGAAGCAATAAACTTAAACATTGCTAGCTGCGGCAAATGCACTTGCCGTTGCCTTTTGTACGTTTCCGACCTTTTCGCAATCGCCGACCAAGGATACATACGGCGCCGCTTCATACATGTTCGTTAATAATTGATGCTGTGGCTTAAGTCCGTAAGATATGATAACACTCCCGCATTCAACGGTATGCTTACGACCATCAGAATCCTTATAGACGACGGCCTTATCGCTTATCGAATCAACATTAGCGTTACATATATAATGGAAGTTATCAAAGGTTTTCCAATAATCCTCCACGATACTACGATAGTGCGCCATTGGAGCGTCACCGATAAGGGTTGGCCGTTTTTCTATCACTGTTACGTTAAAACCTAGTTCAACTAAGTGAAGAGCGGTATCGACGCCTATTTCATTGCCACGCAGAACCACTATATTCTTATCTAGTTTATTTTCATTACCAAATATGTTCTCTGCAAAGAAAACATTGTTACCTTCCGCACCGGGCAATTGCGGCGTTTCATGTGCGGGACCCGCCGCTACCAAAATATGATCATATCCCAGCGGTGCTAGAAGCTCTTTATCAGCATTTGCATTTATTTTAACATTAACACCATTTTTATATACCTGTTGTATTAACCAATCCATGTAATTTTTGAGCGGCCATTTAAATGACACATAATTTGCGTGCCGTAATTGGCCTCCGAGAGTATTGGAGGCTTCATACAGATCGACCTGATGGCCGCACTGCCTGGCTGTCAAAGCCGCATTCATGCCGGCAGGCCCGCCGCCAACAACAGCTACTTTTCGTACAGCAGTTGGGCTGCTTATCATATGCTCTTTTTTATGCTCAATACCAATTTGCGGATTTACTGAACATACACTACGGTACATATCGGAAGTATTGCTTATATGACACTTATTACATCTAATACAGGGAACGACATCCTCTCCTTTTCCCTCGTAAGCCTTTTTGCCATATTGCGGATCACAAATCCAGGCTCGGCGCGCTTCAATTATATCCGTCATACCTTTTGAAATTGCAGTCTCGCACCAACTAAGGTCCTGAAAACCACCGGAACAGCCAACCAGCATGTTCACGCCACTCTCTTTCAGTGCGGCGGCATATTGTAGGTTCGGCGTTGGATTGCTTGGCGATGAAATATGCCCTGTCGGGTGCTGAGGGTCAACGTCGCCTGCCCGAACCGTAAGTATATCCACTTTCCCTTCCGCAAGCTTTGCAAACCTGATCAGGTCATCTATTCCATACCCGCCTTCAGGCTCTGCCCCGCTGAGCATCGCTTCAATTGGAAAACCTTCGCCCACATGCTCCTTGACAACTTCAAATATGCGCAACATGAATTTCGCCCTGTTCTCAAGTTGGCCACCCAACTCATCTGTGCGTTTATTGGTAATCGGAGATAGCATTCTTGTGTAAAGCCCGCCTCGATACGCACAGTGGATATTAATCATATCAAAGCCCATGCGCTTGAACAGCGCCGCCTGTTCTCCCATAGTCTTTGCGTATTTCTCTATGTATGCCATTGTGACTTTTTCAGGTGAAACACCTAAGAAAGCTGGTTTGTCCGGATCCATGAGTTCTGCATCTTCGGGCAGTGTCGGCGATGTAATGTTGATTGAGGCTTTGGCTCCATAAAAATGTATGGCGTCTATAAGCTGGCACATATAGGTATGACAGTTTAGTTCATCCATATCAAACCTGACAAAATGCTTGGAAACATTGTCGATAGCCATTCCGGGCATATCAAAGACTGCTTCAGGGCCAAAACTCACTTGGTTTATTGTAACGACAGCAGCGCCATTCTTTGCCGCATTAGCATAATGACTTATAATATTTTCAGTAGGATACGGTTCTACACCTTGCAGAAAATGAGGAGTACCCGGACTGCAAATGAACCTGTTTTTTAATATAACTCCACCCAAGCTTAAGGGAGAAAGTAAGTTATGATATCTGTGTTTCATGTATACCACCCATCTTAATCTCTGGCAAGATATCTGTCATAGGCTGTCTGGACAATTGCGATCATGTCATTATAGCCTATATTTATCATTGTCTCACGGAATGTATCGAGTTCGCTGAGAGGCATTTCGTTCGTAATAAACTTCAAGATACTTTCTTCCATGTACGTTTCTATATTCAGCGCAATGGCGTTATACAGCTCAGCCTCATCCGCGGTCATAGAATATGAGCTGCTGAGCATATACGAATGATCCAGATTTGAGTTCCATGTGTCTTTTGCCATGAAATAATAATCGCTATAGGATGCGGCGGATCGTTCAGGCATATAAAGCCCAAAGGGAATACTGAGCCAGTTCATGTATTTCTGCCCCTTTGTATACTGGTCGTCACCAGTGTAGGCGTATTCCATTAACCACGGTTCATTATTATCGTTATAGGTGAAGGATTCACCCTCGATGCCATATGATGCGAGAAGACTGCCTTCCGGCGTAAAGAAATAATTACACCACATAACCGCCAGTTCAATGTTTTCGCAGGAAGCACTGATGGAAACATGATCTCCGCTGAGCTTACTTAGAGGGTCCTCTCCGGCATGAATTATTTGCCCCTTCTCCATCACCGGTGTTGGAATTGCGGCAACCGACCAGTTTGGGTCGTTAGATATTCCGTTATCATATAAACTATCGATAGTGGTTGTCCCACCGAGGAATACGCCTGTAGTGCCGCCGGTTACAGCCGCGGTGTAAGGCGCCGGCAGGAAAACAAAGCTTCCATCAATCCCTACAAAATCGCTGGATATGAGTCCCTTGGAATACCAGTCCGCTAATGTGGAGATAGCGTCATCAAAGCTGCTCATGAAAGGCGCAGCTGTTACCTCTCCATTTATTTGTACCAGATTCAAGCCGCTGAGTTTCGGCACATCCCACGCGCCGGTCAAGCATGCGGAAATATTGTTGGAGCCAAGATAAATCGGATACTGCAAGCCGAGTTCCGTTTTGAAAGCCGAGAGTACAGTTTCCATATCGTCTACTGTCACAGGGTTATCTAATCCAACCTTATTCAAGTAATCACTTCTGATATACATCCCAAAGGATACGGACGGATCCGATTCGTCAAGTCCATAGAATGCGCCGATGGCGCCGTTATCTGTTGTTACCTCATTGCGGTATTCGTCTCTGGCTATCAGCTTACTATAGTCCGGGCACAGCTCCAAGTAATCGGCAATATTGATGATCATATTGTCTTCAATGGCCGCATCTACTCCTGTGGGGTAATAACCAACAAATCCGAGCATCATGTCGGTCATATCGTCTGATGCGAGCATCAATGCTATTTGCTCGTCATAAGTCCAAGCGTTGATATCCACAACGCTGATATGTACGCCTGTTGCTTCGGCGGCAGCTATCCACACTGCGGATTCCTCGGTACTTGGAGCGAGGTTACTACAGTCATTAGCCGAATACTTTGTGCAGAAGCTTAGTGTCTCAAATGTATCAATTGGGTACTGGATAATTGTTTCTTCCTGAACCTCATCTTCTTCCGGCTGAGGTTCGGTATCTCCCGGCATCAACTCAGCACCTTTTGAAGGTTCAGAGGCGGCTTCTGTCTCAATTGAAGCGGGCGGCTCAGAAACAACAGTTTCTATTTCCGGCTCCGAAACTACATCAGAGGAGTTACAGCCTGCTATAATAGACATCAACAGCGACAGAACTAGAATAAAAATTATTTTCTTTTTCATAACTGCTTTCCTTTCTCAGTTTTTTCTAATATAATCTTAACATCAAGAAAACTTTTTGTGAAATATGAATAAGTAATGCAGAAAATAAGTTACACTTATTCTAGTAACGAGGAATGTTGATTATTTCTTAAGAGAAAGGGTATTGGTTATGTACCTGCCATATTTAGATTATTTTCGGACAGTTGCTAAATACTTAAACATGACAAAGGCGGCAGAAAAGCTCCATATATCACAATCTGCGGTCAGCCAGACAATATCAAAGCTTGAGGATGAACTAGGTGTGGCCCTGTTTGCCCGTTCTCACGGAAAGCTTAAGCTTACCGAAGCGGGTAAGGTATATCTGATATGCGTCGATAATGCTTTTACCGAGCTGGAAAAGGGACGCCTTCAGATTGCTAACTACAAACAGCATAGAGCAAATGCAGTCAGTTTTTCCGGTTCTTTTCCTCATTTTATAACCGATATTGCGAATAATTTCCCCTCTGAACACCCTGATATTCGGATCAACCCATTTATTTATACAACCGATCAAGCCATAACAAAGATGGTTTCCGGAGAACTCGACTTTGCCCTTTTGCCCGACTGTCGGCAGGCGGCTTTTGAATCAGGCTTGGTTCTTGAACAGCTTTTTGAAGAGCCGCTTATGCTTCTTGTGAATAAGAGCCACCCTCTTGCTGAAATGCCAATAATAAACTTATCTGATGTTCGATATGATGTGTTTGTTTTAAATACACAGAATTTCGATTTAGAAACATTTTATAGTTATTTTGCAAGAGAGCAATTCACTCCGGAAATCATGCTAAATAGTAATGAACCCAGAATTCTCAACTTATTAATCGGAAGTGGGCAAGCTATTTGCCTGTGTCCGGCCAGCGATCTGGTGCGCGACTTTTCAGAGCCACAGTTCAATCACGACATGAAAGCACTGAAAATAACTAATCAGCTTTGCAATAGAAAAGTTATGTTAGTGACTGCCAACGAGCAGGAATTGAGTGAGAATGCACTGGTTATTATAGAATATATAAAAGAATTCTTTAAGAAGGAAAATAAAGCGGTTATTAACTTTTTAGGATCATGTAGTGTTAAACCACAGCCCAGATTATATGAAGAGGACTAGTTTCCTTGCTTTATTTTTATATTGTTGCGGGAGTTCCTATTGATATATCACCGCAGAAGAATAAACCCAAGGTTTATCTATCATTGTATTTATATTAACTGCCGGGTGCGTGGTTGTGCAGCGCAGAAATGTATCGCATTGCCTGGCTTTTTATGCTAGTATTAACGAGGGTGGCTTGTATGAACAACGGCGAAATAATCGGCAAAGCGCATAATTCCATGTATCAGCAGATAAAAAAGACCGGCATGGCCGCACCCGTTCAGGTGCTCATGGATTTGGGGTATCTCTCCGAGTCCGACTACGAGAACTGGAGGTTTGGCCGGATTGATTATCTGGAACGGGTGTGCAAGGTAAACCTGCATAAGCTTTCCTTTATCATGAAGCAGGTTCGCGCCTATGCCCGTAAAAATGACTTGAAACCATCCTGGACATTCTACAAGCAGTGGGGCCGCAAGGGAAAGAAGCCGTCCATCAAGCTGCGCTTTTCCAAGTACGGCGATGAGGGTGTTGAACGCGGTTACGCTACCCACTACATCTCACAAAAATGGATGGACGAACATAAAAAACAGGCCGGTGAACCTGTCGGCGAAAAGGAATGATTTATTATGGCTGATGTAGAACGAATTGAGTTTGATTTCAGTGGCGACGGCTTCCTTGAATCCTCTGAAAGGTTGGAACGCATTCTGCGTTCAGGGCACTGGAGCGACATAGGGCCGAATTATGAGGATGAGCGGACGAGACTGCTTTTGCGACTGCTGGACATCGGAGGCATCGTGGTTTACAAGCGTATATACAACAAGAGGACAGACGCTTCTCCTGAACTTCGGCGCCGCGCCGGGGAGATCAGTTTATTCATGCATAAAGAGTATGCCGGCCAGACTCTTATTGATATCGCGGGCATATTCTCCGACTATGAATACGACGCAGGAAGAACGACGTATAACTCTTTGTTTTTCCCGGAGCTAAAGGCGTTTGTGCGGTGCGGCGGTCTTTCTCCCGAAAAGCTGTTCGAGCTTCTGGAGCAGGACGGGTGCGATGCGGTCATGCTTTTCCCCGAAGCCTACGGAGAGGATTTCTTTTACGCATTTTCCCGTGCTATGCCGCGGGAGAATTTTCTAAACGCCCTTGAGGAAATGCAGGGGAATATCCTGGAGGCCATGCACGAGGCGCTTCGCAGGGCCGAAAAAAACGGCTCCCTCCCCTCGTTTCCTGTATTTCCCGATATAGAAGAAACCGAATAGAAGAAGACGAACAAATACAGCCGGTATTTTATGCTTTGATGTAAAATACCGGCTGTATATCGTTAGGTACTACCTTTGTTGTATTTATGCTGATACAAGCTCCTGGTTCACGCGCTCCCAATCTACCGAGAGCATTTTAAATTCTCCACGGTCGGCGAATGAATCACAAATTACACTTTGTATGTACCCTTCATCAATAAGTTTCCGTAATATCTGTTCATACCTGTATTGGTCACCGCCATAATATCTAGCCGTATGTTCAACCGATTTAAAAAAGGTGGGGCATAATCCTTTTTCCTCCGCGCTTTTTAAGTTTTTTAGTAAGTTAGTTTGATATTCCAGTTCGTCTCCATCGACCACGCACACTTCCTTGGTCCATGATGAACAGTCCTTTAACTGACGGCTAAGCGAGCCTGCGACTCCATATACGCCAACAATCTTGTCCATAAAAGTCCTGATAAATGTCGCGGCTGATGAAAAATGTCCGTCGCCGGTAAAGAATATGAATTGCTCAACAGAGGGGTTTTGGATTAATTCCTGATAGATGTGATCAAGCATTATAAAATCCGTAAAATCTTTTTTTAATACAGCGCTTTCGTTACTGCAATCTATGATATTGCTTGTTATCGTCCTAATACGGTTTCTTTCCCGGCTTAACTCTGGCTTTGTAAAGTCGCCAAACACATAAATTTTCATTATTTTTCCGTTAGTTTTAATTTCATCAATAATAGGGTCAAGCATAGGCGGGATTGAATATTGTTTATTAAAACTGATGTAGAGTGATTCATAATCAATAAAGACAATGGTGTACAGCCGCTTATCATTTTCTGGCGGTTGTTTTAGCACCTTAAATTCCAGTTTCATTTGTACCTCCATTATTACGAGACGCGAAAATTTTACATCAATACTAAAATGTAACCGTTTACATGATCCCACCTCCAAAATAATCCTCGCCTGCTGATGCACAGGGATTGTGCCGATAAGCAGGGTATTTATTGCTTTGCTCCATTTTGCCGCCGCCATATCCAAGCGTCAATATAGGCATGAATATCCGACATGATGTTAACTTGAGTAATCAGGTTTTGATGGAATTCTTCTGATCCGATATCCTTGTTCTTTGCTTCAAAGCTTCGGATTTTGCCTTTGACATTATCCCCGTTTACCCTGACCCATATCTCAATATTACTCAAGTTATCTTCCTGATATTCAAGACTCAACTCCACTGTATCCAATAATCCGGTGGTTTCTGCGGGTAGAATAAACCTTATTTGCTTAAATTCAAACAGGTCGGTAAGCTGTATCAATAAAACACCCTCCTAGCAAAAACATACATTTTACTTTCTTCTTTTCTTAAAGTTCATACCTACAAGTCCTGCTATTACGGCGGCACTTAATCCAGCACAGTAGTGACTCGATAGAGCCGCCGTAATTAATCATTTTAATAGCCGTTTGCCTCTCCATCGAGCGGGAATGTCAATTATGGCCAATAATGCCTTGGTGAATATACTTTCGGAAAAGGGGTCACGAACATTACGCACACAAGACAAACATGCCACAAAGCGCTGACGCTACGCCAGCGCCGACCATTGTTCTTCCATGACTTCCAGAAAAACCTCAAGATTTTCCGGCATCGAATAATGGTAGTCAGCTTCACCAAGCATGTCGAATAGCTCATCGATCCGGGCATCCATATCCTGCGGCGCAATCTTATAAGCCCGTCCGAACACGGCACTTTGCGTGGCGGGAGGCGCGGATAGTGCCGCTTTCACAATCTTGGCGCAGTTTATCTTCGCGCGCTCGGTGAGCTTTTCAAACACGGCGGCAGCGGCGTCCAGCACGGCAACGCCTTCAGCAGTGAGATCGTCCACTGTTTCGGGCGCCTGTGCCAAGTCAAACCACGCGGCAGTGTCGCAGTATTCGAGGCTCTCATCAAAGCTCTCTACCAGCCCGATCAATGTGCTCTTAAAATACCAGTAATCGCGATAGGCGGCTATTGTTTGTAGCAAAGCTTCATTCAGGTCTTCGACACTTGTTAAATCGTAGGGACTGACGCGGTGACCTGCCCCCAAATGCGCATTAATTCTTTTCATGACTTCGTCATTGTACTTGTCTGGCATATGATTCTCTCCTTAAAATGTTTTGTTACTCGTCATCGTCCATCAGTTCCCATTCGTCCTCATAAGGCTCCATACCCATTTCTTCCCACGTCACGCCGTATGGAGCGCCACCGGAGGTGTATCCCGCAATGAAATAAAAGCGGTCGTCGCGCCAATCGACATCATGTTCAGACTGCTCCAGCTTTTTCATTGCTTTCTGGCGGAGGCGCTGTTCCTCGCCCCGCAATACCGCATCGAGGTATTCCGGCGCGAACACATGGCCGATTTCCTGCAAGTCCCGCAGGGCGGTCGGTATATCAACTTTGAATTTATCACGGTAATTGCGGACGATTTTCCTCTCGCTGCCTTCGTAAGCTGCCAGCCATTGCCGCGCCTTTCGGAGTCGCGGCTCACGTTTCAAGGCTTGACCCGGCTGTCCGCTTTTTTTCTTTTTCTTCTTTGGCATAAAAGCACCTCGTGTCGTTATAAATGAATGGCCGCTTTTGTCCAGTATACCATATTTGTGGTCATAAATCTGTATTTTCATGCATTTTTATACCCGGCATACCACACATGAACGCGGTCCCAAACAGTCACAACATTGGCTACTATATTTTCGGAAAAGGCGCTGCATTTTCACGTCACAAGAGTTAACATAGCACAAACCGCGATAGACGCGGAATTCAAGATGAAAGGTGCGATATACATGGAAATTAGATTTAGTGCGACGGGAGCGGAGCGCAAGGCTCTTGTGACGGCGGTCAGCGAGATCGCGGGCTGGGAGGCAGTTTACAAGAAGGCGCCGACCTTCGCCTATGTGGTACGCAACTACACCATCGACAAAAACGGGACGTTATGCTTTGACGAGCGTATGGACGCCGCAGACGCCCGAAGCCTTCTGGCGGAGCTGGCTGGGCGTGGCTTTGTGTCGGAGGACCCGATTGCTCTGGAGGATCCGGCTTCGGATGCCGTGGCTCAGGAGCTGCCTACCGGAGATGGCTCTTACGCCGATACCTATGCTGACAGCGCATCCGTTGAGAGCGGTCTTGCCGGGATTGCTTACGGGGTAGAACTGTCTGCCGGGGATGTCACCGCCGAAAGCTCGCCGGACGTACACTTAGAGGTCTTATCCGAGGAAAATGCGCCCACCGAGACCATTCCCTCCGAGGATGCTTCTGCCGGGGACGATCCCGACAGGCTGGTGATCGAGGTTCCGCTGGAGGGCTTCAGCAACACGGCTCTTTATAACCTTGAGAAGCTGGTGGCGAGCAAGGCTGCGCTGATCATGAAATCAATCGGACTGAGCCGGTCTGACGGAGCGGAGGTTCTGCCGATTGTGCTCAAGGACGACAGGCTTTGCTTCCCCTGGTTCACGCTTGGCACATCGCCGGAAGAAACCCACGCCTATACCCAGCTTGTCCATGCGCTCTGTGAGATGGCAAAGAAACAGAAGCGCGTTGTTGCAAAGGAAAAGCCTGCCGACAGCGAAAAATACGCATTCCGCTGCTTCCTGCTCCGGCTCGGCTTCATTGGGGACGAATACGCCGCGGCACGGAAGATTTTACTGTCCAATCTCTCCGGCAACGGCAGCTTCAAGAGCGGGGATCACAAGCGTGAAGCCGCGCCGGAGGCGGTCACAATCGCCGACAGCGGCGGGGAAAATGCGGAGGCTGTCAGCATCCACGAGGACGGTCAGGACGCCGACAGCGCGCCGACAGGCGGTCAGGAGGCGGTTGCGCCGCCCCGATGCAGCGAGTGTTGGCATCACCACTATTATACTGATGGTCTGTTGCGTACAAGCACCGGGGATATTGTGGACACATCAAAGCGGACACCGGATAAATATACCCATTACTGTCTCGGCGCGCCCAGCGGCTTCAGGAAGATTAAAAACGCAGCAGATTGGTCTGGATGTGAGGCTCCCCCCTCATGGTGTCCTCAACATCCCATGTCAAATAACGCGCCGACAGGCGGCGAGGAGGCGGCTGATGCATAACGGTTTACCTTCGAGAGAAACGGTCAGGCGGGTGCGTGAAAAGTACCCGCCCGGATGCCGGGTGGAGCTTGTGCAGATATACGATCCCTACACTAAACTCCAGCCCGGCGATCTCGGCACGGTCGAATCCGTGGACGATATCGGAACGGTATTCGTTGCCTGGGACTCCGGTTCCCGTCTCGGTGTTGCCTGGGGAGAGGATAAAATCAGGCGCGTCTAAGGCCGTAAAAATGCCCGGAAAACTACACAATATCAGGCTTTGAAAGGTCGCAACATTCTACACTTTTTCGTGCCGAAAGGACTTGTAAAACACGCCGAAGCAAGTTAACATCACACAAACAATTGTTCTGTGTGAAAGGGCGGGAAAGCGCATGTTTACAAGGAAATTTGGTATTGAGATTGAGTTCAGCGGGATAACGAGGAGCCGCGCGGCGGAGGTTACCGCAGAGGTTCTCGGCGGCAGGATCAGCGGCACGGACGTCACGGCTCCCGATGGGCGCGTTTGGCAGTTTAAGTATGACGGCAGCATCGTCTGCCGCAAAAAGGTTCGTGGGCAAATCTTTTCGGCTGACGGCGATTACAGCGTGGAACTGGTCAGCCCGATCCTCACCTACCGCGAGGATATCGATACGCTTCAGGAGCTTGTCCGCAGGCTTCGCAAGACCGGCGGGTTCTCCGGGAAAGGTTCCGGCTGCGGGATTCACATCCATTTGGATGGCGCGCCGCACACGCCGCGCAGTATCCGCAATTTCGTGAATATCATCGCCAGTAAAAACGACCTGTTCTACAAGGCTCTCCAAATCGAGCCGGAACGGATGCGCTACTGCAAAAAAATGGACGAGTACATGGTCGAAAAAATGAACAGCCGCAATCCGAAAACCTTCGATCAAATCGAGACCATATGGTACGAGAGTTACGATGATAGCCGTTATTCCAGATATCACGACAGCCGTTATCATTTTTGTAATTTACACAGCTTTTTCAACGGCCACCGCACCATCGAGCTTCGCGGTTTCAATTCCGAGCTTCACGCCGGCAAAATTCGCAGCTATATTGTTCTCGCGCTGGCTCTCAACCATCAGGCGCTGACCCAGAAAAGCGCCAGCAGTAAAAAGCCGCAGGTCGAAAATGAAAAGTTCGCCATGCGGGTGTACCTAAACAGGATCGGCTTTATCGGTGATGAGTTTAAAAACTGCAGGGAGCATCTATGCCAGCATCTGAGCGGCAATTCGGCTTGGCGGTATCGCGTGGGGGCCTGACGGCTCCCTGCGGCAGAGGGAGGGCTTCGTGGCTCTCCCGGCCGGTCATAGGTCTTTTCCGTGGCAGTAATAATAAAGGAGGTCGTTTATCTTGAGAAACACGAACAAGGTTTATCTGGCGTATGGGAGCAATCTCAATCTGGAGCAGATGGAGTACCGATGCCCCTATGCGGTTCCGCTCGGCTATACCGAGCTTCCCGGTTTCAAGCTTCTGTTCCGTGGTAGTAAAAACAACGCCGTTGCAACGGTGGAGCCGCACGATTGTGGCATCGTTCCCGCACTCTTGTGGGAGATCACGCCCCGCGATGAGGAGGCGCTCGACCGCTACGAGGGCTGGCCACGCTTCTACCGCAAGGAAACCGTAACGGTGACGCTCTATGGCAAGCCTGTGGAGGCAATGGTGTACATCATGAACGATGGGCATCCCCTGGGGCTTCCTGACGATTATTACCTGAACGTTATCCTAGAGGGCTATGCTTCTGCAGGGTTTGACGCCGACGTGCTGGAGACGGCTATGGCAGTGTCGTTGGGCGGTGAACAGCAAAAACTTTGTGCAGATTGCCTTGCTTGCTCCAATTCCATGAGCGAACCGGCAGAAAACGATGAGGATTCTGACAAGCTGTACTGTGTCGTCAAACAAGCCTATGTCACCGAGGACGGATTCTGCGATGATTATAATTAGGAGTTGGTTGGTATGTTGAACAAGCCGAACTTTATTCCCTCAAAATACCGCCAGCCCGACAGATATCAGCGAATATTCGAGGATTGGGTCGCGGTGTTCAATATAGAGGGCTGCGAATATCATGTTCAGCTAGTAGCTGATTGGCGGAATAAAAAAGTCGCACGTAGCGTTGATATTCTCTGTCAGGGCGCGAAGTGCCGGAATACTCTTGTCAGCGGGATACCATCCGTCAAACAAGCGATGGAGCGTCTGGAGGAGATTGCCGGATCGGACAAGGAGGCGCGTTAATGACGAAAAACTGTAAGCTCTGCGGAGGTGCGATGGTATGGGAAAATCCAAATATTCCGGGTCATTTCCACGCAAGCTCCTGCAACATCGAGGATTGGCCGATCTGCCACGATTGCATGGTCGAGCATTGCTGTCAGACGAACTGCTTCGGGTGCGAATACGGAAAGTACCCGGATTGCCGGTTCCTTGACCTTAAGCAGCATTATACCAGCGGGAATTAACCTGTAAATGGGGATGCGGAGAAAAGACTCTACGGCTGTGATAGGCGTGGGTCTTTTTCTGTTCCTGCCTGTAGAAAAATTGCATCACATCATAAAAAACAGGGTTTTCTCACCGGAATTTAATACGGTGAGAAAACCCACAACATGCGGGACAATCGCCTTAAATACCACCGGATGGATACAGGGTTGTATGCGCCCCATAAAAGTGTACGCGCCTAACCCTACCCTTAACAAGCAGAATAAGCCTGCCCAAAAAAAAGCTACTTATATAGCATTGCCACGCCCACGATATTGTTACTAATATCTATAGCAAAATGTGCATTAAATGTCAATGTATAATTATGAGGTAATATGCAGAAACATGTCGAATGCTAACAATTTATAATATTTTTAGTTATAATATTATGATTTTCCACTTTTTATGAAAATATATTTGACAATCATCCCTGATATGCAATAAAATAACAGACGCTGGTCCGGATACAGATGCTACTACATCTATGTCCGGTGTGACATCCCGTTTCCCCGAGATCATCATAGGCTCCAAAGAGCCAGCACAGCGACTGCAATACAATTATAGCATAAATATTGTTTTATACAATCTAATAATATATTTGCGTTTACTGCTATTTCGTATAGTTGGTTTCCGTATTTTCCATGATATGAAATTGTATTGCCGTGCAGTTGTAGTGAAGTGATACGTGGCACACCGGGCTTAAGCTCGGCTGTGCCACGATTTCTATTTTTGAGACATCTTCACTTTATAAAAGAAATAACAGGATCCAAAACAAACCGCATGTACAAAATAATATTAAGGGAGGTAAAACGACATGGCAAACGGTGATGTAATTATACTTGCTGTAATCATCTTTCTTGTAGTGGCCTTTATTTATGAGGGAATCCACATAATAAGGTCAGATAGGGATGGCATTACTGCGGAGAATAGTTTTATTATGTGGTCAAAATTAAACTTAAACGCGCAAGTCGCTGCGAAGTTGGAGGAGAATTACGCTTTCGACAGTGTCGTAAGCGATGTGATGGAAAGGAAGAAGGTACGTGAACGGGATTCAGCCGCAATCGGGATGTTTATATCCGCAGCCGGGATGATCCTGTTTATGTCCTATCTGGTATGGGAGAGCGAACTATTGATGCTTCTTGGCTTGACCTGCTGCTTTCTGTGCGTCCCGTTAGGGTGGTGCGTATCTTATGCCTTGCATTTCATCCGCTGGTTGCGCAAAAAGAAAGATGCTATTTAGAATTTTAACGGTATGACTGAAATATCAACTTGGAGGCTCTAGCTTGGGGCTAACACCGGGGTAATTGGAACATATGTTATGCTCGCTTTTGTATCAAAAATAATCAAGTGTACCAGCAGGCAAATAATCAATGAATCGAATATAAAGGAGATAAACACACTATGAAAGACTTTCTATTTACTTCCGAATCGGTGACGGAGGGGCATCCTGACAAAATATGCGACCAGGTGTCCGATGCTGTTTTGGACGCTATTCTCGCAAAAGACCCACAGGCGCGTGTTGCCTGCGAAGTGTCCGCGGCTACGGGCCTGCTTCTTGTGATGGGCGAGGTCACCACCGATTGTTATGTAGATGTTCAGAGCATCGCGCGGGATGCGGTTCGCAGGATCGGGTACACCGATTCCCGTTATGGCTTTGATGCGGATTCTGTCGCCGTGCTGGTAGCTCTCAACAGCCAATCTCCGGATATCGCGCTGGGCGTCGATCTCTCGCTGGAGGCCAAAGCGGGCGAGGCGGCCGGCATGGGCGCCGGAGATCAGGGCATGATGTTCGGCTTCGCCACTGATGAGACCGACGAGTTCATGCCGATGCCGGTCTATCTGGCTCACAAACTGACAAAGCGTCTGGCCGAAGTTCGCAAAAATGGGACTTTACCGTACCTGGGGCCGGACGGCAAGGCACAGGTGACTGTCGAGTATAAAGACGGCGCGCCTGTTCGCGTAGATACGGTTGTTGTCTCAGCCCAGCACGCGCCGGAGATCGGATTGGACGACATAAAGCGGGACATACTCCGGCATGTTATTCAGATTACCATACCGGATCACCTGCTGGATGGAAACACAAAATACTTCATCAATCCCACAGGCCGGTTTGTGGTCGGAGGGCCTCACGGTGACACGGGGCTGACAGGCCGCAAGATCATCGTGGATACTTACGGCGGCTTCGCCCGGCACGGCGGAGGATCCTTTTCCGGCAAAGACCCGACAAAGGTAGACAGGAGCGCATCCTACGCCACCCGGTACATAGCCAAGAACCTTGTAGCGGCGGGGCTGGCGAACAAGCTGGAGCTTCAGGTGTCCTACGCCATCGGCGTGGCGAAGCCTGTTTCCGTGCTGGTGGATACCTTCGGCACGGGCAAGTTGTCGGACGCTGCCATCCTGGATGTTATTAACCGGCACTTTGACCTGCGGCCCTCCGCGATCATCGAGCGGCTGGGGCTTCGCGCGCCCATCTACGGCCAGACCGCGGCCTACGGCCACTTTGGGCGCTCTGATCTCGATCTGCCGTGGGAGCGGCTGGATATGACGGACGTGTTGAGAGCAGAGCTTTCATGACTACGGAGTACTATGTAATGCAAACAAGCTAGTTTTATACAAGCGGGGCTGTGCAAATTTGTTTGCGACAGCCCCGCTTGTATATCTATTGTATGTAAAATCGTTTCCGAAGAAGTGCGGGTTAAAGACCGGCTTCAAAATTAGGGATTGCTTCGATCAAGGTCAGCCGTAAGCTTTGCACGATATCCTCGTCAACACGCTCCGTGGTTTCTCCGTTGCCGTTTATGTACTTCACTGTACTTTGAGCGGCGATGTATGGCTCGTAAGCTTTCACGACTTCTTCAATAGCAGCCTGATCACCGCTTACGGCCTGAGACATTGTATAAAGAGACAGGTTTGGATCAAAGTTATTCATCAAATTATTGTTCATATCTTTATCCCCCGGTTTTACGCTATGAAAGCAGGAGAAGCTTCAGCTTCTCGGAAAGCTCAGCTGTTCCGGGTAACCCGGATTTTGCCCGGAGCTGTATGGATCGGAGCAGAAGAATCATATCGTCCTCTGTCAGGCTGTCAAGAAACGCGCGTGTTATATCGGAAATGAGAGTATCCTCAGATATGTCAGGCTCCATGTCAGGCTCCGGTACAACCGGAGAAGGCGCAACGGGTGCCGGATGTTCCCTTTTATATTCCTCCGCGGCGGTTTTAAGCGTTTCACGAACCTCTCTGTCAAACTGCTCGGCCAGTTCATCCGCTGTTTTCTGCAATTCATCCGCCTTATTTTCAGGGGTGGAAGAGGTCGGAGCTTTGCGCCGGTTTTTTCTTCTATCTGCCGCCAGTTTCTTTTCATAGCCGTGCTTTTTTAACAAGTCCTCAAGCAATTCGTCCGTACATTCTTCCTGTTCATCAGCTTCACCTGTCAGGAAATACGGATTTACATTGAGCGTCTGTGCGATGGCTACAGCTAGTTTTGCGGATATGCTGCCCGTACTATAAATACGGTAAACAGTCGCCCGCGCAACACCCGCAAGGCTTTCAATCGTCTGCTTTTCCTCTTTGGACGTAGTATTCCATAATTCCTTAACCCGTTCCTTGGTCTTTTCTCCATCTATACTGATATTTGTCTGTTTAAGTTGCTGAATAAGCTCCGCATCAAACATTTGTAACCCCCCATATTATCTTGTACTATCTGCCCGAAAGTGCTTTATTATGACTTATTATAGCATATTATTTACAAATTACTATATAATTTCTGTCGAATACCTCAAATCAACAAGTTAAAAAATATCATATTTCCCATCCTGTGAGCAGGTGATTACTTATATACTAATAAATCAATACAATATCTTCTTTTATTCGTCACATTCCAGGCAGAAAATACATCGCAAGTGGCGATAAAAATAACACGCCTTGAAGCCGGAAACTTCAAGGCGTGTTTTTATATATACATCCCAAAACTAATTAAAATGAAATGGAGGCATAACATGGTAAGGCTAGTAGTAGCGGAAAAACCCTCAGTGGCACAGGCGCTGGCTTCTGTCCTGGGCGCGAAGGAGCGCAAGGACGGCTGCCTTTGCGGCAACGGCTGGATTGTGTCGTGGTGCATCGGGCATCTTGTGGAGCTTGCCGATGCGGGTGCATACGATGAGCGGTTCGCAAAATGGAATCTAGCGGACTTGCCGATCCTGCCGGACGAGTGGCAGTTCGTTTCCCGCGGCGATAAAAAGAAGCAGCTGGATATCCTGCGGCGGCTCATGAACGACAAAAGCGTGGACAGCATCGTCTGCGCCACGGACGCGGGACGAGAGGGCCAGCTTATCTTCCAGTTGGTCTACGATTACTGCAAATGCAAGAAGCCCGTACAGCGTCTGTGGATATCCTCGATGGAGGACGCGGCCATCCGGGAGGGCTTCACAAAGCTCCGGCCTGGCACTGACTATGACAACCTCTACCGCGCCGCACTCTGCCGCTCGCAGGCAGACTGGCTGGTCGGGATCAATGCAACGAGGGTTTTTTCCTGCTTGTACGGAGCCACGCTCAGCGTTGGCAGAGTGCAATCGCCAACGCTGGCGCTCATGGTGGGACGGGAACAGGAGATCGCGGCATTTGTGACGCAGCCGTTCTATACGCCGGAGATTGACACGGGCACGTTTACCGCTTCCGGTGAGCGTCATGTAGATCCCGCCGCCGCCGAGAGCGTCCGCGCCGCCTGTGATGGCAAGGCTGCCACGGTGCGGGAGGTAAAGCGGGAAAACAAAACCGCCGCACCGCCGCGCCTGTATGACCTCACCACGCTCCAGCGGGAAGCCAACCGCCTGTTCGGGTTCACCGCTCAGCAGACGCTGGATTATACCCAAAGTCTGTATGAAAAACGGCTTGTCACCTACCCGCGCACAGATTCCCGATTCCTGACATCGGACATGGCAGCGGGGCTTCCCACGCTGGTGTCGTCCGTGGCGGCGGCTCTGCCCTTCGTTTCTGGTGCGGAGCTTCCCGTCAACATCGCACAAGTCATCAATGATGGCAGGGTTACCGATCATCACGCCATCATCCCAACGCCGTCAATGCCGAAGGCCGACATTGCCGCGCTCCCTGCCGGGGAGCGGGATGTGCTCACGCTGATCGCCGTCCGGCTTCTGTGCGCCGTGGGCGAGGCGCATCGCTTTGAGGCGGTCACGGCGGCTCTGTACTGCGCGGAGCATCGTTTCGCTGTCAAGGGCCGCGCCGTGCTTCATAAGGGCTGGAAAGCCGCGGACAACGCGTTCCGCGCTATGTTAAAAAGCAAGCCCGACGATGATGGCGATGAGGATTCCGGCGCCCTGCCCGAACTATCCGAGGGACAGGTGTTCCCATCAGTGGTTGCGTCTGTCCGTGAGGGTAAAACCGCGCCGCCCAAGCGGTTTACTGAGGACACCCTGCTCTCGGCTATGGAGAACGCAGGTGCGGTGGATATGCCCGACGACGCCGAGTGGCAGACGGCCTCCGTCCGCAAGGGCCTCGGAACGCCGGCCACACGCGCGGGCATTATTGAGCGCTTGGTTAAATCCGGCTTTGTGGAGCGCAAAAAGAAACAGCTTACTCCCACGGAGAAAGGAGTTAACCTAATCGCAGTACTGCCGGATACCGTTAAATCACCCCTGCTTACGGCGGAATGGGAGCATAAATTGGGCAGGATTGAAAAAGGCGAGCTTGACGATAAGGTGTTCATGACGGATATCGCCGCTATGACCCTTGCGCTGGTAAAATCCCATTCCGCACCGGACGCGGAGCACGCCTCGCTTTTCGCTAGAAAGCCGGAGGGCAAGTCGACCGGCATCTGCCCCCGATGTGGAGGATCCGTCTATGAAAACAAGAAAGGTTTCTGCTGCGAAAGCCGCGCCTGTGGGTTTGCGCTCTGGAAGGACAACCGCTTTTTCTTAGCCAAACGCAAAACATTGGACAAAAAGACCGCCGCCGCGCTACTCAAAGAGGGGCGCGTTTTCTTTTCGGATTTATATAGCGAAAAAACCGGCAAGACCTATGCCGCGGCAGTTTTACTGGACGACACCGGCGAATTTGTAAATTTCAAGCTGGATTTTTCGAAGGGAGGAAAAAAATGAGACCTGTATTTTGGGCGCTCATGACAAACGATGCACAGCCCGGCGTAAAGCCCGTATGGGCCGTACTGCCGTTTAAGGACAACTATCGGCATCTGGAGGAGCTTGTGGAAAGGCTCCACATTGAAGAGGGCAAGGAAGAAATCCGCGTTCTGCGTTACCGCGCGGACGGCCTGCCCGCACCGAATGCGGACTATAACTGGTGGGATGCCGACAGCATTGCCGAGTGCCTCGTCAAATTTACCCCGGCGCAGATGAAAAGCCTGAGACGGCTGTGCCGTGACTTCGGCTTAACTTTCAAAAATATTGAGCAGTTTCTCAGATATCTTTATCTCGCAAAAGGATTATCTCGGGATGGAATAGCCGAAAGCGGCGTTCCGGTTGATGGCGGTGGGGCGGAAATATCAGGAGAGAGGAAGATTTTATGAGCGAGAACAGTAAAACCATCCAATTTATTGACAGCGATTACAGAGAGCTTTTCCGTATCCCGGATGGCGGGAGCATCAAGATAACCTACCCACCCGGCGACGGCAGGGATCCTGTTACGCGCGCCTGCAAATATCGGGACGACTATCATTTCGAGACGCTCGGACGAGGCGGCGATAGCTATCATATAGCTCAGTTCGCCGAAATAATGGAGCGGTTGGGCGCGCGGTACGAGCCGGAGGTACAGCTTCGGGATGCAGAGCTTGTTCCTTTTTTACCGGGCGAAGAGAAGTATTTCACTTATAACCGCGAGGAGGGCAATACTTGCATCGGTCACTTATCCGGAGATTTTGGCAACGATGGCGAACGCTTTAACAGCAGTTGGAAAGGCCGCGAAAACGACAGGAATACACCTGAATTTCAAGCGGAATTGCATCCCGCCGTTTACGCGCTCCGGCAAAGCGTCTTAAAGGACTATGACTCTATGCTGGCCCACTGTGATAGTCATCCCGAAGCGAAATTGGACAGCGGGGACAACTACAAAAGATACGGATTCAAGCTGGAAACGGATACCCGCCAATATTTCGTCAATTGTTTCTTTGGGGAATATATGCGGGACGCCCGTTTTAACGCATACGCCTACGACAAGGCCGCGCCGGTTCTCGAACAAGCACAGTCTGCCGCCGAGCAGGAGGCGCGGTTTGGGGTAATCCTGCCCGGAACAGCCGACGAGAGCAAATTCTTCTACCGCAACAACGAGGACGGCAATTTATGTATCGGTTATCTGCGTGGCGATTTTGGCAGACAGGGCAACGAATTCTGGCATAATTGGTTTGAAAACGACAGCGGCAGGAAGACGCCGGAGTTTCAGGCTGAGTTTCAGACTGTAATGGACACGCTGCGCTGGGATGTCTTGAAAGACTATAAATCGTCGGCTGATTATTGCTCCAAACACCCGGAGACCGTGTTGCCGGATAGCGATGGCAATCGTTATGGCTTCAAGCTGGAAACGGAATCACGCAATTATTTTGTCCGCTGTACTACGCTCCGCGACGACTATTTTTATGTGTTCGCCTATGACAAGGCCGCGCCGGTACACGAACAGGAGAAAGAGAATAAACAGGTTTATCTGCATTCCGAAGATATCGCGCGGGAAAACGGCGAGCTTGACCTTTACCGCGAGAGCCTTAGTTTAAACATGGCTTGCGCTCTTGCTATTGAGGATGTAATCGGCAGGCGATATGAGGCAAATGGCTATCAATATAATCCCGCCGATATAAAAGGATTGATTGATAAGTTCTGGCAGGAGCGCGTTCTGGCTGTGCTGGCGCACACAGTGCGTGAAACCGACGACGGGCGTTTCTCTCGGTCGAACCGGGATTGGGCGAATGAATTTTCGGTGCTGCCGCGCAGCAAACACGCGAGCTTTACCGTCAGCGGGCATCCCGCTATTGTGGACGGGTTTATTGATCAAGTACGCAAGCCGTCCGTTTTGGATCAGATCAGGACAGCGCGTAAGGAACAGAAGCAACCGTCCGCTCTCAAGCCGGAGAGGGACAAGAAACAGCGGGGGCCGGAATTATAACAAGAGAATATTATTCCACGCGCTGTGCGCGGACATTCGATTCATGCGTTTCAACAAGGCAAGATAACTCCCGCCTTGTTTTCTGCACTTTTCTTAAAATGGCTTGAATTTCCGGCACGAAGAGTTAACATAGCAAAACCGTGTTGGGGGTCGCTTCGGGCTTCCATTCAATAATATTATGGGGAGGTTAATATGCCGAGTTACACACTGGACGAACTGTTGAAATTGATGGAGCCGCAGGCACAGCGCGACAAGGCGCTTATAAACCAATGCATTGAGGGCCTTGGGCTGTATGCGGCGCAGCAACGGCAGGATAGTTTCTTCTCGTCAAAGCCGGACGAGATGCGAAAGCTCGTAGAGAACCTCATCGGCTATTGGGGACTTGACGACAACGAGTATGCGCCCTCGCTGGAGGATTATTTGGATGCGTTCGATGAGAAGATATTCGCTGCGAAATCGGACGAGGAAATCACGGGCGCTACATACCGTCGTCAGGCCGATACCATTTACGGTTTGCACCGCTACGGCGAGGAAATGGTGGTGGCGCAGGGTGATTCGGCTATGAGTGAGATTCTGGACATAGGCGATTTGATGAAGGAAATCGCCTTGTATTGGGATTTCCAGCCGTATGCCGCTGTTGTTGGTATCGCCGAGCAACTCAGAGCAGAGGTGCGGACGATGCTCGATGGCATCACCCTGCCCGGACAACCGTCAATCGGAGAGAACGCCGGTTATGAAATCAAACAGGCCATATTGTTTGGCAATGACAGGGGCTTTGCGCTGGCGCATAACCCGAACACTCCGGCGCCATTCGTGACATGGCAGTTCACCTATGACGCCAATGATAGCAGTAAACGGAGTTATTATTGGGGTCGGTATGTGGCAACGGAAGATAGGGCGCAGCTAAATTATTTATCCCGTGTCGCGGACTACATAGAATCCTATAAAGTAACGGAAAAACCGATACCAGTTGCCACAGAGATGAGCGTGGAGCGGCAATCCGAATCCGCAGCGGAGTCCGGTAGCATCCCGGTTCGGGTGTTAAGCGTGGGTCAGCCTTTGGTCACTGTCACGTTCAGCGAGCACGACCAGCTTCGCGGCGTCGATAAAATGCCGCTATATCTTGTTGACGCCCTGTTCGTGGAGTTGGACGAAAAACACATGGACGCGCGCAGACAACCCGGATATGACGGAGCGCCATATCTGAAAACCGATTACCGTATTGATTTTGTCATGGACGGAAAACCGGACAGTTATATAGGGCGATATGATGTAGGTGATGATGACGGATCGCTTCTTGATCGTATTTACCATTACAACGAGTACAGTAGACGCGACGATGATTATCAGAAATATTTGGCGGATAAGGGCGGCAGCGTACAAGAAACCGAAAACGCAAAGCTTGACGTTATCATAAATAAACTAGTGCCGTTCTTCGAGACGCATTGTGAATTATCGTTGAAAGAGGCGGCAGCTTTGTCCGAGCTTATGGGTATCCATGAAGCAGCGGCGGTACAGCCATCGGAAGACTACCAGCCACGTATCGCCTATCTTGAGTCTGTGGTAGATTACGCCTGGCGCGCCCGTAAGGCGCTGAATACAACAGGCATAGACGGTCTGCCGGAAGCTCCCCAGTCCGCTGTTGAAGCGGGGAACGGTACAGCCGTGCGTGATTCCGAGAAAAAACTATCCATCCTGGATCAAATTAAAGCAGCGCGCGAAGCTCCAAAGCCGCCCGCAAAACCCAAGCCGGAGCGGGACAAAAAACAATGGGGACCGGATTTATAACAAGAGAACATTGTTCCCCGCGCTGTGCGCGGACATTCGATTCATGCGTTTCAACAAGGCAGGATAACTCCCGCCTTGTTTTCTGCCCTTGTTTTTTAAATGACTTGAATTTCCGGCACGAAGAGTTAACATAGCAAAACCATGTTGGGAGCCACTTCGGGCTTCCATTCAATAATATTATGGGGAGGTTAATATGCCAAGTTACACACTGGACGAATTGATTAAAATGATGGAGCCGCAGGCACAGCGCGACAAGGCGCTTATAAACCAATGCATTGAAGGGCTTGGGTTGTACGCGGTTCAGATAGCGCAAGGTGATAGCGAATCATCTAAGATTGACGAGATGCGTAAACTCGTTGAAAATCTCGTCTGCTATTGGGGCCTTGACAATGATGGCCCCCCGCTGGCGGATTTTTTGGATTCTTTTGATAATAGAATCCGTAGCGCAATATCGGGGATGCTGATTGCAGGCGATACATATCGCAGGCAAAGTGATACCATTTACGGTCTGCACCGCTACGGAGAGGAAATGGTGGCGGTGCAGGGCAGCGATGCGATGTCCGAGATTCTGGACATGAGCGATTTGATGAAGGAAATCGCCAAGTATTGGGATTATGAGCCGTATGCCATCGTGGATGATCTGGCCACCCGGCTCAGTGCCGAGGTGCGGACGATACTCGAATCCATCCCCCTGCCTGGACAACCGGCAATCGGTGATAACGCCGGCTATGAAATCAAGCAGGCCATAATGTTCAACAATGACAGGGGCTTTGTATTGGCTCACAGCCCTACTGCTCCGTCGCCTTTCGTCACCTGGCAGTTCATAAATGACGCCAATGACAGCGGTAAGCCGAGTTATTATTGGGGGAAGTATTACTCGACGGAAGATCGCGCGCGGCTAAATTACTTATCCCGCACCGCAGACTACATGGAAGCCTATAAGCTCACGGAAGTGCCGAACCCTCTCGCCGCCGCCGAAATGTCTAAAGAACAAAATTACAACATGATCGATGGACTCCGCAACAATGAGGCTGTTCCCCGCGCCGATTTGACTGATGGGCAGACCCATGAGGAAATCCGTGAGCTTGCTCCTGAGTCACTGCCCGGCGAAAAGGCTTCGGTGCTGGATCAGATCAGGGAGGCGCGCACGGCTCCGAAGCCGCCTGCGAAACCCAAGGATGAGCGGGAGCGGAATTCGCCGGAGCTGGAACTTTAACGGATTTTAGGAGGGAGTAGTTATATGCATACAAATGCCATATTTTCAAGAAAAGAGAGCAATTTTGAGCAGAAGGACTGTGTTGTTGAAAAGGTGATCCGGCTCTCCGGCGCCGAGTTTGACAGCTTTACGGCGGACATGCTTCAGGATCATGATTTTATCAGGGACAATAAAGACCTGATGCGGCCTGGCCCGGATGGACAACCTCACTGCCTGTTGGTAGTAGGCGAAGGCCGGCGCGACGGCGTCCTCATCGATTCGTCCGGTTACGATTACGCAAGGTATAGCGCGTTCATCCCCAACGCCGAGGATTTCCTCACCGTGGGGCAATCTCCCGCCCTCGCCGCGCTGAATAAAAAGCTTACGGACATAGTGGATATTATCTCGGAACAGGTCGGCGCCGGAAGCCCCGATGGACGCGGCGTTGTCAATCTTCAGAAGTGGGACGCGCTGTTTGAGTTAGACCTTTCGGCAAACGGCGTCATGCTGAACACAGTCTTGGATATGCTTGGCGAAAGACCGGAGATCAAAGAATTCGAGCTTGATAAAAACGAGCTTATCATTTACCGTGAACCAGAGGCTGAATTGGCGGTGGAAGTCGAAGACCTTTCCGATCCGACCGTCACTCGGCTGGATATGAATGTCTATGGCTATGATTATGACGGCATGGTACCTCTTGGCAAACAGCGGGCGCTGGAACTTTTCGATAAAGGTCATGAGATATATCTGCTATATGAGGATGGTACCGAAGGTTTTGCTGAAAGCCGCAAAGAAATTGAGGATTTTGGCGGACTGTTTGGCATTGAACATACAACACCGAACCTTCGCGAGCAAGCTTCGCCTTTTGAAGTATTGATTTTGAATTGGAAACAGTACAATAAAGGTGAGCAAGCCGGCGAATGGCTGCCACTCCCTGCCGATGCTGACACCCTGCGCGCTCTGTTCGAGCGCATCGGCATTGACGGAACGAATGACTCGTACACTATTGCCAATGTCCGAATGCCGATGCACGAGTTGCTTCGTGACCATGTTTCCAAACACGACAGCCTTGACGAGTTGAATATGCTGGCTTCATTTATGCAAAGTACGGAGGTTTTCGAGCTTGATAAATTTCAAGCTATCCTTACAAGCCGGATCGTTGACGTCGGGAACGGCACGGCAGCGCTGATTAACCTTCTTGATTCGGATAATCTTAATAGCTTTAATCTGATCAATGCGCACGATGCCGAGTCGCTGGGGAAATACTATGCACAGGAAAACAACGAAAAACCTGACGATATCAGCTTCATGCAATACGGTTATCAATGCGTCAAAACAGAGGGCGGGGTATTCACCGAGTGGGGTTATCTCTACAGCAGATTCGGAGAAGTGATGCCTGAATACAACGGTGTTGTGCCGAATGAATACAAGATCGCCGGCGAGGCACTTCGCGGTTTACGGCCTGCAGTGCCGGAACACAGCGGCTCGGATGAAAAACCGTCAGTTGTGGAACAGATCAGGGCGGCGCGTCAGGCTCCCCGCGCCCCGAAGGAAAAGGATACACAGAAACCAAAAAAAGACAAAGGAGGCCCGGAGCTATGACGAAGGACGAGCTCGCCTATTGGCAGTCCAGAATTGAGAACAGTCGTTTCAAGTGGACGGAGGATGAGATTTTCCGACTTAACGGACGCGGGGCCTTTTATTACACAGGCGGCGAGGACGGTATTTACATCAAAGTCCACAAGGACGGACGGCTTGAGGCCGGAACATACGAGGGCGCTTTCCCGCATATCGGGGAAGCGTTCTTTACAGTCCGTGCCAACAGGCAGTGCAAGGATTATAACGAAGCCTTTACTTCGGCGATGGAGGCCGGAGGCACGAAGCTCCTGCGTGATATGTTCAGCGCCGACTTTGTCATGCCGCCCGCTGTGGACGCGAAGCCGTCCGTCATTGGCCAGATCAAGGCATCGCGGGAAACGTATAATATGCCAAAAGGTAACGAAGAAGAATTGCCTTTTGATGAATTTGTTACCAAGTGCAGAATGTTGGACGAGGCTTGCCGGCAATGGTGCGCGTTTATCGATGAAGCACCGGAGCGGCGCGATGGCGAACACTTCACGGAGTTTTTCAATGAAATATGTGAGCGGAAATATCAAGAGTATCTGGAGGATCCGGACTATCGTGCCGACTGTAACTTCATGGCAACCAAAGACGGGAAGGACAAGGATATTCAGATATTCACAAAGGATAAGGGAGGGCCGGAGCTATGAGGTTAACTAAGCAGGAATCAGACCTTGTCTGCATCTATTATTCCGGCTCACTGGTTGCCACCATCGCCCAGATGCGGGAGGCTCTGCCCCACATCGGCGAGCTGGACGTCCTTGCCGCCGCCGAGAGCGCCCTGCGGAAGCTGGAGGCTATAAGCGCCGCCGCGTTTGCCGATCTCGTTTCCCCGGAGGAGTCGCTATGAACCCGCATAAGCGTTCGGAGGGAAGAGGCTCACGGAATCCCTGGCGTAAGCGCAGCATTCATTTCCATTTCATGGCTACCGAGGATGAGGCTGCGCTGATCCGCGACCGTATGTCTCGTATGGGTGTCACCAGTGTGGGAGCTTATATGCGAAAGATGGCAATCGATGGTTTCTTCATAAACTTAGACTTGTCAGATGTGCGGGAAATGGTATCGCTCCTGCGGAGGTGCAGTAATAACATGAATCAGTATGCGAAAAGGGCCAACGAGACAGGCAGCGTCTACGCCGCCGACATCGAGGATTTGCAAGTTCGGCTGGGTGAACTATGGGAAACGGCTAACGGCATACTGCGGGAGCTGGCGGATATCCAATAGCACCAAGAACCGCCCCGAAAATTCTATCAAAACAGTAAAAGAAAGACTTGCAATCCCCCGAATTCCAAGTTAACATCACAATGAGGGATAGTAAAACACCGTAAATAAAGGGGGTTGACGGTTTAATGAGGCTGATTTTCAAAATTCTCGCGGCGCCGGTTGTCGGCGTCCTGACGCTCACGGTCGCGTTCCTTACCTTCGTCCTGGCCATATCGGGAGCCGTACTCGGCTTCGTGTCGGTGATCGTGTTCGTCCTCTCGGTGATCATGCTCACCATCCCCAACATTGCGGGCGGCATCGCTTGGATGGTCATTGCCTTCCTCATCAGCCCTATGGGGCTTCCGAGGCTGGCGGAGTGGTTGCTGGAGAAGCTTGACGATGTAAACTGCGTCTTAAAGGATTTCATCACGGGATAAAGGTTCATGGTACACCGGAACAATGGCTCGCGCTTGTGCGCGAGCCATTATTGTTGAGGCTTACAATCGAATCTGTCCATACATCACAAATACGAAGGGAGGAAAATCCATGCTGTTTTCCAAAAAGGAGATGGAACTGCTCTGCGTGTTCCATTCGGGAACGCTTTCAGCGACTCTCGACCTGCTCCGTGAGGCTGAGAACCAGCCGCCTGAAAAAATGGCCATCGTTAAAAGCGTAATCAATAAGCTATCAGCCATGACGTCCGGCGACACGGTTTCGCTTGACTTCGAGCAGGATAAGTAAGAATGGAAGGACGGCTGGCGTTGTGACCACTGGCCGTCCTTCTCTTTCTTCATTGTGCAAGTCTGATGGATTTTCTGCAGGAAAGCAACGGAGTAGGAGTACTTTTCTATATATCTACGTTGTATCCTGAGATGTGCTATTAAAACTAAAGGATTGCATGGATCGGAAATGAAAAAGGCCATTGAATTTCCACACTATTTTATATAATATAAAGTAAAATAAAGATAAGAAAGTAGAATAAGGATAAAATGGACATTCAGAAATTTTACTATATTTGCGCAATCGCGAAATATGAAAGTATGGCAAAGGCCGCAAAAGCTCATTATATATCCCAGCCTGCGCTTAGCAAGGCAATTGTAACTATCGAGGCCGAGCTTGGAGTACGCCTTTTTATTCGGGGCCCGCTTGGTACCGAGCTTACCGAATACGGTAAAGCGTTTCTGCCCTATGCTGAAGCAATACTTGAACATTATGAATCCGGCCTTAGAGCGATTGACGAGATCAGCGGTACGCATAGTAATGTAGTCAACTTATTGTTTCCTATCCCTGAGTTGGCTATGAAGATATTGGATCATTTTGCCCAGTTTCAACCGGACATTGAAATCAACCAGAACTATTCTTCTTTTGAAAGTATTAAAAAGAGCCTTATTAACGGTGAACTTGACATATATGCCGGTCAGAAGATAGAGGCTGGAGAGACAGTAATAAAAACACCGCTCTACAGAGAAGAGCTGTTTTTAATTACCCCTCCGGACGCGCCATACGAAAACTTTCAAGCGGTATCGTTAATGGACTTCAAGGACAAGCAATTCATCCTGCCCAGACTAGGTGAAGAAATGAGAGACACTCTCGACTTATTTTTTGAAAAAACCGGTTTTATTCCACAAAAAATAATTGAGGTGCAGGATGATAGAGCTATGCGCGTCTTGGTCGAGGCCGGCAGGGGCGTAAGCTTTATTTCCTCTGTATCAAGAATGAATATAGAGCAGAACCATGTTCATTCAGGAGATTCTATGCCTGACTCTATGTGTACGCTCAGAGTTAATGGTTTTACACGGGACGTAAATGTTTACTGGACAAAACGCGCCATGAAGCATGAAAGCGTTAGATTGTTTTATTATTTCTTGCTTGACTTTATTAATGATGAGATTAATATAATTAATAAAAAGTTTCCGGATTGGGATGTAGAATACTTGGGTTAAACAGATAAGTGTTCCGTAACTTGCAGCAGGGGTATAGCCGAAGGTTATACCCCTGTTTACTTATTCGAATTACTCAATAACCCACAAACAATTGACTTTCTCACAGCCAAAAATTACAATTTATTTATAGGCCAAACAAAATATATATAATTTATTAAAGTATAAGGAGGTAAAAATGAAAAAAAGTCTTATATTATTGCTTGTTACCGCGTTGATTTTATCAATGCTTGCGGGCTGTTCAGGTTCGACTGAGACGGCAGAAGAATCACCGCAGCAAGCAAATGAAGCATCGCAACCTGTAGAGCCACCCGTTAACTCCGAAACCCCCGCAGTTTCCGACCAGCCTGCTGCCGGAGATGAAATCCTACCGGAAGAAACAACAGAAACCCTCTCATATTCAATCGAATATCCCATCGAAACCGATGTAACACTAACCTGTTGGATGCCCTTTAAAGCTCCACATGAGTCTATCGGCGAATACAACGACTTTCCGCTTCTTGGCGATTATGCCGAAATAACAGGCGTTGCGGTGGATTTTAAGAGCGTGTCCCAAATGGCCGCTACGGAGCAGTTTAACCTAATGGTGGCTTCGGGAGAATACAGCGATATGACGTCCGCTGCGGTTAGTACGTATACGGGAACCTTTGAGGCCGCAATAGAGGACGGTCTGTGTATTGAACTCGGTCCTTATCTTGAGCAATATATGCCTGACTATTACGCTATGCTTAACTCGGATGAAACCGCCTTAAAGACATCAATGGACGACAGCGGCAGGATAGTTGCCGTTTATACGCTTAAAGACTGTTACTGGCCGGTAATGAGCCAACTCTGTATACGCCAGGACTGGCTCGATGATCTTGGCATGGAGGTTCCACAGACAATTGAGGAAGCGGAGAGCTTTTTGCTGGCGGTAAAAGCTGCTTACGACCCTTACAACTGCTTCGAGATAACCTCATCCAACTATATTGGCGCATTTACAGAAGGTATGGGAATTGGAGCCTTTACTGAAGGTGCTGGTATCGGAAACGGAATCTATCAGGTTGACGGAGAGATCCGCTACACTGCGGTACAGCCCGAATACAAGGAGTATATCGAGACTATGGCGCGATGGTATGAAAACGGCCTGTTCACACAGGATTTCCTTTCTCTGGGTACTACCGGCAATCCGGGTGAGCTAGCCGCTTATATCTATACCGATGATGTGGCGATATTTTCAACAACCGCTTCGGAGTTTGAAAACCACAAAGCAAACGCCCAGAATCCCAATTTTGAGGTCGAGGGAATTGGACCAATAACAAAGACAGCAGGAGAAACAACCCACTTCACAGATATTTCATCAATAAAAACCACGGAGAATATTTCCATCTCCGAAAATTGCAAGAATGTGGAGCTAGCCTGCATGTGGCTAAACTTCTGGTTCACGGATTACGGCTCCGACCTTGCCAACTACGGAATTGAGGGAATGACGTTTGATTACGACAATGACGGAACGCCTTATTTTACTGAGTTTGTAACTAATAACGACTTGGATATTGCGACAAACCGATTCAGCGCCATATACTCGCTTTATGCAAAGGGCGTTCCAATTGCGACTCAGGAAAAGCGCCTTCAGCAGACATTCACCGATAAGATGAGCCGCGCTTATGAGGTTTGGACAGCCAGAGTTGACGGAGAATACCTGCTTCCGGCTATAACACTTTCGGCGGTTGAATCTGAATCCACTTCCAGCTTTCTGACAGATATAGAGACGCTTATCGAAGAAAATGTGGCAAAGTTCATTATCGGAGAGAAAGACATGGCTGAGTGGGACAATTTTATCAGCGAGGTGTACGCTATGCGCCTTGACGACATTCTGGCAGTCTATCAAGCCGCGCTGGACAGGTATAACCTGAGAGGCGCGTAAACATAAACAGAAAGGATATTTTATTATTATGGATGAAAAAATCATGCAGGAGCTGGAGTATTTACGCCTTCAGTCGGAGCGCTACCAAGCCTATATTGACTGCAGCAACGTGTTAGCCCGCTATGTATACTATCACGCATCCAACGACAGAGACAAGATAGGCGCTTGTTTTGCAACAAATACATCTGGTGTAAAGGTGGAAATGATGTACGGCGTTTTTGAGGGCAAGGAAGGACTTGAGGCTTTCTTTATGCATCATCCCCAGGCGGGGGAGCCCGACGACGAACCGGGCCGTCTCCACATTCACACGCTGACGACGCCCATAGTCGAAGTGGCGGCTGATTGTCAGACAGTCAAGGGAGCATGGTACTCGCCCGGCATAGAATCCGACGCAAAAACCGGACAGTGGGCATGGATGAAATACGGTGCCGATTTCATAAAGGAAGACGGCGTATGGAAGATTTGGCACCTGCATGCCTACAGCATATTCATGACCCCGTATGATAAGTGCTGGACTGAGATTGAGCCATACGGCAAGAATATGCGAGGCGGCGCGATGCCTCCGATGGGTGAGATGCCTCCGGGCGAGGGCGGTCCTGGTGGTCCCGGCGGACCCCGAGGCGGCAACGGCTATATGCCTAAACCAACGACAACATATTATGGATTTGATGCCGAATCACATTACCCTGGAGACCAGCCTACTCCACCGCTTCCGTATGAAACTTTCGATCCGGCAACGGCATATTAAACCATTTTTATAACCACTAATATACTACAGCGATGACTGTGTGTATCGCACATTCATCGCTCATTTAGCGCCGTATACATTTTTCAAGGCAGCGTTATCGGGTGAGCGGTTCGGTCTGTACAATAACTTATTAACTCACCCTCAATTATCCTTTTATTTCTTAGTTAAAATATATCAAAAACTAACAATTTCAACAATAAGTATATCTTAAACATTACGGATTTTTAATAAGGAGGATCGATATGAAAGCAAAAATCGCACTACTGCTGGTTTTACTTATAATGCTCACAGCATTTACAGGGTGTGATAGCAATAGCATAAGCACCAGTCCGGAAGCTTCGGGTACAACACAAGTCACAGAACAATCATCAGAGCCTGTTAATGACGGAGAGGGCTCAGATTCAGATGTAAGCCCAGACGGACCGGTTTATCCGCTTTCCGACGCAATCGTCACTCTGACATTCTGGGGGCCGGACATCAGCACAAATAACACTGCGCTGCCGACCTACGCAAACCTTGAAGCCTACGATTTTTGGCCGTATGTCGAGGAAACGACAGGCATTCATCTTGATATGACAATCGTTTCTATGACCGCCGAGTCGGAAAAACTGAACATCGTTCTGGCTTCCGGCGACTATACAGATATTATGGCGGTCAACGAGGCACAGGTAGCCGGCGGCACAACGGCGCTCCTAAACGAGGAGATAGCAACCGACATATCCGATATTGTGGAAGAATATATGCCGAATTATTATGATTACATCTCATCCGGGGAGGATATGTTGAAACTCTGCTATAACGATGACGGGAAAATGGCAGGTACCCGCTCCTGGGCGGAGTATTATGTACCGAACCAGGGGCTTGTCGTCAGGCAGGACCTTCTGGAGGAAATGAAGCTTGAGCTTCCAAGCACAATTGACGAGCTTTATGAGGTGTTGACCGCATTTAAGGTCACATATGACATGGACGCGCCCGTGTGGTTGGGAACCTCGGGCCAGAACTCAGTGAGCATTGTCGGCGCAATGGGTTCCGCGGGCTTTGCGGGAGATAGAGGCTCTACAACAGACCATCTGTATGTGCAGGACGGTAAGGTCGTTTCCTCTTTAAGCAGCGATAGTTATAAAGAATACTTACAGCTTATGAATAAATGGTACATAGAAGGGCTCGTTAATCAGGATTTTGCAACAAACACCGATATGGACGCGTCAACAACATCAGTTTTAAACAACCGGACAGCTGTTTTAAACGCCATGTATGGCCAGGCGCTGTCCCTACAGAACTCGCTTGAGGCGGATAATCCCGCAGCACAGCTCTACGCCCTTGCAACTCCTGTAGTAAACGAAGGCGATGTAAACTCCTTCATTAACAACACTCCGCTATCCAATACCTCATGGCGTATAATAACCTCGTCATGTGATGATGTTGAACTTGCCGCGCGCTACATAGACTGGTGGTACACGGAAGAGGGCTTCCTAACGGCAAACTACGGAACCAAAGGCTTGAGTTATGAGATCGACGGTAACGGCAACCCATATTACAGTGATAACGTGGTTAACAACAGCTTCGGGGTTGACGCCGGTTCGGCTGTGGAGGCATATGTGACCACCAACCCGATTTTCGGGCTTATCGCCATGGATCGCACGGTTTATCTCGCCGGGGCGCAGTGGGTCGATGATATGATGGTCATCTGGACCGAGCAAACCTCAAACGGGAATGTACTTCCCACCGGTGTCTCGCTGACAAGCGAGGAAACTGAAAGCATATCTACATATTCAGGCGACGTGGCAACCTATGCGACCAGTGAAATTCTGCTGTTTATTATGGGTGAGAAGGATTTCAGCCAGTGGGATGATTATTGCGGCGAGCTTGAAGCTATGGGCCTTAGCAAGGTTTTGTCTGTATATCAGGCCGCATATGATCGCTATCTCAAGAGACAAACGGACTAGTTTTTAGGAGGGCTATAAAATGATCAGGCATAACACAATTGTTGCCGTTATCGGCTCCGGGATCGGCGGAGTATCGGCTGCATATCATTGCGCCGCCGCGGGACTTGAGGTTGTCCTGCTTGAGGCGGGCTTGGGCTTCGGTCCCGCTATGACCGGAGTTAACGGAGTATTCGCAGTAGATACGGCTTATATGAGGTCAAAACACATCTACGAAGACAAGAAGCAAATCTTCCGATATTTAATGAATCACAGCAATTGGACTATAGACGCTCGTCAGGTAACAGAGTTTCTAAACCGCAGCGGCCCGCTGTGGCAATGGCTTGAGAGTTTAGGCTGCCGCGCTGAGGCGACGCTGGCTTATAACATGGATGCTCCCCACACTTGGCATTATTTTGATTCAACTAAACCCAGGCTTGAGGTTTTGGGTGAACAGTTTTTAAAGGCGGGCGGCAAGCTTCAGGATAACGCCTACGTGAACGAGATCGTCATGCGGGACGGGAAGGTCGCGGGCGTTAAAGGCGAGACCGCGGAGGGCGAGCCCATTGAGATCGAATGCGAGGCTGTTATTATAGCGACAGGTGAGCCGCGAATGAAGGCGGAGACGGGCGGCGCTGCCGCAAGACCCGCGCCAAGCCTTGGCGGAGACGGTCCTGCAAAGGAAAAGCCCTATGGAATCGGCATAGCGGCGCGGGCCGGGGCAGCTCAACGCCAGGATACATATTCCGCGTTTTCCATGAACGTAAAGCCAAGAGAGTACGATATTCCCGACGTAATATTTCCCGCTCCTACAGAGCAGTATTTCCGCCAGCCTCAAGAGCTTGTCGTCAATAAATACGGCCTGAGATTCACCACCGAGGAGATTATACACGCTATGGAAGACGGCGCTTCGGTAATTGCTTCCCAGCCCGGCGGTATTGTTTATTCCATATTCGACGCTAACCTGCACGAATACTGGAAAGCCCGCGGCTGGAGCAGTTACAAATATAAATACGGTGGCGAGCAGGAACCCTTTGAGGATTTCGAAGATCAGTGGAGCATTGCCAAGCAGCGCGGCTACGGACTTTTTGACGCGGACACTGTTGAAGAGTTGGCAGAGCAGATGGGCGTTGACCCCGCCGCGTTGAAAGCGACGGTTGACGAATATAACGCCATCTGCGACAGCGGACGGGACACCCGGTTTTATAAAGACTCGCAGTATCTTATTCCTTTGCGCGGCTCACACTACTATGCGATTGCGGTGTACGGGCGCTTTGGCCAGGCTGAAGGCCCTCTTTGCGCGAATTATAAGTGCGAGGTTCTTGACAATGAGGGCAAGCCCATACCGGGCCTCTACGGTGCAGGCGGCGCAATAAGCAATCTCAACGGCAGGGTCTACACACATACCTGCGCAGGCAGCCGCTCAATGTTCGGCCTTGTAAGCGGTCAGATATGCGGCGAACAGATTTCAGAGTATTTGAAAGGTAGTCTAAATAACTGATTTTTAATCTAAAAGTCCACACATTTTTCATAAAAATACTATCGTCTCAAGGCGGAATATAGTTGTTTTATAAACAACCACGATGACTGCGTGTAACACGCAGTCATCGCTCAGTTAGCGTTGTAATTCTACGAGGCAGCGTAATAGGGTACCACTTTGATTGACGAATTTTACAGCGGATTCTTTTTCTGCTCTTTCTTTCTCGTACAGGCTTGCCGCAGTTTTTGCAGGGAAATGTAATCGATCACCGCCGCCCGGCTTGCCGCGTCTAACGACAGCATGTCGGATATGAGCGCGCCTGTCGTGTACTCACCGCTTACCCTTTCGTTCAAACAGTCTACACCTTCCTTGCAATCCGTCCGGCCCATGAGATAGTCGGCGGACATGCCGTAGTAGTCCGCGAGAGCCGCCAACGCCCGGAGCGGAAGCTCGTACTCGCCCGTTTCATATTTAGAGTAGTGCTGTTGGGACGTGCCGAGCACGTTAGCGATCTCAATCTGTTTCTTGTCGTTATCTTCCCGGAGGCCGCGGATGATATCCGTGTATTTTTTCATGGGAACACCCCTTTCTATGTAGGACAAAAATATCATACATAGAAAGAAATGTTGACTTTAAGCAGAATATAGCTTACTATATTTCATCATACCTATAATTCTATGTTAGTTGGAGAATGCACCTATGAGAGATTTATCCTGCGCGTTTACCGGTAATTACCTTAAGCGTTTTAGTTTTGGTTATACTGAACATGACGAAAAATGCATTCGTTTGAAAGCGGCAATTAAGGATCAGATTGCCATGCTGGTTGATGCGGGCGTGTATATGTTTTACAGTACGATGGCTCTCGGCGTAGATACCTGGGCGGCTGAAATCGTGCTGGATATAAAAAAGGAACACCCACATATTAAGCTCATCGCCGTGCTGCATTGCGAGACGCAGGCGGATAGTTGGACGGTGGAACAGCGGGAGCGACATTTTAACATCTTAGCCATGTGTGATGATGTGGTGACTATGCAAACTCGTTTCACGCGCACCTGCTTGTACAATCGCGTCCGGTTTCTCATCGATTGCGCCGCAATATTAATGGCGGTATATGATGGTAGCGGTAGCACGGCCCACATCGTCAGAAATGCAAGGCAAAAGAATAATTCAATAATAGCCATTCATCCTGATACGCTGGAGGTCGAGTCCACCGTGGATTTTGACAAGATTAATCGGCTCTCGCGGCTACAATTGTCACCGGATAAAGAAGACTAAACGAAAAAATGGCGGGGCACGGTTCTGATTCGTGCGCCCGCCATTTTTTGTTCAGAGATTTTTGACTGGAGGTGTTTCATATAGCGACCACCGCCCTCCTGCCTTTGCACATCGGCAAGGGCAGAACCATTGCGGAAGCGATTACCGACAGTACGGACTATGCGGTGAACCCTGAAAAGACAGAAAAGGGAGAGTTGGTCACCGGGTACGAGTGCGATCCTGAAACTGCCGACGCGGAGTTTCTTCTTTCAAAGCGGCAGTATTTCATGTTGACAGGCCGGGATCAGGGCGACCGGGATGTGATCGCCTACCATACCAGGCAATCCTTCCGGCCTGGAGAGATTACGCCGGAGGAAGCCAACGAGCTTGGTCGTGAGCTTGCAATGCGGTTCACGAAAGGAAACTACGCCTTTATCGTCGCCACCCATATAGATAGAGCGCATATACACAACCATATAGTCTTCAATTCCACGGCGCTGGATTGCACAAGAAAGTTCCGAAACTTTCTCGGCTCTGCCTTCGCCGTGCGCCGGATCAGCGACCGCATCTGCCTGGAGCACCGGCTGTCCATCGTGGAGAACCCAAAGCCCAGCCGCGGGCACTACGGCACATGGCTTGGGGACGACAAGCCGCTCTCCTTTCAGGAGAAGCTTCGCAGGGCCATTGACGAGGCACTGGAGAAGAAGCCCGGCGACTTTGATGCCTTCCTCGCTGCGATGGAGGTGCTGGGCTACGAGGTCAAGCTCGGCAAGCATCTGGCGTTCAAAGCACCGGGCGCGGAGAAGTTCACCCGCTGCCGCGAGAAGTCTTTGGGCGCCGATTACACCGAGGAGGCGATCCGTGAGCGCGTCGCCGGACGGCGCGCCGCTCCTGTTCGCCGTGGTGGTATTCCACAGGCTGGGCCGCAAAAGGTCAGCCTGCTCATCGATATTCAGGAGCGGCTTCAGGCAGGGAAAGGCGCCGGGTACGAGCGATGGGCGAAGATATTTAATCTCAAGCAGGCAGCGCAAACACTCAATTATCTTCAGGAGCACGGCAACATGAGCTACGAGGAACTTGCTGAAAAGACAGCGGCGGTCACCGCCCGGTTCAACACTGTTTCCGACCGGATGAAGGAGCTGGAAACCGCTCTGAATGACAACGCCGCACTGCAGAAGCACATTGTCAATTACTCCAAGACCCGCGCTACCTATGTGGAGTACCGCAAGGCCGGGTACAGCAAACGGTTCCGGGAAACCCACGAGGCGGACATCCTTTTGCATCAGGCGGCGAAGAAGGCTTTCGATGCTCTCGGCCTGAAAAAGCTTCCCACCGTGGCTTCGCTCCGCGCGGACTATGCCGAGCAGCTTGCCGAGAAAAAAACAGCCTACCGGGAGTACCGGCAGACCAGAGAAGAAATGCGGGAACTGCTTGTGGTGAAGGCCAACGTTGACCGACTTTTGAACATACCTGACCGCTCGCTGGAGCGGGAGCCTGATGCGCCGAACCTGTGACATATTGCGCCGTAATCACGCTGGAGTACCGGATATATTGAGAATCGCTCATTGCCGCGGCAGCCCGTTCCTTTTCAGGATCGCGTCTTTAACCTCTTTTTCTGTTAGCCTACCCCGCAGGATGTCCGCGATGTCATCCTCATTTTGCCTTGTCAGAGGCAGGCCCTCGCAGGCCATTGTGTGCTTGATTTCGTTCATGTATGTGTCAATCTCTTTTTCGTACATAACCTGTTCACCTGCCTTTCATTATCTTCACTATACTATAAAACACGCGAATAATCAATTGGGTTCGCACGTACCTGCAGCCTGAAATTAGCGTCCGATAGGACGCGCAGCCGCTCCGCAACGCGGGGCGATCTTACGGGGTATGGGGCAGCGCCACATCAAGCTGCAGGCCGGAGTGTGTACCGGCCTGCCTTGCTTGCCCTTTTGTGAAACCCGTGTTTTTTTGCCCTTTTGTGAAACCCGTGTTTTTTTGGGGGTCTGTTGAATTATAACTCAAATATATAGTGAATCAACTTGAGAAGCATAACGATAGATGTTAAAATGAAAATATTGCATATAGTGAAGATTTGCGAAAAAAACAGGCGCAAGACACAAATGCTAATAAAGGGGATGGTGACAATAAATGAAACGCATAATGATTATTGAAGATGAAGAATATATAAGAGATGAACTTTCCGTTTTGCTCACCAATGCGAGTTATAAGGTTATATGCGTAGAGAATTTTTCAAATATACTTGAAGATTTCAAAAACGTTCAGCCTGATATAGTGCTCTTGGACATTAACTTGCCGGAGAATAACGGGTTTTCTATCTGCACAAAAATACGGTCTTTTTCAAAGATACCGATTATTTTCATTACAGGTCGCGATGCATCTATTGACGAACTTAATGCCTTCTCTCTTGGTGGGGATGACTATATTACAAAACCGTATAATGGTCCTGTTTTACTTGCCAGAATATTAAGCGTTCTTAAAAGAGCCGATACGCAGAATGATGAATCTGAAATATTATCACATAATGGTGTTGTTCTGAATTTAGCTTCATGTACAGTAAGCCACGGAGTACAGTCATTAGAATTAAGTAAAAACGAAATAAAAATCCTGCATTGTCTTATCTATAATGCAGGGAAATATGTTTCGAGGATGTCACTAATTGAGTATCTTTGGGATTTCAAAATCTATACTGACGATAACGCTTTAAGTGTTAACATTACACGGCTTAGAGAAAAGCTGAAACAAATAGGTGTTGATGATTTTGTTCATACAAAACGCGGTATGGGGTATCGGGTATGAAACTTTTTGATTTTATCATAGACAAAATAACATCGATTATACTGAATATTACCTGTGCGCTTCTCTTATCAATATACCTGTCTGCGCTTGGGAATGGTAAGCATGAAATACTATTAATATTGGTTGCCTGGTTTTTTGTTTTGGTGGGCTATATCTTGATTCAATTCTATTTGAAGAAAAATAGACTAGATGACCTCAACGAAACCATGCTCTTGTTAGACAAGAAATATTTATTTGCAGAGGTTGTAGACAACAAAGGCAACACAGAACAACGTGCCTACTTTCACCTTATGAAAGAGGCAATGCGTTCTATGACCGAGCAAGTAGCAGAAAGCCATAGGGATAAAAAAGAATATAAAGAGTTTATAGAGCAATGGGCGCATGAATTAAAAGTACCGATTACCTCAATTATTTTAGGTTGCGAAAACAACCTAAATGATAATACCAGAAAAATACTTCTTCAAACGAAACAGATTGAAGATTATCTTGAGCAGGTTCTATATTATGCAAGGCTCGGTAATGTTGAAAAAGACTACATGATAAAGGATGTATGCCTTAAAGAACTTGTTGATGAAGCTTTATCCCTAAGCAAACACGTCCTTATCCAAAACAAGATTATTATTAAAACAAAAGAGCTTAACCATAATATTTATACTGACGCAAAGTGGCTGATATTTATCATAAATCAAATAATCAGCAACAGTGTTAGATACAAAAAAGAAAATCCCGTGTTGGAATTTTACGGCATTAATATGGATAACTCCATTCAGCTTGAAATTAGGGACAATGGTATTGGCATTAGAGATAGTGAAATAAGCAGGGTTTTCCAAAAAGGTTTTACTGGTAGCAATGGGAGAGGCAGAAAAAATTCAACAGGAATTGGGCTTTATCTATGCAAAGGTTTATGTAACGAATTGGGAATTGATATTAAAATATATTCAGAACTTGATAAATACACATCTGTAAGGCTGACATTCCAGACAGAGCATATCGAGATTTGAGAAATATTACAAAACTGTAATGTTAGTGTAAGCTACTTTGATACCTTTAAAAACGTATGTTGGTATAATGATGGTATCAAAGAAAGGAGATTCATATGGGCATTATGCTTGATGTGCATAACATAGAAAAGTATTACGGAAATAAAGGCAATATAACAAAGGCTTTAAGTGACATTACTTTTCAAGTGAACGAGGGTGAATTTATTAGTATTATGGGAGCCTCGGGATCAGGAAAAACGACACTTTTAAATTGTATTTCCACAATAGATAACGCTAGCGCCGGCAATATTTGTTTAGATGGTGTGGACATTACAAGGCTAAAGGATGAAGAGCTTGCCAAATTCCGTAGAGAGAACTTAGGCTTTGTCTTTCAGGATTATAACCTTCTTGACACACTCACTCTTGGCGAAAATATCTCTCTTAGTTTATCAGTAAATAGTGTGCCGGCAACAGAAGTGACCGAACGCATAAGCAATATAGCAAAAAAAATGGGAATAGCACATTTGTTGCAGAAATTCCCTTGGCAAGTATCTGGGGGCGAAAAACAGCGCTGCGCGTTTGCGCGAGCAGTAGTGACTAACCCTAAATTGGTTTTAGCGGATGAGCCGACTGGTTCATTAGATTCTGTATCGTCACAGAAGCTATTAGAGATTATGACTGATATGAATAAAAATCTCAACTCAACTATTTTACTGGTTACACATGACGCTTTCTCCGCAAGCTATACGGAAAGGATTCTATTCCTCAAAGACGGAAGGATATTTAATGAAATAATAAAAGGAGAGAAAAGTCGGCAGACTTTCTACCATGAAATTCTCGATGTGCTTTCTCTTTTAGGAGGGGTAGCATAATGTTAAAAACTCTCTCTATTCGGAACGCAAAGCGACAAGCGAAAAACTACTTGATATATTTCATTACTCTGATGGTAGCAGCGTCATTGATTTTTGGCCTGAACTCGCTGATATTCTCAAAAGATATTGTTTTCACATTGGAAAACACTAAAGCCATGCGTTACATAATAGGTATTTCCTCTGTGATTATTGTATTAATTCTAGCTTGGTTAATCAGATATATGATGAATTTTATGCTTAAAAAACGGAGCAAGGAATTAAGCATTTATATGATATTGGGGATTGAAAACCGGAGTATTATTCGAATGTTTTTAACTGAAAATTTACTGATCGGTGGTATCGCATTGTTTTTTGGTTATTTGGGCGGTACGTTTGTTTTCTACGTGTTAAAAGCAATAGTAATGAACCTGATCGGAATTGAATACAGCCTATCCTTTGATTTTTCCGTTCAGGCAATAGCATTAACCGCTTTATATTTTATCTTGATGTATGCCTTATCTGCTTTCAGAAGCCGGAGAACTATAAAGAAATTAGCGCTTCGTGATTTGTTGTATTATGAGCAACAGAATGAAAGTACCGGTATTACAAAGAACTGGGTAGCTGTACTCGTATTCATTCTTTCCCTGCTTTGCTTTGCGGCGGCGATTCTCCTTTTCGTAAAAGAACCACTTGGAGAGGGTATGAACTTCCCTGTCGGTATACTTTTTATAGCAGTTTTCATATATTGCTTTTTTACCTCTTTACCACGCTTCGTAATAACTGTTTTGCTTGCTGGAACGTGGCGGTATAAAGGAAACCGCATAATTATATTGCGTAATTTCACATCAAAACTTGGCAGTATGAGTAAAACAATGGCTTTTCTTTCCGTTGCGCTTACAATTTCACTGTTGCTAATAACAAACGGTATGATTGCAGTAGCGACATACAATTATAGGGTCAGCCTTGTTCCGTTTGATTTTTCAATAATCAGTGAGAATGGGATAGCGAACTTGCAGGAATATCAGAACTATGTCAATGAAAACTTTGATGTGCTAGAAGAGTATGTCTATAGCATTTACCAAAGCGATAGTTCAGAATTTACAGACTTGAATTTTGGCTTTACCAGTTACAGCTATATGCCTATAAATTCCGGTGGCTTTGACCTGTGCATGACTTACCGCGATTATTCACAACTACGTGAAATACTTGGGCTTACCCCGGTATCTTTGGATAATAATGGGTTTATCATCCATTCCCTCTCCTACTTCTATGATGATATAGAAAAGCATTCGGGGAGCAATATGCATATTGAACTAAACGGTTACGGATTGAACTTAATGGGAATATATACTGAAAACTTCGATCAATACGATGGATTTTCTAATGGACGCTTTTTCATTCTTGTTGTACCTGATTATGTAGTCAGTGAAATGGACATTAAATACATTAAATACTCTGTGATGACAGATAATCCTGCTTCTTACACGCAGTATGAAAAATTACTGAATGAATTTGATACTTTGAAATCCTTACGCTCCAAATCTGGCTACAGCAATAATACAGGCCAGCTTGAGTATTTAGATGTAAAAATGGATATTCAGAAATCCAATGGTTTATTGTATTCGACAGAAGTATTGCCGATTTGGTATATGGCTTTAATACTCTGCATTGCGGGTGTCACCGTACTATCTAACAATATTTTGAGCGAGGAAACACAGCATAAAAAGCAATTCTCTCTGCTTAGGAGTATTGGATATAGCACAAGAACGCTTGATATTATCATCTTATTACAGCTTGCAACGCTTTTCGTTGTGCCGGTAATACCTTCTGTGATCCTGGTGGCTTTCTTAGCTCCCGTTTATACAAAATCGTTTGGCGCAGATGTATTTGTACCGTCTTCTGAATTATGGTGTAACATATTACTTGTCTTTGCTATTTATCTGTTAATATATCTAATATACTACTTTGCCTCTTATATTTTGAAGCGAAAAAGCACCTTGTAAAATAATAATAGCTTTTAAATAAAATGAAAGGATTGAAATATTATGACAAGTAAAAAGAGGAATATCATTGCTACAGGAGGAATAATCCTCATAATCGTTATTATTGCCTTAGTATTCATACTACCGAGACTGAATTTTGATACTTCAATGGGAAACGACATATCCTCGGTGACCAATACGCCCTCAGCTTCTACATTTGACCCAGATAAAGATATTGAACAACAGATAGCGGAGGAAATGCAGGAAGTATTTTTGATATATTCTGATTATGGATTGACATACGATGTAGAAGCCCGTTATTTGTATTACAAGGATAATCTTGTCAAGATGTTTGTTGATGAATATTTAGACCTATCATATGAACAAGCAAATGGAACTGTGACAGTAGTAGCAACAAGAGATAATGAAGGCAACTTGACTGGTCTTAATGCAAAATGATAATTGCGGAAAATTGGACATCCGCATTGTCAAAATGATAAAAAATGCTTTTACTCACAAAGAGGATTGATCCAACTCCACCGTATTAAGGGCAGTGGTAGGGATCGATCTGAGCGTTTAAAGGAGAGTGGCGCCAAATGACGTTACTCTCTTTTTATATGAACGTCAATAATAATTCGATATAACCCACACCTCCGGTGTACGTATTCGTAATCCGGCATCCTGTATGTTGCTCTCTCCTGTGAAGCCGGGAACAGCTTCTGCCCAAGCTCAGAGTTGTTCATACTCTGAGCATCATCCAAGGACACCCTCGCTTCTCTTGCCTCCTTGAGCATGAATACGGTGGGTGAGAATTTGCAGTAAAATCCTGCCTACATAATCATGAGCACATTCGTCACCGTGTTGCGTGAGCATGAGTAGCCTGCCGCGATGTCCTTCTTTGCGATTCCAAGGCTAAGCAACCGCAGAATCTCCTTGTAATTGGTCATATCCTTTACTGAATATGGCGGAACAAATTGGACAGTACAATATCACGCGGAATAGCCAGGCACTCTGCCAAAGCATGCAAATACGTTCACCATGCAGCGCTCAAGACTCGCGAGGTCGCACCGGCTGGTGAACTTGACATATTTTGTTCTGGAGCTGCCAAGCATCATCACGAACACCGGAACTTTGTGCGCCACCCCTTTGACATCGGTGTAATGGTAGATGCCCTAATCCATCTGCGCCTGCTTGCCCGGTGGCGTCTCATACCGCCGCACAGCGGGAAGCTTCTTCGGCGTTTTGAATTGGTGCACATAGTCTTTGAGGATGCTGCTGCCACCATCGTATCCGGCTTCACGCCGCCGATCAAGCAGCACTACGTAGTTGAATATTCTGCCAGCCATCAGTTCGTGCAGCAGGGGCTTGTACTGGTTCAGATTTGATGGACGGTCAATTTTTGCCGATGGGGGAAACTTGTGTCTGCATGTATTTCCGGGCTTGTATTTTTGGAGATGCCCAGCTCTTTGCCAATTGCTTATGCTCTCTTGCCCGCTTGCGTTAACTCTTTTATCTTCATGATTATCCTACTCCTTAGAATTCTGTCCACCTCCAACTTTCTCTGTTGTTTAGGGTAACCACTTTATTCTCATGGGTCAATTATATCCCGGCGGTGGCAGAATAAGCAGATAATCTGCATTTCAGACAATAAAACGTGTAAATTCGTCAAACTTTAAACCTAACCACTTTTATTGTAGTATATTAAATACAAAACAAGGAGGTATACTAATGGACGCAAGCACCCAATTAATAAAAAGCCCTTCATTGGAACTATTGTTTGATAAATTTGGTGATTTCTATCTTGTTCTCAACAAACAAACAAAAGATATTTCTCTTTTCAGCGAGACATCGATGTTTCTATTTGAGCATTGTAATGGTCAAGCGGCGGAGGAAATATGCTCTGAATTATTTAATGCATGCATAGATCAAGATGAGCTCGATAAGGAGCAAGTAATTTTCTCATGCATGGAGGCGCTGCTAAATTTATTGAATATTGGTTTATTGCAAATCAAAAAATAGGAGGTTAATATGCATTTTGAAAACATGCTAGTCGATAACGATTTATATCTTGATGGATGTTATATAGAAGTAACATCAAAATGTAATTTGCGCTGCATACACTGTTACAACAATTCTGGTGAAGAACAGCAAGTTATTTCACTAGAAGCATTTAAAAATGTCCTTGGGTGCTATGAGAACCCACAAAACGCCGTAATAACGATATCCGGTGGCGAACCATTGATGCATCCAAATATTTGGACGCTTATTGATATGTGCTGTGAACATGGCATACAACCTAATAATGTTCTACTTATAACTAATGCAACTAACATAACACCTGATATAGCTGAAAAACTTGCAAAAAGTAACATTAGTGTACAAATCAGCATAAATGGATCAATGCCAGAAACTCATGATCCTGTTTGTGGCAAGGGATCATTCAAGCGTACTATTGATGGACTGGATAACCTTATAGCAATGAAGTCAAATTATATTGTTGTTCGATTTATGATGAATAAATATAATCTTCACGATATAATTCCGTTCATAAAATTTGTGATTGCTAAAGGTGTCACCAAAGTATTGCTTGCTTCCGTCAAGCCAGTTGGACGTGCGTCTGATTGTTTAGATTCTCTTGAATGTTCGCCAGATGCACTTTTCAAAACAATCGATGAACTTAACAACAATGAGTACATAAATGAGGTGAACAACGCATGGAAGAAAGCGTATGGCGAAAATGAAACACGTATTTCTATTCCTGTACCTTACTCAGGCGTATGCCCATTAGTTATTAAAGATGAAAAGCCAGTGCCATTAACACCACGTATAGACGCTAAAGGCGATGTATATTTATGTCAGAGCTTTTTTGATGAAATGTACTCTTTTGGAAACATTAATTTAGAGTCCCTTGAAGCAATCATGTCAAGTAATAGATTTGCAAATTTAGCAAATTTTATGGCCACTGGAGCAAATTACATCCGTGCGTGCAAAATGTGTGCGCTGCAGTATTCTTGTGTGCGGGGGTGCATTGGGGATTGCATAGCTAATGGTTCAATCCATGAAACTGACGGGACTTGTTATTATCGTAAAGCATCATTCATACAGTCTCTACTAAATAAACCGGCTACTACTGCTATATTATAGCAGATACATATATAATAACCTTTAAGGAGGTATATAAGGTATGAAATATACTGAGCCAGTTGTAAACACAGCACTGTCCGGTAATGTGTCTACATATTCGACTTGCAATAGTTATTACAGCTGCACGTCTGGTACATTCACTTGTGCTTTAGGTGGCTTATGGTTCACTTGCAGTGATACTTTTTACTGCAAAAATTACAATTAGGAGGACTAATCCATGAAATATAGCGATCCTGTCGTTGCGACCAATGCTTCTGTAGGCATTGGCACTATGTCGTATTGTTCGAGCTTCAGCTGTGGCGGGCTTTTTGAAACCTTCCAGTGCAGCTCAAGCACATTTACAGCGTCTTCATGCGGCTCTTTTGCTTGCACGAAGTACAATAACACGTAACCACTAGCTACATGAGGAATTAATTTCCTATCTGCTTTGATATACAGTAGTAGCATAAAGCTGGAACGAGCCTCTTATAAGGCTCTTCCAGCTTGTTTAAAACTACCTATTAACCATAAGTAATTGAGAACAGGAAAAGTTGAAAAATGAAAACAATAATTAAAACATTTATGATGGTGGCAAAAATCAATATCGTATGGCTCATGCTGACAGCTGTAATTTCGCTTACCACATACATGCTAACTCCAATCAGCTTACTTATATATAAATATATGATTATATATCTAGAGATTGGCAATATGTTTGCTCTAACATTTGTAATACTCTCTAATATACTAATACAAGTTATCACTTCTATGCTGGGCAGTATCAACACGATAATTAGCGAAAAAATACAAATGAATATTACAATAAAATATGCAAAACCAATATTTAATTATGCTCAAAGCTGCAATCTTCATAATTATGATAAGCAAGAACACAATATACTAATTAATCGCGCTATCAATTCAGTTGAGAACAATATGGTAACTCTGGTCAACGGAGTTTGTACACTGATCGGACTAACCGCTTCACTCGTCACCTTGATCTATATGATAGCAAGCAACAGTATGGCTTCTTTACTCATTGTTATAACAATGTCACTATTGCAGAATCTGTTTACAAAAAAAGGCGCAGAAGAAGGTGTTAATCTTGCTAAAAAATTAGAACCTAATAAAGTGAAAGAAAAATATTATAATTCACTTCTAACTAATAAATATTATTCAAAAGAAATACGTCAGAATCGGTCCTTCTCTTGGATAGAGAGCCAACGTCTCTCCATACTTGATAATAATAAAAGAGAATACATTAAGTTGAGCAAAAGATGGTGCAAAATTAACCTTTTATGGGCGACAGTGATGTACATATTTGAATTCTTATACTGCTTGGCACTGACTATAGCAATTAATACTAAAAAGATAACCCTTGATGTTTTTTTATATATGATTCAAGCACAAATAATTTTTGTAAGCAATTTTTCACAATTAGTAAAACAAGTAAAGTCAATATATAGTTTTTATTATGAATTAGATACTTACTTTGAACTTTGTGCCACAGTTTCAAACGAAAAGGAAAAACCAACTAAAAATGATAGTGCAAGCGTAAGTGTGGAACTAAAAGAAATTACCTTCACATATGAAAAAGAAAAGGTACTTGATAATATATCTCTTAAAATACATGCTGGCGAAAAAGTCCTTATTGTAGGTGAGAATGGTAGCGGTAAAAGTACTCTTATTAAAATTATAGCAGGATTACTTGAAAGTCAAAAGGGAGAAGTAATGATCAACGCTAATTTACTCGTGGCAGTATTTCAGGACTTCGCCAAGTATTATTTATCTCTGAGAGATAATATATTATTTGGATTATCCTATGATAAATATAGCGATAATGAAATCATGGAAGTACTAAATGCTATTAATGGACGAAATATTGTAGAAAAAAATAGTGATATGCTAGACACAATGATCGGACCGGAAATGTATAATAATGGTATCGATGTTTCAGGTGGAGAATCACAAAAACTAGCTATAGCAAGAGCGCTAATGCGAAATGCAGATGTATTAATTTTAGACGAGGCTACTGCATCCTTAGATCTAGAAACAGAGTTACAACAATACAGTTTGTTATCAGATTCAATTCTTGCATCAAAAACTGTAATTATTGTATCTCATCGCTTAGCTGTTGTACAGTATGTAGATAGAATTATGTTCCTTGATAAAGGCAGAGTTGTTGAGTCAGGAACGCATAATGAGCTTATGGCATCTCAAGGTAAATACTATACATTTTATCAGAATAATTGGAATGATAGTATTTACAGTCAAGGAAAAAACTATGATGAATAAATTAAAAAACTATATCAAGATAATTAGTGGCATAGTAAATAAAAAAACAAAAATATTATTGGTATGTGAGATGCTAATCATAATAGTATTGGCATTTTTACTACCTATAAAGAATTTAGTTTATTCTGAGGCTGTAGATATAATCGCAGATGAGTTTATATTAAAATCAGCGCTTTATCTTATCACAATATATATTGCAGTACAAATCATTGCAGAGATTTTTGGTTACATAAATGTTTTTGTTGCAGAGGTAGTGGAGTTAGAAATAGAACGTGGTGTTTCACATAAAATTAATCAAAAGCTTGCTAAAATACGAATGGAACACTTGGAATATCCTAAAACTCATGACTTAATTTCAAGAACATACAGCACTGTAAAAACTAGTCTTACTACTGCCTACACATTAGTAATTGCTATAATATCTCCAGTTATAACACTTATTACACAGTCATTATCGCTGACATTAATTAAATGGTATTTTCCCATATTGATTATCATCTTAAATATACCTTATTTAATAGTGTTAGTTAAAAATAATCACAGAACTCACGATACTGAGCTAGAATTAGCAAAAAAAGAACGATTATATGATTATTTTATTTCTATTCTAACAAAAAGAGAATATACAAAAGAAGTGCGTGTGTATAAAGCCTTGGACTTCATATTTAGCAAAATAATAACTTTAAAGGAAAGTATAGTTGGTACATACATAAAGCTATTCAAAACAAATACTCGTGATACTATAGGGGCTATAATTATTCAGAATTTTGCCGTATTGACTTGTCTACTAATTGTAGCTTATTTTGTAAATATAAGTAGTCTATCAATAGGTTCATTTGTATTAACGTACACTGTATGCAATCAGATCCAAACATCATTAACGAGCTTGATAAGTAATATATCTTCATGGAATAATTTTTCAATAAATATGAATGATTGGAATGACTTAATGAATTTAGATGATGAGATGAATTTTGTAGACGATAGAATGAGTTCAGCAAATACAGCAATATGCTTTGATGATGTTAGTTTTGAATATCCAAATGGAAATAAGCCTGCTGTTTCAAATATTAATGTAACAATTAATCCAAAAGAAAAAGTTGCAATAATTGGAGAGAACGGAAGCGGTAAAACGACATTTCTATACCTGCTTCTCGGCTTGTATAAGCCAACAAAAGGCAGAATATTCATTGGAGAAAAGGAACTGTCAAGTATACTAGATGATTATCGCGCAAATACATCATGTTTATTACAAAATTTTTGTCAGTATCAAATGTCGGTACTGGATAATATAAATCAAGGTCAAAGTAACGAAGTTTTAGATTATTTGCCACTATTAAATTTCGTTGAAAGCTTGGATCATGGAATAAATACGATCATAGGGCATATTGATGAGAATTCAAGAGAATTGTCTGGTGGTGAATGGCAGAGAATAGCCCTATGTCGAACATTAAATCATGAATGTATATATTACGTATTAGATGAACCTACAGCAAGCCTTGATCCGATGATTAAGGAATATATTGCACATAAGCTTCTTATAGATTTTCATGATAAAACAGTAGTAGTAATTACTCATGACATAGATATGGCAATGAAGTTTGAACGTATACTTTTTTTTAGCGACGGAGAAATAATAGCTGACGGAACGCCAAATGAATTGAACGAAAACTGCCCAGCTTTTCAGAAGTGGGCAGAGCATAATAATGAAACTGGGAGTGTCGCTTGGAATGTGTAAATGGAATGAGCCTACATTGGTATAGGAGTACACCTTTTACCTGCGGTGAGGATAGTGCGATAGTAAAACGACCGGCCCGAACGCCTGGCGAGGTTTGACAGGACGCTACCGTTTTCTCCTGCCGCCGCGCCGGAAAACGTAAGCGATAAAATCAATCCTCGTGCGCGGTTAGTTATAATGCTGTTCGAACCTGTCGTCGAAGACGATGGATACTATCAGATAATCATGGTGAAACGGAGGAACGTCCACACCAGCACCATAGAGGCTCATATGCCTCCTAATCATCGTAAGCGACAAATCAAACGCCCCTATCGAGCAAAGCCCGACAATAGACTCCAAGAGGCCATGAAAAACTACATGTGTAAAAGCAAAGACGAGTTGGAGTGAGTTGTATGAATACAAGAACGTTGGCGACAGAATCTCGGTTGGCGCTCTGCGCGTCTCGGCGCAGGAGTTATAGCGTAGCCGTTTCCAACGGAACCAGGTACATATTAAGAGTCCCCGGGAGTGTCAAGGGGATCGTGAAATGACCGCAGGCAGAGGTGGTGTTCCCCGCCGAGGATTATGCCACGAAAGCCTCTTGACACTCGACAGCACCAAAACTCTTTTGGAGGGTTTGAGTGAGTGTTTTTCTCCCACAAACTCTGCCTCCCGGCGAGGACGGGAGGCAGAGGGCAGAGCCCTCAATGATGGGGTCAAGCGCCCGGCACTTGCGGGGTTTTGGGGCCAGCCTGTGTCAAAAGTCAGAATCAAAAAAATGTTGCACAAAAGGAATAAATCCAAACAGCTATATATCAAATAGAATTTATGATATTTTTAAAAGGAACTCGTTTCTTGCCTTTACAATCGCTTTAGGATCGTAATATTTGTAATACGGAAAAGCGGCCTTGTGCAAATTGCTATTGGCAAATACTTTTGACACAGGCTAGGGCAGAGTCCCAATGTCTTTCTCTGAACAGTAGTTAAAATTGTATATCTCATTAATCCTCACCGTGAAGGAAGTGTATTAAAGACCATGGGTATACGAGCATAATTACTTATACGGTTAACAGCAATACTCGTAGTTCGGTTTCTTATGTCGCCCTCCGTTGCGCCGTAGAACAGCAGTTTTTGGAGCTTTACGCCGTCTTTTCAGAGGGCAGCAAGTCCGTGCCCGCTCGCTTAACCTATGGTGCTCGACTCGGTGTTCTTGGAACAGCCTATGCTGGCGGCTATACTCCGCTGGCTGATCCTTTGGCTGTGTAAGTGCAGAATTTCTATATGTTGGGTCATTAGGTTGACCTCCTATAATGAATTTGCTCCGTTTTCCGACACATACATCAATCTTTTAGAAGGTTTTCCAAAGGCTAAGTCTCTCCGTATTTACAATTACTATAAGATGGCTGTAGAAGTCATTGAATTATAAATTTAAATGGCCTATTTGCCATTAATGCGTATCCCTTAATTAAAGCGATATCCATTCATGAACAGGAAGAGTTATATACACATTATAATCCTCTTGAGTATTAATGCATAGGTTGCCATTATATTTTTTAACAATTTTCTTCATATTCCGTAGCCCATAACCATGTTCATTTACGCCCCTATCGTATACACGATTACTACTTGTAGTGTCGCATTGAAAGGAGTTAGAAATTTCGACAAGGACAACATCATTTGTCTTAAGAATCTTAAGTGATATTCGCTTTGGAGAGGGCGGCTTAGTGTTATTGCATGCATTAATGGCATTTTCTAGGGCATTATCAAACAAGGCATAAATGTCCGGATATGTCATAAAGTCAAATTTCCCATATCTTATATCTAAAGAAAAATCAATACCATATTCTTCACAAATATTGCTTGTTTGGTTCAAAATGATTTGTAATGGCTTTGACTCAATATGTATGAATCGATTAGTATCATCAATGATTTCATTCATTTCAGAGAGACATCTTTTAACATAGGCAAATTCACCTTGATTCTGCTCATTGCTAATGAGAGCATCAATTCCTGAGATTTCTCGTTTGTAATCGTGCATCAATCCTGTTATTTCTGCAATGTGAGCATCCTGCAGTTCTAACGCCAGCTTGATCGTATTTTCTTGATGTCGAAGTTCAAGAAGTTTCCTTTGCAGAGTGTTTCTCTTTTCAACTTCGTTTTCACCAAGAAAAAAACCAAAATTAACTGTAACCAGTAAAATAAATATAAAAGTGTTTATGATTCCTAAATTCTCATCTGCTATGACAACTTGATCAATATAGAGTATGTAATAAGCAACACCGATAGATAAAATGGGTACAAGGATAGAAAAATAATTCGATGTAAAACCATAATCCCGATTTTGACGACGATACTTATATTGAATATAGAATTTCATAATAAGTGCGATTGAGCAGAGCAATCCGGTACTTATCATGTTAAACTGCGCGTCGCTGATAGTTGATGACATTATTCTATTTAATGTATCACTCTGATGCGCGGAAAGTAAGGCGATTGGTAAAAACTCCAAGCTGACGAGCAATACTACACAGACAATTGAACATAATAATTGCTGAAAGAATCGTCCTGAATATAAAACAAAACAGATTATTATTGAGCAAACTGTTATAGTGATAGTATTAATTATGGCATTTTCCATACTGTTAACGGCTTGGAGTATTAATGATGTTAAGACAATCACGCCGACAATTGAAATTTTATACTTCTTGAAGACCCTTTTTGAAAAAAAGAAGCTAAATATCCATGAAAAAATTGTGAAGTCAAGTACGCATTTTGTTAGTGCTAAAGCCTGACTTAACATATTGCTCACCCTTCTCCTAAAAATTTATGGAAGGCAATGAAAAATTCATCTCTCATCTGTCGACTTATTGATATTACCTCACCATCGGTCATAATAATTTCGGTTTTCTTTATTTTTAAAATCTGCCCCAAATTAACTATATAGCTTTTCTGAGCATAACGAAATTGTCGTTGAGGAAGCAATTCATATAGTTCTTGAAGCGACTTCCAAGTTGATATTTCATCATTTGTGGTTTTGATTACTCGCTTCCTGGAAGAGGTCAGTATGTAAATAATGCTGTTGATCCGTACAATATCGTTGCCATATTCACTTTTAATAGTCAAAATTTTTTCGGACGATTCTAATTTAGATATGCTGTGATCAAGTACATCGTAGATTTTCTCCCGCGAGAGGGGCTTCAATAAGTATCTAAACGCTCCAATTTCGTACCCCTCTATCGATTTTGATTGCAGTGAAGTAAGCAAAATTATTATACTATCGTTGCCTCTTAGCCTAATCCTGCGCCCTATTTCAATTCCGATATCCTTTCCAGAAAAGCGTATATCAAGAAACAAAATATCAAAGTGAATGCTTTCACTCAATAGCATTTCTGCGCTGGATAATTTATTGACGACGATATCTATATCACGTTGAAAAGAAAAGGATTGAATTAACTTATTTAAGTTATCCAATACAACTTCGTCATCATCGCAAATGCAAATATTATACATTATATACCATCCTTTCTTAAGTATCAACAGAGTTTATTAGAGATTTACTACTCTATTATCCAAAATGGTTTTTCAATACAATTGATAAAATTCACCCTATTATCGCTTTGAATTCTTTAATAATGGTTTTAAAGTAAAGCTTTTCATTCGCTGAAAGTGAATTAAACATGATAAGAAAATTGGCCGTTTCATCATGTGTTGATAAACCAAGAAGATAATCTGTACTTACACTCAAAGCTTTTGATAAAGCAATAAGAGTTTCGATTTTGAAGTTTCGGTTTCCGTTTTCAATTTTTTTAATTGTCTGTGGAGATAACTCGCATAATCCAGCTAAATCCTCAATCGAAAGCTTATTTTCGATACGAAGGTGTTTTATACGTCTGCCAATTATTTCAAGAGAGTTTTTCATGAGTTTCATAATTACTCCAATCATTATTTGGTAATAGTCAAATGGTGCATTCTGTAGAGCTTTTTTTGCATTGTTCAATGTCACCCTTTTGTAGTCCAATTCACATCAGGACAAATATTCTTTTGACAACTCGAAAAGACCACGCAATCAAAACTGATAGCCTATTTACCGGGCTATATCTCAGCGAAGATGGTGGTTTTATGAAAAAATAGGTTTTTAACGCTCTGAAGCATACTGATACTTGAATAGTGAAACGATAATATAAGCTTCAGTGTAAACGCTTTATATCAGTCATTAGTAGAAAAATTATCTTACGGTATTATTAGGATGGAAATTTATTTTCGTGCATTGACACTGCATTTATTTTAATATAGTATAATCTGGGTTTTTGTAGCATGACAAGAACCTGCGGTATACTCAATTAGTATATCAAAGGACTAATATCATCTTACTAAACAGAAAAAAATACGTTGCGTTAGAGTATAAGAGAAACGTATCGTGCATTTTAGACAAGAAAACATGTTTTTTAGACAATAAACACAAGAAAACAATTATCCTGTGGTATATTTGGTCTATCCTTGAAAATTTTTAACAAATAATCAAAATTGGAGGTAAGTATATGAAAAATCAAGTGATAAATTTTATTCAAAAAATAGGGCTTCATTGCGTAACACTGGTCGCAATTGCGCATTTGGTAGGAACAATGAACGTTACCTGTGCAGGACCAGGTTACCAGGCCGCACCGCCAAAAGAGGCGCTCAGATTTAGAAAGCACCAGTAATGAAACTCGCAAGTGTCCTTGTAGAAAAAGCGGTTGAGCAGAGCATTGTCAGCAGTGATGAGAAATCATTATACATATATGCAATAGAGAACATGCTGTTTAGCGCTTGCACATGGTTAACGTTAATAATCATGGGCATCATAGAAGATTGTTTACTGTACTGCATTCTATTTATCGCTTCGTACGTACCACTTAGAGTTTTCGCAGGTGGTTTCCATTTGGGGACAAGAACACGGTGCTATTTATATTCGTTGGTCGTATTTGTTACGCTTATACTTGGATGCAAATACTGTGCGTCTTCCCCTCAAAGTACAGTTGACTACATGATAACCGCAGCGGCTACAGTTGTCATTTTCCTGCTCTCCCCAGTAGCAGATCTCAACAAACCCTTGTCTGAAACTGAGCGGCAGCATAGCATGAAGATGACTAGAATAATACTACTACTAAACCTTGCGGCTATTTTGCTTTTTGAAAGACAAATAAAAAATACCTACATAACCTTTTTTTTGGTCGCGTCGATTCGACTTGTAGCCATCCAATTAATTTTGGGAATACTCAGGAACAAATATCTTCTGTTCAAACAGAGCGGAATAGTGGTTTGATTCTATCCAGTTCAGAATCCGATAAAATGACCGGAGGTGTTTATCCTGTGGTCATTTTGTCTAAAGACCGTATTGAAAATAAATCCTTCGGGATTATCAAGTTTATAAAAGTGTTATCATATTTCCCGTTTGGTTATCGTTACGGCTTGAAAGGAATGTTGAGATGAGCGGCAGTGATAAACAGACCTTCGGGGAGTTTATCGTTGCCAAGCGCAAGGAACGGGAGATGCCAGCGCGGCAGCTTGCCGATGCGCTTGGCATATCCCCGGTCTATATGTGTGATATTGAAAAGAATAGAAAATGCGCAGTTTCAAAGAAGTTTCTTGAGACGCTTGCAAACACGCTTCTGCTTACAGAAGTTGAAACCGAGTTAATGTACGACTTGGCCGCCTTCGCACAAAAGAGCGTCAGCGCAGACTTGCCTGAGTACATAATGGAGCACGAAGTAGTACGTACTGCGATACGGAAGGCAAAGAAAAATGAGGTACCGGAAGAAAAGTGGGATACTTTCATCAGGCATATTGAGCGTAATGGAGAAGAATAGTTGGTTTGCAGTAGATAGTATATTCATTGGCCTCCGATGGATGGTTTAAGTGAGTAGCTTAATAAATCCCTTGGAGGACAAATTTTACTCGTTATCTTCGCCCTGCGGCGAAGATAAAAGGGGTTGGTGCATTTGATTTTGGTATCCCCCGCAACAATTAAAGAAGGTTCACCAATCAGAACCGTGAGATGCCCTTCGTGTAAGGCCGGGCGCTTATGCGATGCAGTAACCTACAAGAACGGTATCAAAACGATACTTATGCCTTATATTGACAACGGAACAGAATTTATTCTCAAATGTCCACGCTGCGGAGAATTGGTAAGTGTGGCCGTATTTGAAATTAAATATTGAAAACTCTGTGTACTTCGTACATAGCACCAGCCGCCGGACACGGCTCAAGAGATTGAGCTAAAGTAAGCCGGACTTATGAGTTAGGAGCATGACAAGTAGCTTTTATAGCTATGCGCCATGCTCCTTTTTTTGCCTATAGCGGTAGCTCTAAAAGCGGAAAGGACTTTATGAGCTACCGTAAATCACATGAGTCGGGCAAGCATTGTCACGGCACTGGCTGCCGCGATCCTCCCAATCAATCTGAACTTGATCAAATTCAGATTGATTGGAGGATAAAAAACTGAATAGCAATATTCCGAAAAGGCGTAAGGCAAAGGAAAATCCGTACAACATTTGTCGCAGCGCTGTAACAAACGAGCACTTTCTTTTCTTAGTGGGCCGACAGCGCGAAAAGCATCAGTTGGTGAAAGAAAAATCCTTCTACGATGTGTTCAACGGCTTTGAGCTTGAGGATTTGAAGTGGTTAAATGAGTATGACCGACATGAGGAACACTCGAAGCTTTCAGATGCAGCGCTCAATAAGTGGGCTTTATCCGAGCTGAAACCTAATGATAAAATTGTGTATAGGCGGTTGCATAAAGAGCAGCTACATAACGCATTAACCCGTCTATCCAGGATACAAGTGCGTTTTTTTAATAGATACTTTTTGAACGAGCCCGGATGCGATAAGCCGGGTTGCCGTTCCCCACCTTCCCTTGATCTGTTTTGGATTTAACAAATACAGATCGGAGGAAAGGTAATGAACAAAAAATCATATCATATCAACGTTAATGGGACGCTCGTTAAGGTAACTGAGGAACAGTACCTTTGCTATTACCGTGCCAAGCGCCGGATGCGCTATTTCGAGCATGATATTAAGACTGAAACCCCTATCCGCAACAAGGCAGGGAGCATCATTGGGTTCGCACCGAGCAAAGAGGACTCGCTTGATCGAATTCTCGGCACAGGAGTGGAATTCATCGATTTGCGGAAGTCTGTAGAGGACATCGTAATTCGCAAGCTCATGTCGGAAAAGCTCCACGAAGCGTTGGACAAGCTACCAAATCGTGAGCGCGAACTCATCGATGCATTGTTCTTCTCAAATTATGGTGACGGAATGAGTATGCGCGAATACTCGTCAAAAACAGGATTTCACTTTATGACCATTCACAGCCGCAAAGTCAGAATACTTCATAATTTAAGAATTTTCTTAATGAAATAAGAAAGTTTCGTACAACCCCCATCCACCAATGGAAATATTATGAGGGGACATTTTCTCTTGTTGCACCTTTGCAAACACTGGCGAACCCTACCGGTTTTATTCGGTACGCCGGGTAACATCACCCTCCGTGCCGAGCGCCACAAACGCCCAGCCCCTCGGGGCCGGGCGTTCCTTTTGATTGGGACGCCATGAATAAGTCGCGGAGGCCATAAGGACTGGTGTTCATATGCGGTCAGATACTGCGATTAACACTAAAGCGGTACAGGACGTGAATTATCCCACGTCCTGTCGCGAGGTGAAATTGGCAATGCGCTTTATCACGGCATCTCTTTATGACCTCCAAAGGTAAAACAGCGGCTATAAAACCGCTGTTCGAGTGATTATTCGTCATTTTGATTACGTTCTTTTGCTCTGCGTTCCCGCTGTCTTTTCCGTAGTTCACGGATTTCCTCGCTTTTGTCGCAGACCTTTATCTCATCATATAGATGCGCAAAAATTGTCATTTGCACATTGCCATCCACAACGTTAAAGTGAACCTCATCATAGTATTTGAATATAGCAGTAAACACTTCCCGTGATATGTTGTATGGCACGTCATTTATAAACATGGATTTTCCTATGAATTTCATAACAGCAGTGTTTGATTTTTCGTCTGTATCGAGGATAACTCGTCCGCCATGTGCGTCTGCAATCTCCGATAGATTATTGAAAAACCACAATAGCTTCGCTTTTTCTTTTTGACTTGCTATCCTCTCGAATTGCGATTGATATAAAGCGGATTGCTCATAAATTTCTTCAAAGAAGCGGGCAGGCGGAATCACCTTTATGTCTTCAGCTTTTACCTCTGCAAGTACTATTTCCTCCATTTTGGTGTAATCAATTTCTATATACAAAATAATCCCTCCCAAACATATTATGTATTTTTATTGTACTAATAAATTGTGTTAATGCTGTGAAATTACATATTTCAAGCACAAAATTTGACAATTTATATTCCTCTTCTTGGTAACATGCGCTCTAAATACTTAAACACTTAACTATGAAATTTGCAACATTAATACCAACAGAAGCACTTAATAGATTTTTGAGCATTTGTGTTTAGCGTCTTGTTTACTTCCTCTGACTGACATCTCATAACATTTTTTTCTTCATCGGCAGTGTGCTTCCTCCGGCAGGCATACTATTGGTTTTCGTTGATACCCAAATCAATCGCCACCTGCCTCACCCACTTTGGGCTGGCGTGGCTGGCTTAACCTCATTCTTCCTGAACTCTTCATCGTATTTTGACCTGATTTTGATTTCGCGTCAGAGTGGAGTCTCTCTATGTACGCGCGAACCATTTTCGTGAAATACCCACGGTAGGACACGGAAAACAATATGCTGGATAAATGTATAAATACACGGCGAAATATGCCGTGTATTTGCCTATTTACGGTATCTATCCCTACCATTCTGTGATAAAATAGAAAATGTAGGGTAATGGAGTATTACCCTACATTTTTTACATAATTTTGTGACAAATGCTAATGCTAATAGCTTTCAATTCTAACTACCAGCATAGCAGACGCGACTGTCAGAAACTATCATAATATAGTTTAGGTCGGAGAAAATTATAAGTCAAGAAGCTCCAAGTTTCTGCGTTTTTCTTCAAGGCTTGTCCGGGTATAGATTCTTGTCGTTTCAATTTTTGTGTGGCCCAAGATATCGGCAAGCTCACCTAAGTCATTGTGTATTTCCATAAAAGTTTTTGCGAATAGGTGACGTAGGTTGTGCGGAAAGGCTTTATCGGGATCAACACAGGCATTCACAGCAACCGCTTTCAGCCATCGCAAAACTGTCACTTCGCTGACAGGCTTTTTTTTGCTTCTGTCCGGGAAGATATAACCGGAAGTAATATTTTTGTCTTTGCAATAAATGAGAATTTCCTTACATACTCCGGCGGGAATCACAACAGAGCGTGTTTTTCCTTTGTTCGTTGCCATAAAACTGCCTTTTTTTATGATTTCCACCGTTAAGTACTCCAAGCCCATTACCCGCATCCCTGTGCTGGCGAGCGCCCTCATAACATAGTAAATGGTGTTGTTTTTACTGCTTTTCGCCACTTCCAGCATTGATTGATACTCTTCCATTGTTAAGCAGTTTTCCAAGCTATTATGGCACTGAATCCTAAACGTCTTCACACACAGTTCGGCTTCCTTCATATACTGTAGGTATTTATTGACGGCTACAATATATAGATTTGCAGTGTTCAGTGCATATTTTTGCTTCAAATAATCTTTATACTCAATAAAACAATCTTTGCATATCACCTCGCAGTAATTGTTATTCTCTGCAAATTCGATGAAGTTTCTCAATGCCAATGAGTATTTCTTGATGGTATTGTCGCTGTATTCGGATTTCTCAAGACCCCTAATATATTTAGGCATCCCACGCTTAAATGAATTTAACGTCATTTGAACCCACACTCCTTTCCCAAATTAGCATCTACGAACTGTAGGGTAATACTCCATTACCCTACAAGCAGTTTTTCCCAATGCTCAATAGCTGTTCAACTCAAAGTCATATACGGCTTTTAGTATGATCAGGGGGATTTATGAGTGTGTCCGTTTAGTACATATTGTTTTGCAGAAAGCCTGTAATTCCATTCGGAATTACAGGCTTTTTCTTTTCGACAAATATATGTATATATCGGCTATAACCATCAATTACCAACATATATCATCCCCATATTGGTAGCAACGAAAAGGAATTACATATGAAGCACTGTCGTTATAGACCTCGCTGTCGCTCCCCGCCGCGTTCCAATCTGTTTTGCATCACCACAAAAAACAGATTGGAGGAAAAAAGCAATGATATGGGACAAGTATTATCCCAATTACGAAAAACTGTACCCCGGCGTGGAAATCACCCCGGAGGTGTTGGCCGTACTTAGGCAGAGTGACCGCAAGATGAAGTATATGGAATACGACCTGAAGGTCGAGACACCTATTAAGGACGAGAATGGCGATGTGGTTGGGCTTCTTCCGAGCCGGGAGGATTCCTATGAGCGTCTACTTGAGATGGACAAGCAGTTTTCAGGTGTATGTACGCTGGAGGAGCTTTACGAAGAAAAAGAGGAAGTGGAAGAGTTATACCGCTGTCTTGATCTTCTTGACGCCGATGAGCGTGCTCTAATCGATGCGCGGTTCTTTGATGGCGTCACCGAACGGGAATATGGCAAGCGGATTGGCTTATCTCAGAAAGGCGTTAACAAGAGAAAAGACAAGATTCTTGCCAAATTAATGAACCATTTCGATGCTACCGCAGAAACTCAATGAATGCATAGCGGAGCTAATCAATCAAGGCGTGGTGCATTTCGGGTCAGGTATGGCGCATGGATACGACACCCTCGGAGGCAGTTTAAGGGCGCGTGAAAAGAATCCCGCCGTAAATTTGATAGCGGGAATACCCTGCTGCGACCAAGATTCCCTGTGGAGCGAATCAGAAAAAAGCTGAGTATAAGCGTTTCCTGGAAGCCGCCGATAAGATTGTCTATGTTTCAGTGTAGTACGATGCCGATTGTATGAAACGGCGCAAGCACACAGTTATCGCCATTTACAAAGAGGACACGCGGCGGCGACGCTGGCGCGAATCGCCGCCGCGTTCCCGGAACTGTACGATGAGGACATTATTACAATAGCGGAGAGCGCAAGCCGTAAGCTGGCCGCGCTGACCGAGCCGGAATATTCCGCGCTCACTTTCGCGTCCGCAGACGAAACGGACGGTTGATAACAAATGCCGCGATTATCCAAAAAGGCGCGTCTTGAATGGAGCTTTTTTATGGCGAGAACGGGCGGCGGCAATATAACGGGCTTTGCCGGAAATGCCGCCGCGAGTGTAAACAGTCTTTCCGCGTTATCGTCTGCCAATGCCCGAAATACGAGAGCAAGCGAAAAACTGTATTGAAAAGGTGCGTTTTTCGCGGATAATGCCGCCTGTGCGCGGCGATACGCAGGGCGGTAAGTTTGTACCACCGGGGGTGGTTTATTCAATACGCGGGGAAAATGTATCGAAATGCAACCTAAAAAAGACGGGGGCGCGATTGCCATTACTGGCTGTCGCGCCCCCGTCTTTTTATTTCTTATTATTTATGCGCTTTATCAACCTTTTCCATGATAGAACCGAAAACATCATCAGAAGGCGTTAATACGCTGTTTTTTATGACGGATATGGTTTGCTTTCTGCTGATAGGTGTGCTTTCAGTAACGATATTGCCGTTATTTGTTTGCAATGTGGGGATTAGTCGGGTACGGTTGAAAAATACGATTGTTACCGCTCCGATAAGGAAAACTAAGCAAATCGGCCAAAGCCATAAACCGAAAGCGTTATTTTTATCACCGCCATCTAAACCTAACCCTTCTGTTGCGTCCATTGCGGCGGTTATATCGTTTGTAACCGCTACAAACGAGCCGTATTGCTCAATATATTTTCGTGCATATTCTTTTTCGTAACCATCGGCGATTTCTACAAAAACCACTTCCGAGTTAAGTGCCATCTGGACGTTGCGAACAATATCATTACGGCTTGCGTAAATCTCGTTGAACGCCGCTTCGCGTTCTCTGTAAGAATATTTGCAATCCCTAAATGTAATGCGGCAGTTAGGTGATAGTAAGGCAAGGATTTCCTGCTTGCTGGCTTCATCGGCATTGATAATTCCTATTTCCCAATAGGCGATTGACGTTCCATCTTCAAGCGTTTCGCTGCCTGCTTCGTAAGCGAATGAAATGTTATCGGGGTAGCCGTTCTCTGCCCAATATTTATCGGGCGTTTCTATCGTTCCCCTCCCTGCTTCGCCGTCTGCAAGGCGGTAGGAATTTTCTTGGCCGTCAATTAAACCGTCATTTTCAATAATAGGGTCTGTGTCCTCAACAGGTGTAGGTCTGCCTGTGTTCTCAACGGACGGAACGCCACCTCTTATGGGTTCGTTTTGCGCGTATGCGGTCATTGACATACTAACGCACATCAACACAGCCATGAATAAAACTGTCTTTTTCATATCGCACCTCCTGATAATAGAGAGCGTAGGTGTTTGACTGCCTTGTGATACTTCCAGATTACCGTACCAAGCGGAAGATTTATTATTTCTGCAATCTCCCGAAACTTCAACTCACCGTTGATATGTAAGGACACAATTTGACATTCCTGTAATGACAAGGTTTTCATAGCACGTTCTATGTCCATTCTTTCGGTAATATCCTCATCTGGAAGATACACAAGATTTTCGACATCATCCAAATTGGCGAATTGTGGCTGTTTTCTCACGCCGTCAATAGCCAGATTGCGCGCCATCTGGAAAATATAGGCGCGAGGGTTATTTGTGTTTTCAGGCGGCGATAAATACAGTTTGACAAAAATCTCCTGTAATATATCCTCTGATAACATTTTATCCTGCATAATCCGCTGGATAATCGTAAACATCGGTGTTTTTAGTTGGTTGTAGATTTCTTCAAACACAGATTTATCGCCCGCTTGCAAGGCGGTTAGCTTTTGCCGCAATTCGACATTGTTCACACCTTCGCCTCCCTTCAATAACTATGACGAGTGTGGTGTATAGTTTTATTGGTGTAATTAGTTAAAAAATAGTTTATGTAGCCAACGAAATATCAATAATAATTATAGCACATCTCTTTCTTTTTTGTTATGCCTGGACAGTAGACAATTAGGGCAAAAAGCTGTATAAAAAAGTGGCTGTTTTCAAGGGTTTTCGCCGCTTGTGAGCATCGGAAAACGGGGCGGCAATGTCTTTGTGTCACCGGGCGCGATAATATAAAAACGTGCGGAAAAGGTATCAAAACGGTCTGTAAGTAAAAGGGGCGCGATTGCCATTGTTGGCCGTCGCGTCCCTGTCTTTTTTATTATGTTCTTTACTATTTGGCATAAATTGAAACGTCAATCTACTTTCGTAGTGTACAGAACATCACCGTTTTTTGCTTCATGCAGTCTATTGATACAGTCGCGGCAAACACAGTAATTCCCTGTTTTTACAAGGTCTATTGCCGCATTACAGAAAATACAGCCGTCAACGGCTTTTTTCAAAACAATGGGATTGTCTGTTAAAATCATTTCAATACCGTCTTTTTCCTGCCAGCCGAGTTGCCGCCTGTATTCTATCGGTATGACAACCCGCCCCAATTCGTCAAGTTTCCTCATGCTAAATCATTGCTCCTTTCGATTTGTCAATATAAATTGCTTTGCATACATCTATTATTGTATG